>Ga0075433_10001276_pt1 | contig 18416 bp, 14 predicted proteins | sample RhiMethybrSRZTD2_FD_75299 | JGI IMG/M metagenome (GOLD analysis project Ga0075433, IMG submission 75299) | Populus rhizosphere microbial communities from Tennessee, USA - Rhizosphere MetaG P. TD hybrid SRZTD2 | ecosystem: Host-associated > Plants > Roots > Rhizosphere > Soil | place: USA... | reverse complement strand
TTGTTGGCCAACGCGCCGATAGCCCCCGGCCCCTGAACCGTCAGCGCGAGTGCGGTGGGCAAGGCGCCCCACTTACCTGACGCGTCGTCGGTCGCCGTCGGTCCCTGAAGGATCGCTCTGGCGCTCCCAGCGATGATCGCGCCCGGCTTGGATGGCAAAAGACCGCGCGGCTCATTGCATTCGTCGGCCAGCCGGAACGGGATCGCGGATTGGATGTTGGGGAGTACTTCGTCCTTTTGGCCGACGCCAAAGTTGGCGGTGTTCTCGAACGGCACCGAGATCAGATCCGCGACAGGATCCTGAGTCTTCGTCGCCAGCTCCGATTCGTCCTGAGCGCGGACTGGAGTCGGGGCCATTGAGAACATGATCAGTACGGACGCAAACGCACACGCGGTCCGCCGCCAAGGCGTCATTATCACCACACCCAATCCACGATTGATTTCGCAGCTACGAGGCCAACGGAGCGCCGAGTCGGGACACTGCTTTTCGCTTACGGCCGAGGATGACAACGCCTGATGTATTGCCGCAATCAGACTATGGTCGCAAACCCTTCATTCGGCGGCGGTCGGCGCTTGAAGTGCTGGAAATTCCGCGAGCCCCTTACGATACGTGACGGCCTGTGCACGCGATAGCGTACACGTCTAGATGTGCCGGACGGTGCAGCGGGCGGCGTGGAAGGCATTGAAAAGGGCTGGGGTCAGCGTTCGATGAAGAAGGCGGCGCTCGTCCTAGCGCTCGTGGTCGCCTCTGGATGTGACGAAATCACGAGTACGAGCTCACGACGCCGCCCCTTGCGGTGATGGGGCCGCCTGCGATTGAAGAAGGCTGAGCCGTCCGGGGGCGGCGCCGGTCCTCGCCGAGCCTCGAGCCGCGTCCGTCGTCGCGCGACCCGCCGCGCGCTCCGATGGGCGGCGGGGGCCACGCGGTGCCTTACTGTGGTGCGCCCGCCTCGTGCTTGCTGTCGTGCTTCGTCGCCCGCTGGTTCGTTGGGCCGGAGCGCGTCGGCGTGCTCACACTCCTCAGAACCTTCGCGATGTGGCAGCTGTTGATCTCGTAGCTCCTGTTGTCGTACGCGCGCACACCGAAGAGCCGACGGACGAGGGTGACCATCTGTTCGCCTACTTCCTACTTAGTGATGCACGTCTGGGCGGGCGCCCAGCTGACGAGGACTTCCCCAACGAGTAGCTCATTCTGATGGAGCAGCACACATAATGTCCAGCTTCTGCAGCGGCCCGAGGCGCCACACGAGCGCCGCACCCGCGCTCCGGCCCTCGCCTCAGCGTCCCCGACGTCGCGCGGGGGGACCTGCTACCGCGCTAACAACGACCGCGAACCCGCGGTGCGTGAGCACCCAAAAGAGGAGCGCCGCTGGGTCGGGGGTCGCTCGGCGGGTCTTTCATCCGCTGGTCAGGAAGGCCGGCCAGCGCCGATCCAAAGTCAACCCTCTTGTCTTTTCACGTACTTGCGCGGGCTCCTACGTCGAGGCCCGACCCCTCCGCAGCGCCCGGCCGGCCAGCATCCCCGTGTGCTTGCCGCTGTCCACAACGACCTGGCCATTGACGATCACGTAGTCGATCCCGATCGGGAACTGCTTCGGCTGCGTCCGCGTCGCCGGCGCCTTGACCGTCTTGGTGTCGAACACGACGACGTCGGCCTTGAAGCCGTCCCGCAGCAGGCCGCGGTCGGGTAACCCGAGGCGCTGGGCCGGGAAGGACGTCATCTTCCGGATGGCGTCGGGCAGCGCCAGGAACCGCTCCTCGCGCACGAACTCGGCGAGGATGACCGGGAAGCAGCCGTACGTGCGTGGGCTCGGGTAGTCGCCGATCAGCACCGCGTCGCTGCCCACCATCGACAGCGGGTGGCTCACGAACTTCGGCAACGTGGCGAGGTTGCCGCCTGCTGACACGTAGCAGGTCTCCAGATCTTCCTCGACGAGCAGGTCGCAGACGACGTCGATCGGATCCTTGTCGAGCAAGTCGGCGACCTGGAGGATCGACCGGCCCTCGAAGCGGTGGTTGGCCGGCTTCCGGAAGTTGGTGAGCCACATATCGCCCCACGAGCTGGCGCGCGGGCCCATCTCCGAGCGGAGCCGGGCGCGCAGCTTCTGATCGCGGAGCACCTCCATCAGCCGCGCGTAGCCGCCGTCGTGGGTCCACTGCGGCAGCAGGATCGTCAGCCGGGTCGACGACAGGTTGTACGGGTAGCTGTCGAACGTCACGTCCAGGCCGGCGTCGCGCGCGTCTTCCACCAGACCGAGCATGCGGCCGGCGCCGCCCGGCGAGGTCGTGCGGTGGTAGAAGTGCGTGATGTGAACGGGGATGTCGCTGCCCCGGCCGATGTCGAGCGCCTCGCGGAAGGGGTCGAGGAACTTGTCGCCGAGGCTGTAGCGCACGTGGGTGTGATAGATGCCGCCGAGCCGGGCCGCCTCGCGGGAGAGCTCGGTGAGCTCCGCCGTGTCGGCGTAGCTGCCGGGTGGGTAATCGAGCCCGGTCGACATCCCCCAGGCACCTTCCTCCATGGAGGTCCGCAGCAGCGCCTTCTGGTTCGCCATCTCGTCTCGCGAAGCGGGCCGGTTGTCCCAGCCGACGGCGCCGATACGCAGCGGCGAATTGCCGACGATGTAGGCGATGTTCACCGCCACGCGCCGCGTGAACATCTCGAGGTACTGCTCGACGGTGGACCACCGGCCGGGGAGCCGCGGGTTGCCGTCGAGGCCGGAGTTGATCTGCACGAACTTCAGGAAGTCATCGTGGGAGTGAAACGGAGCGTAGGAATTGCCGTCGATGCCGATCAGCTCCGTGGTGATACCCTGCCGGACCTTCGGCTCGTGCTGCGGCTCGGCGAGGATCACGAGCCCGGAGTGCGCGTGCATGTCGATGAACCCGGGGCAGACCACGCGGTTGGTGGCGTCGATGATGCGCCGGGCCTCGATGCCCGCCGTGTCGCCGCGCAGGATGCGCACGCGCTCGTCCTCGACGGCGACGGCGCCGTAGAAGCCCGGATTGCCCGAGCCGTCGATGATGAGCCCTCCGCGGATGAGCAGATCGAGCATGATGGGTCTCCTCGGCGTCGTCAGTGTTCGACGAACAGATAGCCCTGGCGCCGCCGTCTGTCAACGAGTCTGGAATCGGCTCACGCCGCGACGATCGTTCGATGACGCCAGCCCGTCGGGCATGCTGCAGACCCGCGAGAATCCACAAACGTCACCTGGTGTTACCCTGTCCCCGCCATGGACCGGCCACCGACTCGGTTCGCGTGGAACGGCGCGGTCTCGCTCGCCTACCAGGTATGCGGAGCTGGTGCCAGCGACCTCGTCTACCTCCAGGGTTACTGTTCGAACGTCGACATGAATTGGGAGAGCTCCTACCTGTCCCGCTTCCTGCGCGGCCTCGCCGCCCACGCCCGCCTCATCGTGACCGACCGGCGCGGCTGGGGGTGCTCCGAGCGCTTCACCCCCGGGCACGTGCCGGACGTCGACACGCTCACCGACGACATACTCGCGGTCATGAAGGCAGCGGGATCTGAGCGCGCCTCGATCATCGCCACGTACGAATCGGCGATCGTGGCGTCGCTGTTCGCGGCCACCTACCCCGAGCGGACGAGAGCCCTCATTCTGATCGATCCGCAGATCACCTACCTGCCCACTGAGGAGATGCCGTGGATGCCGTCAGTCGCCCGATGGCAGGAGCAGATCCAGTCCATCCGCGAGACGTGGGGCACTATGGACTGGTGGGACGCGCCGCCCGACGGCCCGGAGCGCGAGTGGTTCGCGCGCTACGCGCGGGCCTCGGTCACACCCGGGGGCCTCGCGGCAGAGCTCACCAGCTACCTGCACACGGACATCCGCTCGGTGCTTCCCTCCATCCACGTCCCGACTCTCATCCTCGTTGACAACGATCGCTTCTATGAGGTTCTCCCGGAGACCGGCCACCTGATGGCCAGCAAGATCCCGGCGGCGCGGGTGGTCGAACACTCGAGCCGTGGCGGGCCACACTTCCACTGGTACGGGCGCGGCGAGGCGATACTCACCGAGGTGCGCCGCTTCCTCGCGCAGATCGGCGAGGAGGAGGCGTCCTTCGACCGCATCCTCGCCACCGTTCTCTTCACTGACATCGTCGACTCGACGAGGCGCGCCGCCGACCTCGGCGACCGCCGCTGGCGCGAGCTGGTCCTGCAGCACCACGCGACCGTGCGCTCGTTGCTTGCGCGCTACAGGGGCGTCGAGATCGACACCGCTGGCGACGGCTTCTTCGCGTCGTTCGACGGGCCCGCGCGCGCGGTGCGCTGCGCCATGGCGATCGTCGAGGCCGTGCGGCCGCTCGGGATTGAGGTACGCGCGGGCTTGCACACCGGGGAGGTGGAGCGAATCGGCGAAAAGGTTGGCGGCCTGGCCGTCAACATCGGCGCGCGCGTCGCGGCGCTCGCCGCGCCCTCGGAGGTCCTCGTGTCACAGACGGTGCGGGACCTCATGGTCGGCTCGGGTCTCAGCCTCGCCGACCGCGGCTTACACGGGCTCAAGGGCGTGCCCGGCCAGTGGGGCCTCTACGCCGTCCGGCGCGAGGCTGAGCGCGGTGCCGCCGACGCGCTCACGGCACCGGCTTGACGTTCGGATTCAGGCGGAAGAGGTTGTCCGGGTCATACGTCTTCTTCAGCCCCGCCAGCCGCTCGTAGTTTGCTCCGTATGCGCTACGGACCCTGTCGGCGTCGTCGTAACTGAGATCGTTCACGTAGGCGCCGCCGGCAAACTTCTGCAGCGCCTTGCCGAAGTCGCGCGCCCACGCCACGTTCTTGTCGGTATCGCTGGCCTCCAGCCACTGCGAAACGATGACAGGCGCGTACGGGAGTCCTCGATGGGGGAACGCCGTAGCGTCCGGTGGCACGCGCGCGGCCGCGCCCCGCACCGTCTGCAGCATCACCCCAGAGAGCGGCGAGGGCTTGCTCGCCGCGTACGTCTCGAAGACGTCGATGACCGCGTCGCTAAGATCGGTAAGGAAGTCCCCCTTCGTGTAGTAGGAGGATCCGGCAGGAAAACCCTCGTCGAACAGCCGCTGCTGTGCCACGTACTGCATCGGTCCCAGCTGGACCAGCGTTGGGGATCCGAGTGCTTTCAGCGGTCGCACGACGTCCTCGCCCTTGTCGACGGGCCCGTTGTAGCAGCAGACCAACGCAACGACCGTCTGGCCGTCGGCAGGCGTGATGAAGGCGGCGTACGTAGTCAGCTCGTCCGGCGCGGCGCGGTTGAACTCCCGGTAGAAGCGCAACACCGCCTTCGTCTGTGGCAAAGAGTACGCGACGATCCCACCCAGGATCATCGGGCCGACGGGGTGCAGCCGGTACTCGAACGAGGTCACGACTCCGAAGTTGCCGCCGCCGCCGCGCAGACCCCAGAAGAGGTCGGAGTGCTCTGTCGCGCTCGCAGTGACGAAGCGCCCGTCGGCGAGGACAACGTCCGCCGAGACGAGGTTGTCGACGGTCAGGCCATGCTTGCTGGAGAGCCAGCCTAGACCGCCGCCAAGCGTCAGTCCTGCGATCCCGGTGTCAGAGGCCGTGCCACCTGTCGTCGCGAGCCCGAACGCTTGGGTCTCCGCGTCGAAGTCGAACCACTTCACGCCCGCTTCGGCGCGGGCGATGCGCGCCGCGGGATCGACGCGGATGCCTTTCATCGCCGAGAGGTCGATGACGAGGCCGCCGTCGCAGACCGAGTGGCCGGGGAAGCTGTGACCTCCCCCGCGCACGGCGATCGGCAGGCGATGGTCCCGGCCGAAACTCACCGCTCTCATGACATCGGCCACACCCGCGCACCGAGCGATCAGGGCGGGCCGACGGTCGAACATCCCGTTCCAGATCCGGCGGGCCTCGTCGTAGCCGTCGTCGTGCGAGCCGAGGAGACGGCCGCGGAGACTGGCCTTGAAATCGTTGGTGGCAGCGTCCGCGATCCCCGATATGGTCATCGTCGTGCCTCCTGTACTCCCGGGGACGTGTGAGCCGCGAGTATAGCGCGGCTCCGCGCGAGGCGTCGGCGCTCGATATTACACTCTGTCAACGAGATCTGTGCGCGGTCTACGACGAGAGCTTCTCCACGCCGAGAACTGCGGGAGCCCGAGGTAGACTGCGACAAGGAGCAACGCGGCCAGCGCGAGCGCGACCGACTGCATGAGCCACATGGCCGTGATGCCCCACGGTGGCCCCCACACGCCGCCGAAGGCGACGAGATAGCCGCCAGTCACGCCCACTCCCCACAGCGCCGCGGCGTGGATCGCGGTGGGCGCGATCGCGAGCTTGTATGCGCGGAGCACGAAGCTCGCGACCGTCTGCAGGGCGTCGAAGAAGTGGAAGGCGGCGAGATAGGGCACCAGGGTCAGCGCCGTCGCCGCGACTGCGCGGTCTCGCGTATAGAGGCCGATGATGCCGCCGCGCAGCGTCCACACCGTGAGCACGGTGGCGGCGGCGACGAACGCGCCGATCCGCAGCCCTGTCAGCGCCGTCTCCCGCGCTCGCCCCGAATCCCCCGCGCCGATGGCCTGGGCTGTCAAGGTTGCGGTGGCCACCGAAAGCGAGAGCGGGAGCATGAAGCATAGCGCGGCGAGGTTCGCGACCACCTGGTGCGCGCCCATCACCGTAGTACCCAGACGGGCGGCGAGGAGGGTCATGGCCGTGAACGACGTCGCCTCGAGCGCGTAGGACAGGCTCATGGGGACGCCGAGCTGGAGGATCTCGCGCAGCATCGGCCAGCGCGGCCACGCCCAATGAATGACGAAGCGGCGATAGAACGGGCTCCGGTGCATGTAGCCGAAACCCAGCACGAAGAGCGCCCAGAACACGATCACCGAGGACAGCGCACCGCCCACGGCGCCCAGCCGGGGCAAGCCGAGGCCGCCGAAGATGAGCAGGGAGCTGAGGCCGATCTTGAGCGCGAGCCCGGCGAGCTGCAGCGCCATCACGACGTGAGGACGCGACACCGCGGTATTGACCGCGTAGATCACCCGGAACATGAGGCCTCCCGGCAGGGCCATCGCGAGCACGTGAAGATAGCGCGCCACGTGCGCTTCGACCTCGGGCGGCGCTTGCAGCCACGGCAGCCAGAGCCGGGCGAACAACAGCGGGAGCACGCCGAGCGCGGACAGGAACAGCGCCATCCATAGCCCTTGCACGTATGTCGCACCGATCGCGACGAGGCGCCGGGCGCCGAAGTGCTGCGCGACGATGGGATTCAGCGCGCTGGTCGCGCCCATGAGCCCGACGAACACCGTCGAATAGACGCTGAGCCCGAGGCCCATCGTGGCCAGGTCCACGGGGGAGGCGCGTCCGCAGAGCACCGTGTCGACCACCGCGAACGCCATCCCGGCGAACTGGCCAACCAGGATCGGCCGCGCTTGACCCACGATGCCGCGAATAATCGACGCGCCTGGCATGGCTCCGCGACTATAGCGTGCTCGATGATCGCGCCGTCGTCGTACGCTACCGCCCGCGGATCGAAGGCCCCGAAGGGCCTCGTGCCGAAGGGAGAGTGATATGCCCGAAGAAGACCAGTTTTGACCGGTGAGCGTTTTGGGCGATCGTGTCGGGCCGCGGGCGCGAGGTGGCTCATCGCCGCCCTCCTTCTCGTGATCCCGGGTGCCAAGCCCGCGCTGGCCGCCGAGATCGAATCGGATCGTCCCGAACTCACCGAGAGCGCGAAGCTTGTGCCGCGCGGGGCGGTGCAGATGGAGTCCGGGGTGGCCTACTCGCGCGAGCGCCGGGCCGGGCGCGCAACGGAGAAAACCTTCGAGGCCGGTGCGGATTTCCGCATCGGAGTGACCCGGAGCGTCGAGCTGAACCTCGGTTGGGATCCGCTGGTCCGGGTGCGAGGCGCCGAGGACGACACTGGCATTGGCGACGTCACTGTTGGAGTGCGGTATCGCTTCGTCGAGGGCTTCGAGGATGTGCCGTGGCCGCCTCACCTCGCGGTGAAAGTCTTCGCCAAGCTGCCGACAGCCGAGGAGCCGCTCGGCACCGGCCGGCCCGATTTCGGCGCGCTCCTTCTGGCCAGCTTCGATCTGCCGTATGAGTTCGAGCTAGAGGTCAACCTGGGCGCCGCGGCGGTCGGCCAGACCCGGCCGAACCGCTATCTCGCCAAGGGCATCGCCACGGCATCGCTTTCACGCGATCTGGCGCCGTCGCTGCTGGGGTTCCTCGAGCTGCTCTTCAACACGCGCGAGGAGCGTGACGGCCGCGAGCAGCTCTCCGTTCAGATCGGTCTCCTCTACCGGCTGACCCGCGAGATCGCCGTCGATGTCGGGCTCCAGACCTCGCTGGTGGGGCAGGCGCCGGACTACGTCGTTCGCACGGGCCTGAGCGTGCTGTGGCGGTAGGTCAGGCCATTCGGCGTCTTAGTTCGAGCGGCGCAGATTCACTGGGAGTCCGGGAAACGGCTCGCCCGTAATCGTGCCCTTCTGCACCCGGAGCTCAGCCAGCGTCGTCCGTTCTTGTAGCGTCAGCTTGAGAAGCTCGCCCTGCACCGACCCAGCGACGTCTCCCGAGTAGTCCGGCCGTCCGCCGACTTCGATGGTGCCCTTCACGACGGTACCGTTCTGGGTCAGCATCATTGTTATGGGGACAAACTGTCCGCCCGTCCCCGCGCTTCCCGTCCACTCACCGGCCAGCTGGGCAGTCGGCGCGTTCCGCTCGGCGATCTCTGCTCGTTCCAGCGCGCATCCGGCGGCCGCGACACTGAGCAGAACCAGAAACACCATGGTCGGTGCCTTCATGACGGAATCCTCCCGTCGGCGCCCGAGGACGCTGACAACCGCGGAGTCTTAAGTGCTGTGTCTATTCGATGCGTGATCGGACGTGGCCGTAACGCATCGGGCGATCGAGGCCATGAAAAATTTGGGACGTAGTCCTCAGCTGCCGGGCGATGCCTTACTGCCAAGGCCTCGTCGGGACGGACGCTCCGGCTTGGACGGGCACCGGAACGGCTCACCGGCCTGGACCGACGACGCCGCTTCACTGCGACACGTCGCGGCGGCTTGAATCATCATTTTTTGTCAGGAAGACGGGCCGGAGCGCTTGCGTTCTCCGAGCAAGCACTCGCCACACCATGCGAATTTACGGCAGTGAGGGCTACATGGTAGACCTGCCCTACGACGAAGTTGCTCAGAATGACGGAGACGCGGCCATCGGGAGCTCGGCCTACCGCCGTGGCATCGACTTTGACAGAGAGACCGCCGGGACACGGAGAGCCTACCGTGTTGAAATAGATCTGATAAGACACCAGATCCGTTAGTCGACTCCCGTCTGCGTTCGTAGTCGGTGGCATCCAAGAGACAAGCAAAACCCCCTCTCGTCCTGCTGCGCATCCGGCGAGAATGCCGAGCGCAACGAGGACGGCCCCTAAGTGGGCAACGGCTTGCGCAAACTCGTACCTCACGCTGTCCTCAGCGCCTCCCACGCCGCCCGCTGCGTCGCGCGCCACGGCGTGCGCTCCCATCGGTCGCGTTAGCAACTGTCTCCGATGTCGGGCGACGCCCACACTGGGTCTCACCGACCGTTACAAACCACCCCGCGCGCCCGAATCTCGCGTTGAACTCGATCCTCACTTGAGGCCACGCCTTCGCGCTCCAGTGCGTGTGCAGTATCACGCGCGGGACGCAGTTGATGCGTCAGTATCATTCACTGGCTCTCGGCTCGGTCCGCTGATCGCTGACCGCGACCTTGAGAGCCCGGCCTACTCGACCAACGCGGCCGGCTCCTGCATGTAGTCCATGTCTGCTAGACTTCCCCCAACCAGTATTAGTCAGACTACTCGCGCAGAATCGGTCAGAGACGGCACACGGCATCGGGCCGCGGCCGACCATACCCCGAGATGACTGTGCGAATGCGTAAGCCGTCGGAGCCGCATCGCGGCCCGAGGAGGGAATCATGGAGTTCCTTCAGCGTCCCAAGGATGCCTCAGGGCTCCATGGTCCTGAGCAGGCGGAGCAGGCGGAAGGTGTCGCCGGGGCGCACTCCGTTGACGCTCGAACTAAGCATCTCGCGCGAGTTCCCCTGTTCAGCGGGTGCACGGATGACGAGCTTCGTCGGATCGCTCACATCTCCAAGATCGTGGAGCAGCCGGTTGGCACGATCCTGACTGAGACCGGCGCAGCGGGCGACGCCTTCTTCTTCATTATCGATGGCCGGGTGTCAGTGCAAACTCAACTCGGGTCCGCGGGTCCCTTACGGCCGGGTGACTTCTTCGGCGAGATGAGCTTGCTCGATGGAGAACCGCGGTCGGCAACCATCACTGCGACGACCGACGTGCGCTTGCTCATCGTCGAGCAATCGCACTTCTGGCGGTTGCTGGATGAGACGCCCGATCTGGTCAGGCGCATCCTTAGCGTATTGTCACGTCGGGTAAGACGGCTCGAACAGGTCGCGAACTCATTGCTTCTTGGCCTGACCCGGACTTGATCATCTCGATGACTCTTGCCGGCGGCCTGTCCAATTTGCCTGGTGGACGCAGCTGACGATCCCCAATCGCTCTTGATGCGGGCGGACGCGCCGCTGGCTCAAGGTGAAGCAGAAGGGCTGGACGGTGGCGGAGGATCGCTGGCAGCGGCGGATTAGCGCCGGGGCGTAATGCCGACTGGCAACGAATACATGCGCCCGCTGGCGTCAATCATCCTCATCGCTATGCTTGTTGGCGGCTGTGTCGGATCACTTCCGCCGCCAATTTCGCGGCCACCTCAGCAGTGCCACGCCGCAGGCGGTGGCTACGCTCCGTGCGACTTCGGTTACCACGGTTCTGGCGGACCTTGATTTCATCTGTCTGCTAGTGCGACTGCGACGGGCTTCGGCGATCGCCGGCCTGTCCTTATTCGCCTGGGCCGTGCCCGCTAATGGATTCGGCGTTCCATGAAGAGGATTGTTATCACGGGCGCGATGGGGAGCGGGAAATCGACGCTGCTCGCCGAATTGCGCCGGCGCGGCTTCGCCGTGGTTCCGGAGCCCGCGCGCATCGTGCTCGCGGCGCAGCGCGCAACCGGCGGTCACGGCGTCCCGGAGCGGAGCCCACAGCGCTTCTGCGAGCTCATGCTGGAGCGGATGATGTCCGACTACGACGAACATCCGAGCGCCTTCTACGACCGCGGGATACCTGATCTCGTCGGCTACGCACACCTCTTTGGTCTCGAGCCGCCGCGTGTGGACGACCATCGCTACGACGGCCGCGTGTTCGTGCTGCCAGCGTGGCGCGAGATCTACGCGACGGACGACGAACGCAAGATGACCTTCGAGATGGCGGAGGCCTTCGGCGAGGATGTCCGGCGTATCTACGAGGGGCTGGGCTATGAGATCGTGGCGGTCCCGAAGGACAGCCCGGCCGCGCGGGCACGCTTCATCATGGTCAACGTCCGGGGTTAATTTCGCCAAAGTTGGCGACCTGATCCGCAGCGAACGTAGGTGCCCGGACGGGATGGTCATGCTGCGCAAAGTCGCTTATGATCGGCCGGATTTGACTTTAGCCCTGGGAGGCAAGCGATGCGTCGAGTGGCGTTGACCGTGGGTGTGATGGCGCTTCTGCTGGGGCTCGTGCTCGCCGGGAGCCTCGCGCCCCAGGCGTCCGCAGGGCCGAAGATGGCGATGATCCTTCCCGGCCCTGTCGAGGACGGTGACTTCAACGCGCTCGGTTACAACGCGCTCAAGGACGTCGCGCAGACGCACAAACTCGAAGTGTCCCACTCGGAGAAGGTGGCCGTCGCCGACGCCGAGCGCGTCGCGCGGGAGTACCTCAACTCCGGGTTCACGATCATCTCGTTCCACGGCGGCCAGTTCCTCAGCGCGGCGCAGAAACTGGCGCCGCAGTTTCCCGACGCGAGCTTCATCATCGAGACGCAGATCAAGCAAGTGCCGGCGAATGTCTGGAACATCAACCGGCACTTCTACGAGGGCTTCTATCCCCTGGGCGTGCTGGCCGCGCTCACGACGAAGACGAACAAGATCGCCTACATCGCCGGCATCAAGCTGCCCGACTTCATCGCCTCGCTGAACGCCGTCTACGCCGCGATCAAGGAGACGAATCCGAAGGCCCAGCTCACGTACGCCTTCGTCGGGGACCAGAACGACCCGTTAAAGGCGCGTCAGTCGGCGCAGGCCGCGATCAGTGACGGCGCCGACGTGATCATCTCGCAGCTCAACCTCGGCGTGATCGGCGTGACCGAGGCGGTGAAGGCCTCCGGCAAGCCCGTCGTGGTCACGACGTTTTACACCGACAAGACCCAGAGCGCTCCCACCATCTACGCGACATCACTGCTCCTCGACTTCAACATGACGTACCGCGAGGTCGTCGGCGCGATTCTCAAGGAACAGCGAACCGGCCAGTACGCCATGCGGCCGGGGCACGCGATGTCGCTGGCGCCGATCCGCAACGTGCCGCCGGACGTCGCGAAGAAGGTCGAAGCGGTCTACAAAGACGTCGCGAACGGCAAGCCGGTCACGGAGATCATCGACAAGATCATCGTGCCGTAGCCCCGACCGCATGTCCGCGCCGGCGCGCCTCCGCATGGAGGCGATCGACAAGCGCTTCGGCGCCACGATCGCCCTCGATCACGCGGAGCTTGAGCTCGGCGCGGGCGAGCTGCACGCGCTGCTCGGCGAGAACGGCGCCGGCAAGACGACGCTGATGAATGTCCTCTCCGGCCTCTATCGCGCCGACGGCGGCCGCGTCTGGATCGACGGTCGGCCGGTCGACATCCACGAGCCGCGCGACGCCATCCGCCACCGCATCGGCATGGTCCACCAGCACTTCGAGCTGATCGGCGCTCTATCCGCGCTCGAGAACGTGATCGTCGGCGACGAGGGCGGCGGGCTCCAGCTCCGGCGCGATCGGCAGGCCCGCGCGGTGGCGGAGCTCGCCCGGCGCTTTGGCTTCGAGCTCGACCTGCGCGCGCGCGTCGCCTCGCTGTCCATGGCCGATCGCCAGAAGGTCGAGATCGTGAAAGCGATCTACCGCGGGGTCGACGTGTTGATCCTGGACGAGCCGACCACGGTCCTGACACCCGGGGAAGCCGACGTCCTGCTCGGCACCTTGCGCACGATGGCGGCGCAAGGGCTCTCCGTGGTCTTTATCAGTCACAAAATCGCGGAGGTGCTCGGCCACTCGGACCGCGTGACGGTGATGCGCGCGGGCCGGACGGTCGCCACGGTGAGGACGTCCGCGACCGGCGAGCGCGAGCTGGTCGAGATGATGATCGGCGAGCGGCTGGTCCGGACGGCGGCCCCTCCCCCGCGCGCCGCGGACGACACCGCGCTCTTGCGCGTCGAGGACGTCAACGTCGCGGGCCGTGGCGCGGCGGCCTCGGTCGACGGCGCTCGCTTCTCGGTGGGCCGCGGCGAGGTCGTCGGACTCGCCGGCGTGGACGGCAACGGGCAGCGCGAGCTGGTCGAGGCGATCGTCGGCCTACGCCGCACGACCGCGGGCCGCATCGAAGTCGGCGGGCGCGACGTCACGTCCGCCGCCGTCGGCGAGCGTCTTGCGCGAGGGCTCACCTACATTCCCGAAGATCGCATGGGCGACGGCGTCATGCCGTCGCTGAGCGTGGCCGAGAACCTCGTCGTCGGCCTGCACCGGTTCGTCATGCACGGCGGCTTCGCCTACCGCCCCGCGGCGATCCGGGCGCGCGCTGTGGCGCCGATCGCCGACTACAAGATTCCCGCCGACGCGGCGACACCGGTGGGCGTGCTCTCCGGCGGCAACATTCAGAAGGTGCTCGTGGCGCGCGCCCTCGCCATCGCCGGCCACGGGCCGACCAAGCTCGTCGTCGCGCACAATCCGACGCGCGGGCTCGACGTCCGCACCACCGAGTTCGTGTCCGGCTGCCTGGTCGGCGTCACACGCGCGGGTGGCGGCGTGCTGCTCGTGTCGAGCGACCTCGACGAGCTGATGCAACTCTCCCATCGTCTGCTCGTCATCTTCCGCGGCCGCATCGTGGCCGATATCCGGGCGGGCGAGTTCGACGCGTACCGCATCGGTCGGTTGATGACGGGCGGGTCGATCTGAATGACGGCCCTCGCGCGCCGCCGGCTCGCCGACGCGACGAAGTACGTCGTCGCCGCGGCGGTCGCCACCGTGGCCGGCGCTCTCGTCATCGCCCTCATGGGGGGCAACGTCCTCAGCGCCTATCGGTCGTTTCTCTGGAGCTCGCTCGGCACGGCCGGCGGCTTCGCGCAGACCTTGAACAAGATGTGCCCCCTCCTGCTCGGAGGGCTCGCGGTTGGCATGGCCCGCCGCGCGGGCTACTTCAACATCGGCGTGGACGGCCAGATCTACGCAGGCGCGATCGCGGCCACCGGCGCGGCGCTGGCGCTCGAGCGCGCGACGACGCCCGCGCTCGCCGTGCTGGTCGTCGCCGTCGGAGTGATCGGCGGCGGGCTCTTCGCGGCCATCCCCGGAGCGCTCCGCGCGTGGTGGTCCGTCAACGAGATCTTCGTGACCGTGATGCTCAACTTCGTCGCCGCGTTCCTCACCGAGTACCTCACCACCGGGCCATGGAACGACGTGATGGCCGGCGAGGCGATCACGCGGCTCATTCCCGATGCGGCGACCTTGCCGATGTTGTCCGTGCGCGCCGGCTCGCACGTCGGCATCTTCATCGCGCTGGCGATGGCGGGGGTCGTGTGGCTCCTCATCGAGCGCACCCGGTGGGGCTTCGAGGTCCGTGCGCTCGGGGACAACGCCCGCGCGGCCCGCGTCGCCGGCATTCCGACGGCTCGGATCACGTTCGCGGTGCTCATTGCGAGCGGCGCCCTTGCGGGGTTGGCCGGCGCGATCGAGGTGACGGCGCTCCATCATCGCCTCATCCTCGGCCTGACGCCCGGTTACGGCGTGATGGCGATCCTCATCGCCGTCCTGGGCCAGAGCCAGCCTGCCGGCATCCTCGTCGTGTCGTTCGCGATGGCGGTGCTGCTGGTCGGCTCGGATTCGCTCCAGCGGAGCATCGGCTTACCCGCGAGCGCCGCCCTCGTCTTCCAGGCGCTCATTGTCCTGTCGGTCCTCTTTGTCGACGCCCGCCGGGCGGTGCGCCCGTCGTGACCCTCTTCGTCGATCCCGAGCTCCTGCGATTGATGCTGACGATGGCGGCGCCGCTCGTCCTGGCCGGACTCGGCGAGCTGATCATGGAGCGCAGCGGCCTCCTCAACGTCGGCGTCGAGGGCATGATGGCAGTCGCCGCGGCGTGCGCGTTCCTGACGATGCTGAAGACCGGATCGCTCACCGTCGCCGCGGCAACCGCCGTGGTCGCCGGAATCGCGCTGGCGCTCCTGCTCGCGCTCTACGCGGTCGCGCTGGCGTCGTCCCAGCTCACCGTCGGGCTCTCGATCTTCGTCCTCGGCACCGGCCTCGCGTCCTTGCTCTACCGGGTCGTCATTGGCGTGACGACCGTGACACCCACGACGCGCACCTTGCCCTCGCTTGCGATTCCCGGGCTCGCCGGCCTGCCGTTCTTCGGCACGGTGCTTTTCACGCAGAACGCGCTCGTCTATCTGGCGCTGCTGCTCGTGCCGGCGCTCGCGGGCTTCTTCGTGCTGACGCCGCTCGGCCTGCGCCTGCGCGCGGCCGGCGAGAACCCGCGCGCGCTCGACACGGTCGGCGTCGACGTGCGCGCGCTGCGCTACGGCGCCGCGGCGGCCGGCGGCGCCCTGATCGGCCTGGCCGGCGCCTACCTGCCGCTGGCCGTGACCGGCGCCTACTCGGACGGCATGATCGGCGGGCGCGGCTGGCTGTCCTTGATGGTGGTGATCTTCGGCCGCTGGCAGCCGGGCTGGGCGCTGGTCGGCGCGGTCCTCTTCGCCTACACCGAGGCGCTCCAGTTCAAGCTGGCGCTGGTGACGAAGGCGATCCCGCCGCAGGTCCTGTTGATGCTGCCGTACGTCGTCGCGATCGTCGTGCTCGTGCGCCTCTACCGTGGCGCCGAGCCGCCGCGCGCGCTCGGCCAGCCCTACCGGCGCGAGAGCCGGGTCTGAGTATCCGACGGGCTCAGATCAGGCCCGCGCGATCACCGCGACGGGCCCGCCGCCGGGCGGCCCCTGGTGCTCGGCGCCGCCCGAGACGTACACCATCGGCTCGCCGACGATCGACGCGATCACCGCGCTGACGACTGCACGCGCGTGGCGCGTGTTGTTGATGTCGGAGTCGTTCAGCATCGTGTGGCGGCGGCCGCGCACGAAGCCCGACGGATCGGCCTCGGCCTTGGCGAAGACGTTCACGATGCGCTCGGCGTCGGCCGCCCGCACGCTGCCGGCCACCTCGATGCCGACCGCGCCGAGGGCCTCGCGCACCGCGTCGGCGTCGATCGCGTCACGCATGACGCTGTGGCCGACCACCAGGTCGGTCTCGGAGCCCGCCGCGTTGCCCATCACGATGATCTCGCAGTTCATCAGCTCGATGCCTGCCGATGTCGAGGCCACGCCGGAGGTGAGGTTCCAGTCGGCGCAGATCGCGTCGTCCGTGATCCGGCCCTCGGCAACCTCGCCGAGCGCAAGCGCCACGCCGAGCGCCGATGCGCCGCGCGAGTACCCCATCGATTCGTAGGTATCCGTGGTCACCACGTCCTGGCCGCGGCGGCGCGCCTCGTCGGTGCGCTCCGAGGTCAGCAGTGGGCACTTGATCTGGACGAAGTGCACGTCGCGTACGTCGTCGATCCCCGCATCGACGATCGCCTCCCGGACGATGCGTGCCGTCTCGCGGACCATCGCCATGCGCCCGATCTCCTCGGGACGGAAATCGCGCGTGTGGGCCATCCCGATTGCGAGCCGCTTGGGTCCCGGCCGCCGTCCTTCGCGCTGGCGGCTTCGCGCGAAGATCGTCGCATGGGGCGACAGCACGCCTTCCGTGCCGCCCGACATCACGAAGGCGACGCGGCGCGCGACGTCCTCGCGGCTCACGCCCATCGTCTCGGCCAGCAGCACCTGATACGCGAACGTCGTGTAGCCGCGTGTGTAGTCGTTGACGCAGCCGTTGCCCTCGGTCTTCGCGAGGACCGCGATGACTTCGTCGGGCCGGATCGTGCCGGCGGCGAACAGCGATTTGAGTCCGCTGACATCGTCGGGGGCCTTCATCGGGACGCGGACCACCGCGGTTGTCGGCATGGCGCTCTCCCTCAGCGTTTCGGATCGCGTTCTCGCGAATCGTCCGTAGGACCCTACCACAGGAGTCCGGACGACCCGCGGCGTCAGTCCTTGGCGCCGACCTCACGATCCCGCGTGTTTCGCGATCATGGGTCTGCAGATGGCGGCAGATCACATCGGACGCAACCCTACCAACCAGTCAGGTCGCCCTCGAGGAGCCTCGGGGCGCAACCCGGTGAGCCGTGATACGGTTCCATTTGCCATCACCATGGGGGCGAAGACTTCCGGTGCGCGGCTCGGGCTCATTCTGCTCGGTGGCTTCGCGGCCCGCGTGGCTCCTTCCGGGCGACCATTGTCGCTCTCCCTCAAGAAGGCACGGGCTATCCTGGCGTGTCTGGCACTGTCCCCCGGCGGCGCGCGACCGCGCCAGACGCTAACTGGGCTCCTGTGGCCTGAAGCTGGTGAGGCAGAGGCGCGCAATAACTTCCGGGTGACCCTGTCTTCGCTGCGGACCGCTTTCGCCGCGGCGCAACTCAGGTGTCTGCGCATCGACGGTGACACCGTCCTACTCGACCTCGACATGGTGGACGTGGACACGGTGACTTTGCGGCGGCTTGTCGAAGACGGGAGCCCCGATGCCCTCACCGAAGCGATTCGGGTCTACCGCGGCGACCTGCTCGACGGGCTCGACTTCGACGAAGCGCCGTTCGAAGAGTGGCTCGTGGGTGAGCGTGAGCAACTCCGGATTCTGGCGCTCGGCGCCTGCGAGAAGATGCTCGCCCACCAGCTCCGCGCCGATGCCGACGAAGCCGCCCTCGCCTCCGCCATGCGGCTGCTTTCACTCGATCCTTTGCGCGAGTCGGTTCACGTGACGGTCATGCGCCTGCATGCTAAGCACCGGCGTTTCGGCCCGGCGCTGCGGCAATACAACGCATGTGCTCTGGCTCTTCAGCGCGATCTCGGCGTCGCGCCGGCGCCAGGGACCCGCCAGCTCTACGAGGAAATTCTGCGCTCGGGTACCGCGGGCCACGGTAGCCGGCCGCGTCGTGGTGGGGATGCTCGGAAACCCGAGTTGGGGTGGCCACCGATGGTGCGGGCGCCCCATGTCGGGCGAGTCGAAGAGATGCACAAGCTTCGGGAGGCGCTGAAGGATGCGCTCGGCCGGCGCGGACAATTCGTCGCGGTGATGGGAGAAGCGGGGATCGGCAAAACCCGGCTCGTGAACGAGCTTGCCGGAGAGGCCGAGCGAGCCGAAGCCCAGTTGTGGCTCGGCCGTGCCTACGAGAGCGACCGTATCCTGACCTTCGGTCCCTGGGTCGAGGCGATCCGCACGA
>Ga0075433_10001275_pt1 | contig 18416 bp, 22 predicted proteins | sample RhiMethybrSRZTD2_FD_75299 | JGI IMG/M metagenome (GOLD analysis project Ga0075433, IMG submission 75299) | Populus rhizosphere microbial communities from Tennessee, USA - Rhizosphere MetaG P. TD hybrid SRZTD2 | ecosystem: Host-associated > Plants > Roots > Rhizosphere > Soil | place: USA... | reverse complement strand
GGCGCCGCGATCGGCGACGCGAGCCTGAGAGATTTCCGCTACTTCACATCGTGCGTGGCGCGGCTCACGGGCGGCGTGTATCTCAACTGCGGATCGGCCGTCGTACTGCCCGAGGTCTTTCTCAAAGCCGTCGCTCTCGTCCGCAACCAGGGCGTCGCGCTCGAGGGTCTGACGACGGTCGACATCGACTTCGTCCGCATGTATCGCCCTCAAACCAACGTGGTCAGCCGACCGGTTGCAGGCACCAACGGTGTCGGCATCTCGCTTGTGGGTCACCACGAGGTATTGATCCCATTAATCGCGGCGGCGGTGATCGACGCCCAACCCTGAATCCTGCTCGCTAAGGCCTCCTTCCTGGATCGCACTGCCCCCTAACCCCCTCCCCCTGCCCCCTGTTATGATCACCGTTTGTGCCGGAGTAGCTCAGTCGGTTAGAGCACGCGTCTCATAAGCGCGGGGTCGGCGGTTCGAGTCCGCCCTCCGGCATATCCGAATCGTCCTAGGAATCAGGATTCAGGAATCAGGAATCAGCAGGATTCAGGTGTCGGGCACGGCTCTTCATCAGCAGGTCCGCCGTACCGTTCAACGCCATCGCTTGTGTCCTCCCGGATGCCGCGTGCTGATTGGTGTGTCCGGCGGTTCGGATTCGATTGCGCTCACGTTGATCCTCCGCGAGGTGTCGGAGCACAGTGGATTCGACATCGTCGGCCTCGCGCATCTGAATCATCGGCTTCGATCGACATCCGACCGCGATGAGGCGTTCTGTCGCGCGTTTGCCGATGCGACTCACCTTCCGATCGAGGTCGAATCGATCGACGTTGCCGGCTATGCCGCGGCGCAGCGATTGTCGGTTGAAGACGCGGCGCGTCGACTGCGCTACGACTTCCTCCATCGCGCAGCGGTGTCGGCGCACGCCGATCGCGTTGCGGTCGGGCACACGCGCGACGATCAGGCCGAGACGTTTCTGTTGAAGCTCGTTCGGGGAGCCGGGCTGACCGGGCTCGCGGGCATTCATCCGCAGCGCGGTGAAGTGATCAGGCCGCTCCTCGAGGTTGCGCGCGTCGACCTGCGCAGCTTCCTGGAATCGCGCGGCCAGCAGTGGGTCGACGATGAGACCAACGAGGATATCGAGAACCCGCGCAACCGAATCCGGCACCGTGTGTTACCGGAGTTGAATCGCGCCTATCCGTCGGCGGCGACCGCCATTGCCCGAACGGCCGGGCTCATCCGCGAAGACGGTCAATGGCTCGACGCGTTGAGCCGTAATCGATACGAGGTCCTCGTGAGCAGGACCGCCGTGGGGTTCCAGGTTGATGCGCAGGCGCTTCTGGCCGAGCCGGCTCCGGTGAGGCGTCGAGTGGTACTGATGGCGCTGCGATGTGCAGTTTCGAGCCATGAATACGGCCTCGACCATGTCGAATCGGTGCTGGCTGTGGCATCGGGCGAATCGGGTGCCATCGACGTGCCCGGGGCCCGTGTGGAACTTCGACGCGAAAAACTGGTCTTACTTAGACATAGCGCATGAAACAGGTCGGCAGGTGATACTCTGTGTAAGGCGGCTCAGGCCGTAATATCAGCAGCGCGCTGGGGGGGTAGGTTTGAACTCAACACTGCGGAGCTTGGTGTTCTGGATAGTGATGGCCGTGATCGCGGTCCTCGTCTGGAACTTCTCCACCAAGTTCCAGGCCAATACCAAGGTCCTGAGCTTTACCGAGTTCGTGACGGCGGTGACCACCGATCAAATCAACACGGTCACGATCACGGGCAACGAGATTCAGGGAACGCAGAAGAACGGCGAACAGTTCCGCAGCATGGCCCCGCCGCAGTTCGACAACCTGGGCAAGCTGCTGATCGACAAGGGCATCCAGTTCAATTACCGCGATGCCAACGCGAGCCCGTGGGCCGCGCTGCTGTTCAACTGGGCCCCCATCCTGCTGATGATCGGCTTCTGGGTCTTCATCATGCGGCAGATGCAGAGCGGCGGTAATAAGGCGCTGTCATTCGGGAAGAGCAAGGCGAAGCTGTCGTCGAGCGCGCAGAAGAAGGTGACGTTCAAGGACGTCGCCGGCGTGGACGAGGCCAAAGAGGAACTGCAGGAGATCATCGACTTCCTGCGTGAGCCACAGAAATTCCAGAAGCTTGGTGGCCGCATTCCCAAGGGCGTGCTCCTGATGGGCCCCCCCGGAACCGGCAAGACACTGCTGGCGCGTGCGGTTGCGGGTGAGGCCAACGTTCCGTTCTTCTCGATCAGCGGCTCCGACTTCGTCGAGATGTTCGTCGGCGTCGGCGCGTCGCGCGTGCGCGACCTGTTCGAACAGGGCAAGAAGAACGCCCCCTGCATCGTCTTCATCGACGAAATCGACGCCGTCGGCCGTCATCGCGGCGCGGGCCTTGGCGGCGGACACGACGAGCGCGAGCAGACGCTCAACCAGCTGCTCGTCGAGATGGACGGCTTCGAGTCGAACGAAGGGGTCATCCTGGTCGCGGCGACCAACCGTCCCGACGTCCTCGATCCGGCGCTCCTTCGTCCGGGCCGCTTCGATCGGCGCATCGTCGTAAATCGTCCCGACGTCAAGGGACGCGAAGGCATCCTCCTCGTCCACACGAAGAAGATCCCGCTTTCAGACGATGTGGATGTGGCTGTCGTCGCGCGAGGCACCTCCGGCTTCTCGGGAGCGGATCTGGCCAATCTGGTGAACGAGGCGGCGCTCAACGCCGCGCGCTACAACCAGAAGGTCGTCCGCATGCTCGACTTCGAGTTTGCGAAGGACAAGGTCCTCATGGGCGCCGAGCGGCGCTCGATGATCATCAGCGAGGAAGAGAAGCGCGTCACCGCGATCCATGAAGCGGGTCACGCGATTCTCACCGTGATGCTGCCGCACGCCGATCCGATCCACAAGGTCACGATCATCCCGCGTGGCATGGCGCTCGGTCTCACCCAGCAGCTCCCGATCGACGAGAAGCACAATTACTCGCTGGAGTATCTCGAGGATCAGATCGCCATCCTGCTCGGCGGCCGCATCGCTGAAGAGATCACGATCGGCAGCATCACGACTGGCGCCGGCAACGATCTCGAGCGTGCCACCGATCTCGCGCGCAAGATGGTGTGCGAATGGGGCATGAGCAGCACGATGGGACCGCTCACGTTCGGCAAGAAAGAAGAGCAGATCTTCCTCGGTCGTGAGATCGCGCAGCATCAGGATTACAGCGAGGACACGGCGCTGCGCATCGACCAGGAGGTCAAGCGCTTCGTCACCGACAACTACGCGCGCGCGCAGACGATCATCGCCGAGCACAAACAGCGTGTGCTCGACATGGCCGATGCGCTGCTGGCTCGCGAGACGCTCGATGCCGAACAGGTGAAACGGCTATCTGCCGGATTGCCGCTCGACGAACCTGCGTCGAGCGCCGGGTCTCCAAGCGCGCAGCCCCCACGCGATACGAAGCCGGCAAAGGAACGCCCGGCGCCGACGATCGTGCCCGGGCTTCCGCCGCGACCGGTAACACAGGAATAGAAACTCAACTCAAAACTCGAGAACCGCACGACGGGGTGAAAGCGAAGGCGTTTCACCCCGTTGCTGCGTACATTGGGTCTCTTTTTCTCCTTTTTGAGTTTTGCGTTTTGAGTTTTGAGTTGTAGTGTTCCATCGTGTTTCCCCGCCGCCGATTCGCCCTGCAGTTGCCTCGCGGCAAGACGCTGCAATTGGGCGACCGGACGTTGATCATGGGGATCATCAACGTCACTCCGGACTCGTTTTCCGACGGCGGTCAGTTGCTCGACGTCCAACAGGCGGTCGACGCCGGCGTGCGGATGGCTGAAGCGGGAGCGGATTTGCTCGACGTCGGCGGCGAGTCGACGCGCCCTGGTGCCAACCCCACTCCGGGCGGCGAGGAGCGTCGCCGGATCCTTCCAGTAATCGAAGCTCTCACCGCGCGCGTGCAGATTCCGATCTCCGTTGACACCTACAAGGCCTCGACCGCCGCGGCGGCCCTCGATGCCGGTGCGTCTCTCGTGAACGACGTCAGCGGCTTGAGGTACGAGCCCGAGCTCGCCGGCGTAGTAGCCGAACGCAAGGTGCCGATCATCCTGATGCACACACGCGGCCGCTCGCGCGACATGTATCAGCAGGCGGTGTATCACGAGGTGGTCGACGAGGTGCTCGACGAGATTAGAGAGAGCATGGCGTTCGCGGCGGGATCGGGCATCTCGAAAGACCAGATGCTCGTGGATCCCGGCCTCGGCTTCGCGAAGGAACCGGTGCACAGCTTCGAAGTGCTGGCGCGGCTTCATCAATTCAGCGAGCTGGGCCGTCCGCTCGTGATCGGACCGTCGCGGAAGGCGTTTCTCGCGAAGCCGTTCGGACGAGAGGTGCCCGCGTCTGCTCGCGACTGGCCGACAGCTGCGGCAGTGACCACTGCCGTGCTCGCGTCGGCGCACATCGTTCGCGTCCACGCCGTGCGCGAGATGCTCGAGGTCGCGCGGGTTGCCGATGAGATTCGGAAGTATCATCGCGAGCACTGAACCCCAGAACGTTTCTGAACCATTTGAACCTCTGAACCCGTTGCGATGCACTGGCTGACGGACCTGCTCCAGATCCTGCGACGTCCCTCGATCTCGGGATGGGACATCCTCGACATCGGTGTCGTCGCGGTCCTGATCTACGAGCTGCTGCTGCTCATTCGCGGCACGCGCGCGATGCAGATGGCGCTGAGCGGCGCGTTCCTGATCGGGCTGTTCTTTCTTTCCGAGTGGCTGGATCTCGAGACCGTCAACTGGCTCATTCGCAACCTTGCCACCTACGTCGTGTTCGCGATCATCGTGCTGTTTCAGGCCGATATCCGCCGCGCCCTCGCGCACTTCGGGCGCGCACAGTTCTTCAAGTACTTCGAGCGCGCATCGAGCGACGATGAGACGCTCGAGGAGTTGGTGGTGGCGGCGTCGACGCTGTCGGCCCGGCGGATTGGCGCCATCATCGTGGTGGAGCGGCAGATTGGGCTTCGCAACTACATCGAGGGCGGCATTCCGCTCGACGCCCTGGTCACCTACGACCTGCTGGCCAGTATCTTCCACACCGGATCACCTCTGCACGACGGCGCGGTGATCGTCCAGAACGATCGCGTGGCGGCGGCGGCCTGCTTTTTGCCGTTGTCGGTGAATCCGCGCGTGAGCCGCGAGCTCGGCACGCGTCACCGCGCCGCGCTCGGGATCACCGAGGAGAACGATGCCGTGGCGATCGTGGTGTCCGAGGAAACCGGCGCGATCTCGCTGGCCATCGGCGGCAGCCTGGAACGGGGCCTGAGTGTCGACGCGCTGCAGCGACGCCTGCAGTCGCTCCTCGGCGTGCGCGGACACACGCGCCGGCGAGGCGCCGAAGCGCGGAGCTCGGTGGCCTGATGCCGGTGAAGATCTTCCATAGGCTGGGTCTCAAGATCGTGTCCGTCGTTCTCGCCGCGCTGCTGTGGCTCCTCGTCTCGGGCGAGCAGACCGTCGAACGCGCGCTGCGCATTCCTCTCGAGTACACGAATCTGCCGCCGCAGCTGGAGCTGGTCGGCGATCCGCCAACGGTTGTCGATGTGCGTGTGCGCGGTTCATCGGGCACGCTGAGCCGTATCGCGGCGGGCGAGCTGGTCGCGGTGCTCGACGTGCGCGCAGCGCGCGAGGGGCAGCGGCTGTTTCACCTCACCAATACCGAAGTTCGCGCGCCGTTCGGCGTCGAGGTCGTGCAGGTCACCCCGTCGAACATCTCGATGTTGTTCGAGCGATCCGAATCGAAGACGGTGCCGATTGTCCCGGAGGTCGAAGGACAGCCGGCCAGCGGCTTCGCCGTCGGCCAGGTCACCTCCGAGCCTCCAACCGTCGTCATCGTTGGTCCAGGCAGCGCCCTGAAAACTCTGTCGCACGCGACCACCGAAGCCGTCACGGTCACTGGCGCGAGGAAGACCATTGTCGAATCGGTGACCGTCGGCGTCACCGATCCCTCGGTTCGTTTGCGCGAGCCACAGATCGCTCGCGTGAGCGTCGCGATCGCGCCGGCGAAGTGATCATTGATATCTTGGAGCGTGCATGAAGCTGTTTGGCACAGATGGTGTGCGTGGCAAGGCCGGCGAGAGTCCCCTGGACGTACCCACCATTCGGCGGCTCGGCGCCGCGCTCGTACGCGCCATGCGGCAGGGCGATGCCGCGTCCGGCACGTCCGGCATCAAGTTCCTCACCGGCCGTGATACGCGCGAATCGGGAGAGTGGATCGAACGTGAGCTCGCCTTCGGTGTGCGCAGTCAGGGCGGAACGCTGACGAGCGCCGGGATCATTCCGACGCCGGCGGTCGCCTATCTCACGCCGCGATTGGGCTACAGGGCAGGCGTCGTGATCTCGGCGTCGCACAATCCGTTCGAGGACAACGGCATCAAGGTGTTCTCGGGCGCGGGCGAAAAGTTCACCGAGACATTGGAACAGCTCGTCGAGTCGATCGTGGCGGACACCTCGTGGAGCGTGACCGCAGGCGAGCCCGATCGCGTCGAGCAGATCGACCTGCGTTCGGAGTACATCGGCCACCTGCTCGAGATTCTTCCGCGCGATGCACGACAAGCCGGTCTTCGCATCGCGATCGATTGCGCCAATGGTGCCACCACCACCGTTGCGCCGCGACTGTTCGAAGAGCTTGGCTTCGACGTCCATCTGATCGGCAACCGGCCGGACGGCCGCAACATCAACCTGAAGTGCGGATCGACAGCGCCCGACGCGCTCTCCTCGCTGGTCGTCGAGGGCGGCTATCGGCTCGGCATCGCCTTCGACGGCGACGGCGATCGCGCGATCTTCATCGACGCCAATGGCGCGATCGTCACCGGCGATGCGGTGATGCTGATGTGCGCCAAACACATGAAGGACGAGGACCGCCTGCCAGGACACGCCATCGTCGCCACCGTGATGAGCAATATCGGCCTCGAGCTCGCGCTCAAAGAGGCGGGCATTGAGATGTACCGATGTCCCGTCGGCGACAAGTACGTGATGGAAGAAATGATGCGGCGCGGTCTCGCGCTGGGCGGAGAGCAGTCGGGCCACATCATCTTCTCGGAGTATTTGTTCACGGGCGATGGGCTCGCCACGGCCTTGAATGTGCTGCGGACGATGGCGGGAACGCGGCGCGAGCTTGCCGATCTCGCGTCGGAGCTCACCAGCTATCCGCAAGTGCTCTTGAACCTGCGCGTGGGCAGGAAGGCGGACTTACGCACGATACCGACGGTGGCGACGGTGATGGATGCCGTTGAAGCGAGACTCGCGGGCCACGGTCGTCTGCTCGTGCGTTACTCAGGCACCGAGCCGCTGCTGCGCGTGATGCTCGAAGGCAGAGACGAGACAGAACTGCGGCAGTGGGGACAGGAGATAGTCGACGCGGCCAGGGACGCACTGACATAACTGGAAAAGTGGAAAAGTGGAAAAGTGGAAAAGTGGAAAAGTGGAAAGTGGAACAAGTGAAAGTGCCGAAGCGACAAAGTAGCAAAGTGCTGCGCGCCGCCATCGAGTTGTACTTGTCCACTTCGGGCCTTCGACACTTGCTCTTACTTTTCCACTTTTTCCACTTTTCCACTTTTCCACTTGCATGATCAGGCTGTCGGTTAACGTCAACAAGATCGCGACGGTACGCAACTCCCGCGGCGGAGACGTACCGTCCGTCATCGACGCGGTCGGCGTGTGCATCGCGGCCGGATCGCCGGGGATCACGGTTCACCCGCGCGCCGATCAGCGGCACATCACGACCCAGGACGTGCACGACGTGGCGGACTTTCTTCGCGGTTTCCCGTCCGTCGAATACAACATCGAGGGCGACCCGCGGCCTGGTTTCATCGACTTCGTGGCGAGCGTGAAGCCGACGCAGTGCACGCTGGTTCCGGTGATGCCGGGAGAGATCACCAGTCAGGCTGGATGGCCTCCTGATACGCCGCGCACGCAGCTTGCGTCCGCGATCGATGCACTGCACGGCGCCGGTGTGCGCGTCAGCCTGTTCGTCGATCCGGAGGACGCGCCCATCCGATGGGCCGCGGATCTCGGGGCCGATCGAATCGAGCTCTATACCGAGCCATACGCCCGGGCGTACGAACGTGGCCAGGGAGACGCCTCCTTCGGCAAGTACGCTGCGGCCGCTACGCTTGCGCACTCATTAGGCCTCGGTATCAACGCCGGCCACGACCTCGACCTCGACAACCTCGTCCTCTTTCGTCGATTGCCGAATCTGGACGAGGTGTCAATAGGCCACGCGCTCGTCAGCCATGCCCTTTTCGTGGGCCTGGATCGCAGCGTTCGCGAGTACCTCGCAGTCTTGTCCGAGCCTGCCTCGCCGTAGCCCGACGCCCGTCGCGAGTCGGGCGAAGGCGGGGATGACATAAGATCGTTTCGTCAGCATGAAATCTGAAGCCATTGCCTACGTCGTGGCCGGGATGGCCTTCGGCACGATCCTCGGCTGGGTCATCGGCACGCAGCAGGTTCGCCGCCCGCCTGCGGCCGCAGAGGCGACTGTGGCCTCGGGTCAGACCGCAGGAGGGAACACCACGCGACAGGCGCCCACGCTCGACCAGGCCCGTGTGCAGGAATTGCAGCAGGCGATTGCGACCAACCCCAAGAACGTGGATGCGATCGTGCAGCTTGGCAACACGTACTTCGACGCCGAGCAATGGGACAACGCGATCACGTGGTACAAGAAGGCGGTCGAGCTCGATCCGAGGAATGCCGACGCGAGCACGGACCTCGGTGTGAGCCTCTACTACTCGAACCGCCCCGATGAAGCGCTCGCGCAGTTCGAGCGCTCGCTGAAGATCAGCCCGACGCACACGAAGACGCTGCTCAACAAAGGCATCGTGCTGGCGTTCGGCAAGCAGGATCTCCGCGGCGCGCAGGCCGAATGGGAGAAGGTGGTGTCGCTCGCGCCCAATAGTCCTGAAGGACAGGCCGCGAAACGCGCGCTCGAAGGAATAGCCTCGGCACACGCGAACAATCCCACCCCGAGCAATCAGTGACCCGCTTTGTTCTCCTCGCGGTTCTCCTGCTCGTCGTTGTGTGGGCGTTCTCGCGTTTCCTCGACGGCATCATCGAAGCGTTCGGCGGCCTTCCCAACCGATCGCGATCGAAGACGCCCGTCAAGCTGGTGCGCGATCCGGTGTGCGGCACGTGGATCGCCCCGCAGAACTCCCTTGGGTTGAGAGCCGGCGACGTGACGCACTATTTCTGCTCGGACCAATGCCGTGATCTTTTTCGCAAGAACAAGTCGACCGCGCCGGGATCCTAGATGTCGTAGAGCGCACGCTTCAGCGTTCGCGTGACGTGAGATGAGCACACGCCTCGAAGAACAGCTTCGTGGGGAGATGGTGGAAGCGGGGCGACGACTGTACGCCCGTGCCTACGTCGCGTCGAACGACGGAAACATCAGTGCTCGTCTCGACGAGAAACGCCTGCTGACGACCCCGAAGAGCGTGTCGAAGGGGTTCATGACCCCCGACATGATGGTCATCGTCGACTACGACGGCAAGAAGCTCGCGGGCGATCGCGATCCCTCGTCCGAGCTGCCGATGCACCTCGAGATTTATCGCAACAGAGCGGATGTCAACGCCGTCGTCCATGCGCATCCGCCCATTGCCACCGGGTTTGCGGTCGCGGGAATCCCACTGACGCGTGCCGTGCTCGCCGAAGTGGTCACCACCCTGGGCAGCATTCCGATCGCGGAGTACGGGACGCCGTCGACCGCCGAACTGCCGGAGGCCGTGCGGAAGTACATCAAGGCGCACGACGGCCTGCTGCTCGCCAATCACGGTGCGGTGACGTGTTGTCGAACCGTCATGACGGCGTACTACAAGATGGAAACGATCGAGCACTTTGCGAAGATCAGTCTCGTCGCGCGACTGCTCGGTCGCGAGCATCTGTTCTCGCGTGATGAAGTCGAGCGGCTGCAGGGTCTTCGCGGCATGTACGGGATCGCGGCTCCGGCGCCGCTGTGCGCTGACCCTGCAGACGCAGGCAGCGTCGATCAGGTGTTGTGCCAGGTCCTCGAGGCACCCGAGTCATCGTCGCGACTGGTGCCAGATGTCGGTGCCGCGCTGCAGCAAGCGAGCAGAGACGGCGAAATTCGGCTAACATACGCCGAACTCACGGCGCTGATCGCCGATGCCGTGAAAAATCTGAGAGATTGATCATATGGGTGAGGCGTTGGGAATGGTCGAGACCAAGGGCCTGGTCGCGATGATCGAGGCGGCCGATGCCATGGTCAAGGCCGCAAAGGTGACCCTGGTCGGTTGGGAGAAGATCGGCGCCGGCTACGTCACTGCGATCGTGCGCGGCGATGTGGCGGCGGTAAAGGCGGCCACTGATGCCGGAGCCGCGGCGGCCCGCCGTGTCGGCGAGCTGGTGTCGGTGCACGTGATCCCGCGGCCGCATGCCAACCTCGAAGACGCGCTCCCGATCGGCAAGGCAACCACCGGCGCGAAGGCCTAAGGCCGTAGCGCGTACGGAAGCATGATCCTGGCGCGCATCGTCGGGACGGTTGTCGCCACGCGGAAGGATCCGCGGCTCGTCAGCAACAAGCTGCTCATCGCTCGTCCCATGGACCCTCACGGCAAGGCCGAGGGCAACTATCTGGTTGCGGTCGATACGGTGGATGCCGGCGTCGGTGAGACGGTGCTCATCGTCAGCGGCAGCTCTGCACGGATGGCGTCGGGCATGAAGGATTGTCCGGTCGACGCGGCCATCGTCGGTATCGTCGATCAGGTGGAAGTGGGCGCCGGCGATTAGTACGTGATCCAAGAACCTATGCAACTCGCGAAAGTGATCGGCGACGTCGTGGCGACGCAGAAAGACGCCAACCTGCACGGCATCCGGCTGATGCTGCTGCAGCCGCTCGGTGCCGATCTGAAAGCCACCGGCCGAACGCTCGTCGCGATCGATGCGATTGGTGCCGGCGTGGGCGAAACCGTGTTCTTCGTGCGTGGCAAAGAAGCGAGCTTCCCGTTCTACCCGCAGGAAGTGCCTACCGATGCCGGCATCGTCGGCATCGTCGATCAGGTATCGCACTCGTAGGGTCCGGCTTTAGCCGGACCGTGAACTTATGCAACTCGCGCGAGTAGTCGGCAACGTCGTCTCGACTCAGAAGCACGCCAAATTCGAGGGCGCGAAGCTGCTGCTCGTCCAACCAATCGGTCTCGATGACACACCGCGCGGGACCACGCTGCTTGCGGTCGATTCGGTTGGTGCGGGCGTGCATGAGAAGGTGCTCGTGGTGATCGAAGGTCGCGCCGCCGGCGAGGCGCTTGGCCGCACGCTCGCCCCAGTTGACGCCGCGATTGTCGGCATCGTCGATCGCGTGGATTTCGTGGAATGACGGAACAGGAACTGCGAGCGCTCGTACGGGATGCGATTGCACGTCAGGCCGCGTTGACGGCGGTCGACCCATCTCGACCTGGCCCGCCATCCGTAGCCGGGGCGCGCCGACACGACAGCCATGCGATGTTCCCCGTCGGCGGCGGGTCCGACGGCGACGGCGCGTGCATCATCGAGCCGGCCGTGGCGTGCAACCATTGCGGCTATTGCAAGTCGCTAGGCCATTAGCGCCGTCCGCGCGCGTAGATTCCGCTCGTGTCGAAGCCTCCGATTCTCGTCACCCGTCGTATTCCATCGTCAGTGCTGCGAACGCTCGAGGAATACTGCGAGGTCGATCTCCACGATCGCGGCGATCTGCCCCACGATGAATTGCTGAAGCGAGTTGCCGGCAAGCAGGGACTTCTCGCCGTTGTCACCGATGCGATCGATCGCGGCGTTCTCGAGGCTGGCCATGATCTCAAAGTGGTGTCGACGATTGCCGTCGGCTACAACAACATCGATGTTGCCGCCGCGCAGGAACGCGGAGTTATCGTCACGAACACACCCGACATCCTCACCGAGTCGACCGCCGATCTCACCTGGACGCTCATCCTCGGCATCATGCGCCGCGTCGTAGAAGGTGATCGCGTGGTGCGCCGCGGTCAGTGGAAAGGGTTTGCCCTCGACTTCATGCTCGGATCCGATCTGCGCGGGAAGCAGCTGGGCATCATCGGATTCGGTCGCATCGGCCAGGCTGTCGCAGCCCGCGCGCCGGCATTCGGCATGCGCGTGGCCTACACGGGGCGGACAGGCCGGCCCTCCTCCGAGGGCGAAGCGATGCCGCTCGATCGTCTGCTCTCGACTTCGGATGTCGTGTCGCTGCATTGCCCACTGACACCGGAAACGAAGCACTTGATCAATCAGACCACGCTGATGCGGATGAAGCGCGGCGCGTACCTGATCAGCGCGGCGCGCGGACCGATCGTCGATGAAGCGGCGTTGGTATGGGCCCTGGAGAATCGACTGATCGCCGGCGCGGCGCTCGATGTCTACGAGCGTGAGCCGGAGCTTCATCCGAAGCTGACGACCTTCGAGAACGTTGTGTTATCGCCCCACCTCGGAAGCTCGGCGATCGAGACGCGCACGGCGATGATCGATCTCGCCGCACGTAACGTCATCGCTGTCCTGACAGGGCAACCAGCGCTCACCCCTGTCCGGTAGAGCGCAGGCTTTAGCCTGCGGCGGTTCGCGCGGGGGCTGAAGCCACCGCTCTACGAATCCCTGTGAACGGTGTCCATCGAAAACGCCGGCAGGCACACGGCGATGTATTCGGCGCCGCCGTGCGGCGTGCTGTAGCGCACCCATTCGCCCGGTGAAGTGACGACCGCTTGACCCGCGTTCACATCGAGCGTGCCGCCTTCGTGCTCGACGCGGACAGTTCCCTTCAGCACGACGGTGATCTCTTCGAACTCCGGCCGCTGACCGGGTTCGACCCATCCTGCTGGCGACACCATTCGCGCGACGCTGATTGTCGAATGGCCTGAGTTCACGCGGCCTGCGTATTCTTCGATGCGCTTGGGCGGCGTACCCGCGGCTTGGACGATGGACGGTTGCGTGATGAGTTTTGGCATGTTCAACGTGTCTTCACCTCGACGTTGCGGCGCGGCACCGCAGTGTACGCGGCAATGAGGCTTTCGTGACCGTCGGCACTCACCGCGGCGATGCCAAACACGAAATCGTCAATCGACATCTTCGGGATCACGTATTCGGTGACATTGCCCACCTGCTGTGAGTGCTGCCACTCGTTGCTCCACGCGTCGCGCCAGTAGATGCGGTACGCCGTTGCGCCAGGCGAGGCTTGCCATCGCAGGTTGGCGTCATAGCCCGAGGGCTGCCGTCCGATCGTCGGCTGGTTGCGCTCGTTGATGATCTTCGGCGCCGCCGGGCCAAGGGCAAGCGCCGCGACGCCAGCCAGGTTGACACGCGCATTCTTCGCCAGATAGGCGATGTCGACCCCGTCGACCGTGTCCGTCGCCGCATGTTGCTTGCTGAAGTTCTCTTTCGATTCGCGGAAGACCACGGCCGGAAACCCGCGCTGATTGAATGCCTCGTGATCGCTGCCGCGGCTGAATCGATCCTGCCGCGCCAACAACCGCACGCGGTGGCCGGGCACGTATCGTGTGGCCATGCGTTCGATGTAGCGCGCGAGCGATCGCGACATCGAGTCCTCGGGACCTTCCGAATACACGCGAACGGATCCAGCGTCGATCTCGCCGCTGCCGCCGCGGATGTTGCCGACGATGTCGTTGTTGAAGTCGGCATCGACAATTGTCTTCTCCTTCAACATTCGTGCGGCGTGGGCGTGTGCGCCCATCAGGCCTTGCTCCTCGCCGGCCCACAGCGCGAACACGATCGTGGCGTCGAATTCGAGGCCGCTCGAGGCGATGATGCGCGCCAGCTCCATCGTGAGCGCAGTGCCGCTGCCGTTGTCGTTGGCGCCCGGCGCCTCGGCGTTGTAGTCCTGATCGCGTCGCACCTGCGGATCGGGCGGCGGTTTTTCGCCCGGTTTCGTCGGCGGCCGGGTGTTGGCCTCGATTTGTCCCTTGGGGATGCTGACGGTGTCGTAGTGGGCGGATACGTAGATGCGACGGGCTGCGCGGCCCGGCAGGATCGCGAGCACGTTGCGGAGTTCGACCGAGCGCGTGATGCGCCCCTGTCTTTTCAGCTGGTAGGTGTCGAACGCCACGTGCAGCCGCGGGCTCGATCGCGTCAGCTCGTCGAAGATCCACTGCCGCGCCGCGCCGATGCCGCGCGTCGGCGACGAGGTGTCGGAAAGCGTGTTGCGGGTCTGGAAGCCGGCGAGCGTTTCCACCAGCATCTTCAGCCGCTCCTCGGACACGCTGGCGACGAGCGTCTCGATGCGCGGATCCGAATCGCCTGGGGCCGTCTGCGCACTCGCAGGCCCCGAAACCACGAGCACGATTGCCGCTAACAGATGGAGTTTGTTCATGACGTCGCGGGCCGAAAGTCTCGCCGTCGCCGTAGGCGAAGGCGGAGGAATGCTAGCATCAGCCAGCGGACCGCCAAAACCCTTGAACACAGTCGATCCCCGACGCGTCGAGCGGGTGATGCGCTCGCTGGCCCGGGCCATTACCGGCATGGATCTCCCTGCAATCGAGAAGATCTCCGAGTCGCAGGCCGAGGATCCGTTCCAGATTCTGATTGCCACGCTGCTGTCGGCGCGCACGCAGGATGCGACGACGCATGCCGCGTCGACGCGGTTGTTCCGCCGGGCGAGGACGCCGCGAACGATGGCCCGGCTGTCAGTTGCGGAGATCGAGAAGTTGATCTATCCGGTCAGCTTCTATCGCAACAAAGCGCGCCACGTGAAGGCGTGCTGCGAGGTGCTGCAGTCGCGGTTCGGCGGGCGTGTGCCCTCGTCGCTGAACGATCTCGTCACCCTGCCGGGCGTCGGACGGAAGACGGCGAACCTGGTGATGATCCTGGCGTTCAAGAGCGGCGACCACATCTGCGTCGATACGCACGTGCATCGCATCTCGAACCGCATGGGATGGGTGCGCACCAGGCAGCCGGAAGAAACCGAGCAGGCCTTGTACAAGGCAACCGATCGCCGCTGGTGGCCGCTGATCAATCTCTATCTGGTGACCTGGGGGCAGAACGTCTGCAGGCCCGTGTATCCGCGATGCGGGGATTGCGCAATCGCCAGGCTGTGCCCAAGAATTGGCGTTCGTAGGGCGGGTCTTGTTCTATAGACCCGCCGACACGATTTGGAGGCCACGATGAAGCTCGTTGTGGGGAGCGTTATCGCGCTGCTGGTGTTCGCGACGGACATCGCGGCTCAAACCGGCGCGCCGCGCGGTGCATCAGGCCGCGGAGCAACGCCCGCGCAGCCGGGTCGGGGGACAGCCCCCGCGGCGCCCGCGGCTCCCGGCCGCACATCACCAGGCGCCGGCCCCGTGCTGGTCGTCGAGACCATGAAGGGGACGTTCGAGTTCGAAACATATCCAAACGAAGCACCGAAGGCCGTCGAGCACATCCTCGCGTTAGCGAAGCGCGGCTTCTATAACGGTCAGCGCATCCATCGTGTCGATCCCGGGTTCGTCGTGCAGTTCGGCGATCCGCAGTCACGCGACATGACCAAGCGTGAGGACTGGGGCACGCGCGATAGCGGCAACCCGGTCGGCGCCCTCGAGGTGAGCAAGAAGCGCACGCACGTCGCGGGCGCGGTGGCATTGGCGCATCGCGAAGGCGACCCGAAGGGTGGCGACAGCCAGATCTACATCACGCTCGCACCGCGCCCTGAGCTCGACGGCAAGTACACCGTCTTCGGACAGGTGATCTCGGGCATGGATGTCGTGCAGAAGCTGCGCATCACCGACCGGATCGTTCGAGTAACGGTACGCGACGAGGCGAAGAAGTAGTCACCAGATCTTTGATCTCTGGATAGTGCTCGATGAGCTCGGGCGGGTACTCGCCTTCGATCGGCTCTCCGAGCTGCGCCTTGATCATGACCGCGTTGACCACCGACTTCGACGCGAAGTGATTGTTCGTGTAGAGATACGACTTCTTCACCAGCGCCTGCGCCGCGCCCGCGATGTCGGCGAACTCACGCAACTCTTGCCGTGAGTACAGGTAGTTGTAACGATCTTCCGCCTTCTCGTGCCGCCACCACGCCTGTGCGTTCCGTCCGTGCAGGCGCATGTAGTAGAAGCTCGAGACGTTCGGCAGATAGTTCTGACGGATCGAGAACCGAAACTTCGGCTCGTCGATCTGTACCCAGGCCGCGCCGAAGGCGTTGAGCATCGACAGCGTGTCGCCGATTGCGTCGCTCCAGCTCTTGTGGCGAAGCTCCACGGCGACGGGGTAATCGTCGAAAGCATTCAGCAGCTGTGCGAGGTAGTCGCGCGACGCCGGGCTGTCCTTGAAGCTGGCGGGAAACTGCGCAAGCAGCGCGCCGAGACGTCCCGATGCGGCAAGCGGCTCGATGCCGGCGCGGAACTCGTCGAGGTCGGCTTGCGTGACCTGCGCGAGCAGATCGAGGAGCGGCCCTTCCGATCCGGGAGCGCGTTTGAGCGCCGCCTCACGAAACATCTTCGGGTGCGTGAACTTTTGGTACAGCTTCAGCGAGAACTCGAAACCTGGTGGAGTCCGTTCCACCCACGTGCGAGCCACCTCGGCGCGCGGCTGCCCGTAAAACGTAGTGTTCACCTCCACCGTATCGAAGTGCTCGGCGTAGAAGCGTAGCTCGTCGAACCCAGCGGTGCCCGCCTTCTTCGATCGCGTCGCAGGATAGAAGAGGCCGTTCCATTTCCCCTTGCCCGACGGGTAGCTCCAGCCCGAGGTGCCGATGAGAAGGGCCATGGACAGTACAATAACCGTTTGGGTGTCCGCGCTGGCTGAAGCCAGCGCTCTACGGCACGCGAAACCGGATTCGTAGAGCGCAGCCTTAGGCTGCGCGCCAGCCTGAGCATGCTCACGATCAACGAGATCTTCTACTCCGTGCAGGGCGAGTCGTCTTACGCCGGTCGGCCGTGCGTGTTCGTGCGGCTCACTGCGTGCGATCTGCGATGCTCCTGGTGCGACACGCCGTACGCGTTTCACGAAGGCAGTAAACGCGAGCTCGACGCGATCTGGAGTGAGGTCGATGCGTTCGGCTGTCCGCTCGTCGAGGTCACCGGCGGAGAGCCGCTCCTGCAAGAGGATGTGTATTCGCTCATGCAAGGGCTGCTCGATCGAGGCAAGACGGTTCTGCTCGAGACCGGCGGCCATCGCAGTACTGCGCGCGTGCCGCGCGACGTCATCACGATCCTCGACATCAAGTGCCCTGGTAGTGGTGAATCGAACGCGAACGACTGGGCGAATCTCGATCGCCTGCGCCCGCGAGACGAAGTGAAGTTCGTGATCAAGGATCGTGCTGATTACGAATGGGCGCGTGAGGTCGTGCGTACGAGGGAGCTCGCCGCGCGCGCGTCGGCCATTCACTTCTCTCCGGTCCACGGCGTGCTCGACCCGAAGACCCTGTCGGAATGGGTACTCACCGATCGTCTGCCCGTCCGCGTGCAGCTGCAGCTGCACAAGTACATCTGGAGCCCAGACGCGCGCGGTGTCTGACGCCGTTGTGCTGTTGAGCGGCGGCCTCGATTCCTATACGGCCGCGGCGATTGCGCGAGCGGACGGCTTCCGTCTGTTCGCGTTGACGGTGCGCTACGGGCAGCGGCACATCGTCGAGATCGAAGCGGCGCGTCAGGTCGCAGCGTCGCTCGACGTCGCCAGTCACGTCGAGATCGATGTCGGGCTCTCAGCTTTCGGCGGCTCGTCGTTGACGACGCAGACACCGGTGCCGAAAGACCGATCCATCATTCCGACCGAGATCCCATCGACGTACGTGCCCGCGCGCAACACGGTGTTCCTGGCGCTGGCGTTGGGATGGGCCGAGGTGGTGGGTGCTCACGACATCTTCATCGGCGTCAACGTCCTCGACTACTCGGGCTACCCGGACTGCCGCCCCGAGTTCATCGCCGCCTTCGAGCGGCTCGCGTCTCTGGCGACCGCGCGAGGCGTGCAGGGCGAGCGCTTTCGCATCCACGCGCCCCTGCAGATGATGACGAAAGCACAGATCATCCGTCGCGGCCTCGAGCTGCGGCTCGACTACGGCCTGACGCATAGCTGCTACGATCCCACGTCCACCGGACCATGCGGACGATGCGATAGCTGCGTGCTGCGGGCGGCCGGCTTCGCCGAGGTCGGTGTGCCCGATCCCCTGCTGCATCGATGACCGAGCGGCTTTACTACCAGGAACCCCAACGGCGCACGTTCGACGCGGTGGTCACTCGCGTTCTCGAGCGCGACGGCCGCCCCGCAGTGCACCTCGATCGCACCGCGTTCTATCCGACGTCGGGCGGCCAGCCGTTCGACACCGGTCGTCTCGGCGATGTCGATGTCGTCGACACTATCGACGAGGACGAAGACATCGTCCATGTGTTGAGTGCGCCGTTAGCCGACCGCGCGGCGGTGCGCGGCGATATCAACTGGGCGCGCCGATTCGATCACATGCAGC
>Ga0075433_10001273_pt1 | contig 18427 bp, 17 predicted proteins | sample RhiMethybrSRZTD2_FD_75299 | JGI IMG/M metagenome (GOLD analysis project Ga0075433, IMG submission 75299) | Populus rhizosphere microbial communities from Tennessee, USA - Rhizosphere MetaG P. TD hybrid SRZTD2 | ecosystem: Host-associated > Plants > Roots > Rhizosphere > Soil | place: USA... | reverse complement strand
CTCACCTGATTCTTGAATTCGACGTCGTCGCCGGCCCCTTTTTGAGCGTCCTGCAGGTAACCGCATCCCCGGGCCTCGTCGCGCAGGTCGAACGCGGCTCGCGCACCCACAAAGGCCGCGCGGAACAGCAATGGGGAGTCCGGATAGTCACGCCGCAGTCGCTCTACCGACTGCACCGATGAAGCCGGGTCGTTCTGGGCTTCGAACAGTAAGGCGAGTCGGAGTAACGCATCGTCGGCCCAGGGGGATGTCCCGTATTCGACCACCACACGCTGCAGGCTCGTGGCGGCGGAGGTCGCATTCGGGTCGAGCATGCCGCCCTGCACGAACAAGGCTTCCGGGTACACCGGATCCTGCGTGGGTATGGTCGCCAGCAGGCGGCGCACCACGGCCCGCGCCGAATCGGTACGGCCTGACTGCGCGAGCTCGATGGCGGCCTTCAAGCGAGGATCGTGCGCCGTCTGCGCCGAAAGGCGCCCGGCGAGCGCCAATGATGCGAGGAGCAGCGGCCGTCTCACGCCGCCTCCCGGCGCGCGGTACCCAGTGCGAGGACCAGCTGGCGCAGCAGGCCGGTCTCGTCCGACACCCCGGTGCTCTTCAACGCCCGGTCGGTGTCCAGGGCCAGGCGCAACGCTCGGCGGACCTCAGCGGCGCTCCAGCGCTCCGCCGATTCCGCCCATTGAGCGGCTTCGACCTTGTAGCCGCGGAGCCCGAACGGGCGGGCCGCCAACAGATGCCGAAACAGCGTCTCGGCGAGTCGCGCCCTTGGCGTCCCGCTGTCCAACTCCGCGCGCGCCAGGGCCACGCCGACCAGGGCGGTGCCCAAGGCACTCACCATCTTCACGCCGGACATTCCCGGTTGCTCGAGCACCGGCCCGACCAGGCGCGCCGCCTTGGCGGGCTCACACGCGAGGCAGGCGTTCACCAGGTCTTGCAGAGTCTCTCCGTGACGCACGCCGACAATCGCGGCGACGTCGGCCGTGCCGGCGGCCCGGCCCTGCACGAGCGCCGCGAGCTTATCCAGCTCCTGGCGCAGAGCGCTGAGATCCGCCCCCAAAGCCGACACCAGCAGCTCGGCGGCCGCGGGCTCGACCGTGAGGGACCGCTGGGCGGCGGCATGAGCGACCCAGCGCAGCGCCCGCTCGGGGGGCAGCCGTTGTACCGCCACCGCGGTGGCATGAGAAGCCAGGTCCGCTTCAGGCGCCTCCGCGTCGGATTGGACGAGAATCAGCACCGTGGAAGGGCTCGGTTGCTTGAGGTAGGCGATCAACGCATCGCGCGCCTTGGACTTGGCGCGCACCTGCTCAACGCCGCGCAACACCACGACCCGGCGCTCGGCGAGCATCGGGGGCGTATTGAGCAGCGCATGCAATGATTCGGCATCCTGCTCCGATGCCGTGCGCTGGTCCAAGTTGAAATCCCGTACGTCGGGCGGAACGGCTCGATCCACGAGAGACCGAACCGCTTCGTCTTTCAGCACGTCTTCTTCACCATGCAGGTAATAAACGGGATCGGGCTCGCCCTGCTTGAGCGCGCGCAGGAGCGCGTCGAAGGAAAGCGCAGCCATACCGGGGCAAGTTAGCCCGTGGCGCGAGGGGATGAAAGTGTTTGCGAGGGGGCGGCGCTAGCGCTGCGCGCTGGCCGGTTCGACGAATGCGGTGCCGTAGGGGTAGGGATTCCCCGCTATGACACTGGTACGCGGGTCCTGGAACGAGACGAACGGAGGACCGGCTTGGGCGACGGGTTTCGGGAAGGGCACGGGCGGCAGCGACGGAACGTTGGCGATGGTCGTATTGCGACGCGCGCTTTCCCAGGCGAGCAAGCCGATCGCCGCCGCGATGAGCAATGCCGCGGCGAGCGCCGGGCGCGACGGAACGTGGGGCCGGCCGGCTTGGACGCGCTCCACCGCGAGCCTGCGAGCCAGCCGCTCTTTGAACGTCGAGTCGGGCACATCGCGATGCAACGTCTGGAGAGCGCCCACCCCATCCGCGAGCGCCGTGTGAAAGCTGCGACACGAGGCACAGTTCGCGATGTGTCTGGCGAACCGGCGTGCCTCCCGCGGAGCCCCGATGAGGCCATCGCGGTACTCGGTGTACCGGGCGAGGAATTCCGTGCAAGTCATGAGGTTAGGAATCTACTACCGCGCGAGGGGAAGCGGGTTCCCGTTCCATCCTGCACGACAACGCCCCCAACCCCCCGGGCGGGGGGTTAAGGGCGGGCCGGTCTTCATGAAGGGCCGCTAACGCAGTAGCGGCGCGATTAACTGGGCAAAGCTGTTCCGGGCCCGGTTCAGGCGGCTTTTCACCGTCCCGAGGTTGCAGCCCGTAATCTCGGCGATTTCCTCGTAGCTCTTCCCTTCGAGCTCCCGCAACACGAACACTACGCGATGATGCTCCGGAAGCTGCGTGACGCACTGCTCAACGGCATCCTTCAGGAACCGCTTCCGATAGAGATCATCCGGTCTTGCGGTTGTGTCTTCGAATTGGAGCGGCCGATGGTCGGCTTCCCAATTGCGCTTGATGGTCTGGAAGAACACCAGCGGATTGCGGCTGCGGTTGCGCAGCTCGTTCTTCGCCAGATTCGACGCGATGGTATAGATCCAGGTGGAGAACTTCTTGGTCTGGTCGAACCGGTGTAGATGCCGGAACACGCGGATGAACACCTCTTGGACGAGGTCCTCCGCGCGCTCCCGGTCGCCGATGGTGCGATTGACGAAATTAAGAAGGCGACCCTGATAGCGATCGACCAAGGCACCGAACGCCTTGGGGTCACCGGAGAGGTGACGCTGAGCGATATGCGCATCATCCAGCTCGACCAGGGCCTGACGTTCCAGCCCCCGGTCTGGGGCCAGCGGCTTCGATGTCTCGAGGATTGCCTGCATTGCTCCTCCTCTAGGGACCCGCGACCAACCTACCGGCACGAACCGTACCCGCAATAGGCAACCATTAACGAACCATTAACAAATAGGTTACAGCTTGTGACGCATGACCCAACGTCCCCTGACGCGGACAGTGCGTCATTCTATCCTGCTTCATTGTATCCCAAAGACAAATCCCGCCAAATAAAGGATGGCCACTACCGTCTTTCCGTCACGGATCTCGCCATCCCGGATCCCCTTCAAGACGTCGGACAGGGGTCTGGGGACCACCTCGATGAATTCATCGGGTTCTCGAGCAGGGGGCGTTGCCCTAAAATCGGTCGCCCAAAAGAGGTGGATTGCCTCATCTGTGAACCCGGGTGTCGTCCAGATCGTGGTGAGCCGTTCCATTCGACCGGCCTCCACTCCTGCTTCCTCCCGCAGCTCGCGCCGCGCACACGCGTCCGGCGACTCCCCCTGGTTCAAGCGGCCGGCCGGGATTTCCCATAGCGACCCGTTGGACGCGTAGCGGTATTGTCGCAGCATCAACAACACCGGGTCTGCCCCTGCCGGATCGGAAGCCACCGGGACGACGGCCGCGGCGCCCGGATGGCGGATGATTTCGAGCTCTCCGCTCGAGCCATCGGGAAACTGGACCGTATCGAGGTCGAGATTGAGCACTCGTCCCGTGTACACCCGTCGTGTGGCCAGCTGCATCCGCGCTCCGAGCCAATGGACGCGCCAATATACCGATCACAGACTGAGCCAGTAATTGAATTTGACGAGCAGCACGTTGGTCGGCGGGTCGCGCATCAGTCCACGGCCCAGGTCGTGACCGAATTGGACCGCCGGGTCGTCGAAGAATCCGAAGCGGCTCTGGGTCCAGACCAGGTACACCGTCGATCCGGGACGATACTCCCACCGCAACACGGCATTGGACTGGAACGAGCGCAGCCGGAAGTCGGGGTTGCCGAAGATGATCGTCGATGCCGGTCCACCGGCGCCGTCAGGGTCGATTGAGTACTGGTTGTTGGTCGAATCGAAGGCAATCGTGGAATTGTTGTCGCGTCCAAACACGTCGAAATCGAACGTACGAGGGGCGCGCAGCTCCTTGAACGCGTCGTAGTCCGCCGTAAAGACGAAGGGCTGCAGGTACAGCTGGAAACTCAGCGTCGGAGTGAAAGTGAGGCTCAAGCGGCCGGTGAGATCCAGTTGATGCTGGGACAGCCGCCCAAACAGGTAGCGGGCCCCGAACGTGGTGGCGAAGGAGTCCGACACGCTACCGAGGAACTGCGCGGCGCTTCGTCCGACGCTGTAGCTCGGTCCCATGCGGACGACGACGGCACTGGAGGGGTGCCAGGTAATGCTGGGGTTGAGCTGCAGATTCCATCCCCCGGCCGCGTCGTGATTGTAGAACGTGAAGAACCCGGCATTGATCGATTTTCGGCCGTCCGAAAAGACGTTGCCACCGATGCTGTACGCGTCCGGCGACAGGGCCAGCGGTCCGCCCCGAGTGAGCCGGTCGTCCACCGCCTGCCAATCGTGCGAAACGAACACATTCCCGCCCCAATAGTTCAGGAGCTGGCCGAACACGCTCACCCCCGCATTCATCTGTATGTTGTCCCCGCCGTAATTCCAGCTCGGGCCCACGTTGGCCGCGAGACTCGCCTGGCGGAACACCTTGCCCGGTTTGGTCCAGCGATGACCCAGGAAGCCGGCGCCCGATATGCGATCGACCCGCGTTTGGAAGCCGAGATCGTTGACTTCGAACCCAGGGGTCGTCGTCGAGAATCCCAGCGCCCAGTTCGTGTTGCCGCCCTCCTTAGTGAGACTCAAATCGGCCGATACGCCGGACAGGGATGTCCGGTTGGGGTCGAACCGCATGTAGGTCTGGTCGGGACGCTGGTAGTAGCGCGATGACGCGAGCTGGGTGGACTGCAAAGAGGGCGCATCGCCGGTGACAACTGCCGTCCCCACCGACGCAAGCAGCGCGTAGGTGTTGTTCTGCCAGCGATGGAAGAAGTCGCCCGCCGCGATGTAGGCCCCGCGGCGCAGCTCGGCGAACGCCGGATCGTCGAGCCGGCGCTGGACCGCGGTTCCGAGCACGCCGAACCCCGTGTGGCCGCCGATCTCGCGGTTCACCCGGGCGACGAGGTAGTTGGTAAACGGCTCGACGGGAGCTGTCCACCGCACCCCTGCTGAATCGATGCGGGCCGATTCACGGCCGGTCACGGCGTCGAGCACCCCGATCGACCAGCCCCCGGCCGTCTTGCCGGTGATCTTGGCGGCGCCGAGAATCGTAGCGTTGGCCGGGCTGTCGCCGTACCCGCCGTCGGGGATGGCCGGGGAGAGTCCGGGTGCCCGGCCGATGCGGCGCGAATAGAAGTATTGCGGCGTCCCCCCGAATCCGATGTACGGGCCCGTGCCGCCGAACGCGAAGATCGACGCGCCCTCCACAAAGAATGGGCGGCGCTCCTGGAGGAACTGTTCGAACGCCGTAAGATTGACGAACGCCGGATCCTGCTCGACTTGTCCGAAGTCGGGGTTGATCGACGCGTCGAGGGTCAGGTTGGACGTGACTCCGTATTTCACGTCCACCCCGGCGCCGCCGAAGAAGCGGCTGCCGTCGTCGAATGGATCGCCGGGGGCGTGGGACGCGTTGAACGTGCCGCGTCCGAGCGTGTACGGCAGCGCCTCGAGCCGCCGTGGCGCCGGGATGTCGCGCAGGCCGAGCAAATGGGCGAATCGGGAGGCGTACCCCGTCTCGTTCTTCGGGACGAACACCAGCTGGCTTTGCTCGCCTTTCCGGAACACCCACCGAAACACCTGAAATCCCCACAGCTGATCCTGGCGATGGGGGAAACGCAGCTGTGAGAACGGGACGCGCATTTCGGCGACCCAACCGAGCGAGTCGATTGCGGTGGCCACGTCCCAGACCGGCTCCCAGGAGCGGTCGCCGATGAAGAAGTCGTTGCTCGTGATGTCGTCGGTCTTCACGCCGGCCGGATTGACGGCGAATTCGAACGCGGTGCGGTGGTCGTGATAGCTGTCGAAATCCACGTACACCATGTCGCTTTGGAGATTGTCGTCGCGTCGCCCGAGCCGCCGCAACACCTTGGTGGGTTCGTCGTCGAACATCCGGAGTCCGACGTAGATCGCCGCGTCGTCGTACACCAGGTAGACGAGAGTCGACTCCGTCGCGGCCGCGCCTTCGGTGGGATCGATCTGCCGAAATCCCCCCATCGGGGTCGTTTCGCGCCACGCGGCATCGTCGAGACGGCCGTCCAGCGTCGGCGGGCCCTGCACGCGCACGGCGGTGATCGTGGGAGGAATGAGACCGTTGGCGTGGCGCAGCGCAGCCGAATCAACGGTCGAATGAACAGCGAGTGCCTGCAGCAGAACCGGAACGACGGACATACGCGCGGGCCTGAAGGCGTCCCTGATAGGATGCCTTCAAACCCGCGAGCGTTTCAGTGGCCCAGCCGTCAGGGTCTTGTCAGCAGTTGCTCGAACAACGCCAATGCACGAGGATCGTTCGACTGCCCGAGCCAGAAGATCGCCTTCTTACGGATTTCGGGGTCCCGATTCGATTGCGCGATCCGAATCAGGACGGGCACGCCTTCTTCGCGCGGGCGCTGCGACAGCGCAAACACCGCCGACTCGCGAACCTCCCGATCTTCCGCGTCCTCACCCACCAGGTCGCCGAGGCCGCGCGTCGCGGCGGATTCGGCCGCCTGCGATACCCAGAACACCGCCGTGCGCCGCGTTTCCTGCGGCACGTCGCGATTCCGCGCCAATCGCAACAGGTCGGGCCACACCGTCGCGCTGTCGGCCAGGGTCGCCGCGAAGACCGCTTCTCTGCCGACGTTGCCTTCCAACCCAAGGGCGAGGGTCAGCAAGTAGCGAGCGGCTTCCGGGGCGGCCACGCGGCCCAGGTCCGTGGCCGTGCTGGTAGGGACACGGCTTCCCACGGTGACGCGCAATCCGGTGATCCGTCCTTCACGCCGCCGCAAGGTGACGCGGACCGGTCCGGTGTCGCAGGCCGACCGCCAGTCGGCGTCATCGACATCCGAAAAATTGCCGTTCACTTGTTGCCGGCAACGCCCGTTGTCGCAGCTCCACTGGATGATGTTGTGCCCGTTGCCGGTGACGTCGGGCCGGGCGGTGAACGTGAATCGCACGTCACCGCTGGCCGCAGCCACGCGAGCCTCGAGCGATTGGGCGGAAACGAGGGCCGCCGGCAGCAGCCCCAGGGCGAGCGCCGCCATCACAGGACGCGCGCTCATTGGTTGATGATGTCGAGGAGGGCCTGGCGGGCTCGCGGATCACGGGATTGACCGAGCCAGAACACCGCTTTCTTCCTCAATTCGCGATTCGGGTCGTTCTTCGCGATGTCGATCAGCTTGTCCACCGCGTCGGACTCGCGACGTTGCGAGTACACGAAGATCAGCTGCTCCTTGATCTCGATATTCGTCGTCCGGTCGTAAATCGCCGCGAGGTCGCTGATCTCGGCGCCGGTCTGGCCCGCCCAGAACAGAGCCTTCTTGCGCATTTCGACCGATTCGCGCTCGTTCACCGCCAGGTCGAGCAGCCAACGCGCGTTTTCTGCGCCGCCCATTTGGCTGAGTGAGAAGATCACCTTTTCCTTCAGATCGTCGCTCGTCACCCGGGTGTAGAGATCACGAAGGAACGCGGCGTTCTCCGCTGAGTGTTGCTGGCCGAGCCAGAAGATCGCCTGCTGGCGGGCTTCGTCGGATGCGCCGGATTGCAAGGCGAAGTCACGCAGAATCTGCCCGGCGCGCGGACCGTGGATCTGCGACAGGGCGAAGATCGCCTTGCCCTGCAGCTCCTCGTCGGTGCTGGAATGCAGAATCGAATCGAGCGCGCTCACCGCCCGCTCGCTGCCTACCTGCGACAACCAGAATACCGCCTGCTGGCGCACTTCCGCATCGGGATCGGTTCGAGCCGCCGTGAGCAACACGTCCTCGGTGTCCGGGGCGCGCTTCTGGGAAATGATGAACACCGCCTTGCGCCGCAGCACCACGCTGCACGGATCGCGACGGGCCAGCACCTGCTTCAAGATCGGCACCGCGGCTTCGGGATCCATTTGCAACAACGCGCTGATCGCCGCCATGCGTGGATCGTCGTCGTCGTCGCCCGAGGGGCACGATCCGGACCTGCTCGTGACCGGGGCGATAGCCGTGGCTGGTGGCGTCGGGGGAGTCGGGGAAGGGCTTGGCGTTGGCGACGGCGAGCCAACGGCGGTGGCATGGCGGCGCACCCACTCGGCCGCGCGGGGATCGCCCTGCTGCGCCAGCTCCCCCTGGATGCGGGCGTACAGCGTCTCCGCTTCGCCGCGGGTCGCGGCGTTCCTGAAATGCCGTTCTTGGTATTCGAGAACGGTCCGCGCCTCGCGGTAGTTGCCGACATCGCCCGTCTTGTAGAGGGCGAACGCCCGCCAGTAGTAGGCATCCGGTGTGTAATCGGAGCGAGGATAGCGGCGGATCAGGTCGGCGAAGGCGGCCCCCGCATCCGCGTAGCGGCCGCGGTTGAGCAACCGCCGGGCGGCGCGATACAACGAATCTCCCGGGTCCTGATCGTTCCAGACCACCGCCGCATCCGAGAAGTCCCCGAGTGTCCGCAAGCTCTCGAGCGAGGAGAGATCCCCGAGCGTCCGGAGACTTTCGAGCGAAGACAGCTCGCTCAGCGCGCCGAGCTCCGACAGCTCACCGTGCGAGAACAGCTCGCCCAGCCTGACCCCGAGCGCCGGCAATTCCGTCCCGAGGCGCCCCACGGGAGGGACCTGGGGGAGCGGGGGAACAGAGGGAACGGGCGCTGCCGCCGGCTGTTGCATCCCGAGTGTGACGGCGGCGAGGACCCACGACATCGTGACCATCTCAGATCGCTCCTTGTGCGCGCGGCAGCGCGGCCGGTCCCGCGGGAATCGCGGTCCGCAACCGGCTGAGCACGCTCTTTTGGTCGATACCCTGTATGATGAGCTCCACATCCCGCTTGTCCCGCCCCGCGGGGAGTAACGCGATCTGGGCGAGCACCAGCTCGAGGTCCTCGAGCAGCGGTTTCAGCTGGGGATCGTTGCCGGCCGGTGAATCGAGCAGCAACCGGGTAGACGACAGCAGATCCCTGGCCTGTGCAACGAACTGTGGGTCGAGCACTCCAGTGCGTGCATCGCTCCGGAACCCCGCCAGCAACGCCTCGGTGCGTCCCAGGTATTGGGCCGCGGCGAGACGGTAGGCGACGCCGTCGGACGTTTGAGCCACGACGGAATCCACGGGCGGAGCAGGGGCCCTGGGTCCGAGCACCCGGCCGATGGCGATCCCGATCAACAGCACGGCGGCCATCCCGATGCCCCAGCGCCAGGCCGGTCGCATCACGATGACCCGCGGCGTGGTCCGGCGGCGCCGGCGCTCGGTTTCGATCGCCGCCCACATCTCTTCGCGCGGTGTTTCCGGCGGCCGGTGGTACTCCCGCCCCGCTTCGCGCATCATCTCGTCAAACCGATCGTCGTTCATGTGACCCACTCCCCGGCAAAATCCGCCAACGCTTCGCGCAGCTTGGCCCGCGCCCGGGACAATTGCGCCTTGGATGTTCCGACCTCCACGTTCAGCGTGGCGGCGATTTCCTCGTGCGTGTATCCCTCGACGTCGTGCATCACGACCACGGTCCGATACTTCAGCGGCAGCGCATCGATCGCCGCGCGCAAACGGGATTTCAAATCCGGCTCCGCCGTGCGCTGACCAACCGTGACCGCATCGGCCGCCTCGAGGGCCGTTTCCCGGGTGCGAAACCGCTTCGTCTTGCGCAAGCCGTTCAGCGCCACGGAGGTCGCGATGGCGTGTAGCCAGGTCGACAGCCGCGACTCGCCGCGAAACGTGTCGAGCCGCTGAAATGCGCGGATGAACGTCTCCTGGGTGAAATCCCTGGCGAGCTCGTCTTCGCCGGCCAACCGGTAGGCCAGGCGGTAGACCCGGTCGACGTGCGCGTCGTACAGCGCCCGCTCCGCCGCTGGATCCCCCGCTCGAGCCCGGGCGATCAACTCATGTTCGTCCACGCTGCTCCATACGGGGGACGGTCAGTACTGTGACACGGGACAGAAAGAAACGGTTGCGAGTTGGGAGGGAACAGGAAACGCCGCCAAGGCGCCCAGACGCCAAGTGGTTCCTAGGAGTCAGGGGCGAGGGCCGCAGAGTGGCCGCAACGCCTTACCTCGTACCAAACAGCCTATCCCCTGCATCCCCCAGACCGGGAAGGATGTAGCCCTTGTCGTTCAGCTGGCGGTCCAGCGCCGCCGCGAACACGGGGACGTCGGGGTGCTGGGCCAGCATGGTGCGGACCCCTTCGGGGCATGCGACGAGACAGAGAAACCGGATGCGCTGGGCCCCGGCGCGCTTCAGCGTCGAGACCGCATCGGCTGCGGAGCCACCGGTGGCGAGCATCGGATCCAGGACAAAAAAATCACGAGCATCGGGACCGGAGGGCACCTTGAAGTAATACTCCACCGGTTTCAGCGTCGCGTGATCCCGATAGATCCCGATGTGGCCGACGCGCGCCGAGGGAATGAGCTGCGCGATGCCGTCCACCATCCCGAGGCCGGCGCGGAGGATGGGAACCAGCACGAGCTTCTTGCCGGCGACGCGCGTGCCCTGCATCCGCTCGAGCGGCGTGTCGATCTCGACGCTCTCGATCGGGAGGTCCTTCGTCATCTCGTAGGCCATCAGCATCGCGATCTCACCGACCAGCTGCTTGAAGTCCTTGGTGGGGGTGCGGCGATCGCGCAGGATGGTCAGCTTGTGGCGGATGAGGGGGTGGTCGAGGACCGTGAGATTGGGAAACGCGGGCGCCGTCATGGGAGAAAAACTACGTCGCGCCAGCGAGCGGGCCAGGGACGAGTTGAAACTTGAGCCGCCCGCGGTAGAATGACGGGATTCCCCAGTCCATCCCCCCCGACGAGGAGTTGGCATGAAGCGCCTGACCGTCCCCCTCATCGCTCTCCTGGCGAGCGCCGGGGCGCTTGCCGCCCAGGCTCCGGCCAAGCGACGCGTGGCCGTGCTGGACTTCGACTACGCCACGGTGCACGAGTGGGTCTACGACGTCTTCGGCAGCGACGTCGATATCGGCAGGGGCATCGCCGATATGCTGGTGACCAATCTGGTACGCAACGGCACCTACTCGGTGATCGAGCGCAAGCAGCTCGACCGCGTGATGCAGGAACAGAATTTCCAGCAGTCGGGCCGGGCCGATCCCTCATCCGCGGTACAGCTCGCCAAGCTGCTCGGTGTCGACGCGATCATCATCGGCAGCATCACGCAATTCGGCCGCGACGACAAGAAGCTCGGTGTGGCCGGCGGGGTCCGGGTGGGGGGAATCGGGATTGGCGGTCTGGGGAAGAAGTCGGCCAAAGCGGTGGTCGTGATCGACGCGCGCATCGTCAGCACCACGACTGCCGAAATCCTCGGCGTGGCGACCGGGCATGGAGAATCCAAGCGGTCCGGGCTGCAGCTGGCCGGCGGCGCCGCGGTCGGTGGCGTGGGGGGGGTGGGCGCGATCGACATGAGCAGCTCCAACTTTTCCAACACGATCATCGGGGAAGCGACGCGCTTCGCCGTCGACAGCCTGACCGGCCAGCTCGTCGCGTCGGCCGACCGGATTCAGGAGACCAAGGTCGAGATCCGCGCCCTGGTGGCCGACGTGTCCGGCGGTGAAGTCACGATCAACGTGGGAACCGGCGGCGGCATACGCGTCGGCTCCGAGTACGACATTGTCCGACCGGGTCGCGAGATCAGGGATCCGGCGACGGGTCGCGTGCTGCGCCGGACGACGACACCGGTCGGGAAGTTCAAGGTGACTTCGGCCGATGAAGGATCGGCGACCGGAACCTTCAGCGGGGCCGGCGGACCGGCTCGCGTCGGCGACTGCGTGGGGACGTGCCCCGCGAATACGGGTGGCGGCGGTGGCGCCGCTCCACCGGCGCGTACGGGCGCCGAGCCATTGAGCCAGGGCAGCGCGCCCGCGCCGCCGACTTCAGGCGGCGCCCTGCCCGCGCTCTACACCAGGCCGGTGAGCGGCGCCTTCACGTGGGGGATGTACGCGTTCAAGGGGACCGAGCACTTTCGCTACAACGTGCAGCAGCGCGACGGCAACGAGAACAAGACGGGGAGCTACTCGTTCGACGCCCGCCCAGCCGGCAGCGGGCGCTTCACACTCACGGTGGCCGGCAGCCTCGGCACCGACAGCTACTCGTCGACCGTGACGCTCGGTCCCAACGAAGGGGTGCCGATGATGCAGCTGATCGGCCTGGGTCCCGTGGGGCTGGCGCTCTTCAATCCGGTGTGGATGCTGCTGCTCGGCGGACATCAATGGGAGGTCGGGAACGGGTGGCAGCAGACCCAGGACGGGAAGACGACGTCGTTCAAGGTCGAAGCCCAATGCCAGCAGGCAGGCGTGAGCGGAGTGCGCGGTGTCTGGCGGGAGAATCAGCAGGTGTTGATGGACATGTGCGTCAACCCGAATGTCGCATTGCCGCTCACGGTCACCTTCGGCGGGGATGAAGGGAGCTCGACAGCGATGCAGCTGGTGGAGTTCCGGCCTTAGCGAGAGCGAGTATCATCCTCCACGCACGAGAGCCGCGGGGTTTTTGGCCCGCGGCTCTTTGCTTCCACCCTTGGCGTCCCGGAGTGATCTTTCTATACTCTTTTTCCCTGTTTTGGGCCAGGTAGCTCAGTTGGTAGAGCAGCGGACTGAAAATCCGCGTGTCGGCGGTTCGATTCCGCCCCTGGCCATTCCTCCTATGGCGACGCCACAGCCGAGCATTCCTTTATTGATGCGGATCCCGGTGCCGTGGGTATTTGTCCTGGCATTTCTCGTCGGCGTCGTGCTGCAGGCCTTTATTCCGATCGCCATTGGTGCCGAGACGAAACGCGTCGCCCGGATCGCCGGCATGTGGGGCTCACGGCCGGCGTCGCGCTCGCGGTTTGGGCCCTGACGATCTTCCGAAAGGTGCGGACCACGACGATCCCGTTTGGGAGGTCGTCCGCCTTGGTCACGTGGGGGCCGTACCGGTTCAGCCGTAATCCGATGTACGTCGCTCTGACCGTCGCCTACCTCGGCGAGGCGGGAATTCTCGGCCAAGTCTGGCCGCTACCGTTGTTGTTATTGACCCTGGTGTATGTGAACGGGACGCTGATCCCGTTCGAGGAGTCCCGCCTGCAGGAATCCTTCGGCGACGCCTACGCGCAATACCGCGCGAGCGTGCGCCGCTGGGTATAACGCAACAACACCGGCCACCGTTGCCGGTGACCGGTGTTGTCGGTCAGGCTCCCCTCAGTTCGAGCGCGCGATTTCCCGTTTGTACGCGTCGCTCGCGTAGATCGCGACTTCCACGCGTCGATTCTGCGACCGCCCCAGCTCGGTTTCGTTGCTCGCGATGGGCTCGGTTTCTCCACGGCCGCGGGTCCCGACCCGGGACCGGGTTACCCCCTGCGACACGAGATAGTCCGCTGCGGCCGCCGCGCGTCGCTCGGACAGGTCCTGGTTGTATGAGGACGCGCCGATCTGATCGGTGTGGCCCACGATCAGGATGTCCGTTCCCGGATACTTCTCGAGGCTCGACGACAGTGTGCGCAGATTCTTCCGGGCCTCGGCCCGCACGACGTCGGAGTCGAAGTCGTAGAGCAGGCCCGACTGGAACGTCACCGCGATCCCTTCCCCGATCCGCGTCACCGTAGCACCGGGAATGTTCTGCTTCAGCTCCTTCGCCTGCTTGTCCATCTGGGCGCCGATGATCGCGCCCGCCGCCCCACCCACCGCGGCGCCGATGATCGCCCCGCGCGCCGTGTGCCCCGTCGCCTTGCCGATGACCGCGCCCACGAGGCCCCCGCCCGCCGCGCCGGCGGCCGCGCCGGTTTGGGTGTGCGTCGCGCACCCGTTGAGACTGATAGACGTCAGAACGGCCACGATCACCGCAGTCGCGCCAAGTCGATGGTTGATTGGCATGTCCGCCTCCCTCGAAATGCCCGCTCCCTGTTCAACTACCCCGCGACCGCCATGGTTCTCCGCCACGCGCGGCGTGACCTGCCAGGGTGTGACCGCGACCACATATTGAAGACGAAGGGGGTCAAGGCGTCGCGCCCGCCATGCCGGCGCCGGGGCCCTTCAGGTGCCGGGCCAGGAACTCGGTCATAGCCTGCTGAATAAGGAAAGCGCTTTGGGCGTTGTACGCCGCCCCATGGTGCCCCGGGGGATAGATGCGCAGCTCGGTGTCGATCCGCGCATCGGTGAGCGCGGTGAGCAGCTGCATCGTGTTCTGGGGATGGACGTTGTCGTCCATCATCGAATGAATAAGGAAGAGATGACCCTTGATCTGCCCCGCGTGCTTGATGGCCGAGCTCGAGTCGTAGCCGGCCACGTTATCGGACAGGAGACCCATGTAGCGCTCGGTGTAGATCGTGTCGTACAGGCGCCAGTCGGTGACCGGTGAATTGGCGATCCCGACCGTGAAGAGATCGGGATACATCTCCATCGTGTACACGGTGCTGTAGCCGCCGTAGCTCGTGCCGATGATCGCGACGTGGGAGACGTCGGCATAGCTCCTGGTGGCGAGGTAGCGGGCCGTCTCGGCGAAATCGTGCGCTTCCCAGTAGCCCAGCCGCTTGTAGGTGGTCTTCATGAAGGCGCTGCCGTAGTTGTTCGTGCCGCGGTTATTCACGCCGACCACGATGTAGCCCTGCTGCGCCAGCCACTGCGACCAGCCGCTGGTGCTGAACGAGTTGTAGACCTGCTGCGATCCCGGGCCGCCGTAGATCGCGAACACCATCGGATAGCGGCGTGTCGAGTCGAATGGATACGGTTTCACCACCCAGGCGTCGATTTGCGCGGAATCGTTGGTGGTGAACCGCACCAGCTCCGGCGTGGAGTACGCGTGCGTCGCGAGCCACTGCGTGACTCGCGCGTTGTCCTCGATCTTCTTCAGCATCCGGGATCCCGTCGCCCACAGCTCGATCTGGCGCGGCTGGTTGATCGCCGACCAGCGGTCGATGTAGTAGCGGGTGTCGGGGGACATGTCGATCTGATGTGTCCCGGTGGTGATGGTGAGCCGGCGGGTGCCGCTGCCGTCGAGCTTGACGGCATACAGCTGGCGCTCGAGCGGGGAGACGGCGGTCGACGTGTAGTAGATGACTCCCCGCGTCGCGTCGACGCCTTCGATACGCACCACGCTCCAGGCGCCGCGCGTGACCTGATTGATCAGGCGGCCGGAGTAATCGTAGCGATAGATGTGCTGCCACCCGTCTCGATCGGACACCCAGAGAAACTCGCGGCGCCCGGCCGGGAAGCTCATGAGGTCCTGCACGCCGGCGTAGAAATCGTACACGTCGAGCCAGGTGTCCGAGGATTGCGTAAAGACGAGCCGCTTGCCGCCGGTCGCGACGTCGAAGAAGTAGAGATTGAGCTTGTTCTGGGGCCGGTTCAGAGTGAGGACCGCCAGCGTGTCCGGCCGGCTGGTCCAGTACATGCGCGGCACGTAATACTCGCCCGGCTCGCCGGGATCGAGCCACACCGTTTTCCCGGTGCGCACATCCACGACGCCGACCTTCACGGTGGGGTTCGAGTCGCCCGGTTGCGGAATGCGGATGCTGGTCCAGTCGGGATGCGCGCCGGCAAAGTCGGAGAACTGAATCGCCGGCTCGGACTTCTCGTCCACCTGCCAGAAGGCGATGTGGCGGCTGTCGGGCGACCAGCTCCACGCCTGCGCCAGGCCGAACTCTTCCTCGTACACCCAGTCGAAATGGCCGTTGTATTTCGTCGCGGTCGCGTCGTCGGTGAGCCGCGTTTCCTTCGCGGCGTTGAGATCGTAGGTGTAGAGATCGCCCTCGCGCTCGTACCCCATCATCGCTCCGTCGGGCGAGAGCTCGGCGGTGCGCGCGCCATGGGCCCCCAGCTTCATCGAGCGATCGGCGAGCGTGTAGACGTAGTAGTCCGAGGTCCCGGAGCGGCGGTACAACTGCTCGAAGTGCGTCTGGAACACGAGGTGTTTGGAATCCTGCGCCCACTGGAACGACTCGTATTCGAACGAATCATTCGTCCCGGGGAAGGTGAGCCCTTGGGCACGAAACAGCAGGCTGTCCGACCCGGTCGCGGGATCGGTGATGCGGATCGACTCCCCCGAATCGGAGCGCGCGATATAGGAGTAGCGGCGGCCGCCGTCGATCCAGTTGACGTTGCGCGGCCCGGAGCCGCCGCCCAATGCCGCGCCGGCGCGCTGGGCCTCCTGGAGTGAGGCAAATCGAACTTTCTCCTGTGCCGCGGCCAGCGCGGGCGATGTGACGAGGACGGCGACGATCATTCGAACGTGAGAGTGCAGCATGGTACGGGCTCGCAGATTGGGGTGGAGGCTCGCGGGATCGACGGTAAGCTACCGATGCATCGCGACGCGAAGCAACTTTGAGTCGTGTGCCGTCGTCACTTCCTGGCGTGTCTGGTTCTGGTCAGCGCGTGCCGCTTGGGTCCACACCCGGCGTCCATCGAAGGGGACGTGTCGCTCGCCTTGCCGGGCGGCGATGCCGTTGCCGTCATGGGCAGCACCGTCCGGCTGATTCCGCACGTGGACTCGTTGGAAGCTCTCCTCGACCTGCTCTGTCAGGTCTACGCGACGCGGTTTCGCGCGGTGGCCCTGGGGTTACCGCTCCCGCTCCGCTTCGACTCGACCCCGCCGAGCCGGTCGGAGCTGGCCACGATGCGGCCGCGCGAATTGGAAATGGCCAGACGACGGTGGGGGGAGCGAGCCGGTCCCACCCGCGCCATGGCCGGCGGGCTGGACACACTACGGGCACTGCAGAATCGTACGGAGGCAAGTGTCCGCACGGCGTTGGTACCCTTCACGGCTGGCCGGGCGACGACGGACAACGACGCTCGCTACCGGTTCGATTCGCTCCCGGCCGGACCTTATGTCCTGTGGGCGGAGGCGCGGATCGGGGACAACGATTACACCTGGTGGGCCGAGACGACCGTCGTGGCCGGTGACGCGATGCAGCTCTCTCTCGATAGCTCCCGGCTGTCCGGTTCCGAACGCTTTTGTTACATCCGCTGAGGAGTCCCCATGCAACAGGTGAAGGGCTCGGTGCTGAAGTCGCGACTGGCGTTTGCCGAGCAGATCGCCGGGAAGGACGGCGTGGAGCGCGTGCTCGGCACTCTCAGTCCTGGTGACCGTCAGGCGCTGCGCGACCTGGTCGCCGTGCAGTGGTGCCCGTTCGAACTGGGTCGACGCCTGGACGACGCGATCGTCACCGTGCTGGGACACGGCAAGTCACAATTCTTCGAGCGCCTGGGCGCGGCGTCGGCGGAAAGCAACCTGACGACCGTCCACCGGGCGTTCATCACGCCCGGGAATCCGCACGCGTTTCTCGCGAAGGCGCCTCAGATCTACCGGCTGTACTACGACAGCGGGCGCCGGGAGTACACCAAGACCGGTGAGCGCAGCGCGCAGCTTACGACGTTCGACGCTGAAACCTTCTCGGCGCCCGACTGCCTCACCGTGGTCGGATGGCACCGCAAGGCGCTCGAAATGTGCGGCGTGACCGGAGTCGAAATAATGGAAGAGGAGTGCCGCGCGCGTGGTGGTGCCGTGTGTCGCTACCGTATTTCCTGGACTTAACCCCCCCTCCTTGCGGCGTCCGAAAACGGCAGGCACAATAGTCCTCTTCTTTCCGGCCGTCTTTTGTATCACTGCAGCCAGGAGGGACTGTGGGAAAACGAGCATTGTTCGCGGTCTTGCTTGGGTTAGCCGCCACGGCGCTCGGCGTACGTGACGCTCGAGCGCAGGCACGGGTGATCACCGGCAAGGTGGCGAGCGCCCAGACCGGGCAACCGATCAGCAGCGCCAACATCGCCGTGCTGGGCACGATCATCGTCGCCGTAACCAACGACCGCGGGGAGTACACGCTCTCGGCGGGAACCGGTGACGTACGCCTGCAGGTGCGCGCCGTCGGATTCAAGCGCAAGACAGTGACCGTCGGGCCCGATCAGGGCCAGATGGACGTCAGCCTGGACCAGGACGTCTTCAACCTCGAGGCCGTTGTCGTCACAGGCCAGGCGACCGCCGTCGAGCAGCGCAACCTCGCCAACGCGGTCGCCACGATCGCGCCCGAAGCGCTGACCCGCGCGCCGACCCCGACGATCGAGAGCGCGGTGCAGGGCAAGATTCCGGGTGCCCTGGTGCAAACGAACTCGGGCGCGCCGGGTGGCGGCGCCCAGATCACGCTGCGCGGGGTTTCGACCATCAACGGCAGCGTCAATCCGCTGATCGTTGTGGACGGGTTGGTGATCTCGAACGACGCGATCGCCAGTAACATGAACGCCATCACGGCCGCGGGCGCGGGCGGCAACGCGTCGAGCCAGGACAACCCCGTCAACCGGCTCGCCGATCTGAACCCGGCCGATATCGCGAACGTGCAGGTCTTGAAAGGCGCCTCGGCCGCCGCCATTTACGGCTCCGAAGCCGCCAACGGCGTGATGATCATCACCACCAAGCGTGGCCAGCTCGGGCGGCCGAAGTTCACG
>Ga0075433_10001270_pt1 | contig 18429 bp, 18 predicted proteins | sample RhiMethybrSRZTD2_FD_75299 | JGI IMG/M metagenome (GOLD analysis project Ga0075433, IMG submission 75299) | Populus rhizosphere microbial communities from Tennessee, USA - Rhizosphere MetaG P. TD hybrid SRZTD2 | ecosystem: Host-associated > Plants > Roots > Rhizosphere > Soil | place: USA... | reverse complement strand
CGCACCTTGGCCAGGTCCATCTGGAACAGCAGCGTCTCCTTCAAGATCTGGTAGGGCTTCTGCGCTTCCGGCGCGCGGCCCGGGGGCCACGGGCGGCTCGGGCTCTCCGCGGCCCAGAGATGCACCTGCGAGTCGACGATGTCCACTGTTTCTCCTATCGCGGTGTCTTGAGCCGAAGGTCCTCGTACGGGGCCGAGTACGAGAAGCCCTTGATGTGGTCCACGCACGCTTCCTCGACCCGCGGGCCGACGCCCCAGAGGAACGCCAGTTCATAGATCGGCACGTACATCGCGCGATCGTACATGATCTGCTGGATCTGGTGCAGGAGGCCCTCGCGCTTCTTCCGGTCGAGCTCGCGCGCCTGGCGCTGGAAGAGCGCCTCGATCCCCGGCACCTCGCCGGCCGAGTAGATGCCGCCCTTGGTCGCGTAGACCTCGATGCGGGTCGCCGCGTTGCCGGCGGGCGCGCCCAGGCCCATGATCACGCCCCGCAGTTTGTGCTCGCGCCACGACGTGAGGAACGTCGCCCGCTCCATCGTGCGCAGGCGCGTGCGGATGCCGACCGCCTGGAGGTAGTTGCCGATCGCTTCGGCCAGCGAAAAGAACGGGGGAAACGGGGTGAGATCGCCCGCGTCGAAGCCGTTGGGGTAGCCCGCCTCCGCGAGCAGGCGCTTGGCCCGCGCCGGGTCGTAGGCGGGCGGGTCGTAGGCGCGCGCGAAGTCGAGCACCCGCGGGATCAGGCCCCCGGTGGGACGCGAGAGGCCGAGCGTCTCGGCCTGGCTGAGCGCGGTGCGGTCGAGCGCGTACCCGGCAGCCTGACGCACGCGCAGGTCGTTCCACGGCGACTTCGGGTCCCACTGCTCGGGCAAGTCGAGGAAGACGACGCCGGGCGGCATCGCGGCGGCCAGCCGCAGCCCCGGCGTGCGCTTCACCTCCTCCGCGGTGGGCCCGCTCAACAGGTACACGATGTCGACGTCTCCTGCCTTCAGCGCGGCGGCCCGCGTGGTCTCGTCGGGCATGCTGCGGAAGACCAAGCGCTTCACCGAGGGGACCTTCCGCCAGTAGCCCTCGAAGGCCTCCATCACCAGTTCCACGCCGGGCGTGAAGCTCACCACCCGGTAGGGGCCGGCGCCAATCGGCGCCTTCTTGAATCCGTCCTCGCCCATCTTCTCGACATATTTCCTGGGCACGATCCACGCCGCGCCGGTGGCGGAGGTCCCGTAGAAGGTCATGAAGTCGGGCCACGGCTCCTTCAGGTGGAAGCGCACGCGGCCAGGATCGACGACCTGCACCTCGCGCACCCGATCGTGCAGGAGCTTGGCCGCCGCGCCCTTGTACCGGTCGAACGAGAACTTCACGTCCTCCGCGGTCACCGGGTCGCCGTTGTGGAACTTCGCGTTCTTTCGCAAGACGAACTCGTACACGAGCCCGTCCTTCGACTGGGTCCACGACTCGGCCAGGCTCGGGGTGTTGTCGCCGCCCGGCATCGGCTTCACGAGCGCGTCGTGCACCGCGTAGAGCACCATGAACGGGTTGATGAAGGCCTCGGTCTCGGCCGGATCGAGCCAGCGCGCGGCCAGCGTGACGTGGAGGCCCCAGGTCATCGTGCCTTCGGGGGCGGCGGCCGTCGGGGCCGGACGGAGGGCGAGCGCGGACAGGATCAGGAGAACCGTGAGGGCGAGTCGTCGCATGACGCCTCCGGTCCGTTCGGTCGGCTAGGAGCGCAGCCGGGCTAGCGTGTCACTTGGCCGCGCGGCGCCCCGGCGCCCGGGTGGTCCAGAGGACCCACGGGAGCGTCGAGTCGTCTTCCCGGCGCACGTCGACCCGGTAGCCCTGGCTGCGCAGGCTGGCGGCGAGCCGGGCCGCGGCGCGCTCGTCCGCGAGCGCCGCGGCGCGCGTCCACGTCACCACGTCGGTTGCGGCGAGCTTGACCGGCTTCGTCGCGCCACCGCCGCGTCGCGAGGCGCCGCCATCACCCTGCGCCCACGCGTCGCCGGGGGACCGGTCGTCGGACCACGAGAGCGTCGCGGTGGGCGCGGTCGGAAGCTGGGGCCCGGCGACCTGGGCCGCCCTCGGCCCCTCGCTCGCGGGAGCGAAGACCGTCGCGAGCAGCAAGGGCACGCCGAGGACGATCGACAGGAACGTGGGAACGAACGCGGCGAGCGCGACGCCCATGCCGAGCCACGGGAGCGGGAGCGTGTGTTCCTCGTGCTCCTCGTCCTCCTCGCTCTCCGTCGCGTAGCGCGCTTCGAGCGAGAGGCGGATGTCCTGGAGGAGACCCGCCGCTTCGCTCAGACGGGCGACGGGGGACTCACTGGGGCTCGGGTTCGAGACGGTAGCGGGCGCTTCCACGGCGGCCCTCCTGCTGAGTTGTGGCCCGCCAGACCATAAGCAACCGCACACGCCTTGTCAACGCAATTTTTGCAGTCAGTCTGGTAAGTGCCTGCCCTGGCGAGTGTTTCAAGCTGTGGATTTATATGGATGAGTGTGGATAACTTCAGCTGTCCTCTTTGTTCTCCGACGCCGGCAAGGCCATTCGGAGCACCTGCCAGAGGCTCGCGCACGCGACGTGGAAGCGGAGGCCGCGCCCGTCTTCGAGCTCCACGGCCTGCTCGGCTTCCCGGGCGCCGATGGGCAGGTCACATCCGTCACAGGGGCGACCCGAGCCGTGGCCGGCCCGCGTCGCGATCGGCGCCGCATTCGGCAGGACACCGTCCCAGAGCTTGGCCCGGATGTGCTGCGACGCCAGCTCCTTCCGCTCGTCATCGAGGGAGGGGCGTGGAGCCGGCGTATCGGACGGCTCCTCGACGATGATCTCGTGACCGGACCCGGGCGAGTCGATCAGGATCTGAGCATGCCTTCGCGCGATCGCCGTCGCCTCCCAGGCCGACGGGGCCTTCTGCTCGAACCCGCACGCGCACGCGACGCGCCACACATGTCCACTGTATCAGGGCACTGTATCAGGGCCGTCCTATCAAACCCGACGCCGCACCGCGGCCAGGCGGGCCGGGTCGAACGGCTCGAGGTCGACCACGCGCGCGGCCCCGTCCGTGATCAGCTCGGCCAGCGCCAGCCCGGTGGCCGGCGCGTTGAGCATCCCCCAGGGGCCGTGGCCGGTGGCCACGTAGGCCCCCGAGGCCCCCGGCACCGCGCCGATCAGCGGGATGCCATCGTCGGTGACCGGGCGATAGCACGCCTGCCGGCGCGTGACCGCCGCGGCCGCCAGCGCGGCGGAGACGCGCCCGGCCGCGCGGGCGAGCACCGCGCAGTCGTCCTCGCTCACGAGGACGCCCTCGGCCGACTCCGGCAGCGGTTGCCGATCGGCCATGCCGCAGACGTAGACGGTCCCGTCGGGCCGCGGGATGATCTCGGGCTCGAGCGCCTGGCCGTCCGCGGTGCGGTAGTCCATGAAGAGCGCGTGCGCGGGCACGTCGGGGGCGGCGAGCGTCACGCTGTAGCCCTTCAGCCCATGGACGCGGGGCAGCCGCACGCCCCCGACGCGGCCGGTCCACGGGCCCAGCGCGAGCACCACCGCGTCGGCCTCGAGCGTCCGGCCGCCGACCACCACGCCGCGCGCGGTCCCTTCGCGCACCGTCACCGCCTCCACCGCGCCGGATAGGACGACGGCGCCGGCGGCTCGCGCGCCCACCACGAGCGCCTCGGTGAAGCGCGCCGGATGCACCTGCGCGGTGGTCTCGGCGGTGCCCAGCGCGCCGGCCACCACCGTGGGCCCGTCGATCCACCGCGGGGCGGGCACGCGATGCTCGCCTGCGAGCCGGCCGGTCTCGCGGGCGGCCACGACGTAGGTGTCCATGCGCCGGTAGCCGTAATCGGCGGGCAGCTCGCGGGCGAGCGTGGCGTGGAGCGCGAAGCTCGCGCGGGCGAGGCCTTCCACCGGAGTGTTGTCGCACCAGTCGAGCGCGAGGAACCCGCCGGACTTGCCCGACGCGGCGCAGGCCACGCCGGTACGCTCGACCACCGTGACCCGCACACCGCGGCGAGCCAGGAAGTAGGCCACCGAGGCGCCCACGACGCCCGCGCCGCAGACGATGACGTGCCGGGGAGGGGTCATGGCCGGTCCGCGGCCCAGGGTAGTACAATTGCCGGCCATGGACCACGGCCTCGTGCCCTGATGCGGTGACCCAGAACGTCTACGACGACGCGGCGTTCTTCGACGCGTACTCGCGACTGCCCCGCTCGATCCAGGGGCTCGACGGCGCTCCCGAGTGGCCGGCTCTCCGCGCGCTCCTGCCCCCGCTCGACGGCCGCCGGGTGCTCGACCTGGGGTGCGGGTTCGGATGGTTCTGCCGGTGGGCGCGCGCGCACGGCGCGGCGGGCGTGCTCGGCCTCGACGTATCCGCGCGCATGCTGGCCCGGGCGGAGGCGGAGACCCGCGACCCCGCGATCGCCTACGTGCGGGCCGATCTCGAACGACTCGACGCGCTCCCGGGGCCGTTCGACCTCGCGTACAGCTCGCTCGCGCTCCACTACGTGGACGACCTCGCCGGGCTCCTGTGGCGCGTCCACGCCGCGCTGACTCCGGGCGGCGCCCTCGTCGTCTCGGTCGAGCACCCGCTCTGCACCGCGCGGGCCCGCGCGGAGTGGTCCGCCGACGCGGCGGGCCGGCCCACGTGGCCGGTGAGCGGCTACCTGGACGAGGGCCCGCGCGCCACGGACTGGCTCGCCGCGGGCGTGATCAAGCAGCACCGCACGATCGCGACGTACGTCAACGTCCTGATCCGCGCGGGGTTCGCCATCTCGCGCGTGGAGGAGTGGGGCCCGACCGAGGAGCAGGTGGCGGCGCACCCGGAGTGGGCCAACGAGCGCCAGCGGCCGCCGTTCCTCCTGCTGGCCGCCCGCCGCTGACCGCGGCGCGGTCTAGCGCGGGCCCGTCGCCCGCAGGTTGCGCCGCCACCCTCCCGAGAGGACGAAGCGCGGGAAGGTGATCCACTGCTCGACGAAGAAGCGGCTCGCGAAGTCGAGCGGGCCGTCGAACGGCGTCGGCCGCTCCGGTTCCCGCGCGTGCCCGCGTCCCTCCAGCACGATCGCGGCGGCGAGGCTCGCGAGGCCGACCACGATGCCGAGCGGGGACCCGAAGACGGCGCCCAGTCCCAGGATCACGGTGCCGAGCTGGAACACCGGGACCACGATCAGGTGGAGGAGCAGGTTCCCGCGATCGCGATGCTTGGCCGCGTAGTCGCTCCACTGCCAGGCGAGCAGGCCGGGTCGGATCACGCGACCGCTCCGTTGGGGGCCACCAGGATCTTGCCCCGGCGGCCGCCCTGCTCGGCGTGGGCCACCGCCGCACGGATCTCCTCGATCGGGTAGATCCGCTCCACCGGCGCGGTGAGCAGGCCCGCGCGCACCTGCTCGGCGAGCTCTCCGTAGATGGCGCGGACCTCGGCCGGCGACCGCGGGGCCAGCGCGCGGCCGAGGATGAAACCCACCAGGCTCTGTCCCTCCCCGATCAGCTTCGACCGGGGCATGACCGGATCCTCGCTGCTCATCGAGCCGTAGTTGCAGACCACGCCGCGCTCGCCCACGCAGGTGGAGATGCGCGCGGTGGCCTGGCCCGACACCGCGTCGAGGCCGAGGCGGATCGACGCGCCGCCGGTGGCGGCCTTCACCCGGTCGGCCAGGTCGGGACCGTCGACGACGCAGACGTCGGCGCCGAGCGGCGCGAGCTCGGCGACGAGCGCCTCGCGGCGCACCACGTTGACGGTGCGGACTCCGCGGGCCCGGGCGAGGCGGATCACGAAGCGGCCCACCGCGGAGTTGGCCACGTTCTGGATGATCCAGTCGCCCGGCCGCAGCTCGACCAGGTCGGTGAGCAGCAGCCGCGCGGTCGGCGGATTGATGCGGAGCATGGCGGCCTGGAGCCGGTCGAGGTCGCGCGGCACCGGGATCACGTCCTCGGCGGCCACGCGCCGGCGCTGCGTCCAGTTCTCGCGCTGCAGGTTGATCACCAGGTCGCCCGCGTTGACCTGCGCGACCCCGGTGCCCACCGCGGTCACGCGCCCAACGCACTCCGCACCGATGCCGGCGGGCAGGGGCGGCCGCAGACGATAGGTGCCGCGGCACATCGAGAGGTCGGCGGGGTTGATGGGGAAGGCGAGCACGTCGAACAGCACCTCGCCCGGCGCGGGCGCGCCTGGGTCCGGCGCCTCCACGCAGCGCACCGCGTCCACGGGGGCGCCGTACCGCTCGAGCACGATCTGCTTCACGGCGGCCTCCCGGGCTAGGCCGGAGCGAGCATCGGCTCCGCCGGGTCGCCGGACACGGTGGTCCGCTGCATGAGCCGCTTGTGCTGGGTGGTGTCGTAGGGCGTCGCGCGGTGGAGTACGCAGCGGTTGTCCCAGACGATCAGGTCGCCCTCCACCCACTCGTGCCGGTAGACGAACGGGCGCTGGGTGACGTGGTCGAGCAGGGTGCGCAGCAGCGCGCGACCCTCCTCGAGCGGCAGCCCCTCCACGTGGGAGGCGTGCGCGCCGAGGAAGAGCGCGCGCTGCCCGTTCACCGGGTTCACCCGCACGAGCGGATGGCGCACCGGCGGGTAGACCGCGCGCTCCTCGGCGGTGAAGAAGCCGGGCCGCACCTGGTCGCGCGACCACGAGAAGTCGTGCACCACCGTCAAGGTCTCCGCGCGGCGCCGGAGCGGCTCGGGCAGCGAGGGGTACGCGGCGCGCGCGCTCGCGAACTCGGTGGCCCCGCCCGCGGGCGGCACGATGCGGGCGGAGAGCAGCGAGCAGAGGGCGGGCACCCGCTTGAAGGAGCTGTCGCTGTGCCAGAACATGTTGGCGAGCTGGTAGACCATGCGCCGGTCGTCGGGCGGGATGACCTCGCCGGTCTTGATGTCGAGGTTCGACTGGCGCGCGAACGGGGTGCCCGCGGCCGGGTTCATGCTGCGGGTGACCTCGAGCGCGCCGAAGCGGCGGCTGAACGCGACCTGGGTGTCGTCGTCGAGGGACTGGCCGCGGAAGAGCAGCACCGAGTGCTCCTCGAAGGCGGCGTGGATCGTCGACCAGGTGGCGTCGTCGAGCGGGCGGGTGATGTCGACTCCGTCGACGCGCGCCGCGAAGCACGGGGTGAGCCGGGTCACCGCGATCGCCATGGTCAGCCTCCTCCGGAGAAGCCCTTGAACACCGTCTTCAGCTCCCGGGTGGGCACGGTGTCGCGCATCCAGGTGAAGCCGCCCCGCTCGGCCATCTCCCGCGCTCCCGCGAGGAAGCCGGCGAGGGCGAGGCGCGAGAGCGCGCCGCCCACGCTGATGCGCTTGACCCCGGCCTCCGCGAGCTGGGCCAGGGTGAGGTCGGGGTCGGCCGCGCTCATCACCACGTTGACCGGCTTGCTCACCGCGCCCACCACCGCGCGGATCGCCGGAAGGTCGCGGACGCCCGGCGCGTAGAGCACGTCGGCGCCCACCCGCTCGAAGGCCTGCAGCCGGCGGATCGCGTCGTCGAGATCGCGCCCGTGCAGGAGGTTCTCCGCGCGCGCGGTGAGCAGGAACGGCACCGGCAGCGCCCGGGCCACCTCGACCGCGGCGTGCACGCGCTCAACCGCGAGGTCGAAGTCGTAGATGGGACGAGCCGGGTCGCCGGTGGCGTCCTCGATCGAGCCGCCCGAGATGCCCGCCTCCGCGGCGAGCCGGATCATCTCGGCGGCGGCGCGCGGCTCGTCCGCGTAGCCGTTCTCGAGATCGGCGTTCACCGGCAGGTCGGTGGCCTCCGCGATCACCCGGCAGTTCTCGATCACCTCGGCCCGGCTCACCGCGTTGGTGCCGTCGACCCGGCCCAGCGAGTTGGCGAGCCCGAGGCTCGTGGTGGCGAGGGCCTCGAAGCCCAGCGAGGCGAGCAGGCGGGCGGTGCCCGCGTCCCACGGGTTGGGGATGATGAAGGCGCCCGGGCGCTCGTGCAGGGCGCGGAAGCGGGCGGCCTTCTCGGCGGCGGTCTTCATGCGTTCCAGCCCCTCACGTCTTCTCGAAGTCGATCCGCTCGTACACCGGGAGCCCCTGCAGGTAGCGGCGGAGACAGTCGAGGCCCATCTCGACCGCGCCCAGGCGCACCCACTCGCGACCGCCCAGGATGCGGGCCTTCCGCGAGGCCGCGTCCGCCGCGGTGGCGATGGCGAGGCAGATGGTGCCGCCGAACTCGATGCGGTCGGGTCCGTCGTCGAGGTCGATGAGCACCGCGACGGCGTGGGTGGAGCCGCTCTGGGCGCGCGCGGCCCGGGCCACCGTCTCCGCGATCTGGGGCGTGAGCGGGCCCTCGGGAGCGGCCCCGGTGAGCCCGACCGCGCTCCACACCTCGGGAAGGCTCCGCGCGATCAGGCCCCGCCGGAAGATCGTCTCCGCGCCGGGCAGGTGGGCGAGGCGCGCGGCCATCTGCCCGCTCGTGAACGTCTCGACGAGGGAGAGCGTCGCCCCCTGGGCGCGCAGGTCGCGAAGCAGCACGCTCTCCAGGGTCTGGTCGTCCTCCGCGAGGATGAAGTTGCCGACGCGCTTGCGCACCTCTCGCTCCACCGGCTCGAGCTTCCGGCGGATGTCGTCCAGGTCGCGGCCGCGCGCGGTCAGCTTGGTCTCGAGCTGCGGGTAGTGGGCGCGGAAGCCGAGCTTGACGCTGCCGTCCGGCACGAGAGCCTCGACCCCGGTGAGGAGCGAGTCCACGTGCGACTCGCCGAGGCCGTAGGAGTGGAAGCGCTTGAGGAAGATCGCCCCCGGCAGGCCGGCCTTGGCGAGCAGGCGCGGGACGATCTGCTCCTCGAGCATCCGGCGCAGCTCGCGCGGCACGCCGGGGGTGAAGTAGAAGCGGGCGCGGCCGATGTCCACCGCGAAGCCGCACGCGGTGCCGATCGGATTGTCGATGACCTCGGCGGTGGTGGGAAGCATGGCCTGCTTGCGGTTGTTGGGCGGCATCACCCGGCTGCGGCGCTGGAAGAAGTCCTCCATACGCCGGAGCCAGTCCTCGTGGAGCACCAGGTCGACGCCGGCCGCCTTGGCCGCGATCTCCTGGGAGAGATCGTCGACGGTGGGGCCGAGACCCCCGTTGACGATCACCGCGTCGGCGCGCTCGCCCGCGAGCTGGAAGGCGCGCAGCAGGTTCTCGCGGTCGTCGCCCACCGTGGTCTCCCAGTCGACCGACAGGCCCACGTCCTCGAGCTTCTGGGTGATGTAGCTGAAGTTCGTGTTCACGATCTTGCCGGTCAGCACCTCGTCCCCGGTGCAGATCACCTCGATGCGCATGTCCCTATCCCATCAGGAGCGCGCCCGGCACCTCGCGCCCCATGGTCTGGATCTGCTCGCGGGTGACGCCCTCCGCGAGGAGGCCGGTGACGAACATCTGGAGCCCGTCGGCGGGCGTGGGGTTGCCGGTCTGGCCGAGGTCGGTGCCGAGCACGAAGTGCTGCGCGCCCACCGCTTTGATGCGGGCCGCGGTGTCGGCGAGGGGAATGCGCGGCGCGTGCCGCATCCACTCGAGCGGCGAGTCGGGGCCGGTCAGCATGAGCAGCGCGCAGAGCTCCATCTTGCCGCCCATCGCGGCGGCCCGCTTCATCTGCGGCAGGGTCATGCCCACCACGTCGAACTGGGCGTGGGTGACCACCACGCGGTCGCAGCCCTCCTCGCGCGCGGCCTCGATCAGGGCGAGGGCCTCCTCGGCGGAGGCGTGGCCGGTCTGCACCACCAGCCGCTGGGCCGCGCAGACCTTGAGGATCGCGCGCGCCTCCGGCAGCAGCGCCCCGCGCTCGTCGACGACCCGGAGCCCCGACGGGGCGGTGCCGTTCCGGCGCACGTGGTTGTCCGCGTCGAAAGTCGGGAACCACACCACCCGGCCGTGGCCGCCCTGCATGCGCCACATCCACTCGACCGCCTGGGGATTGAGCCCGCCCACCGCGCGGTTGAGGGTGATGCCGCCGAAGACCTTGACGCCGGGGACGTGCTTGCGCACGAGCCACGCGCGGTCCGCGGTGTGGGTGACGTGGTTCTTGAACACGATCGCTTCCATCTGCCGCGAGGCGGCCAGCGCGGCCAGCTCGTCGTCGTCGACCGCGCGGCCGAAGATGTCGGGGGCGGCGTGGGTGTGGAAGTCGATCAGGCCCTTGATCGGGCTCACCGGCGGCGGGGGCGGGGAGTAGCCCTGCACGCCGGGGTTGGCGGTGGCCCGCGGCGCGGCGCCGGCGGCTCGCCCGTGCGCTGCGCCCGCGGCTCGCCGGGAGCCTCGCGGCGACACCAGTCCGACCGGAGCGACCGTGCTCCCGTGGCAGCAGCCGCAGACGAGATGGGGCATATCTCCGGGGATTTTACACGAGGCCTTGACTTGAGGTCGGCCAGTCGTAGACTCGGCCTCAGCCGTCCAGGCGGCACACGGTCCGCGTGAAGGGTCGAACCCACCTGCTCCGTAGCGACGAAAGAACCACCTTCCGCCCGACATCGCGGACACCGGGCACATGGAAAGGTGGTGCGTCATGTCGCTTCCCGATCGTCCCAACCTCGAGTACCTGAAGAAGCTCGCCAAGGACCGGCTCCAGTCGCTGCGCGGCGCGGATCGCTCCGCCCGGCTCGCCCAGGCCCAGCTCGCGGTCGCGCGCGAGCACGGCTTCCCGAGCTGGCGCGCGCTGCGCGCCGAGCTGGAACGCCGCCTCGCGGCGCCCGAGCCCGACCCGGTGGTCCGGCTCTTCGCCGCGATCCGCGCCGGCGAGGAAGCCACCGTGGATCGCCTGCTCGCCGCCCATCCCGCGCTCGCCAACGCGCGCGACGAGGAGGGCAGCAGCCCGCTGACCGCCGCGGTCGACGCGCACCGTGCCGCCCTCATCCCGCTCCTGCTCCGCCGCGGCGGGGACCCGCACCTGGTCTACGCCCACTCCGCGCACACCCCGCTCTCCTGGGCGGTGGTGATCGGCGCCTACGATTGCGCGCGCGCCCTCATGGAGGCCGGCGTCGAGCCCGACTTGTTCTGCGCCGCCGGGCTCGGAGAGGTGGACCGGGTGCGCGCCTTCTTCACTCCGGAGGGGCGGCTGCGGCCGCGGGCCTCGATCACCGGCAGCTCGCGCTACGCGGCGGACGGCACGCGGCTGCCGTGCCCGCCCGAGACCGACCGCGAGGTGGTGTCCGACGCGCTCTACATGGCCTGCCGCGCGGGCCACGAGGGCACCACGCGCGAGCTGCTCGCGCGCGGTCCCGACCTGGCCTTCCGCGCGTTCGCGGGCGGCACCGCGCTGCACTGGGCGTACTTCGCGGGCGCGCCCGGGGTAGTGGCGCTCCTGCTCGCGGCGGGGGCGGATCCCACGCTCCGCGATCCCGTGCTAGGCTGCACGCCGGAGGCTTTCGGCATCTGCTTCCCGGCCAGCGTGGCCTGGGGCTCGAAGGTGCGGCAGCGGTTGGCCGAGGACCCGCGCCAGGCGGAGGCGGAGAGCGCGCGCGGCGGGCCGCTGCACGAGGCGGCGCACGCGGGCGCGCTGGAGGCGGTGAAGGCCCTGCTGGAGTCGGGGGCCGATCCGGGGCGGCGCAACGCGGAGGGCAAGACCGCGCTCGACCTGGCCCGCGCGAGGCCGGATCAGCCGTGGTGCGTGAAGGTCGCGGAGTGGCTATCGGGCAGTGCACCCGAACCGAGGAGATGACGATGTTCTTCGAACTCCGGCAGTATCACGTCCGTCCCGGGCAGCAGGAGAAGTGGGTGAAGTGCATGGAGGAAGAGATCATCCCGTTCCAGGTCAAGATGGGCATGGTCATCCTGGGCAGCTTCGTGGGCGAGGAGGACGCCTCGGTGTACGTGTGGATCCGCCGCTTCGAGAGCGAGCCGGAGCGCAAGCGGCTGTACGACACGGTCTACCAGAGCGACTACTGGAAGAACGAGATCGCGCCGCGGGTCCCGCAGATGATCGACCGCGAGCAGATCAAGGTGACACGCCTGGTGGCCACGCCGCATTCCGTCATCCAGTGAGCGCCCGCCGGTGAGCGCCGCCCCCCTCGAGGCGGCCCGGGCCCTCGGCCCCCTGATCCGCGCCTCCGCCGCGGAGACCGACGCGCAGCGCGAGCTGCCGCGCCCGCTCTTCGAGGCGATGGCGGACGCGGGGCTCTTCCGGCTCGGGCTGCCGCGGGCGGTGGGCGGCGCGGAGCTCGACCTGCCGAGCTACATCGAGGTGATCGAGGAGATCGGCAAGAACGACGCGAGCACCGGCTGGGTGACGAACCAGGTGGCGATCTTCGCGACGTACGCGGCGCGCATGCCGCGCGAGGCGGCGCGCGCCATCTGGATCGACACCCCGCGCAGCGTGGTGGCCAACACCCCCATGGCCAGTGCGCAGGCGGTGGTGGTGCCGGGCGGCTACCGGGTCACCGGCCGGCAGGGCTTCAGCACCGGCTGCCGCCACGCCTCCTGGCTGGCCGCCCACGGCACCGTGATCGAGCAGGGGCGCCCGCGCCTCGACCAGGGCGGGCCCGAGCTGCGCTACTGCTTCGTCCCCCGCGCGGAGGCCCAGCTGCTCGACACCTGGCAGGTGCGCGGCATGCGGGGCACCGGCACCCATCACTTCGCGGTGGAGGACGTCTTCGTGCCGGAGGAGCGCACCGTCAAGTCGGTGACCGCGTCCCTCGTCGAGACCGGACCCCTCTACCAGATTCCCCGCACCCTGGTGTTCGCCTCCGGCGACGCGTCGGTGGCCCTCGCCACCGCGCGCAGCTGCCTGGCCACCTTCGTGGAGCTGGCCACCACCAAGACCCCGCGGGCGATGGAGGCGCTGCTGCGCGACCAGGCGATGGTGCAGAACACGGTGGGCCGTGCGGAGGCCGATCTGCGCTCGGGCCGCGCCTACCTGGCCGACGCGGTGGGACAGATCTGGCGATCGCTCACCCAGGGCGACGGCCTGAGCCTCGAGCAGCGCGCGAACCTGCGGCTCGCCACCACCCACGGGATCAGGCTCGCGGTGCAGGTGGTGGACGCGGTCTACAACATGGCGGGCGCGACCGCGGTCTACGACGGCAACCCGATCCAGCGCTACTTCCAGGACGTCCACGTGATCAGCCAGCACCTGCAGGCCCGGCTGTCTCACTACGAGCTGGTCGGGCGGCACTGGCTCGGGCTCAAGGTCGAGGAGGGACGGTTCTAGGCGCCCTCGCGGCCCCGTCCGCTTGACAGGTCCGGTCCCGTCTCGCATACTCCGCAGCCACGAGCCACGCAGCACCCGACGGAGCGCAGCGGCCTCCCGTCGCGGCCACGCCGGCCTCGATCCCACACCCGGACCAGGAGGACACGGAATGCCGGTCAACCTGCCTGACCAGCCGCCCACCGACATCTCTCGCCGCGGCTTTCTGCAGCTCGCGATCGCCTCGGGCGCGATGGCCCCCGCGGCCCTCCTCGCGGCGCGCGGGGCGGCGCCGGCGTGGGCCCAGGAGACGCCGAAGAAGGGCGGCACCCTCCGGGTGGGCTTCTACATCGAGGCGGCCACCATGGATCCGCACTTCTCGGGCAGCAAGATCGACCGGCAGGTCTACCACAACATCTACGAGCCGCTGGTGGTGCTGGACGCCAACCTCGGCATCAAGCCGGGACTGGCCGAGTCGTGGCAGCAGCCGGATCCCAAGACCCTGATCTTCAAGCTGCGGCACGGGGTGAAGTTCCACGACGGCACCGACTTCAACGCGGAGGCGGTGAAGTTCAACTTCAACCGCATGAAGACCGAGCCCAAGTCGGTGCGCAAGGGCGAGGTGGCGAGCCTCGACACGGTGGACATCCTCGACGCCTATACGGTCAAGCTCAATCTCAAACGCCCGGATGCGGCGTTACTCGCGACGCTCACCGACCGCGCGGGCATGATGGTCTCGCCCAAGACCGCGCAGGAGCGCGGGGCGGAGCTGGAGCGCAACGCCAAGGGCGCGGGCACCGGGCCCTTCGTGTTCGTGGAGTGGGTGAAGGACGACCACCTGCTGATCCGGCGCAACGACAGCTACTGGAACAAGCAGGGCGGCCCCTACCTCGAGCAGATCCGCTACCGGCCGATCCCGGACGACACCGTCAAGCTGCAGAGCCTCCTGGCGGGCGAGATCCAGGTGATGGACTACGTGCAGCCGCGGGACGTGGCGGGGGTGAAGGCGGACAAGAACGTGGTGGTGCTCGACGTGCCGTCGCTCGCCGACTTCGCCTACCAGCTCAACCACGGTCGGCCGCCCTTCGACAACAAGGCGCTCCGCCAGGCGGTCGCCTACGCGCTCGACCTCGAGCAGATCGTCAAGGGAGTGTGGCTCAACGTGGGCGTACCCGCCAACGGACCGGTCCCCCCCACGAGCTGGGCCTACGACCGCTCGATCCCGTTCATCAAGCGCGACCTCGCGAAGGCCAAGGCCAAGCTCGCGGAAGGGGGCAAGCCGGGCGGCTTCACGTTCACGGTGACCACCAACAACATCCCGATCAACGTGCAGGAGGCCGAGGTGATGCAGGCCCAGCTCGCCGAGGCGGGCATCACCATGAAGATCAAGCTGGTGGACTCGGGCACCCTGATCTCGGACGGCAACGCCAAGAACTTCGAGATGATCAGCTTCCAGTGGAGCGGGCGGCCCGACCCGGACGGCAACACCTACCAGTTCTTCCACACCACGCCCGGCACCTCGCTCAACTGGTCGGGCATCTCGAACCCGCAGATGGACGCCCTGCTCGACAAGTCCCGCGAGATCTCGAGCCAGGCCGAGCGCAAGAAGCTCTTCAGCCAGCTCACCCGGCTGCTGCAGGACGAGCTGCCGATGATCTTCATCGTCCACCCCGTCGAGCCCAAGGCCTTCAGCCCGCGGGTGCAGAACTACGACCCGATCCCCGACGGGATGATGCGTTTCAAGGACGTCTGGCTGAAGTAGCCGCGCGGCGTCCCCGGTGGGCCTGCTGATCCTCCGCCGGCTGGCCGCGACGATCCCGGTGCTGCTGCTGGTCACCGCCGGGGTCTTCGCGCTCATCCACCTCACCCCCGGCGACCCCATCGACGCGATGATGGCGGAGTCGGTCGACGACTCGGTCAAGCGCGAGCTGCGCCGCGAGCTGGGCCTCGACCGGCCCCTCTACGTCCAGTACATGAGCTGGATGGGGCGCCTGCTCCAGGGCGACCTCGGCCGCTCGATCCGCAACCAGGAACCGGTCGTCGAGAACGTGGGCCGCCGCATCCGGCCGAGCCTGCAGCTGGCCGGCCTCGCGATGGCGATCTCCCTGCTGGTGGCCACCCCCGTCGGCATCCTGTCGGCGGCCCGCCGCAACTCCCCGATCGACCGCGTCGGCACCTCGTTCGCCCTCTTCGGCATCTGCATGCCGAACTTCCTCATCGCGCTGCTCCTGATCTTCGTGTTCGGGGTCACGCTGCGCTGGCTGCCGATCTCGGGCTACGTGGACCCGCTGGAGGAGCCGTGGGACGGCCTCCGCTCGCTCGCGCTACCCGCGATCACCCTGGGCCTGGCCCTCGCGGCGGTGATCACCCGCACCCTGCGCTCGAGCATGCTCGAGGCGCTGTCGGAGGACTACATCCGCACCGCGCGGGCCAAGGGGCTCACCGACGGCGCGGTGGTGCGCCGGCACGCCCTGCGCAACGCGCTGATCCCGGTGGTCACCGTGCTGGGGCTCCAGCTCGGCACCCTGATCGGCGGCGCGGTCATCACCGAGTACGTGTTCGCCCTGCCCGGGGTCGGCCGGCTGGTGGTGGACGCGGTCTTCGCGCGCGACTACCCGCTGGTGCAGGGGGTGGTGCTGCTCATCGCGGTGGGCTTCATCCTGAGCAACCTCGCGGTGGATCTCCTCTACGGCTGGATCGACCCGCGGATCCGGTACCGGTGAGGCGATGGCCGCGACCGTGATCGCCCGCGTGGGGGACCGGACCGTCCGCGACCGGCGCTGGGACACGCTCCGCCGCGCCGCCGCCACGCGGCTGGCGCCGTTCGGGGCCGCGGTGCTGCTGCTGGCGGTCGCGGCGGCACTGCTCGCCCCGGTGGTGGCACCCCACGACCCGCTCAAGCAGGACCTGAACCACACGCTGGGCCGCCCCGATCGCGTCCATCCGCTCGGCACCGACAACGTGGGCCGCGACGTCCTCTCGCGGGTGATCTGGGGCACGCGGGTGTCGCTGGTGGCGGGCTTCGGCTCGGTGGTGATCGCAGTCGTAGTCGGCGGCGTGCTGGGCCTCGCGGCGGGCTACGCGGGCGGCCGGGTCGACAACCTGATCATGCGGGTGATGGACGCGGTGCTGTCCTTCCCGCCACTCGTGCTGGCGCTCGCCCTCGGCGCGGTGCTGGGCGCCGGGCTCATCGGCGTGGTGATCGCGCTCGGCGTGGTCTACACCCCCACCTTCGCCCGGCTCATGCGCGGCCAGGTGCTCGCGATCACCGCGCGCGAGTACGTCGACGCGGCGCGGGCGCTCGGCCTGCCGGGCTGGCGCATCGCCTGGAGCCACGTGCTGCCCAATGCCACCGCGCCGATCGTGGTGCAGGCCTCGCTGAGCGTGGCGTTCGCGATCCTGGCCGAGGCGTCGCTCTCCTTCCTCGGGCTCGGGGTGCAGCCGCCCGGCGCCTCGTGGGGCAGCATGATCAACGCGGGGCGCGGCTACCTGCAGCAGGCCCCGTGGATCGTCTTCGGGCCCGGCGCGGCCCTCTTCGTGACGGTGGTCGGGCTCAACTTCGTGGGGGACGCCATCCGGGACGCCCTGGACCCGCGCCTGCGAGCTTGAGGCCCGCGCCTGCGAGCTTGAGGTATTATCGGGGCCAGGGAGGGGACCATGGGACAGGCAGAGACGCCGCGCGGCATCAACCACGTCGTGCTGAACGTTCGCGACATCGAGGTCTCGCACCGGTTCTGGACCGAGATCATGGGCTTCCGCTGCGTGGCCCAGCTCAAGTCCCAGCCCGGGAAGGTGCGGCCGAAGATGCGCTTCTACAGCGGTGTCTCCGCCCACGGCGACGTCTCGCACCACGACCTGGCCCTGGCCGAGGCCCCGAAGGGCGAGGGGGCGGCCGAGGCCGAGTCCGAGACGTGGAGCCTGATGCGCGGGGGCGTGGGCCTCAACCACGTGGCGATCGCCTGGCCGGACCGCGAGTCCTGGCTCAAGCAGGTCCAGTTCCTGCAGGACAAGGGCGTGACCTTCCACCGGCGCATCAACCACGGCATGACCCACAGCGTGTACATCTCGGATCCCGACGGGCACGGCATCGAGGTGCTCTACGAGCTGCCGCGCGAGGTGTGGGAGCACGACATCGACGCGGCCCAGAACTACGCCGAGTCGCTGCCGACCGAGGGCCCCGAGTCGCTGGTGGACCGGGTCGACAACCCGGTCTTCGGGGCGTCCCCCGCGGCCCGTTAGGACGCGATCTCGAACTCGATCCGGCCGAGGCCCGAGCCCTCGACCGGCACCACGCCGTCGCTGACCCGCAGCCGGTCCGCCCCGACCTTGCCGCCCGCCTGTAGCCGCGCCAGCGTCGCCTTCACCCGCTGATCGGTGAGGGCGCGGGCCGCCGCCGCCGGACTCGGCTCGTCCCGGGCGAGCTCGCTCACGATCGCGTCGACGCCCGCGGGAACGGGCCGGCCCGGGAAGTGCTCGGCGAAGAGGCGGGCCGCCGCGGCGGGCGCGCCGCCTTCGCCCTCGCGCGTGGCCGCGTCGACGCGACGGCGCACCGCCTCCCGCTTCAGCGCCGCGATGTCGTCCACTGTGAGCACCGGCTTCATCGAAAGGTTGATCGCGGGCGCGTCACGCAGGAAGCCGGCCAGGCGCTCGGCGTGGGAATCGAAGTCCTTGGCGAAGGTGGCGGTGCCCGCCTCGAAGTAGACCGGCCAGATGCTGACCGTTTCGACCCGCGAGTCCTCGGTGTAGAAGATCTTGCCGACCCAGCTCAGCGGGAGGGTGGCGACCCCGACCGCGGTCTTGCGCACCGCCTCCCAGAACGCGGCGTCGAAGTCGATCTGGCGCGAGGCCACGTTGCCGGAGATCGGTACCGAGAGCCGCACCTCGCCCTTGGCGTTCTTGAGCAGCGAGACGAGCAGGCCGAAGGGCACGCCCACCCGGTCCCGCACCGCGTCCCCGCTGCGCGACGGCGCGAAGTCGGGCTGGCCGAGGACGATGTCGTTGCTGGCGGTGAGCACGTCGTTGACCACCCGGTAGCGCACGGTGGTGCCGAAGGCGCCGCGGCGGGCGATCCAGCCGATGAGCTGGTTCGAGTACGGATTCACGCGGGAGAGCGGGAAATCGGTGAGCTTGCCCTCGAGGTCGAGGTTCACCGGGCCGCCGAGCGCGCCGATCGCGCCCTTGAGCTCGAACGGGGCCCCGCCGGTGAGCCGCCCCGCGAGGGTGAGCTGGCCCTTGCTGCCGCGCGCGGTGCCGAGGTCGCGGCCGCTCACCGCGATGCGCGAGGCCTCCTCGGCGAAGGCGGGCGTGGTGCCGCGGTCCACGAAGCGGACGAAGCCCTCGTCGACCGCGAGCGTGC
>Ga0075433_10001269_pt1 | contig 18430 bp, 20 predicted proteins | sample RhiMethybrSRZTD2_FD_75299 | JGI IMG/M metagenome (GOLD analysis project Ga0075433, IMG submission 75299) | Populus rhizosphere microbial communities from Tennessee, USA - Rhizosphere MetaG P. TD hybrid SRZTD2 | ecosystem: Host-associated > Plants > Roots > Rhizosphere > Soil | place: USA... | reverse complement strand
GCGGCGCGGGCCTTGCTCGAGGCGCTCGACCGGTGGGTGGAAGAGCTGGAAGGCGGGTTGCGGCGGATCCAGAAAGCGTGGCGCGAACGGTCGGCGATCCTGCATCGGCCGGTGCGGGTGCTCGAGGGGGGGAGGACGTACGCGGGGGTGGTGGAGGATCTCGACCCGATCGAGGGGCTGGAGGTCCGGATGGCGTCGGGGAGCGTCCGCCATTTCCGCGGCGAGCACGTCGAGCGGCTCGAGATGGCGTGAGGCCGTCTCGCTAGTACACCCGTTTCTTACTCTTGCCGGTGCCCTTGCAGGTTGGACAAGTGATGGAGTGAGTCCCCTCTTCGTCGGGGACCGGGGTCATTTGCTGTCCGCGCCCGCCGCATTTCTGGCAGTCATCGGGGTTCGGCGACCACCAAGGGGTGATCCCTGCGTCGTCAACACGGGTACTGAATCGAAATCGAGTTTCCAGTGGCACCTGCCACCGCGTTTGTTGCAACACCTGTGTGCGTCTCGCGTTGGCAAGCATTTCCTCGGTGCGCCGCAAGCCATCCATTACGCCGTGGCGATACCAGAGAAAGGCCGGAATCACGCTTGCCAGGAGAGCGGTGATGACGGCGAGCCTTGCCAGTTTTCCCAGGGTCGGAGGCGGCAAGGTCGCGGGTCGGCGATCCGGGGCGAGTTCTTCATCATCGAAATCGGACATGGCCCCTTGATTACACGCCGATTACAGCGGGGGTTCAAGGCGAATCGAAGGAGTTGCGTCGAGATCATGGATTGGACTACACTCGAAATTCTCGATCCACCGAATCCCGGAGGCGCGCCTTGTCACCCGCCCTGTCGTGCGCGAACCATCCCGAGCGCGTCGCCTCCGCGCGCTGCCCCTCCTGCGCCCGGCCGATCTGCAACGAGTGCACGATCAAGATCGAGGGCATCAACGTCTGCTCCGACTGCCTGCGGAAGCGGGCGCGGAAGGAGGAATCGAAGCGGCGGCCCCGCAAGGGCGCCGGCGCCGCCGGCGCGGCCGCGGCGGTGATCTTCGGCTTCTCAGGCCTCACCGTGGTCTTTTTCCTGTACGGCCTGCTCCTCGCCTCCATTCTCTGACGGCGGGCCCCTTGGGAGCGCCTCGATGAGACCGGGACCCCTGACCGTGCTCGGCATCGTGGACCATGCCATCGAACTGGCGCGGCGCCACCCGAAGTTCGTCCTGACCACCATCGTCGCGGGATCGCTTCCGCTGGCGCTGGGATGCGCCCTCGCCATTCACCTGGTCCGGCTGAAGGGGCCCGATCCGGCCGCCCTGCTGGCGGGCGCGGCGGTCCTCGCGGCCCTCGCGGTGCCCCGGGCCGTCGGCTGGGGGGCGGGATTGCGCGGACTCCAGGCGATCCTCGACGATGAACCCATCGATCCGCCGGCGCTGATGAAGGAGGCGTTCGCCCGGGCTCCGCGGCTGTACAGCGCCCAGGCCTGGCCGGTCATGTGGACGCTTCTCGGGATCCTCTTGGCCGCGGGACCGGTGTTGATCGGGATTTTCTCCTCGAACATCGCGCGCCTCTTCGCGACCACGGGCCTGGTGCTCGCGGGGTCCACCCTGGGCACGCTCGTCGCGGCCTTCGTCGCCCTCTACGTCAGCCGCTGCATCCTAGGAGTGCCTGTCGCGGCGACCGACCCGCCGGGCGCAGGTTCCGCGCTGAGAAAGAGCGCCGAGCTCGTCCGCGGACAAACGCCCCGCGCGATGCTCCTGCTGACGTGTCTCGCGCTCTTCCAAATCATGGTCTGGATCACCCTGGTCGAAGTCGTCCCCTGGGGATTGGAGCTCGCCGAAATTCTCACCGGCTACTCGTTCCTGGAGCTGCGCGGCGTACTCACCTACCGGGATTCGAGCTACCTCGCGTTCCAGGGCGCCCTCGCGTTTCTCGCGATGGAGCCCCTCCGGTGCCTCTGCTACGGACTCTTCCACAGCGACGGAGAGACGCGCCGGGGCGGAGCGGACCTGATGGCCCGGCTCCGGCGCCGCGCTCCCGCGGCCGCCGGCGCCCCCCGCGAAGGAGAAACCGCGTGGCGTGGATGATTCTCCTGCTGGCCGCGACGCTGTCCGTCCAGGAACGCGATCCCGAGGCGGTCCGGCAGCAACTCCACGACATCCTCCAGCGCGCGGAGTTCCGGCAGAAACTGCCCTCCAGTTTCTGGACGCGGCTCCGGGACCTCCTGCGCATCAAGTCGTCGGAGTCCAAGGAGCGCCTCGAGATCCCCAAGGCGCCCTGCCAGATTTCCGGCGCGGGCGCCCCGAAATCGTTGATGACCGTCCTCTTCATCATCGCGATGGTCATCCTCGGTGCATTCCTGATCGCGATCGGATACCACGCCTGGACGCGCCGGGGACAGACCCGGGCGCCGCCGGCGGCGCCGATCGCTCCCACGCCCTCCGCCCTGCCCGATCCGCTCTCGCGGGACGCCCGCGAATGGGCGATCGAAGCCGACGGCCTGTTCCGGCAGGGGCGCGTGGCGGAAGCGATCCGCGCTCTCTACCTGGCGGTTCTCTCTTTCTCGCACGTCCGGCGGTGGATCGACTACCATCCGTCCAAGGCGAACTGGGAGCACGTGCGGCGATTCAGCGGACCGGGCCCGGCCAGGTCGAATCTCGGCTCGCTCACCTCGATGTTCGAGCAGAAGTGGTACGGGCGGAAGCCGGCCGCGGAATCGGAGTACCGCCGTTCCCGGGAGCTGGCGGCGGGCATTCTCGAGATCCGGGAGGGACCGGCGTGAAGCGCGCCCTGCCGTACGCGATCCTCGTCCTGGCGGCCGCCGCGGTCGGCGCCACCGGGATCCTGCTCTTCTCCTACGCCTTCAAGCGCGGCGAGTCGTTCGCCCAGGGCTCGAGCTATCGGGCCACCGAGGACGGCCTGCGCGCGCTCGCGCTACTCATGGAGGCGCAGGGCCATTCGGTCGAGCGACTGACCGAACCCTGGAATCTCCCGAAGAAGAAAGGGGTCCTCGTCTCCTTCGGGGCCCACCATGCCCCCGGCGTTTCCAAGGGCGGCTGAGGGACGGGCGACTGTTCCCAGGTGGGGGACCGGGCCGGGCTCATCAAGCCTTCCGACCTTCGGACGTGGGTCGCCCAAGGCAACGCGGCCATCCTGCTCTGTCCGTTCCAGAACGCCCACTTGGACGAGCTCGGGATTCACGTGGAGGCGGGAACGCCCGGAGAAAAGCCGGCGGCCGCGGAGACCGGTGCCCCCCTGACAGGGCAGGCGCCCACCCTGCTTCTCACGTCGGGCGCGACGTTCAAGATCGACGAGGCGAAATTCCCGGTCCAGGTTCTCTACACGCTCGAAACCCGGCCGGCGGTCCTCCTCGCGACGCTCGGCGCGGGCCGGATGATCCTCATCGCGGAGGGTTTTCCAGCGACCAACGTCGGCCTCGCCGGCAACGACAACTCCATCTTCCTCCTGAACGCGGCGGAAGCGGCCCGGGGCTCGGGCGAAATCCTCTTCGATGAAACCTCCACGCGCCTCGAAATGGGGGAGCCCGGCATCATGGCGTATGCCCGCAAGTCGGGCGTCCAGCCGATCTTCCTCGAACTGGGAATTCTCGCGCTCCTGGCGATCTGGCACCTCGCGGCGCGGACGGCGCCGCCGGTGTCAACACGGCCCCGGCCGCGCACGTCGGTTCCGGACTACGTCACCGGCCGCGCCCGCCTGTACGAGAAGGCGTCGATGGGACGCACCGCGATCCGCGCCCTCGTCGAGTCCCTCCGCGACGGGCTCCGCCGGGCCAAGCCGCCGTCGGAGGCCGACGCCGCGAAGGGGCGCGAGCTCCTGGAGCGGGCTCACAAGCTCGAACGGCTCCGCTCCCCCCGCGACCACGATCTCCTCGAGTTTGCCCGATCGATACACGATTACATGAACGAGGTCCTATGGAAGCCGGGTCGCCGGTTCCGCCGGGCGCCGCTTACCGCGCCCTGGCGGGCGAAATAGCCAAGGTCATCCGCGGCCAGGAAACGGTCGTCGAGCAGATGATCGTCACGGTCCTCTGCAAGGGCCACGCCCTCCTCGAAGGCGTGCCCGGCACGGCCAAGACGCTCATGGTCCGCACGCTCGCGCGGCTCGTCTCCGCCACGTTCCGGCGGATCCAGTTCACGCCCGACCTGATGCCGAGCGACATCCTCGGGACCAACGTCTTCGATCTCCAGCACAACGCCTTCCGGCTCCGGAAGGGGCCGATCTTCACCGACCTGCTCCTCGCGGACGAAATCAACCGCACCCCGGCGAAGACCCAGGCGGCCCTCCTCGAGGCGATGCAGGAACGACAGGTCACCATCGACGGCCAGACGGAGTCGCTCGGCGATCTCTTCACCGTCTTCGCGACGCAGAATCCCATCGAGTACGAGGGCACGTACCGGCTTCCCGAGGCGCAGCTCGACCGGTTCCTCATGAAGATCCAGGTCGGGTATCCGACGGCCGAGGACGAGGACCACATCCTCCAGGCCTACAATGCGGGCCAGGAGCTGCACGAGCTCACGGGAAAGATCGAGCCCGTCATCAAGCCCGAAAACCTGCGCCGCATGCGCGAGGCGGCGGTCCGGACGAAGGTCGAGCCCGACCTGCTGAAGTACATCCGCGAGATCGTCTGGGCCACGCGGTCCAACGACGCGATCCTGGTCGGGTGCGGTCCGCGCGCGTCGATTCACCTGCTGTACGCGGCCAAGGCCCTGGCGCCGCTGCGGGAGCGCGATTTCGTCACCCCCGACGACATCCAGGAGATGGCCTTCCCGGTGTTGAGGCACCGGATCGTCCTCCAGCCGGAAGCCGAGGTCGAGGGACTGACGGCGGACGAATCGCTCCGCCAGGTGCTCAAGGCGGTGAAAGTCCCGCGATGACCGTCACGCGGAGATTCCTGTTCCTGAACGTGCCGGGGCTCGTCCTGGCCGGAGGGTCGCCCTGGCTCCCCGACCTGTTCGTGCTCGCCCTGGCTTACCACGCGGCGATCCTCCTGCTCGCGGTGTCCGACGCGGTCTTCGGCCACGCCGCGAACGCGGTGACGGCGACCCGGCACGTCGGCCCCAAGCTCTCGCTCGGGGACGAGACGCACATCGAGGTGGAGGTCTCGAATCTCTCCACGTGGCCGGTGTCGGTCTCGGTGGTCGACCAGCCTCCCGAGGAATTCCGGTTCGAGGCGGCCGGCGGAGATCTCCGCCTCCCGCCGCGCGCCCGGATGACCCTCCGGTACGACGTGACGCCCCCGGAGCGGGGGACGTTCACCTTCGGCGATCTCTGGCTGCGCGTCGCCTGCCGGATGGGACTCGCCTCGCGGCGCATCCGGATTCCGGCGGCGCAGGAGGTGCGCGTCTACCCGAATCTCGCCGGCATCCGGCGCGCCGAGCTGCTCGGGCGGAAGAACCGTCTCGCCGAGGTCGGCATCCACCGGGTCCGCGTCGCGGGCCAGGGGACGGAATTCGAGCAGCTGCGCGAGTACTCGCCCGACGACGACTACCGGCGGATCAACTGGAAGGCGACCGCCAAGCGCTCGAAGCCCACCACGATGGACTACCAGCTGGAGCGCAGCCAGACCGTCCTGCTCTGCGTCGACGCCGGGTACCTGATGGGAACCGAGCTGGGCTGGATGACGAAGCTCGACGTCGCGATCAACGCCGGGGCGCTGCTCGCCCACGCCGCGCTCTCCGGCGGCGACCGCGTGGGGCTCGTCGTCTTCTCCCACCGGATCGTGGCCCACGTAACGCCGGCCCACGGCTCGGGCCAGATGAACCGCATGATGGAGGCGCTGCAGGCGGTACGACCGGAGGCCACCCGCGTCGACTATCTTTCGCTCGTGAAATTCCTCGCCATCCACGGGAAGCGGCGGTCGCTGCTCGCCATCTTCACCGACCTTGTCGACACGCGCGTCGGCGACGAGCTCGTGCGGGCCCTCAAGCTCCTGCGGGCGCGCCACCTCCCGCTCTGCCTGACGTTCCGGGACGAGCAGGCCGAGGCGCTCTCCCGGAGCCGGCCGGACACGGTCGACGACGTGTACACGCAGGCGGTGGCGATGGAACTGGCGCGCGACCGGACGCGGGTTCTCGGCGACCTCGCCCGGCAAGGGGCGCACGTGGTGGACACGCGGCCCGACGAGCTCTCGATCCAGGCGGTCAACGCCTACCTGGCGATCAAGGCGCGCCAGGTTCTTTGACCGGCTCCTGTCGGCGCCCGCCGAGCAGGATCCACGAGAGCACCACCGCCAGCGCCAGGAATCCCGCGAAACACTTCGGCGCCGGACCGATCGACTCGAACTTGGAGAGCGTCGATTCGATCACCATCGCGGCGAGCAGGATGGGAATCGATCCCGCCAGCATCAGGAGGGCCGTGCGCCCGTCTTCGCGCAGGGCGAGGGCGCGCGTCCGGGCCCCCGGGGCGAGCAGGGCGCGGGCGATGATGAGCCCCGCCGAGCCGGCCAGGATCATGTCGAACATCTCGATCATGCCGTGCGGCGCCAGGAGGCCGAAGAGCTCGAACCCCGATCCCGCGCGGACGAAGATCGAGCTGAACGAGGCGAGCATGACGCCGTTGTAGAAGAGGACCGCGAGGGTCCCGATGCCGAGCGTGATGCCCGCGGCGAACGCCAGGATCGAGACGCGCAGGTTGTTCGTGGAGACGACCCCCATCATCATCGCCGCCTCTTCCGTCCCGGACAGGGAGCCTTTCTGCTTCAGGTAGGTTTCGGGCGGGATGTCGGCGTACCCCTTCGCGACCATGTACTGCACCGACTCCGGGTCGAGCGCGCCCGCCACTCCTCCGAACGCGACGCCCGCCAGAAAGACGCCGAGCGCGACCCAGATCTCCTTCGCCCTCGAGCGGCAGAGGCGCGGGAATCCCGAGCGGAGGAACCGGAGCATCGACTTGATCCGATGGCGCCGGCCCCGGTAGATGACCGCGTAGCCGCGGCCGACGAGCGAGTTGAGGTATTCGATGGTCTCCGGATTGGAGAGCTCGGTGCGCGCCCGGACGAGGTGATCGCTGACGTCGCGGTAGAGCTCGCCGAAGGTGAGGACTTCCTTTTCGGAGAGGGCGTCCAGGCCCTCCCCCTCGACGCGGTCGAGGAGCCGTTCGGCCTCCGACCAGGTCGGGCGATGGCGCCGGATGAACTCGTTCAGGTCGTCCGGCACGCCGGTTCCAAATTATTAGTGCGGCGAATTCGCCGGGTCATTAAGATGCACCCTATCACACATGGCTTCCGCCGCACAACTCCCGGACCCCGGAGTGCGAACGGGCCTCCGGTACCGCGTCCGGACCCCTGAAAACGTCTTCTTCGAATTCGAGATCGCGGGCCTCGCCACGCGCTGCGTCGCCTGGCTGATCGACCTGCTCGTCCTGGTGCTCGGCTCGCTCGCGATCCTCCTCATGATGGGATTCCTGCCTCTCCCCGCGGCGTACGCCCAGGCGGCGATGATGGTGGCGCTCTTCGCCTTCATCTGGGGCTATCACATTTACTTCGAGTACGCGCGCGACGGAGCGACGATCGGCAAGAAGAAGACGGGGCTCCAGGTGATCTCGGACGACGGCCTGCCGATCGACCTCTGGCAGGCGGTGGTTCGGAACCTGATGCGCACGATCGATTTCCTGAGTCCGGTCTATTTCATCGGTCTCGCGACCGCGCTCCCCAACCGCTGGTACCGGCGCTCGGGCGACCTCGTGGCGGGCACCCTCGTCGTGCGGAAGCGTTCGCTGCCGGGTCCCGAGGAGGTCATCGCCCCGAACGAGCGGTACAACTCGCTGCTGGAGGACTACGCGCTGGCGGCGCGGCTCCGGCAGAACATCCGGTCGGGCGAGCGCGAAACGCTGGTCTCGCTCTGCCTCCGTCGGAACGAGCTCGACCTCGCGCCGCGACTGGACCTGTTCCGGATGGCCGCGGCGACGCTGCGGGAGCGATTCCCGCTGCCCAGCGATCCGTGGCTCAGCGACGAGCGGCTCGTGCTCAACGTGACGGCGGTCCTGGTGGGGCGCGCCGGTCCCGGCCCGGGCCTGAAGATTTGATCCGATCCGCCGAGAGGCGGCGCCTTCGACGGCGTACTGTGGATAACGGACCTTGACGCCAATCGGAGAAACGAACCATGGCTGACGCGGCGCTGGTGAAGTGCGGGGTGTGCGGAACCCTGGTCGCTCCCAACCTTGTCGTCCAGCTCGGCGGGAAGACGGTCTGCGCGAATTGCAAGAGCACGGTCGCGCGCGAGATGACCGGCGCGCGGCCGATGGGAATGATGCGGTACGCGGGATTCTGGATCCGGTTCGCGGCCATCTTCCTCGACGGCCTGATCCTGACGGTGCCCATGATGGCCATCTTCGCCCTCCTGGGCTTCTTCTCGATGTCTCACGACGAGCGGGCCGCGGGGCCGCAGTTGATGATCAATCTCGGCTTCTACGGCACCTACCTGCTCTACTCGGTCTTCTTCCTGGGCAAGTTCGGGGCGACGCCGGGCAAGATGGCGGTGAAGATCAAGGTGGTCCGGTCGGACGGGACGCCCATCGGGTACGGGCGGGCGATCGGCCGCTATTTCGCGAACATCCTGTCGGGCCTGTTCTGCTACATCGGGTACATCATGGCGGGCTTCGACAATGAGAAGCGCGCCCTGCACGACCGGATCTGCGACACGCGGGTGATCTTCAAGTAAGGACCACGAATGGCGGCGCCGGTCCGGGGGGGAATCGCCAGGAAAGGGTCGGCGGGCGGCGCCCCCGTCTACTGCAAGTGCCCGAAGTGCTCGACGCGGCTCCGTCCGGAGCGGGCGGGCCGCTTCCGGTGCTCGTGGTGCCATGTCGTCCTCGACCTGTGGATCACGGCCGCGGCGGTGCGCGACCAGCAGCCGGCCGCCTCTCCCGCCATGCGGCCCGCGGCCGCCTCCGAGGACCAGCCGGCCTGCGCGGTCCACCCGCAGAACGCCTCGGTCGTCGCCTGCTCCCGGTGCGGCGACTTCATCTGCGAAGTATGCCGCATCAAGATCGAGGGCAAGGACCTCTGCCCGCGCTGCTTCGAGCACGGCGTCGACAAGGCCGAGCTGGTCACCGTCAAGCGGCAATTCCGGACCGCGGACATGGCCTTGGGCCTGGGCATCCTTTCGATCCCGGGCGGGTGCCTGCTCTCGTATTTCGCCGCGTTCCTGGGACTCATCGCCGTCGGGATCGGCATCCAGGCGCTCTTGAAGATCAACAAGCAGCCGGCCCTGGGGGGGAAGGGCAAGGCGGTCGCGGGCATCGTGCTCGGATCGATCGCCTTCGTCCTGTGGGTGTCGATCTTCCTCGTCTTCATTTTCATGTCGCGCGAATCGGGACGATTCTCATGAAACCCACCTACCCGACGGTCCGGATCCGCCTGGCGTTCGGGCGCGGGCGGGCCGTCCAGTACGAGGATTACCTGGCGCTCGAGAACGTGCACTCGTTCGGGATGATCAGCGAGGACAGCCGGACTTTCTACGACGAGATCCGGTGGGTCCTGCGGTACCCGCGGCGCGACTGGTACCGGCTGGTCCACGCCATCCTCTTGTCCATTCCCACGCTGGTCGGCGTCCTCCTCGCGACGATTCCGGACAGCGTGATCGCACGGACGATCGGGATGGCGTTCGCGCTCTTCGGGGGACTGGGCCTGCTCTGGTCGATGTACCGGTTCATCGCGGTGCCGCGGACGGTGGCGGCCATCCTTTCCTCCCGGGGCACCGTGGAGATCGGGACGGACTGGCCGCGTTCGAAGAATCCGAAGAAGGACGCGGGGGTGTTCTTCGACGCTTTCCTGAAGCGGCTGGAACTCGTGCCGGAGATTCCCGCTCCGGCGCCGCCGCCGGGGACGCCGGTGACGATGCCGGGAGAGGCGGCGGCCGCGCCCGTTCCGCCCGTGGAGGTCGCTCCGGCCGCTCCGCCACCCGCACCGACGATCGATCCGAATCCGCCCTTGGGTGGCGCGCCTCCGGTCGCTTGATCGGATTCACCGTCGCCTTGAACTGGCTTGACTGGGCCCCGGATTGGACTACACTCGGGAACCTCGACGGGGCGTTTAGCTCAGCTGGTTAGAGCGCTTGGATCACACCCAAGAGGTCGGGGGTTCGAATCCCTCAACGCCCATTTCGACTCGGCTGCTCCGGCTCCCGCAGCCAAAGCGGGTTCGCCCCGGGCATCTGGAGGGCCCTTTTCCCAGTCATCAGACTTCCGACTTCAGGCTTCGGAAAGACGAAGAGAGTTCGCCGTAGGGAGCCGACAGTCGACAGCTGACAGTTGACAGTCGCCAGCCAGGCTTTGGCGATCACTTCACTCCTCGGATCCGTCGCTCCACCTCCGTCCACGCGATGAACTTCGGATAGGCCGTGACGTAGTCGCCTTTCCGGTTCTTGTAATCGACGTAGTACGCGTGCTCGTAGCAGTCGATGACGACGAGCGGGATTCCCAGGACCATCGGCCCCACGTCGTGCACGTCGGTGAGGAGGTTGTAGAGCCTTCCGTTCGCCGGCTGGAGCGCGAGAATGGCCCATCCGCGCGCCGCCACCGCGGCGGCCTTGAAGTCCTCGACCCATTTGTCGAGCGACCCGAAACGCTTCTTGAGCGCGTCCAGGGAGGCCTCGCCGGGATCCCTGGGCTCCGGCGTCATGCCGTCGAAGTAGAGCTCGTGGAGGATCACGCTGTTCACGGCGTGCACCTGCTCGCGCTTCAATTCGCGGACCGCCGAGTAGTTCGCGTTCGCCTTCGAGCGGTCGGCGCCCTCGAGCTCGGACTCGATCTGCCCGAGGCTCTTGATGGCGCCGCCGTAGTGGGCCTGGTGATGAGGCGTCAGTTGATCCTTCGAGAGGAACCCCTGGATCTCCTCGTACTTGAGGGGCCGGGCCTTGCCCGTGGCCAGGGCGGAGGACTCGGACTCCTGACCCCGTTCGAAGGGAAGGCCGGGGATCAAGGCCGCGCCGGCCGACATCGCCATAAATTCGCGTCGCGTAGGCATCAGTTCCTCCCTCGGGTGCGGTTCTATTTCCGATCCACCCTCGAACCGGTCATCAGGTCGTACCACAGCTCGATCGACTTGCCTTCATTCGCCACGAGGACGACGAACCCGGCTTTCCGATCGCGCAGGACAGGGTTGATGGAATAGACCGTGCCGGCCTGGTCCTTCCTGGCCTTGGCGAGGATTTCGAGCAACGAGAACCGGGAGATCGACATGAGCGTCGCTTGCATCGAGGCTCGCGACACATGGGGGACGTCCTTGAATGTCTCCGCGTTCGGCGTCCACGCCTCCTGGTCCGGGCCGCCTGCGAATTCCTTGAGCACGTTGCGCTCGGCATCGACCCCCAGGCCCTTTTCCACCGTGTAGATGGAGAGCGAGAGATGGCCGTCCTCCACCTCGAATTTCCCGGAGATGGCCGCCTCGTCGTTCTTCGTGAGCTGCCTGATCCCCTCCTCCAGCGAGTGCTTCGCCTTCGGCAACGCGCCCAGGAGATCGTCCTGCCCCCCGGCCGCGCCCGCCGGAACTCCCAGGAGGACCGCGACCGCCGCCGCCATTCCCGCTCTCCTGCCCATGCTTCTCATGACCGCCTCCTTGTAGGTGACTCCCGCGGAAAATCCGCGACCCTGGAGAGGCTAACGCGAGTAACCTTAAGGGGACGTGAAGTCCGCGGGCCGGAGGGTTCATGTTGGCTTAAGGTGGAACCGGTCATGATTCACGCAGCCTGGATCCCCAACCCGGAGGCGCAATGAGGGTGATGCTTATGGCCCTGATCCTCCCGATGGGCACGACGTGGTCATTCGAATCGGACGATGTAGGCAAGCCGCCGGCGGGGTTCGAGTTCGCGACGACGGCCAAGACTCCGGCCGGCGCGTGGACCGTTCGAAAAGACGGCGACAACAAGGCCCTCGCCCAGACCGACACCAACAAGGCCGACCGCCGTTTCGCCATGGCCCTGGTCAAGGGGTCCTCGTTCAAAGACCTGAGGCTGTCGGTGCGGGCCAAGCCCGTCTCCGGCGAAGTGGACCAGGCGGCCGGACTGGTCTGGCGGTGCAAGGACGAGGACAACTACTACCTGGTCCGCTCAAATGTCCTCGAGAGCAACGTACGCCTCTACCGGGTCGTGAACGGCAACCGGACCCAGTTCGCCGGGAAGGACGAGGTCAAGCTCAAGGCGGGCGAGTGGCAGACGCTGCGCGTGGAGCACAAGGGAACGGCCATCAAGGTCTCCCTGGGCGACGAAAAGCTCTTCGAAGCGGACGACAAGACCTTTCCGGACGCGGGAAAGATCGGCGTCTGGACCAAGGCGGACTCGGTGACCCTGTTCGACGATCTCGCGGTCGATGAAATGAAATGAGAATCCTGGTCGTCGAGGATGAGCCCGACCTGGCGGGCGCGCTCCAGCGGGCGCTCCAGGAGGAGGGAATGGCCTGCGATGTCGCGGGAGACGGCGAATCAGGACTCTTCAACGCGGAGAACTGGGAGTACGACGCCATCATCCTCGACCTCATGCTTCCCCGGCTCGACGGCTGGGGACTCCTGCGGAGACTGCGGAAAAGGAAGCCCACCCCCGTCCTGATCCTCACGGCCCGGGACCAGACCCCCGACAAGGTCCGGGGCTTCGATTCCGGCGCGGACGACTATCTCACCAAGCCCTTCGAGCTCGACGAACTCCTGGCCCGCTTGAAGGCGCTCGTCCGCAGGTCGGCCGGCCATCCCGCTCCGGTGATCCGGGCCGGGTCGGTCGAAATCGACACCGCGGCCCGGACGGTACGGAGGGACGGGAAGGAGGTCCCGCTCGCCCCGAAGGAATATGCCCTGGTGGAGCTGCTGGTTCTTCACCGGGGGCGGCTGGTGACGCGCACGATGATCTACGATCACATTTACGACGAGACGGACGACAGCCTCTCCAACGTCGTGGACGTCTACGTCTCGAACATCCGGAAAAAGCTGGGCCCCCGATTCGTCGAGACCCGGCGGGGCCAGGGCTACATCGTCCATGGTTAGGTCGATTCGCTGGACGCTGCTCCTCGGCCATTCGCTGCTCCTCGTCGGGGTCATCTCCGCTTTCGGAGGCCTCCTGTACCTGCGGGTGAGCGAATCCACGATGAGCGCGGTCGACGGGGAATTGACCGACCAGGCTTCGGCGTTGGCCGCGTCGATGGAAAAGGTCGGGGATGACCGATTCGAGCTCACCCTTTCCGAGGCCCAAGTCCGCTACTTCAACGCGACGGGCTTCTTCGTGATCTGGAGCCGCCGGGGAGTGGTGGATTTCAGCGACCCCCGGCACGCCGACCTCCCGCCGTACAAGGGAGCGCCGCGCGTCCGGGGCGACTTCCGCGACGTGACGGTCGATGGACCCGCCGAATCCAGGATCGTGGTGGGCCGGTCGATTCGCCATGAACGGGAGCGGCTCAACGGATTGCTGAGCCTCATCCTGGGGATCGGCGCGGCGGTGCTGGCGGTCGGATGGATCGGAGGCTGGCTGTTGATCGGACGCATTCTCAATCCCATCCGGCGGATCAGCAGCACGGCCGCGTCGATCTCGGAATCGAACCTCGCGACGCGCATCGACACCGCCGTCACGGAGGACGAGCTCGGCGACCTGGCGAGAACGTTGAACTCCGCGTTCGACCGCCTCGAGGCGGCGATGAGGCGCCAGGGCCGGTTCACCGCCGACGCCTCGCACGAATTGCGGACGCCGCTCACGGTCCTCACGACTCAAATGGAACTGGCTCTTCGCCGGGAGCGGACTCCCGCCGAATACCGGGAGGTTCTGGAGATCTGCCTCAAGGCCGTCCGGCGGATGACTTCGATGACGGAAGGGCTCCTCTTCCTGGCGCGGGCCGACGGGCGTGCCGTCGATCTCCGGCGCGAGTCCCTGGACCTGAAGGAGGTGGTGGAAGAGGCGGTCGGACTCGTGCGCCCCCTGGCGGCGCGCCGGGGACTTCACCTCTCCGTGGTGGCCGAATCTCACCGAATGGAGGGCGACCGGGAACGTCTCGGGGAGGCCGTCACCAACCTCGTGACGAACGCGATCCAGTACAACCGTCCGGAGGGCCGGGTCGAGGTCACGCTCAAGGGAGGCGTCCTTGTCGTTTCCGACACGGGGCCCGGAATTCCCGAGGAGGATCGATCCCACGTCTTCGAGCGCTTTTACCGGGCGGACAAGTCGCGCTCGAATAATGCCGGCGGGGCGGGGCTGGGCCTCGCCATCACGAAATCGATCGTCGAGGCCCATGGGGGGGAGATCGGGTTCGCAGCGCGGGCCGGTGAGGGTACGACCTTCCGGATCAGGTTCCGGTCCAACGGGGCGCCGGAGGATGGCCGCCCGGAGTAATCGGCTAGGGCGTCTTGGGGTCTCCGGAAGTGGCCTTCGGGGTCACGGAGCCGCAGGCCGCGCACCGGCGGTTCGGGCCCGCGTCGAGGAGATGGATCGCGTACCCGTCCTTGTCGAAACAGACGTGGCAATAGGGATCGTTGTCCCCCTTGAGCCAGTAGGCATTGTCGCGGAGCTGGGCTTCGCCCTTGAACTTCACAATTTCCCGGTTCCAGGCCTTGAGCGCGTCGATCTCCTTCAGCGCCTCCGCGGCCATTTTCTCGACCTCCATCACCCTCCGCATGAGGGCGAGGTTGTCGATGTCGCGGCAAAAAATGACGAGGTCTTGAATCGCGTTGACGAGCGGCATGAACTTCCCCGGTGACGGTCGGGCCAGTATACCGGACCGCGAGATGCGTGCCGCAACAAGTATCGATCCCGGGCGCCCGGCAAGGGCCCGGATGCCAGCTCCCGGATCCCCCGTTTCCGAAGCGGCGAGCTTCGAGTCCGCATGCTTGAGGGCATCCGAGTCATTTCGGGCTCCGGCACTCGAAGCCGGAAACTTCGGGATGCTGGAACCTGGGCTCCGGGAACTGGAAGCTCACTCCCGCTCCCCACGCCACATTGCCGGTTGACCCGCGCTCCCCGGCGACCCTAGTATTGACCCATGCCTGACGCGGTGGACCCACCCCCCGAGAGTCTGGCCGACCTCCTCGCGCAGGAGGGCGTCACCGAGGAGCGCCTCAAGGCCTTCCTCGCCGACATCCATCCCGTCGACCTCGCCGAATTCCTCACCGACCTCGGCGTCGAGGAGCGCGTCCGGATCTTCGAGCTGCTCGACACCGACCGCGCCGCCCGGGCCCTCGCCGCCATGCCGCACCAGCCCAAGGTCGAGCTCGTCGAGGGCATCGGCGAGCAGAAACTCTCCGACGTGCTCGACCGGATGCCCGACGAGGCCGTCGCCGACCTCATCGACCACCTCCCCATCCACCGCGAGAAGAAGATCCTGTCGCAGATGGACCAGGAGCACGCGGGGGACGTGCGCGAGCTCCGGGCGTACGACCCCCACACGGCCGGCGGCCGAATGACGAAGAACTTCGTGGCGGTCCCCGAGCATTTCACCGCGGGCGAGGCGATCCGCGCGATCCAGGGGTCGGTCAACTCGGAGACGGTCTCGGTCCTCTACGTCGTGGACGAGAACGAGCACATCAAGGGAGTCTGCGGCGTGGGGTCGCTCCTCAGCCACGCGCCCGAGACGCTCTTGAGCGAGTTCATGCGCCGCGAGGTCTCGTTCGTCGGCGTGAACACCGACCAGGAGGAGGTCGCCCAGCTCGCGCGGAAGTACCGCCTGCGGGCCGTGCCCGTCGTCGACAACGACATGCGCCTGATCGGCGTCGTGACGCTCCGCGATCTCTTCGACGTGGTGACCGAAGAGGCGAACGAGGACATGATGAAGATGGCGGGGTCCACGCTCGTGGATTCCCTCCACACGCCCACGTGGGTCCGGTACCGGCTCCGCCTGCCGTGGCTCTTCCTCACGCTCGGCGGCGAGCTCTTCATCGCGCTCGTGATCACGAAGGTCTTCCTGGCCACGCTGGCGCGCGCGGCCATCCTGACCGCCTTCATGCCCGCCATCATGGCGACGGGGGGGAACGTCGGTCTCCAGAGCACGACCCTGATCATCCGCGGGCTGGGCATGGGGACGATCCGGACGAGCCAGGTCCTCAAGGTGCTGGCGGCCGAGCTGCGCCTGGGGCTCCTCCTGGGGATCACCTGCGGGGTCGGCGCGGCCGCCTTCGCCATGATCCTGAGGTCCGGGCACTCCGAGGTCCTGAAACTGGGGGTCGCGATTTTCCTGGCGATGCTCTCCGCGACGGCCGCCACCTCCGTCGTGGGGACGCTCGAACCCCTGATCCTCCACCGCCTCAAGCTCGATCCGGCCACGGCCTGCGGGCCCTTCGTCACGATGTTCAACGACCTCTTCGGCACCACGATCTATTTCCTCATCGCGATGCTCCTGGGATTCTCCTCCTCCTGACGGGCTTTCCGGGGGCGTCATCTTAAGGAAAAAGTAATAATGCCTTCATTCCTGTCGTAGCTCCCGGGACTAGAGTATCCGCGCGGGGAAATCGCATGGAAACTACGAAGACCAGGGCGGCATTCCTCCCGTTCTCGCGGCCGAGCATCGGGGAAGAGGAGATCGAGGAGGTCGTGGCCTGCCTCCGGTCCGGCTGGATCACCACCGGTCCCCGGACCGAGCGTTTCGAGCGGGAATTCGCCGAGTACGTCGGGGCGAAGCACGCCGTCGCCCTCGCCTCCGGCACCGCGGCGCTCCACTGCGCCTACTGGGCGATGGAGGTCGGCCCGGGGGACGAGATCATCTGCCCCTCGCTCACCTGGCCCTCCACGGCCAACATGGCGGTCGCGCTGGGCGCCAAGGCCGTCTTCGCCGACGTCGTGCGGAACACCCGCCAGATCGACGTCCGGGATGTCGCGCGGAAGATCACGAAACACACCAAGGCGGTCGTCCCGGTCCACTTCGCCGGGGCCCCGGCCGATCTCGACGCCCTCCGCGAGGCGGTGGGGCCGAAGATCCCGATCCTCGAGGATGCCGCCCACGCGGCCGGCACGGAATACAAGAAGCGGCGCATCGGCGGCGCCGGCAACACCGCCATCTTCAGCTTCCACCCCATCAAGGACATGACCACGGGCGAAGGGGGGATGCTGACGACGGACGACGACGAGCTCGCGCGGCGCGTGCGCCTCTTCAAGTTCCACGGGGTCTCCCGCGACGCCTGGAAGGCGTACGGAGCCGCCTCGGCCGCCCGGTACGACACCGTGCTCGCCGGGTTCAAGTACAACCTCACGGATATCGCCTCGGCGCTCGGCATCCACCAGCTGCGGAAGCTCGACGGCTTCATCTCCCGGCGGGCGGAAATCGCCGGCCGATATCTCCGGGGGCTGGAAGGGACCCCGGGGGTGGAACTGCCGGCGGCGCCGGCGTACGGCCACCGCCACGCGTGGCACCTCTTCACGATCCTGGTCGCGCGGCGCGACGAATTCATGGCCTCCCTTCGCGACGCGGGCATCGGGTCGGGACTGCACTTCGAGCCGGTCCACCGGCAGACGTTCTACCGGAGCCCGGGGGAATCGCTGCCGGAGACCGACTACGTGGGGGATCGCATCCTTTCGCTGCCCCTTTTTCCGGGAATGACGGATGGAGACGCGGACGATGTCATCGAGGCCGTCCGGCGGATCGCCGGACGCGCCGGTGGCTAGCGGGACCGGGGCACAGGGGATCTCCGCGGTGATCCCCGTGTTCAACGAGGAGCCCAACCTCCGGGAGCTCCACGCCCGGGTCGCCAAGGCGCTCGACGCGACCTCGCGCCCCTGGGAAATCGTCTACGTCGACGACGGCAGCTCCGACCGGTCGCTGGAGATTCTCGCCGGCCTGGCCGCCTCGGACGGCAGAGTCCGGGTCGTCGAATTCAACAGGAACTACGGCCAGCATGCGGCGGTTTTTGCCGGACTGGCCGCCACGAAGGGCGAGATCGTGGTGACGCTCGACGCGGACCTGCAGAACCCGCCCGAGGAGATCCCCCGCCTCGTGTCCAAGATGGAAGAGGGCTTCGACGTCGTGGGCACCCGGCGGAAGAAACGGAAGGATCCCCTCTTCCGGCGGCTCGCCTCGAGGGCGGTGAACCGGATCACCGGCGGCGGCATGTCGGACTACGGGTGCATGCTCCGGGCGTACCGGCGCAACGTGGTCGACCAGATCGGCCAATGCCGCGAGCTTTCGAGTTTCATTCCGGTCCTCGCCAACATGTACGCGAAGAAAGTCGTCGAGATCGAGGTCGACCACGCCGAGCGGAGCCGGGGAAATTCCAAGTACGGGCTCCGCCAGCTGATCAACCTGCAGTTCGACCTCGTCACCGGGTTCTCCCTCCTTCCCCTGAAACTCATGACCTGGTTCGGCGCCCTCGTCGCCGTCGCCGCGTTCGGCCTCGGCCTCTTCCTCCTCGCGATGCGGATCCTGAAGGGAAGCGAGTGGGCGCAGTTCGGGGTCTTCACGCTCTTCGCGGTCCTCTTCCTGATGGTAGGGCTGATGTTCGTCGGGATGGGGATCCTCGGCGAGTACATCGGCCGGATCTACGGCGA
>Ga0075433_10001264_pt1 | contig 18469 bp, 15 predicted proteins | sample RhiMethybrSRZTD2_FD_75299 | JGI IMG/M metagenome (GOLD analysis project Ga0075433, IMG submission 75299) | Populus rhizosphere microbial communities from Tennessee, USA - Rhizosphere MetaG P. TD hybrid SRZTD2 | ecosystem: Host-associated > Plants > Roots > Rhizosphere > Soil | place: USA... | reverse complement strand
CGAGCGCCTGCGCCACCAGCTCGCGGCCCGTGCCGCCGGTGGCGCCGACGATGAGCACGCGCATCGGCCCCGTGCCGGGCACGCCGTCCAGCGTGCGCTTCCCGCCGGCGCTCGTGAGCTTCGAGCGAATCCCGCCGCGCCACAGCGCGAAGGTCAGCAGCATCGCGTAGGCCAGGAGGAGCAGCAGGATCTTCATCGCGCCGCCCCCGGCGCGGGCAACGCCGCGAGGCTCATGCCGGCGGAACGGGCCGCGCGTGCTGCTTCAGGTAGCCGATCATCGGTTTCGCGGCCGCGGGCATGCTGGCGTCGTCGAACACGACGGTGACCGTGCGGTCCCCGTCCTCGATCGTGATCTCGTAGGTGTGAAGGTCGCGCGCGCTCTCCGAGAGGTGCGCCCCCGAGACGGAGATCCCGCTCGCGCGCACCATGCGCTCGAGCTCCAGGGCGGCCTCGCGGCCGAGGCTCGTGGAGTCGATCTCGCACGACCGCACGATCCCGAGCAGCCCGCCGGACTGGACCAGACGCACCTTCATGGAACCCCGGGCTAGACGGTGATGCCGATCTGCTGCCACGCGGCCTGGACCGCCTTGGTCGCGGCGGCGCCGTAGCCGCCCGCGACCTGCACGGTGAGCTTGGCGCAGTCCAGGAACTGGCTGGAATTCGAGATTTGCAGCAGGGTTCCGAACCAGATGCGGCCCGCCACGTCCCAGGCGTTGCCGCCGAGCGCCTTCGCGGTCAGGACGAACGCCCGGTTTGGAATCCCGGAGTTGATGTGCACGCCCCCGCGGTCGGCGAGCCCGGTGAAGAGCTTGGACATGTGCGCCGGCTGCGGATCGGTCCCGATGTCCGGGTCATTGACGAACGCGGTGCCGGGATTCTCCATGTCGCGGATCCCGCGCCGTGTGGGAGTCAGGACCATGACCTCGGCCCCGATCACCCAGCTCGCGTTCAGCGCGGTCTCGCCCTTCTTCCACTGCCGCACCAGGATCCCGAACACGTCCGAGAAGTGCTCGTTGAGCGCGCCCGACTGGCCGAAGTAGTTCAGGTTGCTGGTGAACGCCTGCACACCGTGCGTCAGCTCGTGACCGACCACGTCGAGCGAGCGCGTGAAGCGCTGGAAGATCTTGCCGTCCCCATCGCCGTATGCCATCTGGCGGCCGTTCCAGAAGGCGTTGCTCATCGGCACGAAGGTCCCGAGCCCGTCGGTCTCCGCGACGTGCACCGACGAGATCAGCGTCATGCCCTTGTTGTCGAGCGAGTTCCGGCTGAAGATCTGGTCGTAGAAATCGTAGGTGTCGCCCGCGAAGTCGTAGGCCTCGTTGACCGCCACATCCGTGACCTTGGGGTCGCCTTCGGACCGCACCAGATCGCCGGGCAGCCGGTCGGTCTGATTCGAGTCGTACACCAGCCGGTGCTTGGTCGCCCGGGGCGAAGCCGACACCATGAGGCTCGGCCGCGCCTGCGTCATCTCACGCATCGCGCGCATCGCGACCGCGGCCTTGAGGTTGGCGATCGCGCGTGAGCGCGCTGCGGGATCGGCGGAATCGGTGAGACGCTCGGTGATGTAGGGCGGAACGATGCACTGGATCGGATCGTGGCAGAGACCGTGGTGCGTCATGCGCTCCTCTCCTTGCGGCCGATCGCGCCGGATTCTCTCCACAGCATGATCACCGCCACCGCGTAACACGCCGCCGCGAGCAGCGGCGCCGTGGCGTACAGGGGGCTCCTGGTGACGATCACGCCGGCGGTCACGACCAGCGTGGTCGCGACCGCGAGGAAGGCATAGCCGGCGCTCTGGTAGAGCCAGGCGTAGGGCAGGAAGTGCGAGCCGAACAGCACGGCCAGTGCGAAGGGCGTCCACTCGGGCGCCCGGTTGAACACCAGGACGATGACCGGCCAGTAGAAGAGCTGGACCGCGGCCAGCATCAGCCCGAGCGGCGTGAGCGTTGCGCTCTTCGCGAACAGGTTGCCGCCGGCGAGCCGCGTGAGCAGCGCGCCGAGCGGGAACACCATGCCGGTGAGGGCGAAGCTGAAGATGAGCGCGGTCTTCGGCGGAAAGCGGCGGAGCAGGAAGGCCACCGCGAGCCAGTAGAGCATCCCCGCGATCGGCATGCCGATGCCCTTGCGGGTCAGGTGGGAGAGCCGGTCGCGCTCGGCTTCGAATGCCGCGAGCGCAGGGTCGGTGGCCATCGGGGGAACCCTCCGGGGCGCTCGGACGGGCTACTGGTTCATGCTCTCCAGGAACTTCTTGTTGGTCTTGCTCTCCTGCATCTTGTTGATGAGGAACTCCATCGCCTCGACCGGGTTCAGCTCGTTCAGGAACTTGCGCAGGATCCAGATGCGCTGGAGCATTTCCGGCGTCATCAGCAGCTCCTCCTTGCGGGTGCCCGAGCGGTTGATGTCGATCGCGGGGAAGATGCGCTTGTCGGAGAGCTTGCGGTCGAGCACCAGCTCCGAGTTTCCGGTGCCCTTGAACTCCTCGAAGATCACCTCGTCCATGCGCGAGCCGGTCTCGATCAGCGCGGTGGCGATGATCGTGAGCGAGCCGCCGTTCTCGATGTTGCGCGCGGCGCCGAAGAAGCGCTTGGGGCGCTGGAGCGCGTTCGCGTCCACGCCGCCCGAGAGGATCTTGCCCGAGTGCGGGACCACGGTGTTGTGCGCGCGCCCGAGCCGCGTGATCGAGTCGAGCAGGATCACCACGTCGCGCTTGTGCTCGACCAACCGTTTGGCCTTCTCGATCACCATGTCGGCGACCTGCACGTGGCGCTCGGCGGGCTCGTCGAACGTGGAAGACACGACCTCGCCCTTCACCGTGCGCTGCATGTCGGTGACTTCCTCGGGGCGCTCGTCGATCAGCAGCACGATCAACATGACCTCGGGATGGTTCTCGGTGATCGCGTTCGCGATCTTCTGGAGCAGGATCGTCTTGCCGGCCTTGGGCGGCGAGGTGATGAGCGCGCGCTGTCCCTTCCCGAACGGGCACAGGAGATCGATGATGCGCGTCTCGATGCAGCGGTCCTTGGTCTCGAGGTTGAGCTTCTCTACGGGATAGAGCGGCGTCAGGTTGTCGAACAGGATCTTGTCCTTGGCCGCCTCCGGACTCTCGAAGTTGACCGCCTCGACGCGCAGCAGCGCGAAGTAGCGCTCGCCTTCCTTGGGCGGGCGCACCTGACCCGACACCGTGTCGCCGGTATGAAGATCGAAGCGCTTGATCTGGGACGGCGAGACGTAGATGTCGTCCGGGCCGGGCAGGTAGTTGTAGGTGGGCGAGCGCAGGAACCCGTAGCCCTCGGGCAGGATCTCGAGCACGCCCTCTGCGAAGATGAGGCCGTTCTTCTCGGTCTGGGCCTCGAGGATCTTGAAGATCAGCTCCTGCTTGCGCAGGCCGCTCGTGCCCTGGACGCTCAGCTCCTGGCACAGGTGGAGCAGCTCCGCCATGGTCTTGCCCTTGAGCTGGGTGAGCTCCATCGTCGGGCCGGAGGGCAGGGCTTGAGTCGGGGTCGGTGTCGAGGTGGTTTCCATGAGGGTCTCGCCTTCGAGAATGGCTCCCGTCGAGGGCGACGGTGTCGAGCCGGAATCGCGGGCCCTTCCGTGACCCGCAGGCTTCCTGATTGAGGGGTTAGGAATTGGTTACGGGCGGGATCGAGCCCCGAACGCAGTCCTCGGGTGGGTGTACCGGGTGAACGAAGTCCGCAAAGCGGCGGGAGTCGATCGGATTGGCTCCAGGGAAGGCCAGCGCGCCCGGGGTCGTGGGGCGAATCGCTGGGACCGAGCCGAACGCGCTCACCTACGCATCCATTTTCGGCTCGGAAAGTGAGATTAGGCGGCCCGCGGGTGACTGTCAAGGCCCGACCCGGCTCAAAGCTTTGGTATTTATCGTCCGCGCAGGGCGCGCCCTTGAGCGGTCGTGCAGGGGCGTCGCGCCTGCCTTGCGCTTCGCAGAGCGATTCCCGCCGCATTTTGCGCGAACGGTAGGGGCCTATCCCCCGTGCGCGCGCAACCTCCGGGAAATGCTCAGGGTCGAATCGGGCGACATGCTGGGCCGTGAGTGGCACATGGCTTGCGGATACTCGCGCATGGCGGGGACGCGAGGTGTCGCGTCCTTCCATCCGAGCCTGCCACCTCCAGCGCGGCCTCGTTCCCCGCTTTCAACGCAACCCGGAGCGCGTCGAACCCGTGTTCACGCGCTCCTTCGTATTTCCCGCCGGTTGAGGCAGCGCTGGGTCAGGAGCCGGCCGGGGCCAGGACCACCGTGACACGCACCGCCGGGGGCTCTGTCACGCAGCCTGGGGGCAGCCCCGCGGGCCACACGTCGACGCGCACCGTGTCGCGCTTGCCGTCCACGCGCACCGGGGCCAGGGCCACGCTGTCGATCCGCCCGACGATCCGGGCCGGGCCGCTCACCATCACGGCGGAGGGCTCGAGCAGGATGCGCCCCACCGGGCGCGCCGCGCCCTGCGTCCACTCGATCCGCGAGGAAACCGGCAGTCGCCGGCGCACCTTGCGGTCGAGCTCCAGCACCACCATGCGCGGGCCGGCCAGGCGCTGCACCTCGATCCCGGGGGGCAGCGGAAGGTCCATTGGGCTCAGGGAGCGCTCGAAGTGTCCAGCCCCGACGCCGGCGAGCGAGATGTTGATCGCGGGCCGGCGGAGGCGGAGGCTGATCACCTGCTTGCCGGTGCCGCGGATCTCGGCGTGGACCGCGGGCGGCGGGGGGCTCGCCAGCGAGATCGAATCCGGCAGCTCCTGGAGCGCGACCGGAAAGCTCACCATCATCGTCACCGGGCGGTCGGTGCGCGCGTTGAAGTAGATCAGCGCGGAAAGCAGCAGCGCCACGAACTTGAGCCCGAGGTTCTCGAACAGGAGCCCGCGCAGCAGGCTCATGGCTCACGCCCCGGCGCTCGGCCCGCGGCGTCCGGATCGCGCGCGGCGCCGGCGCGGAACGGCGCCCCGGCCGCCGGCTCCGGTCCGGCGTCTGCATCGTCGTCGCCGCCCTCCTCCGCTTCGCCCGGCTTGCGCAGGCCGTGGCGCTCCATGCGCGAGTAGAGCGTGCGGCGCGTGAGCCCCAGGAGCCGCGCGGCCTGGCTCTTGTTGCCGCGCGCCATCTCGAGCGCCTTCAAGATCAGCTCGCGCTCCAGCACCTCGAGCGACAGCCCCTCGGCAGGGATTTCCGGCACCCACGTGAGGGCGCCGCCCGGATCCCCCATGCGTTCGGGCCGCGCGAACGAGAGGTGCTCGGGCTCGATCGGATCGGCGCCGGCGAGGATCATCGCGCGCTCCAGCGTGTGCTCCAGCTCGCGCACGTTGCCGGGGAACGCGTAGCGCTCGAGCGCGCGGCGCGCGGCCGGCGTGACCTGATCGGGCGATGCGCCGTGACGGCGCAGGATGAACTCGACGAGCTGCGGGATGTCGGAGGCACGCTCGCGCAGCGGCGGGAGCCGCACCGGGAACACGTTGAGGCGGAAGAACAGATCCTCGCGGAACTGGCGGGCATGCGCCATCTCGCTGAGGTCGCGGTTGGTGGCGGCGATGATGCGGACGTCGACCTTGAGCGGGGCGTTGCCGCCGACGCGGGTGAAGGTCTTCTCCTCGATCACCTGCAGCAGCTTCACCTGGAGGCCGAGCGGCAGCTCGCCGATCTCGTCGAGGAAGATCGTGCCGTGGTGCGCATCCTCGAAGCGTCCGGGCTTCTGCCGCACCGCTCCGGTGAATGCGCCCTTCTCGTGGCCGAACAGCTCGGTCTCGAGCAGGTGCTCGGGCAGGGCGCCGCAGTTCACCTTGACCCACGGACCGGCGGCGCGACGGCTGGTGAAGTGGATGGCGCGCGCGAACAGATCCTTGCCGCTCCCGCTCTCCCCCATGAGCAGCACGGTCGAGTCGGTGACCGCGACCTTGCGCGCCAGCTCGACCGCGCGCCGGGTCGCGGGGGCTTCGCCCACGATGGTGGCGAGTCCCTTGGTGAGCGAGTCCACCGTGCTCGCGAGCTGCCGGTTCGCGGCCTCGAGGTTGCGCTCGCGCGCCACGCGCTCGAGGATGCTCTTCAGCTCCTCGCGGAACTCGCCCTCCTTGTCGACGTAATCGTATGCGCCGCTCTTGAGCGCGCGCCGCGCGCTCTCCATGCTGGCGTACGCGGTCATGAGCACCACCGTGGTCGCGGGCCAGCGCTGCCGGATGGTTTCGAGCAGCGCGAGCCCGTCGGGTGGCCGCATGCGCAGGTCGGTGATCACGGCATCGCAGGGCGCGGCTTCCATGCGGCGCAGCGCATCTTCGCCGCTGCCGACGAAGTCGGCGTCGTGTCCCGCGTCGCGCAGGTCGAGCGCGGTCAGCTCCGCGTTGCGGATCTCGTCATCCACGACCAGCACGCGCATGCTTCGTCCTCAGAACCGAAAGCCGATGGGCCGGGGGCGTCGCGCCCTCACCCGCGGCGCCGCGGCAGGCGCACGATGCAGGTCGTGCCGCGTCCCGGCGCGCCACGGATCTCGAGGTCGCCCCCCGAGGACTGTACCAGCCTTCGCGTCAGAAAGAGACCCAGCCCCGAGCCCTGGGCCTTGGTCGTGACGAATGCATCCCCGACCCGGCCCGAGATCTCGGGCGCAAGGCCGACGCCGGTGTCGCGGATCGCGAACTCGAACCGGCCGCCGCGCTCCGAGCGCGACAGATCGAGGCGCCCGCCCTCGGGCATGGCCTCGAGCGCGTTCAGGATCAGGTTGAGGAACACCTGCTTCAGCGACTCGAAATCGAGCGCCACCGGCGCATCGCCATCGAGGTCGCTGCGGCCGACCGCCACCTTGCGCATGCGGAACTCGTCGTCGAGCAGGTCGAGCGTGGCGCGCAGCGCGGCCGCCGCGTCGCCCGACTCGCCCGCGACGGCGGCGGCCTCGCCCGCGCCTTCGCCGGCGCGCGCGAACTGGAGGTAGCGCCCCACCGTGCGCGACAGGCGGTCGGTCTCCTCGATGATGAAGCCCGCCATGCGCTCCGCCTGGGGCTCGAGCTTTCCCAGCCGCTGGGCCGAGCCGCGGATGATCGCGAGCGGGTTCTTGATCTCGTGCGCGAGCGTGGCGGTGAGCCGCCCCATCGCCGCCAGGTTCTCGGCGCGCGCGAGCCTGCGCTCGAGCCGCTCGGCGGCGAGCCCGACGCGGATGCGCAGCGCCGCCAGCACGGCGACCGCGAGCGCGATCACGAGCGCGGTGAGCCCGAGCCCGCGACGGAAGCGCGCCAGCACCGGGCGATGGTCCTCGCGCCCCTCGACCGCGACCACGCCCGCGACCCGGCCGCCCGCGTTCAGCACCGGGGCGAGCCCGGCGCGGTACGAGTCGCTCCCCAGCCTAAAGGCGCGCGTCACCACCGCGCGGCCCGCCAGCGCCTCCCGCACCTCGCCCGGCGCCAGCGTGTCGAGTCGCGTCGGCTCGTGCTGGTACTCGGGCCCGCGGCAGTCGAAGATCACGGTGCGCGCCGAATCGAACAGCGAAGCGTTGGCGAGCCCGGTGGTGGCGCGCAGCGCCGTGAGCTGCACCTCGAGGTTGGCGTAGCCCGTGGCCTCTTCACCCAGCGCACGGGCGTCAGCGATGTCCTGTGGGCTGATCTGGGAAGCGGCCGCCCCTGCGACGTTCGAAATCCTGCGCTGGAACGAGTCCTCGAGCGCCGCACGCACGCCGCGGTACGAGAACCACGAGAGCACGAGCGTGGCCAGCACCGCGACCGCCGCGAACAACAGCGTCCCGGAGATGGCGCGGTTCACTGCGGGGCGGATGGCTCCAGGCGGACCTCGTCGCCGACCGCGAACGAGCCGGCCTCGACCACGCGCACGAAGCGGCCGCGCCGTCCCACCAGGGCCTGCTTGAGCCCGGGCTTCACCTCGTCCATGCGCTCGCACGGGTGGCACGGTCCCGCCACCTCGAACACCACGCCGCCGACACGCAGCCGCGCGCCGAAGACCAGCTTCTCGAGATCGAGCCCGCGCACCGTGACCTGCTCGCGGATCGCGCCGGGAGCGAGCCCGAACTCTTCGAGCACCTCCTGCTCGACCAGCAGCACCTGGCGCCGGCTCTTCGGCTTCGCGTGCCGGTCGCCTTCGAGCCCGGTCTCGAGCAGCGCGTTCACGCGCGGCACGGGGACGAGCGGAGCACGCCCCTGGGTGGAGAGATGGATCGCAACGATGGTCGCGGACATGAGGCCGAATCTAGACGCCTTCGCGCCAACCGGCAACGCGCACGGCGGCCCGCGCCACGCTACTGCCGGCGGCGCGCTCCGATCAGCATCGAGGCCCCGACCGCGACCAGCACGATCGGCCAGATCTTGAGGAACATGCGCCATTTGATCGCGCCGAGCGTGAAGAACAGCATGAAGCCGCCCATCAGGACGGCGGTGATCCCGGGGCTCAGCACGCGGCGCTCGTTCACCATGTGGGTGGCGCCGACCGCGATCAGGACCAGCGGCCACCAGCGCAGCAGGAACGTCCAGAGGTGGATGTGTCCGGCCTGGGCGGCGAGGAACAACGCCCCGACCATGACGAGGATCACGCCCCACACCGGGAACTCGGCGCGGGGCTTCACGACCTGGATCGGAACCTGGTGGATCGGAACCTGGATGGGGACCTGACGCTCCATGGAGGGCTCCTCGCTCTGGGTTCGCGTGGCGGCTGCACCCGGCGCCATGTGTTATCGGCGCGAAAGGGCGTCCGGCTGAACCGCGAAGTCGGAGCCTGAGCGCGGGCGGGGCCGCGCTACGCGGCGGTGATGCGGGCCAGGACCAGCGTGATGTTGTCCGGTCCGCCGCGCTGGTTCGCGAGCGCGATCGCGTCGCGGCAGACCTGCGCGAGATCGGCGCCCTTCCCCGCGGCCTCGAGCTCCTCGTCGGAGACCACGCCGTGCAGCCCGTCGCTGCAGATCAGCACCGTGTCTCCGGGGCGCAGCACGCCGGGCTCGTGCTCTGCGTCGATCTCGACGTACGTGCCCACGCCCACACTGCGCGTCACCACGTTGCGGCGCGGGTCCACCTTGGCCTGCTCCGGGGTGAGCTGCCCGTCGCGCACCAGCTGCGCGACCAGCGAGTGGTCGCGCGTGAGCTGGCGCATGTGCCCGTTCTGGATCAGGTAGGCGCGGCTGTCGCCCACGTGGGCGATGTAGGCGTCGGCACCGCGCAGCACCACCGCTGTGCAGGTGGTGCCCATGCCGGAGAGCTCGGGACGCGCGCCGCTCTCCCGATGAACCACCCGGTTCGCGGCCTCGACCGCGTGGTGCAGGTCCTCGAGCAGGTCCGCGCCGGGCGCCTCGCGGTAGCAGCGCAGCACGGTCTCGACCGCGAGCCGGCTCGCGACCTCGCCGGCGCGCGAGCCGCCCATCCCGTCCGCCACCACCAGCAGCGTGCCGCGCCGGTCGCGCTCCGCGGGTGCCGCGGGGATCCACTCCCCGTGGCTGTCCTCGTTCTGCGCGCGCCTCAGGCCCACGTCGGTGGCGGCCTTCACTTCCACGATCATGCTCGATTCCCCGCGGACCACTGCCCCGCTCACGATGGGCCCTCGCAACTGCGCCCGCGGCCGCGGGCAACCGACTCGTGGACCGACCCCGGGGCGCTAGCGCGCCGCGGCCCGGACCTCCTGCCTCATCAAATGGATCGCCAGGCCCTCCACGTCCTCCGCCGCCTCGCCGATCGCCTCGGTGAAGGTCGGATGTGCGTGGATGGCGTGGGCCAGATCGCCGGCGTTGAGGTCGGCCGCGATCGCGAGCGCGCACTCGTGGATCAGATCACTGGCGCGCGCGCCGAAGATGTGGGCGCCCAGCAGCTGGTCGGTGCCGGCGTCGGCGAGGATCTTGACGAAGCCGGTGGTCTCGCCGTCCGCAATGTTCCTGCCGTGGGCGCGGAAGGGGAAGCGGCCGATCTTCAATTCGTGGCCCTGGGCGCGCGCCTCGCGCTCGGTCAGGCCGACGCTCGCGATCTCGGGGCTGGTGAAGGTCGCGGCCGGCACGGCGCGCCAGTTGGTCTGGGCCGGATGCCCGGCGATCACCTCGGCGGCCGCCTTGCCCTGCGCTGAGGCGAAGTGCGCGAGCTGCTTGATGTCGGTGACGTCGCCGATCGCGTAGAGGTTGCGCACCGAGGTCTGGAGGCGGTCGTTCACCGTGATGCGGCCGCGGTCGCCGCGCGCCACGTTCAGCGCATCGAGGCCCAGCCCCTCGGTGTAGGGGCGCCGCCCGGTCGCGACCAGCACGGTGTCCACCGTGACGCTCTTGCCTCCGGTCAGCGTGAGCGCGAGCGCGCCACCCTCGCCGTCCTTCATGCCCTCCACCTTGGTCCCCAGGTGGAGCGTGATCTTCTGCTTCTTCATCTCGCGTTCCAGCGCCTGCGCGATCTCGTCGTCCTCGGCCGGCACCAGGTGCTCGAGCATCTCGATCAGCGTGACCTCGGTGCCGATCGCGGCGAAGAAGCACGCGAACTCGCAACCCACCACGCCCCCGCCCAGCACCGCGATGCGCTTGGGCTGCTTCGAGAGCGCGAGCGCCTCCTGGCTCGTGATCACGCGCTCGCCGTCGAGCTTGAAGCCGGGTGGCATGGTGGCGTACGCACCGGTCGCGATCATCACGCTGTCCGCGGACAGCTCGGCGGTCCCGGCCGCGGAGGTGACGGTCATGCGGTTGGGCGCGGTGAGCCGCGCCGCGCCCTTCACGATCTCCACGCTGCGGCCCTTCAGCAGGATGCCGACGCCGCCGGTGAGCTGCTTCACCACCTTGTTCTTGCGCTCCACCAGCGCGGGCCAGTTCACGCGCGGCTCGCCCACGTCGATGCCGAACTCCTTGGCGCGGCGGATCATCTCGAACAGGTGGGCGGTCATGATCCACGACTTGGTCGGGATGCAGCCCCAGTTGAGGCAGGTGCCGCCCAGCTCTTCCTTCTCGACCACGGCGGTCTTGAGACCGAGCTGCGCGGCGCGGATCGCGGCCACGTAGCCCCCCGGGCCGGTGCCGATGATGACGAGGTTGAAGTGACGAGGGTCGGGCATGGGATGGCTCGCTGAGGTAGGAGGCCGCGGCGCGCGCTCCTCTAAGGGAACGGTGACCGAACGGCCGGACTCTATAATGGCATCGGCTGAATGGGCAACCGGGAGCCCCGCGGGGGTTTGGCGACGTGCGTGCGGCGCTGGGAATCGCTCCGCGATTGCGCGCGGCGCGTGCGCAGCCTTAGCTTCCGCCCATGCGGCGGCTCGCGCTGTTCGCCCGGCGGCCCCGGGCCGGCGAAGTGAAGACCCGGCTCTCCCCCGCCGTCCCTCCAGCACTCGCGCTCGAGCTCTACCGCGCCATGCTCGAGGACGCGCTCGCGGTCACCGCCGCGGCAGATGCCAACGAACGGCTGGTCTACTGGGCCCCGGCCGTGGAGGCTCACGACGGGCCGGCCGTGCCGCCTGGAATGCGCGAGCGCGATCAGCGCGGCGGAGACCTGGGTGAGCGTCTGGCGCACGCGTTCGACGAGCTGATCGCCACGGAAGGCGACCGCGCGCTGATCCTCGGCGCCGACTGTCCGGAGCTCGAGTCAGGAACTCTGCGCGGCGCATTCGACCAGCTCGAATCGCACGATGCGGTGCTCGGCCCGGCGCGCGACGGCGGCTACTACCTGGTGGGACTGCGCAAGCCGGCCCCCGAGCTGTTCCGCGACGTCGAGTGGAGCACGCCGCGCGTGCTCGACCAGACGCTGGAGCGCTTGGGCCTGGCGGGGCTCACAGTCGCGCTGCTTCCCGCGCTCGACGATCTCGATACGCCCGAGGATCTCTTGCGCTGGATCGCGGGCCGGGCGCGCGGCGAGGGGCCGAGCGCGCCGCGTGCGCTCGACCGGGCGCTGCGCGCGATCGGGCTGCTCCCGCCGGCCTGATCAGCGCCCGCCCGGAAGCGGAGGCGCCTCCTTGCCCTGCTCCTTCATCACGCGCTGCATGGCCTCGGTGACCGGCCCGGTCAGCTCCGCGGGCGGGTGGCTCTGGAGCGCGCGGTGGAAGTACTGGAGCGCCTGGGCGTAGTCGCGGCGGTGCTCGTTCACGATCCCGAGGTTGAAGAGCGCGATCGGGTGGTTCGGATCGCGCGCGAGACCGAGCAGGAAGCAGCGCTCGGCCTCGTTCGGATCGCCCAGGTTGTAGTAGCACACGCCGAGATCCACGATCGCGCCCGCGCGGGTCGAATCGTGCGCGATCGCCGAGCGGTACTGAACCATCGCGTCGGACCAGTTCGCGGTGTTGTACAGGATGTCGGCGAGCGCAACGCGCGCGTCGACGTTGGTCGAGTCCTTCTCGAGCGTGGCGCGCAGCTCGTCGACGTGCTTCTGCTCCTCCTCGTTCGAGCCCGGAACCGGCTGCGACGCGCGTTCCACGTTGGCCTTGAGCGCGATGAAGAGCACGACGACCGCGGCCATCGCTCCGAACGCGATCCACAGCGTCGTCGCCTGATTCTGCCCGGGCTGCGGGCGGCGCGGCCGAGTCGGGCGCAGCGGGCGAATCACGACCTGCGATTCGCTGTCGCGGGCGGGTGATCCTCCCGCCGGCGCGCCGGCGGCGGGTGCTGCGGGCAGTCCGGCCAGAGGGAAATTGCAGGCCTCGCAGCTCTCGGCGCCGGGCGGGTTCTCGTGCCCGCAGTCGGGACAGCGCTTGGTGTCGGTCATGGTCCTCCGATTCGTGTGTCGCGGTGGGCGAGCGATCGCGATCCCCCGTCGTGCTGCGACCCGCGATGCGCGGGCTGCGATTCCTTGACCCTCGTTTCAGCCGGATGATAGCGTCGCGCTTCTCGATGCGCACCCGCCGCCCGCCGACCGATTTCGCAGCCGTTCTCGTCCGCGCGGCCGCGGCCCTCCTCGTGCCCGCGCTCGCCGCGGCTCTCGCGCTCTCTGCCCTCGCCGCCCCGGCGCGCGCGGAGGAGAAGCGCATCATCCTGCTCCACACCACCGACCTCCACGGCGCGCTCACGCCCTGGGACTATCTCGAGGACCGGCCGGCGGTGCGCGGCCTCACGAAGGTCGCCAGCATGGTGCGCACGATTCGCGAGGAGGGGCCGCCCACGCTCCTGCTCGACGCCGGCGACTGCATCCAGGGTGGAATCGAGTACGGGCGGCCGGGACGGCCGGGGCCGGACCCCATGATGGCGGCGATGAGCCGCATGGGATACGACGCGATGGCGATCGGGAACCACGAGTTCGACTTCGGGCTCGCCGAGCTGGAGCAGGCGCGCAAGACCGCGACCTTCCCGTGGCTGGCGGCCAACATCGTGCGCGCCGCGGACGGCCAGCCGGCGTTCGGCACATCGTGGATCGGCGCCCCGGGCGGCGTGCGCGTCGGCGTGGTCGGCATCACCACGCCGGCGATTCCGTTCCTCGCGGACACCGGGAACGCATCCGGGCTCCGCATCCTGGCGCCGGTCGAGGCGGCGCGCCGCGAGGTGGAGCGGCTGCGCAGCAGCGGCAGCTGCGATGTCGTGGTGATCCTCGCCCACACCGGGCTCGAGCGCGATCCCGTGACGGGCGCAGAGCTGCCGAGCGTTGCGCCGAGCGAGAACTGGGGCTACCGGCTCGCGAAGGAAGTGCCGGGGACCGACGTCGTGATCCTCGGGCATTCGCATGCGGTCATTCCGTCGCAGCGGATCGGCGAAACGCTCGTGACCCAGGCGGGCAAGTGGGCTCAACAGCTCGGGCGCGTGGACCTCACGCTCACCCGTGCGAGCGCGACGGGGCGCTGGAAGATCTCCGCCTCGACGGCGCAGGTGATCGCGGTCACCGACTCGGTGCCGGAGGACGAGGAAATCGCGGCGATCGCGAAACCGAGTCACGAGGCCGCGCGCCGCGTCCTGGGCGGCGTGGTCTGCACCGCGGCGCGGGAGATCGGCGCGCCGCGTGCGCGTTGGGACGACGGGCCGCTGTGGGAGCTGATCCAGCGCGCGCAGCTCGCGGCCAGCAGCGCCGACGTCTCGCTCGCCACGCTCGCCGATCCGACGGTGCGCTTCGGCCCCGGGCCCGTGAAGTGGCGCGACCTGCTGCGCGCCATCGTCTACCAGAACCGATTGACCATGGTGGAGCTGACGGGCCGGGACCTGTGGAAGATCCTCGAGCAGTCGGCGCGCTCGCTCGCCCGGTACGACTCGACGTCCGCTCCGCCCTCCGACCGCTTCGACGCCGCCGAAGGCGTGAGCTACGAGCTCGACCTCACGCACCCGCCGGACCACCGCGTCCAGAACCTCACCTTCCAGGGCGCGCCGCTCGATCTTGAGCGTCGGCTCAAGGTCGTGGTCAACGACTACCGCGCGAACGGGGGCGGCGGCTACGAGCTGCTGCGCGAAGCCCCGCGCGTGTGGCGCTCGGCGGGGACGATCCCCGAGATCCTCGCCGACTACGTGCAGGGAAAGACCCTCGACGGCGCATTCACGCGCAACTGGACGGTGCTGCCGAAGTACCTGCGCGTTCCGGAGCGGCCGCTGATCGAGCGCCTGGCGCGGTTCGGTGCTTTGCCGCGCGGTACGCTATTCGAGCCTCCAGGGGATTGGGAGATTCTCCTCCCCGCGGGCGAGATGCTCAAGGACCTCGATCCGGACGAGCCGGCGCGGCGCGGCGAGTTCGCATACTGGCTGGCGCGCGCCTTCGGCTGGCGCGAGAAGCGCCGCTCGGGCGCGTTCCCGGACGTGCCCGATTCACTCCAACCGTGGATCGACGGACTGCTCAAGCGCGGCGTGCTGGGCGACGACGCATCGCTTCAGCACATGGCGCCGCAGGCGGTCGCGCCGCTGTCGCGCGCCCTCGAGTTCTGCGAGCGTGCGGCGCGCGCGGCGCACTACGCGCTGCCCGCGGCGAAAGGCGATCCGTCGTTCCGCCGCGGCCTCATGACCGGCGTGGCGCTGGGGCCCGGTGCCCGCCAGTTCCGCCAGGACACCCTGACGCGCGCCCAGGCGCTCGGACTCATCGCGAACCTGCGCTTCCCGTCCTTGCGCGTGCTCGAGACCAGCGATTTCCACGGCGCGATCCTGGCCGGCCTTCCGGATCGGCGCACGCGGCGGGCGATCGGCGGGTCGGCGGTGCTGGCGGCGCACATCGCCCGGCTGCGCGCGGAGAATCCCGAGGGCACGGTGCTGATCGACGGCGGCGACTGGTTCCAGGGCACGATGATCTCGAACCTCCAGTTCGGCCGCCCGGTGGTGGAGCAGATGAACGCGCTGGGCTACGCGGCGGCCGCGATCGGCAATCACGAGTTCGACTGGACCGCCGACACGCTCGCGCGCCGGGTGCGCGAGATGCATTTCGCGGCGCTGGGCGCGAACATGGTGCAGAAGAAGGACGGGAAAAGGCCGCGCTGGGTGCGCGCGGACACGGTGTTCATGCGGCGCGGCGTCAAGGTCGGCGTGCTGGGCCTGTGCTACCGCTACACGCCGTCGGTCACGCTCGCGGCGAACGTGGCCCACCTCAAGTTCGAGGACGACTCGACCACCGCGGCCCGGCTCGTGCCCGAGCTGCGCGCGCGCGGCGGCGCCGACGTCGTGCTGGTGGTGGGCCACATCCCGGCCGAGACCGACTCGACGCGGGCGGCGAAGAGCGGCGACCTGGTGCGGCTCGCGCGCGGCGTCAAGGGCGTGGACGGCTGGTTCGGCGGGCACAGCCACAACCGCGTGCTCGACTCGATCGACGGCGTGCCGGTGATGATCCCGGGCGCGGTGGGAAACGTGGTCGGCGTGTGCGACATGGTGGTGGACCCGGTCGCGCACCGCGTGCTCGACCGCACCACGCGGCTCGTGACCACGTACGCAGACGAGGTCGAGCCGGACTCCGCGATGGCGGCGCGCGTGGAGCGCTGGAACGCCAACGTCGCGCCGCTCGCGGGCAGGCCGATCGGGCGCAACGCCCGGCTGCTGGGCCGCGGCAGCCCGGAGGCGGCGATCGGCGACGTGGTGTGCGATGCGATCAAGGAGGCCTCGGGCGTGGACGTCGTGTTCCAGAACGGCGGCGGCCTGCGCGCCGAGCTGCGCGAGGGCGTCGTGACCAAGAGCGCGGTCTACGAGGTCATCCCGTTCGAGAACACGATCTTCACGCTCGACCTGACCGGCGCCGAGGTGCGGCGCGTGCTCGAGGACGGCCTGCGCTCCGGGCGCGTCACGCAGGTGAGCGGCATCCGCTACGAGTTCGACAGCAAACGGCCGCGCGGCGACCGCGTGGTCTCCCTCACGCTCGCCGACGGAACGGCGCTCGATCCGCAGAAGACCTACAAGGCGGCGTGCAACAACTTCATGGCGACCGGCGGCGACGACAACGCCGCGCTCTCACAGGGGAAGAACCGCACCGACACCGGGCGCAACGTGCGGGACGTGCTCGAGAACTACATCGCAGCGCGCTCGAAGAACGGCGCAGCGCTCGATCAGCCGCTGGACGGCCGGATCAAGCGCCAGGGTGATTCGTCGGGCGAAAGCGACGGCCGCTAGGGCCGGTCCGACGCGTACGGCTAGTTGCGTGCCTCTTCCTGCGTGCCGCCCGTGGGCCGCACCAGCCCGGCACGCTGCAGGTAGGCCTTGACCCCGGTCGCGAGCTGCTTCGCCATCTGCTTCTGGAACGCCGGATTCTTGAGCAGCGACGCCTCGTAGGGGTTGTTGATGAACGCCACCTCGACCAGCACCGACGGGAACTCGACCGACTTCAAGACCATGAAGCCGGCCTGCTTCACGCCTCGCGACTCGAGCCTTCGGTCCGCCGAAACGTGCTCGAGCAGCGACTCGGCGAGGAGCTGGCTCTGCTGCATCGCCGAAGCGCGCTTCACGTCGTACAGGATGCTCACCAGGTCGTCCTCGGCTTCGGGGGGCACGCCCCCGACCAGGTCGGCGGCGTTCTCGAGGCTGGCCAGGTCGGAGTCGGCCTGGTCGCTCGCACCGCGCTGCGACAGGAAGTAGACCTCGGTGCCGTTGCCGCGCCCCCGGCGCTTCGAGGAATTGGCGTGGATGCTCATGAACAGGTCGGCCTTCACCTTCTCGGCGATGCGATAGCGGTCGCGCAGCGGGATGAAGTAGTCGCCGTCGCGCGTGAGCACGGTGCGGATGCCGCTCTCGCTCTCGAGCTCGGTGGCGAGCGCGGTCGCGACGCCGAGCGTGACGCGTTTCTCGAGCACGCCGCCCGGTCCCCGGGCGCCGGCGTCCTCGCCGCCGTGTCCGGCGTCGATCACGATGATGCGCACGCGCTCGAGCCGCTTCTCGGCGGCGATCCCCGCGAGGCGCTGGATCTCCGCGGCCTCGGCGCCGGGGCGCGCGACGTCCACCACGACGCGGAACGGCTTGTCGGCCTCGGGATCGAGGGTGAAGACCCGGAACGACGTGGTGTCCCGGAACCACAGGTGGAAGCGGGCCCCGAAGTCGCCGGTCACGATCTCGACCGAGTCCACGACGCCGTCACCCACCGTCAGGTGGTCGGGGACGTCGCCGCCGCGGGCGACCACGACGCCCGGGACCGTCACCGCAAGCTCGACGGTGCGCCCGCTGTCGGGCGCGACCAGGGTGACCGCCCCGGTGAGGTCGAACACGACCCGGGTGTTCGCGGGCGCCGGCCACGAGCGCACGCCGGTCACGGTGATGCCCGGGCCGCCGGCGCCGAGGGTGAGCAGCGCGAGAAGCGCCAGAGCCGGCGTCGCGATCCACCGCGACGCCGGCGCCGGAAACCCAGATCGAAGCCGCATGAAGGATCCGCCCTCCGTGGCGAGTGACTCTCCCATGATAAGCGCGGCGACCGCCCGCGCCTAATCCTTCAGCCGGACCGGCACGTAGGTGGTCCTGTTCCCGCGCTTCACGAGCAGGACCGCGTGCTGCTTGCCGGCGTTCTTCGCCGCGTTCATCGCGTCGGTGAAAGCGGTGGCGGAGCGCACCGGCTTGCGGTTCACTTCCATGACGATGTCGTTGGGCTCGAGCCCGGCCTCCTCGGCCGCGCTTCCGCTCTCGACGTCGGTGATCACGACTCCGCCCTCGCCGTCGTTCGAGGCCTTCTCCGAGGTCTTGAGATCGCGGATCTGGATACCGGCCGTCTTCTTCGAGGCTGGCACCTGGTCGTCGGGCGCGCTGCCGTTCTCGGCGAGCTGGGCGTCGGGACGCGGAGCGAGCGTGAGCGTGAGCGGCACGCGCTTGCCGTCGCGCAGCACGACCAGGTTCACCTTCCGCCCGATCGCCATGTCGGCCACCTTGAGGCGGAACTTCTGCACGTCGGTGACGGGCTGGCCTTCGAACTCCACGATCACGTCGTTGCGGCGGATGCCGGCGCGCTCTGCGGGCTGGTTCTTCAGCACCTCCTGGATCACCACGCCCTGGTCCCCGTGGATCCCGAAGCCCTCTGCGAGCTCGGGGGTCAGCTCGGCGAGCTGCACGCCGAGCCACGCGCGCTTCACTTCGCCGTGCGCGACCAGCTGCTCTGCAACGTGCTTCGCGAGGTTGATCGGGATCGCGAAGCCGATGCCTTGTCCGCTCGGGTTGATCGCGGTGTTGATGCCGATCGCCTC
>Ga0075433_10001263_pt1 | contig 18485 bp, 17 predicted proteins | sample RhiMethybrSRZTD2_FD_75299 | JGI IMG/M metagenome (GOLD analysis project Ga0075433, IMG submission 75299) | Populus rhizosphere microbial communities from Tennessee, USA - Rhizosphere MetaG P. TD hybrid SRZTD2 | ecosystem: Host-associated > Plants > Roots > Rhizosphere > Soil | place: USA... | reverse complement strand
AGGGCGTCGATCGGAACGGGATGCGACCCGGCGGGGTCAGTCGCTGCGGCGGTCGATCGCGTAGCTCGAGCCGCCCTGGCGCTTGGCGAACGACTTCATCTCCGTCGCGACGGCGACCGCCTCGCCGTAGTGGGCGAAGTGTCGCCGGTCGGTGCTCGCGATCCCGATCGAGATCGCGACGAGGGGGATGTCCTGCAGGACACCTTTGCGATCCTCGACCCGGACGAACCCGCGTTCCAGGTCCTCGGGCTCGTAGAACTCGGAGCGTGCCTCGTCGAACCGTTCGCAGATCCGCTTCGCGACGTCCTCCGACGGGTCGGGCGGCAGGACGGCGACGAAGTCGTCCCCGCCGACGTGGCCCACGAACCCTTCGGTCCCGACGTGCTCGACGACGGCGTCCTGGATGATCCTGGCGACGGACTGGATCAGGCGGTCGCCACGGACGAAGCCCTTCTGATCGTTGTAGGCCTTGAAGTTGTCGAGGTCGCAATACAGCACGGCGAACGGCTGACCGTCTCGCACCTGGCGCTCGATCTCCTCCTGGATCCGGATGTTCCCGGGAAGTCCGGTGAGCGGCGAGAGGTTGCGCATCTCCTTGGCGCGACGGAGCGTGCCCTTCACCCGCGCGAGGAGCTCGATCGGATCGAACGGCTTGATGATGTAGTCATCGGCGCCCGACTGCAGCCCGGTGACCTTGTCCGCGGAGAGCGCCTTCGCCGTGAGCATGATGATGCTCGTGTTCGCGGTCTGGGGGCTGCGACGGAGTCGCTGTGCGACCTCGAAGCCGTCGATCCTCGGCATCATCACGTCGAGGAGCACGAGGTCCGGACGGATCTCGGCGGCCTTGTCGAGCGCCTCCTCGCCGTCCCCCGCGACGGCCACGTCGTAGCCCGCGGATCGAAGGTTCACCTCGACGAACCGGGCGATGTCCGGGTCGTCGTCGACGACGAGAATCGTCTCCGGCACGTCAGCCCGCCTCTCCACCGGCCGGCTCACCGGCCGCGATCGCGGCGAGCGCCCGCGCGGCCTCCCCAGGGTCCGGCTGCGCGAACACGCCCGAGGCCGCGATCAAGACCGTCGCTCCCGACGCCACGGCCCGCGCCGCGTTCTCGATCTTCACTCCCCCGTCGATCTCGAGCTCGACGGCCGGGTTCCGTCGGTCGATCTCCGCGCGGGCGGCCTCGAGCCGCGGATACACGTCGGGGTTGAGCGTCTGGAACGACCAGCCGGGCCGGATGCTCATGAGCATCACGTCGTCGATCTCCTCCAGGTGCGGGACCACCGCGTCGACCGGCGTCTCGAGATTCAGGGTCAGGCCCACGCCGAGGCCGGCGCCGCGGGCCTTGCGGATCGCGGGACCGGGCTCGGGCACGGCCTCGAGATGGAAGCTCACGACGTCGAGACCCGCCTCGCGGAGCTCGTCGAAGTGGTCCTGCGGAGCGTCGACCATCAGGTGCCCGTGGAGCGTGCGGTCCGTCACCGGCCGCAGGCTCTTCACGACGACGGTCCCGAGCGCGATCGGCGGCACGAAGTGCCCATCCATGATGTCCACATGGATGACCTCGGCATGTCGCTCCACGAGCTTCACCTGATCCCCGAGGTGCGCGAGGTCTGCGGCGAGGATCGACGCGGCGAGCTTGCCCATGACGCGCGTATCGTACCCGGGCGCATCGGGGCGCTCACGGCGGCGCACGCGGTCACGGAAGGCGTGTGAAGGCCGCGACGAACATCCCGTCCGAGCCGTGCCGATGCGGCCACAGGCGGTGACGCTCCGAAGGGCCGTCGGGTCCGTTCGTGACCGTCGGGGCGAGATCCCGCCGGACCCGCAGCAGCTCGTCGCACACGGCGTCGGTCTCCGCGCGCGGGAACGTGCAGACCGAATACACGAGGCGGCCGCCGTCGCGAAGCGAGTCGACCGCCACCTCCAAGAGCCGCACCTGCCGGGCCGCGAGCGTCGTCAGGCGGCCCCGGTCGACGCGCCACAGCAGCTCGGGCCGGCGACGAGCCGACCCGATCCCGCTGCAGGGAGCGTCCACGAGCACCCGATCGAACGGACCGGCGAGCGCCGGCGCCGTCGAGTCCTGGACGAGGAGCCTGGTCCGGACGCCGAGACGAACGGCCTGCCGCGCGATCAGCCCGACCCGGCGCTCGCTGCGATCGGCGGCGACCACGATCCCACCCGGATCGGTCGCCGCCGCCGCGGCGAGCGCCTTCCCGCCGGGCGCGGCGCAGAGGTCGGCGACCCGCTCCCCCGGTGCGGGGTCGAGCACCCGCACGACGAACGCGGAGGCTTGGTCCTGCACGGCGAACCACCCGTCTTGGTACCCCGGGAGCGCGGTCGGATCGCCACCGTCCAGGAGGAGGCACGCCGGGTCGAGCGGGGCCGGCCGCGGATCGCGGCTGGCCCCGCGCAGCGCTCGCTCGAGGGACGCGATGTCCGTCTTCGCCGTGTTCGTGCGCAGACAGAGCGGACCGCGACTGGCGAGAGCGGTCGAGGCCTCCTCCGCATCGCCGCCGACGAGCGCCCGCAGCTCCTCGACGGCCCACGCGGCGAGGCCCGTCCGGCCCGCGACGTCGTCCGCGCCGTCACCGCCCGGCGGCGGGACCGGATCGCTCGCGAGCCGCCGGAGCACCGCGTTCACGAAGCCGCGTTCACGGCCGTTCGCGAGGGACACCGTCTCGGCGACCGCCGCGTGGGGGGGCACCGCGGTGTACGCGAGCTGATACGCCCCGAGGCGCAGCAGGTGTCGCGCGCGAACGTCGATCCGCTCGATGGGGCGCGTCGAGCGCATCCCGATCGACCGGTCGATCGGGATGCGGCGCCGAAGGGTCCCGTACGCGAGCTCCGTCGCGAACGCGCGGTCGCGCGCGTCGAGCCCCGCGCGGCGGAGCAGCGCCGGCAGGACGAGCGTCGAGTACGCGTGCTCCTCGATCACGCGCCGGATCGTCTCGAGGGCGACGGATCTCGCCGTCGACCCCGACCGGGCGGTCATCCGAGTCGCTCGTCCGTCGCGAACCGAGCCCCGCGCGCCCAGTCTGCCGCCGGCATCCGCCGGCGCCCGGCGGGCGCGACCTCGATCAATCGCACGCTCCCGGACCCCGCTGCGACCCGGACGCCTCGCTCGTCGGGTGCCAGGATCGTGCCCGGCGCTCCACCGCTTTCCGGATCGCGATCAACCGCCGCGGCGAGTACCTTCAGCGTCTCGCCGCGGAACGTCGTCGTCGAGCCCGGATCGGGCGCGAAGGCCCGAACCCGCCGCACGATGCCGTCGGCCGGACCGCCCCAATCCAGGACGCGGTCCGCCGCGCTGAGCCTCGGTGCGTTGGTGGCCAGGCGATCGTCCTGAGGCCGCGCGGGGACGCCGCCTCTCGGGAGCATGCGCAGCACCCCCGCGAGGAGCATCGCCCCGTTGTGGGCGAGCCGCGCGCCGAGCGTGCCGGTGTCGTCCTCCGGCCGGATCTCCTCGACGAGCTGGTTCAGGATCGGGCCCGTGTCGAGACCCTCGTCCATGCGCATCACCGTGACCCCGGTGGTCTCGTCCCCGGCCAGGAGCGCGTGTTGCACGGGCGCGGCGCCGCGCCACCGCGGCAGGAGGGAGAAGTGGAGGTTGATGGCCCCCTGCGGGGACAGCTCCAAGACGTCGTGCGTCAACAGTTCACCGTAGGCGACGACCACGATCACGTCGGCGGACGCGGCGACGAGCGCCTCGAAGCCCGCTCCGCCACCGACCCCTGCGACCTCCGCGGTCGGCACGTCCAAGCGGCCGGCCGCCTCGGCGACCGCGGTGCGCGTCACCGGCGACCCGCGGCCTGCCGGCTTCGGTGGGTTCGTGATCGCGACGACGGGTTCGAGGTCCGGCTCCCCCGCGATCGCCTCGAGCGACGGCACCGACCATGGGTCGTTCCCCAGGAAGGCGACTCGGACGCTCACCGGCGGCAGGATAGGGGTTACTCGTTACTGCGGGCGCCGGGGCGAGGACGGCTCCTGGAGCCCCAACTCGATCCGTCGGAGCTCGGAGAGGACCTCACGCCGGCCATCGTCGTCGAGACGGTCGATGTACAGCATCCCGTCGAGGTGATCGGTCTCGTGCTGGAAGATCCGAGCCAGGAGACCCTCGCCGAGCATCTCCACCTCCTTGCCCGATGCGTCCACGCCACGGACCCGGACCGTCCCCAGGCGGGGGGTGACGTGGTACGGACCCGGGATCGAGAGGCACCCTTCCTCCTCCGCCAGCTCGCCGGCGCCCTCGGAGAGCCGGGGGTTCGCGAGGACCTGCGGTCCCGTCTCGCCGTCGTCGAAGACGAACACGCGCAGCGACACGCCCACCTGTGGCCCCGCGAGTCCGACGCCGGGCGCCGCGTACATCGTCTCGATCATGTCGTCGCAGAGGTGCCGGAAGCCATCGTCGAACGCCGTCACGGGGTTGGCGGGCTGACGGAGGACGGGGTCGCCCAGCGTGCGGATCGGGAGGATCACGGCTGGACCCTACAGATGCGGTTCGGCCTCCACCCGTTCGACGACGCCCTCGGAGGCGAGCCGCCGCATCTCGATGCCGAAGCCGGGCACCGCATCGGGCGACAGGACCACGAGGCACACGGTCCGACCGTCCCGAGCGCTCACGAGCGTCGTGATGGGATCGTGACGCGCGACCGCGGCGGCGAGCGCGTCCGATCCGACGACGCGGAACGTCGGCGCGCCCACGGGGAACCCCGCCGCCGCGCGGCGCTCGGCCTCACGTTCGAGGAACCGATCGGGGTTGCCGCGGACGAGCGCTTGCACGGCGGGGTCGCCGGGATGGGAGCTCTGGACGATCGCGCGGCCCGCCGGCCGGGCCCACCCGACCGCCTCCATCCAGATCGCGAGCGATCGCTCCCGCGCGGCGAGTCCCGGCCGGCGGGCCGCCGCGTCCGCGTCGAGCAGCGCCACGAGATCGAGTCCGCCGGGGCCGAGGTCACGGACGGAGTCCGCGCCGCCGATCACGACCTCTCCGCTCCGCTTCGGGAGACGAGCCCGCGCCGGGCGGACGACAGGAACCGTCGTGACGCGACTCGCCCACTCCTCGACGCGTTCCGCACCGCCGCGACGGATCCCGAAGGTACGGCCCCCGCAGTTCGCACACACCCCTTCGGCGTCGCAGACGACGCATCGAACGCGTCCACCTTCCTCCCGGAGCATCCCCCCGCACGCGGCGCAGGCGGCCGGAGCGCCGCACGACCGACACACCTGCGCGACCCCGTAGCCGGGGACCGGCGCGTAGATGAACGCCCGGCGCGCTTCGCGCAACGACCGGACGAGCCGCGGCGCGCGACCCTCGGAACCCGGACGGACCACCTCGACGACCGGCCACGAGCGACGAGCCGGCGCGACGACCGGCAACTGGAGCGCGGCCGCTTCGCCGGTGGGGCACGCCGCCGCGAGGACGCACGTCGCGCGGCCGAGGACCGCGCGCCGAAGCGCCACCTCGCGGACGTGGTAGTACGGCGCGCGGTCCTCCCGATGCGCCCCGTGGGATTCGCGGGCCACGTATACGAGGCCGAGCTCCCCCATCGGGGCGAACACGGCGGGTCTCGTCCCGACCACGACGTCGTAGTGCCCCGCCCGGATCTCGAGCCACCTCCGGTACCGCTCGCGGGCGCTCCCGCCGAGGAACCGGCACACGCGGTCGCCGAACGCCTCTTCGATCGCCGTCACCGTGGCCGGGACCGGGACGGCCTCCGGCACGAGGACGATCGCGCGGCGACCGGCCGAGACGCACGCGGCGACCGCATCGACCGCGACGGCTTGTTCGTCCTCGGGCGCCGGCCGGATCGTGAACGCGGCGTCCCCACGGGCGATCGCGCTCAGTCCGTCAGGTCCGCCGCGGTAGGTCCCGAGGGGCCCGGCCGCGACCGGGATGCGCTCCGGGCGCGCCGGAGGGGGTCCGGGTAGCGCCGTCTCCTCCCCGGCGACCCGGGGAGGCGTGATCGCGCCGAGCACCGTCGCGAGCGGTGCCACGTATCGCTCCTGCATCCAGCGCGCCAGGCGGAGGATCGGGGCGTCGAACGCCGGAACCGGCGAGACGAGCCGCATCACCGGCAGGACGCGCCCGGAGTGGGCCTCGGACGGCCCGATCACCCAGCCTCGCGTGAGCTTCCCGTGGAAGCGGACCCGGACGTACGAGCCGAGCCCGGCTCCGAGCTCCTCCGGGAGGTCGTAGGTGAATGCCCGGTCGAGCGAGAGGACCGGACGGTCGATGCAGACCGAGACCGGACCGGTGAGGACCTCAGGCGCCGACGGCGCTCCGGAGCGCGTCGACGCGATCGGTGGCCTCCCATGGGAACTCCTTGCGACCGAAGTGACCGTAGGCCGCGGTCTCCTGGTAGATCGGCCGGGCCAGATCGAGGTCGCGGATGATCGCGGCCGGCCGGAAGTCGAAGAGCTCCCAGATCGCGGCGTCGATCTTCTTCGGGTCGACCTGCTCGGTCCCCGCCGTGTCGACCATCAGCGAGACGGGATGCGCGGTCCCGATCGCGTACGCGACCTGCAACAGACAGGTGTCCGCCAGCCCCGCCGCCACGACGTTCTTCGCGACGTATCGCGTCATGTACGCCCCCGAGCGGTCGACCTTGGTCGGATCCTTGCCGCTGAAGGCGCCGCCGCCGTGCGGGGCCATGCCGCCGTAGCTGTCGACGATGATCTTCCGGCCGGTCAGTCCCGTGTCCGCCTTGGGACCGCCGATCTCGAACCTGCCGGTCGGGTTGACGAGGACGCGAACGCCTTCGGTCGCGAGGTCCGGGAACTCGCGCAGCACCGGATCGATCACCTCGGCCTCGACGTCCGGCCGGAGGAGCGTCTCGACGTCGACCTCCTCGCGATGCTGGGCGCTGATCAGCACGGTGTCGACGCGCACGGGCCTGCCGTCCACGTACTCGACCGAGACCTGGCTCTTCCCGTCCGGCCGCAGATACGGAACGACGCCCGCCTTGCGGACGTCGGAGAGCCGGCGCGAGAGCCGGTGTGCCAACGCGATCGGGAGCGGCATCAGCTCGTCCGTCTCGCGGCAGGCGTATCCGAACATCATCCCCTGGTCCCCCGCGCCGAGCGTGTCGAGCAGATCCTGCGAGTGGTCCTCGCGTTCCTCGAGGGCATGCTCGACGCCGAGAGCGATGTCCGGAGATTGCTCCTGGATCGCGGTGATCACCCCGCAGGTGTATCCGTCCAAGCCGAAGCGCGCGTCCGTGTACCCGACCTCCACGACCGTGTCGCGCACGATCGAGGGGATGTCGACCCATCCGTCGGCGAGCGTGATCTCGCCGGAGACGAAGACGACACCGGTCGTGACGAGGGTCTCGCACGCGACCCGGCTGTTCCGATCCTGGGAAAGCATCGCGTCCAGGACGGCGTCGCTGATCTGGTCGGCGAGCTTGTCCGGATGTCCCTCGGTGACCGATTCCGACGAGAAGAGGTAGCCCTCGCGCATGGCGCCCGAGTCTAGCGTGCCCCGACCCCGTCAGGGGTCGGGGCTCGGGCCAGGAAGGCGGCATGACCGCCGTCGTCCTCCGGGATCCACCACTCCTCGAGCACCGAGAATCCGCGGTCCCGGAGCGCCGCTCCGTACGCGGCCCCCTCGCGATGGCTCCAGTACATCGGCGCGCCGTACCAGTCCTCCTCGATCCCGGTCCACGCGTCCCCGCCCGCGGTGATCAGCAGGATCCCGTCCGGTCGCAGCCAGCGGCCGATCGCGTCGAAGAGCGCGGGCTGCTCCTCGACGGGCACGTGGATGATCGCCCAGCACGACACGACGGCGTCGAAGACGTCGTCCGGGAACACGACGGACGTCATGTCGGCACGGATGAACGTGGCACTGGGCACGAGCCGGCGCGCGCGCTCGATCTGGTGATCGCTCATGTCCACCCCCATCACGTCGAACCGCTCGGCCAGGTGGCGGGCGACCGGAACGCCGCACCCGCACCCGAGATCGAGCACCCGACCTCCGGGTCGAACGTGTTCCTCGAGCGCCGCGAGCGCGGTCGCGTACCACGTGCCGTGGATCTCGAACGTGTCCGCGCGATAGGCCTCCGAGATCCGGTCGTACCCCGAGCGGACCAGGGCCTTCGGGTCGGCCGGCGGGTCGGTCACGTGACCGAGCGGAGGGCGTCGCGCGCGCGATCCACGATCGCGCGCGCGAGCTCGCCCTTCGTCCACCTCTGCATCGGTCCGACCGTCCCGGTCGGACCGATGATCAACGCGTCGTTCGTGGAGGATCCGAACCCGGTCCCGGCCCGCCCGACGACGTTCGCGACGAGGAGGTCCAGATGCTTCCGGCGGAGCTTCTCCGTGCCGGCCGCCTCGACGTCACCGGTCTCGGCCGCGAACCCGACGAGGATCTGCCCCGTTCGCTTGGCCTCGCCGAGCTCCGCGATGATGTCGGGCGTCGGCTCGAGCACGAGCTCGGGAACGCCGGACTCCTTCTTCAGCTTCACGTCCGCGACGGACTTGGGGCGGAAGTCGGCGACCGCGGCCGCCATCACCACGACGTCGGCGTCGCCTGCCCGGGCGGTGACCGCCGCGTGCATCTCGTCGGCGGTCTCGACGTGGACGACGTCGGCGCCCACCGGCGGCGGGACCGTCCCGGGCCCGAGCACGAGGGTCACGTCGGCTCCTCTCCGTGCCGCTTCGGCTGCGACCGCGACGCCCATCGTCCCGCTCGACCGGTTGCCGATGAACCGGACCGGGTCGAGCGGCTCGTGCGTCGGCCCGGCCGTCACGAGGATCCGGACGCCGGCGAGGTCGCCCGGCTCGAACACCGCGCGCACCGCCGCCGCGATGTCTTCGGGCTCGCTCATCCTCCCGAGGCCCTCGTCGCCGTGCGCGAGCGCGCCCTCGACCGGACCGACGATCTGGACGCCGCGTGCGGCCAAGGTCGCGATGTTCGCCTGCGTGGCGGCCGCCGTCCACATGCCCGTGTGCATCGCGGGCGCGAGCACGACCGGTCCGGCGTACTCGAGCATCGTCGATGTGACGAGATCGTCCGCGATCCCGTGCGCGAGCTTCGCGAGCACGTTCGCGGTGCACGGGACGACCACCGCGACGTCGGCGTCGTGCGCGAGCCGCACGTGCAGCACCTCGCCGGGGCGGTCCCAGAGGCTCGTGTAGGCGGGGCGGCCCGTGAGCGCCGCGAGGGTATCGGGTCCGACGAAGCGGGTGGCCGCCTCCGTGAGCATGGTCGTGACGTCCGCACCGCCGGCCGTCAGCAGGCGGGCGAGGATCGCGGACTTGTACGCGGCGATGCCGCCCGTGACCGCGAGGAGGACCCGGCGGCCGTGCGGCTCGGCCATGTCAGTCGGCCTCGGCCGGCTCCTCGATCCGCTCGTAGTCGATCTTGCCCTCGGCGATCTCCTCCAGGGCGATCGAGAGCGGCTTGTTGCGGAGTCCGGTCTCGACGAGCGGCGGGACGAACTCGCCCCGGCCCTCGCCGAGCTGGCTGTAGTACGAGTTGATCTCGCGGGCCCGCTTGGCCGACAGGATGACGAGCGTGTACTTGGAATCCACGCTCGCGAGCAGGTCGTCGATCTTCGGTTCGATCATGGGTGAGAGGCTCCTGATGCGTCGTGCCTGGTCAGGCGGTACGGGACGCTTCGATGATAGCAGCGACCTCGTCCGCGGCGCGGTCGACGTCGTCGTTCGTCACGGCGGCGGGGAACCACGACGACCCCGCGATCTCCCTCGCGGCGAGGTCCAGCCGCCGGCGGATCGCCGCCTCCGTCTCCGTCCCCCGGCCACGGAGCCGGCGTTCGAGCTCCTCGAGGCTCGGCGGCGCGAGGAAGATCAGGAGCGCTCCGGGCACGCGGTCGCGGATCTGCTCGGCCCCCTGGACGTCGATCTCGAGGATCACGTCCACCCCGCGCGCCAGCGCCTCCTCGACGTGTCGCCGCGGAGTGCCCGACCGGTGCCCGACGATCTCGGCCCACTCCAGGAGGTCGCCCCGTTCGATCATCCGGTCGAACTCCTCGTCCGAGACGAAGCGGTAGTGGACCCCGTCGATCTCCCCCGGCCGCGGGTCGCGCGTCGTGACCGAGACGGAGAGCGTGAGATGTTCAGGATCGCGCGAGAGCAACCGCTGAACGAGCGTCCCCTTGCCGACGCCGGAGGGGCCGGCGATCACGATCAGCGTGCCTCGTCCCACGAGGCGACGCCGTTACTTCTTCCCGAACCGGTCGAGGAGCTGCTCGCGCTGCTTCGATCCGAGCCCTCGGATGCGACGGCTCGCCGAGATGTCGAGCTCTTCCATGATCTTCTGCGCGCGGACCTTGCCGACGCCGGGCAGGGATTCCAACACGGTCGAGACCTTCATCTTCCCGAGCGTCCCGTCGTCGTTCGCGGTCTTCAGGACGTCCGCGAGCGTGCGCTTCCCCGACTTCAACTCCCCCTTCACCTCCGCACGCTTCTTGCGTGCCTCCGCCGCTTTGGCGAGCGCCTGCGCGCGCTGTTCGGGGGTGAGGGTCGGAAGAGCCATGGACATACTCCTTCGTTCGGTGGAAGGTCGGGAACCCGGGGAGTATACGCACGGGCCCCTGGGCGGACAAACGGGATCGAACCGTGTGGCCTGCGGATTCAGCGCACGCCGCGAACGATGCCGCGCGCGACGCCCACCGGGTCGGGCGCGTCGGTCACGGGCCTGCCGACCACGAGGAAGTCCGCGCCGCGTTCGATCGCCTCGCCCGGCGTGAGGACGCGGACCTGATCGTCGCCGTTCGATCCTTCGGGTCGGATCCCGGGCACGACGAGGACGAAGTCGTCTCCGCACGCGTCGCGCACGTCGCGCACATCGGTCCCCGACACCACGACGCCGTCGAGCCCCGCTGCCTTCGCCTCGAACGCGAGCGTCGCGGGCGACGTCAGCCCCTCGGCGAGCGACGACAGCACGGTGACGCCGAGCACGAGGGGCATCGCGGCGCCGACGGCGTCGGCGCCGCGATGCGCACCCTCGACCGCCGCGCGCATCATCCCCTCACCGCCGAGCGCGTGCACGTTGAACATGCGCACGCCGAGCCGCGCGACGTTCGCGCTCGCCCGTTCGACGGTGTTGGGGATGTCGTGGAGCTTGAGATCGAGGAAGACTGGCCCCTGCTCGCGGATGCTCCGTACGACGTCGGGTCCGGCGGCCGTGAACAGCTCGAGCCCGATCTTCAGCATCCCGACGTGCGGCGCGAGGGTGCCCGAGAGTCGCGCGGCGCGGGCCGCGTCGCTGACGTCGAGCGCCACGATCAACGGGTTCTCGGGACGCGGCCTCATCCCGCGATCGATCCCTCGTGTTCCCGGCCGGGGGACGGCGACACGATCCGGCCCCGGAGCTCGCCCGCGGCCCCCAGTCGGTGTCGCTCGAGGTACCGGAGGATCCCCTTCGCGATCGTGACCGGCGAGGCCGGATCGATCAGCATCGCCGTGCCGACCTGGACCGCCCACGCCCCGGCCAGCATGCACGCGACGGCATCCTCACCCGTCCGAACGCCGCCGCTCGCGATCAGGGGGACCTCGGGCAGCTCGCTCGCCACGTCGTAGAGCGCGCGGAGGGTGATCGGCTTCAGTGCCGGGCCGGAGAGCCAACCGTGCACCACGCCACGCCCTGCGCGGGCGCGCGCGGCGTCGACCCCGAGCGCGGGAGGCGAACCCAGCAGCGTCACCCCGGTCGCGCCGGCCCGAACCGCCGCGCGCGCGAGCTCGACGACGTCGTCCGAGCCGCCGGGGACCTTGGCGAAGACCGGGACGAGGGACATCCTCGCGACCGCACCGACGATCTCGGTGACGCGATCCGGATGCGCACCGAGCACCGCGCGACGGAGCTCCACGTCGGCTCCGGCCAGGTAGATCTCGATCGCGGCGACCTCGGGCCGCCCCTGGAGCGCGCTCGAGAGACGGACGTACTCCTCGAGCGAACCTCCACCGATCGACACGATCACGCGAACGCCTCCGCGCGCCAGCAGCGTCAGCTCCGTCGACGCGAACGCGTCCAAGCCGGGGTTCTGCAGGCCCGTATCCCAGACGATCCCGGCGGACGACTCGGCGATCCGGGGTGGCGGCGTGCCGCTCCGCTCATCCACGGTGATCGTCCGGGACACGACCGCACCGACCTTCCGCGGATCGACGAGTCCCGCGAGCTCGCGACCCGTCCCGGCGCACCCGGCGGCGACGATCACCGGTGTCGGGAGCAGGACGCCGCCGACGTCGACCGCGAGCGTCCTCGCGGGACTCATCACGCCCCCCCGCTCGACGCGGCCGACCCGACGGGTGTGTCGTTCAGCGACGCCGTCGGCTGCGCGCCGCGCCAGCGATCCCAGAGCACGAGCGCAGGGTTGAAGACGGGTCCGTCGATGCACGCGCGCACGTGCTCGAAACCGGCACCGTCGCGGCGGGCGACCGGAACGACGCAGGTGTTGCAGAGGCCGAAGCCGCACCCCAATCGCTCTTCGATCGCCACTTGCGCAGGCAGCCGATGCGCCGCGCAGAACCGCGCGATCGCCTCGAGGGTCGCCGGGCGCGCGGCCGCGTACAGCACCTCGGCGCCCGTGCGCTCCAGGGCATCCTGTAACGGATCGATCACGGCCCCGCGCTCCCCCATCGATCCGTCGCGGGTCATCACGACGACGGTCTGCGCGAGCCGCTTCGCATCGATCGGCTTGAACACGGTCTCCAGCGAGTCGGCACCGAGGATCATGTCGACCCGCTTGTGGCGTGCCACGAGCTCTTGAGCGAGGAACGTGAGCGGCGCCGCCCCCCGCCCCTCCGCGACGAGCAGGCAGTTCACCGGCCGTTTCGGATACGAGAACGGGCTCCCGAGCGGCCCGATCACATCGAGGAACTCGTGGGCCCGGGCACGGGCGAGCCAGCTCGTGCCCGCGCCCGACGCCGGGTCCACGACGAACTCGAGCGTTCCCGCCCATCCGCCCCTGCGCGAGGCCTGATGGATCCACACGTGCCGGCGGAGGATGAACTCGCGTCCCTCGGGCATCGCGACCGCGAGGAACTGGCCCGGACGCGCTCGCTCGGCGATCTCGGGCGCCACGAGCGTGATCGAACGGTAGGCGCCGATCTGTCGGCTGGACAGGATCTCTGCCCGGGCGCGTTTCATGCGGGCGCCCCGGCGACGCCGGCGGCCTCGTCGAACGTGAGCCGCGCCTGCACCGGCCGACGGCGTGCCGCCGCATGATGCTCCTGCAGCGACCGGGGCTCGGTCGGGTCACCGCCGAGCGCTTCGATCCCGCGAACGGCCGCGAAGACGCCCGGAAGGGTCGTGATGCACGGAACACCGGCCGCCGCCGCCGCCGTTCGGATGTGGGAACCGTCGGACCGCGGCGCCCGCCCGAACGGCGTGTTGATCACGAGGTCGACGCGCCCCGCACGGATCAGCCCCGCGACGTTCGAGGGGTCCTCGGACACCTTCGCGACGACATCGACCGGGATGCCCGCGCGCTGCAGGACTCCCGCCGTCCCTCGCGTGGCCAGCAGCCGGAACCCGAGATCGGCGAGGCGCTTGGCCGGCAGCACGATCGACCGCTTGTCGCGGTTCGCGACGGAGACGAAGACCGTCCCCTCGGTCGGGAGCGCGTGACCGGCCGCGAGCATCGCCTTCGCGAGCGCCATCCCGGGGTCCGCGTCGACCCCCATCACCTCACCCGTCGAGCGCATCTCCGGCCCCAGGACCGTGTCGACCCCGGGGAACCGGCCGAACGGCAGCACCGCCGCCTTCACGCTCGTCATCGGGAGACGGCGGTACGTCGAAGGGTCGGCCGGCACGATCTCGGCCCGTCGGAGGTCGGCGAGGCTCGCGCCGGCCAGCACCAGCGTCGCGACGCGAGCGAGCGAGACGCCGGTCACCTTGCTCACGAACGGCACCGTCCGCGATGCGCGGGGGTTCGCCTCGAGGACCCAGATCCGTTCGTCCTTCACGGCGAGCTGCAGGTTCAGCAACCCGACGACGCCGAGCCGGCGCGCGATCCGCACGGTGATCCCTTCGATCGTGTCGAGCTCCTCGTCGCTCAGCGTCGCCGGGGGGATCTGGCACGAGCTGTCGCCCGAATGCACGCCGGCCTCTTCGATGTGCTCCATCACCGCGCCGATGAACACCTCGCCGTCGGTGTCACAGACCGCGTCGACGTCGACCTCGATCGCCCCCTCGAGGAACCGGTCGATCAGGACGGGATGCTCGGGCGAGGTTTCCGCAGCGACGGTGACGAACCGTTCGAGCTCCTCGTCGTCGTAGACGATCTCCATCGCCCGACCGCCGAGCACGTAGCTGGGCCGGACCACGACGGGGTACCCGACGCGGGCAGCGATCAGCCGCGCCTCCTCGACCGTGCGTGCCTCGCCGTGGGGCGGCGCGGGGATCCCCAGCTCCCGAAGGAACTCCGCGAACCGGCCACGATCCTCCGCCAGGTCGATCGCCTCGGGGCTCGTCCCGAGGATCGGGAAGCCGGCGTCCCGCACGATCCGGGCCAGGCCGAGCGGCGTCTGGCCGCCCAGTTGCGCGATGACGCCTATCGGCCGCTCGGCTCGACATACCGCCAGAACATCCTCCGCGGCAAGCGCTTCGAAGTACAGCCGGCTCGCGGTGTCGTAGTCGGTCGAGACCGTCTCCGGGTTCGAGTTGATCATCACCGAGGCGAACCCGGCCTCGTCCAGGGCGTACGCCGCGTGGACGCATGCGTAGTCGAACTCGATCCCCTGTCCGATCCGGTTCGGGCCGGCCCCCAGGATCACCACACGCGGTCGCGCATCCTCGCGCACCTCGTCCTCCTCCATATAGGTGGAGTAGTGGTACGGCGTCCGCGCATGGAACTCGCCCGCGCAGGTGTCCACCGTCTTGAAGACGGGGCGGAGCCCGACCTCGGATCGCCTCGCCCGGACGTCCGCGGGCGAGGCCCCGACGAGCGCGGCGATCCGCTCGTCCGAGAGTCCGGCGCGCTTCGCGCTCACGAGATCGGCCGCGCGGAGCATCCCGAGGGGCCGGCCGGCGACGGACCGGGCGCTGTCGACGACCTGCGCGATCTGGTCGACGAACCACGCGTCGATCCGCGATGCGGCGGCCACGTCGTCGACGGTCGAACCCGCGGCGAGCGCCGCGGCGACGTCGTGCAAGCGTGTCTCCGACGGCGAGGCGAGCGCGTCGAGCGGCGCGGGACCGCCGAGGGGCGGCCACGCCGCGCCGAGCGCCGGCTTCTCGAGCCCGCGCCAGGCCTTGCCGAGGGCCTCCTTGAAGGTGCTGCCGATCGCCATCACCTCGCCGACGGAGCGCATCGTCGACCCGAGGGTGGCGTCGGCGTCCGGGAACTTCTCGAACGCGAACCTGGGGATCTTCACGACGACGTAGTCGAGGGTGGGCTCGAACGCCGCCGGCGTCTCGCCCGTGATGTCGTTGAGGATCTCGTCGAGCCGGTACCCGACCGCGACGAGGGCAGCGATCTTCGCGATCGGGAACCCCGTCGCCTTCGAGGCCAGCGCGCTCGATCGTGAGACCCGCGGGTTCATCTCGATCAGCACCTGCCGCCCGGTGCGGGGATCGACCGCGAACTGCACGTTGGATCCGCCGGTCTCGACGCCGATCACGCGGAGCACGCGGATCGCCGCGTCCCGCATCGCCTGGTACTCCCGATCGGTGAGCGTCTGCTGCGGCGCGACGGTGATCGAATCGCCGGTGTGGACCCCCATCGGGTCGAGGTTCTCGATCGAGCACACGATCACGGCGTTGTCGGCGCCGTCGCGCATCACCTCCAGCTCGAACTCCTTCCAGCCGGCGACCGACTCCTCGATCAGGATCTCGTCCACCGGACTCGCCGCGATGGAGCGCGCGGCGACGTCCGCCAGCTCGCCGGGATCCCCGGCGAAGCCGCTCCCGCCGCCGCCAAGCGTGAACGACGGTCGCACGATCACCGGGAAACCGATCCGCGTCCCGACCTCGAGGGCGGCCTCGACGGTGCGTGCGATGCCGGAGCGGGGCACGTCGAGTCCCGCCTCGGTCACCACCCGATGGAACCCGCTGCGGTCCTCCGCCCGGTGGATCGCGTCGACGGACGCGCCGAGCATGCGGATCCCGAGGCGGTCCAGGTCCCCGGACTCCGCGAGGGCGACGCTCACGTTCAACCCGGTCTGGCCGCCGAGCGTCGGCAGCAGCGCGTCGGGACGTTCGCGCTCCAGGATCTGCAGGACCGACGCGGCGGTGAGCGGCTCGATGTACGTGCGGTCGGCGAACGCCGGATCCGTCATGATCGTCGCGGGGTTGGGGTTCACGAGCGAGACGTCGAACCCCTCGCGACGCAGCACCGTGCAGGCCTGCGTCCCCGAGTAGTCGAACTCGCACGCCTGGCCGATCACGATCGGCCCGGAGCCGATCACCATGATCGAGTGGATGTCGGTCCGCCTGGGCATCAGACCCCCGCCTCCATCATCGAGCGGAAGCCGTCGAACAGGTATCGGGAATCGTGCGGGCCGGGCGCGGCCTCGGGGTGGTACTGGACGCTCGCCGCCGGCACGTCGACGCACCGGAGACCTTCGAGCGTCCCGTCGTTCAGGTTCCGGTGCGTGAAGACGGCCGGTCCGTGATCGGTCAGGGCGCGGCCCTCGGCGTCCTTCGCCCACCCGTCGGGGTCGACGGCGAACCCGTGGTTGTGGCTCGTGACCTCGACCGTGCCGGTCTCGAGGCGCTGGACGGGCTGGTTCACGCCGCGGTGCCCGAAGGTCATCTTGTAGGTCGACCCGCCGAGCGCGAGGCCGAGCAGCTGGTGCCCCAGGCAGATCCCGAAGATCGGGACCTTCCCGATGAGCTCCCGGGTGGCCGCGATCCCGTAGGCGGTCGCGGACGGATCGCCCGGGCCGTTCGACAGGAAGACGCCGTCGAAGCCCCCGCCCGCGATCGTCGCCGCGGGCGTCTCCGCGGGGAACACCGTGCAGCCGATCCCGTGCCGTGCGAGGAGGCGGAGGATCATGCGCTTGATCCCGAAGTCGTACGCGGCGACGTGGAAGACGCGGCCGCGGTCCGCGGCCGCGTCGCCGACGACGGAGCCGGACGCGTACGGCTCGGTCGTCGAGACCGTGCGCGCGAGATCCGCGCCCTCCATCCCGGGCGACGATCGGACCCGCTCGAGCAACGAGGCGGGATCGACAAGCTCCGTCGAGACGACGGCCCGCATCGAGCCGTGGTCGCGGAGGCGCCGCGTCAGCATCCGTGTGTCGACACCCTCGATGCCGACGACGTCCGCCGCGGCGAGGTACGCGTCCAGCGTCCCGGACGACCGCCACGAGCTCGCGCGCCGGGAGGCCTCGCGGACCACGAAGGCGGAGACCTGCACGCGCCACGACTCCGGGTCCTCCTCGTTCACGCCGTAATTGCCCTGGTGCGGCGACGTCATCGCGACGATCTGCCCGGCGTACGACGGATCGGTGAGGACCTCCTGATAGCCGGCCATGCCGGTGTTGAACACCGCCTCACCGAAGCGCTCCCCCGTCGCGCCGAACGAGACGCCGCGGAACACGGTGCCGTCCTCGAGGACGAGCAGCGCGGGGGGGCGCGTCGTCATCGCGTCGGCTTCCCGTCCGCGACGACGACGGCACCGCGCAGGACCGTGTACACGACCGACCCGCGCACCCGACGGCCGAGGAACGCGCTGTTGCGCGCCTTCGAGGCGAACAGGGCTTCGACCACGCGTTCGGCGTCCGGATCGAAGACGACCAGGTTCGCGGGGCGTCCGGGCTCGAGCGGCCCGCCGTGGTCCGGCGCGCCGAGGATCCGACCGGGAGCGGTGGACATGGCCTCGATCGCGCGGGCGAGCGAGACGTGGCCCGGCGCGACCACCTCCGCGATCACGGCCGGGAGCGCGGTCTCCAACCCGATGGTCCCGGGCGGCGCCACGTCGAACTCGGACTCCTTCTCTTCGACGGCATGCGGCGCGTGGTCGGTGGCGATCGCGTCGATCGTGCCGTCCGCCAGCCCCTCGCGAAGCGCCGCCCGATCCTCGGCGGTCCGCAACGGCGGGTTCACCTTCAGGTTCGCGTCGTACGTCGCCAGGTCCTCGTCCGTGAACGTCAGATGGTGGGGCGTCACCTCGGCCGTCACGCGGATGCCCTCGGCCTTCGCGCGCCGGACGAGCTCGACCGCGCGCGCGGACGACAGGTGGCACAGGTGCAGACGACCACCGGTCGCCCGAGCGAGCGCGAGGTCGCGGGCGACGACGATCTCCTCGGCCTCGCCCGGCCGTCCGGCGAGCCCGAGCGACGCCGATCGCATGCCCTCGTGCATGTGGCCGCCCTCGACGAGCGAGGCATCCTCGGCGTGCTCGGCGATCACGAGGTCGTCGCCGAAGGCCCGCAGGTACGTCAGCGCGTTCCGGAGCAGGCGCGCGGTGGGGACCGACGTCCCGTCGTCGGAGAACATCCGGACCCCGGCGGCGGCCATCTCGCCCAGGTCGGCGAGCAGGTCCCCGGCTCGCCCGCGCGTCACGGCCCCTACCGGGAA
>Ga0075433_10001262_pt1 | contig 18490 bp, 19 predicted proteins | sample RhiMethybrSRZTD2_FD_75299 | JGI IMG/M metagenome (GOLD analysis project Ga0075433, IMG submission 75299) | Populus rhizosphere microbial communities from Tennessee, USA - Rhizosphere MetaG P. TD hybrid SRZTD2 | ecosystem: Host-associated > Plants > Roots > Rhizosphere > Soil | place: USA... | reverse complement strand
ATCGACGTGGGGAGCGGTTCGACGGTGGACCTGCACGCGCCGTTCGTGAAGCGCTACGCGCTCGACAAAGACATGCCGCCGGGCGTGGACGTGGTGAGCGGGGGCTTCGGCGGCACGTTCGAGAGCCGGGTCACGCGCGCGAAGTCGCTGACGATCGGACCGTACACGTGGCAGAAGCCGCTGGTGTCGCTCTCGGGCGCAGAGGCGGGAGCGTTCTCGAGCGAGGACTACGCGGGCAACGTCGGCAACCAGCTGCTCGAGCGCTTCAAGGTCACGCTCGACTACGAGCGCCGGCTGCTCCACCTGGAGCCGGGCGCGCAGTTCAAGACGCCGGATTCGTTCTCACGCAGCGGGCTCCAGCTCGCGCGGACGTCGGGCGTGGTGCGGGCGGCGCAGGTGGTGGCGGGCTCGCCGGCCGAGAAGGCGAAGATCCGGCCGGGCGACGAGGTGATCGAGCTCGCGGGCCGGCCGATCGCGGAGTACACGGTCGAGAGCGCGACGGAGCTGCTGGATCGCGGCAAGCCGGGGCGAAAGATCAAGCTGGTGATCGGGCACGAGGGGAAGCGCCGGAAGGTGAAGCTGAAGCTGCGGGAGTTCGTGTAGACGAGCGGCGCTGCGAGGCCGCGAGTCGCGTCTTGCGGAAATTGAGCGGCGCTCCGAGCCCCGGGAGTCGCGTCCCGCGGCGCCCGCTCGCTTCGCCTAGGGCTCCGCTCGCTCCTCGCGAGCGCGCTCCGGGAACCGCCCGGAGCGCGCCGCGAGAGCGCCGCCGGACGCGACTCCCGGGGCTCGGAGCGCTTCTTGGGAACGTTCCTCTCTAGGGCCGAACGCCGCCAACGGCGGGCTCGCGACTCCGGCCTCGCAGCGCCTCTTGGGAACGATCCGTGAGAGCGCTCCTATGGCCGAGCGCCGACGGTGATTTCCCAGCCGATGTAGAAGACGTTGCCGTTGAGGCCGGGGTTTTCTACGGCGGTCCAGCTGTTCGAGAGGTGGTGGAATTTGTAGCCGAAGCGCATGCGCTGGCGCTCGCTGTACTCCCACAGCAGACCGAATCCCATCTCGGCGGTGATGTTGACGGCGCGTGAGTTGGCGACGGGGACGTCGCGCGTGAACCACACGAGCCCGATCGCGAGCGCCCCGAAGACCTGCGCGTGCGGCGCGGTGCGAATGCGCCCCTCCAGGCCGAGCGGCGAGAATCCGGCGCCATAGACGGGGGCGGTGCCGTCCTCCACCTCCACGATCTGCGCCTGGCCGCCGCGCACCACGATCGCGGACTTGTAGAGCGGATTGTCCGAGATGATGAGCACGGGGGTGAGCTCGGCGGCGTAGGCGAAGGACAGGGCCTCCCAGCGGAAGACCGGAGCGGTACCGCGGACGCCGATGAACAGGTGGTTGCGGTCGGAGACGCCGCCCCAGTCGCCGCCGCCCGGGGAGTTCGCGGCGACGCCGACGTACGGCCCGATGGTCCAGATCGGAAGGGGCGAGGGCGTTCCCTGCGCGCGCGCCGCCGCCGCCGGCACGCACAAGGCGGCGGCGGCCAGGAACGCGAATGCCCGGTCCACGGGGCGGCGAGGGAGGCGGTGGCGGCTCAGGGCGTGCGTTCGGCGCCCTGCATCCATTCGAGCCACTGCTTCTCGAGCGCCTCCGGCCTGGAGAGGAGATTCTGGGAGGTGTTGAGCACGTCGGCGGCGGTCCGCCCACGGAGCACCCCCTCGAGGACCGTGCCCACGAATCGATCCTCCTCGCGGTGCGCGATGAAGCGCGCGAGCGCGAGCGACTCGTCACAGAAGACGACCGAGCGATCGACGCCCGCGGCCTGGGCGCCGGTGCCCTGCTTGGCGCTCTTCGCCCCGCCCGCGCGAGCGGGGGCGGGCCGCGGCATCGCGAGCAGCTCGGTGAACGGAATGCGCGCGTCGAGGTGGGCGCGCATGAAGTCGAGCCGGCCCTTCTGGAGCACGGGCCGCTCGCACAGCGCGGCCACCGCCTCTTCGAGCCAGTCGGGCACGCTCGCGATGCTCGCGTGCGTGGTGTCGGACGGGGGGGAAGGGGCGCCGCCGGCTGCTGCGCTCGCGCCGGCCTGGGCGAGGGCGTGCTCGACGTATGCGACCAGGAACCGGTGACCCGCAGCGTGGCCCAGTGGATACGAGCCGGTACCGGCCGGCGGCGCACCCGCAGGCGCGGCCGCGCCGGGGAGGACCCAGAAGGTGACCGGCAGGTTGCGCCGGGCAAATGGCTTGGGATCGATGCGCCCGGCCTCGGCGGCGGAGCGGACCAGCACGAACGCCATCCGCCGCGGGTTCTCGCCGAGGAAGTTCACGAACTGGGAGATCGCCACGCGCAGCTCGTCGTTCGCCTTGCGGACTTCTTCCTCGGTGGGCCCGTAGAGCTCGAATTCCCGCGTGGACACCCGGGGCACGGAATCGAGGACCGCGGGGATATCCGCCGGCCCCGCAGCACGCGCGGCATTCACGAGCAGGACGAGCGGGAGGAGGAGAGTGGTCAGGGGCGCCATCGAGCGTCTAGGAGGTTGCAAAGGCGGGGAGCATTCACATCCATCTCACCATGCGGCGGCGCGCGCCGTCAACGCCCGAACGCCGCGCTAGGGCGGCGCGGGTCACTACCCCCTGGGGCTCTCGGGGCGCGCCAGATCGCGTCCTTCGAAGCGCTCCAGGTTCACGCGCAGCTCCGCGGGCACCGGCATGCTGCGCTTGGTTTCGTAGTCGTAGCAGACCTGCACCGTCGTCGCCTCGACCACGAGCCGTCCCGATGTCGCCTCCCGGATCTCGTAGCCGAATGCGAACGACTTGTTCCCGATCCACTCGCAGCGAATGCCGATCTCGAGCACCTCGCTCACCAGCGCCTCGGAGCGGAAATCGATCTTCACCCCCGCGAGGATGAACGGGACCCGGCGGTAGTCCAGGTCGCGCGAGAACGCGCGCCAGTACTCCTGCCGCGCGACCTCGAGGTACGTGACATAGACCGCGTTGTTGATGTGGCCCATCGCGTCGGTGTCGCGGAAGCGCGGCACGATTTCGTGCGAGACCGTGAAGCCCGGGATCGCCACGGCGGCTCAGAACACGTTGAGGGAATGGAGGAACGCCGGGCTCGTGCGGAACCAGGGCTCGACGATCTCCGCCGCCCCCGAGCCCGACTCGATGAGCCCGTGCCCGGCGGCAGCCACCGGCGACAGTGTTCCCGCCAGCAGCGGGCCGAGCAGATGGGCCGGCACCGAGAGCCGCGGCAGCCGCGGGCGGCCCTTGGGCTCGACGCCGACCTTGAGGCGCCCGTCGCGGGCGCTCAGCTTGAGCGGCCGCGCGTTCGCGGGCAGGACCGCGTCGTCCACGTCGAGCACGACCTCGCCGCGCGCGGCCGCGGAGACCGGGAAGGTCTCGAGCGCGAGCTTCACGTCCGTGACCCGCAGCATCAGGCCGTTCGCCACGCCGCCGGTGTCGGCGAACAGCGAGATCTCGGCGGCCGGATGCAGGTTCTCGGCGGTCCGGAGCTGCTCCAGCCACGCGCCGTCGGCGGGGGACGCGAACTGGATCTCCTGCACCTGGTCGGCGAGCGTGGCGAGGTGCCCCACGAGCGCGCGGTGCGCCACCGGGGTCGCGGCCACGAACTCGCTCAGCGTGAGGCCGAGCTTGAACGGCCCGTGGGTGGTGTCCACCTCGTAGTAGAGGTAACCCTCGATCTGCCCGCGGCGCTTCCCCTCGTACACCACCCAGTCGCCGGGGTAGGTCCACAGGCGCTTCTCCCACCACTCGGGCGAGCGCGCCAGCGCGAAATGTCCCTGGGAGGCGACGCGATCGTAGAGCGCCTCGACGGCGGGCCGATCCGGCAGCATCAGGCGGCGCACCTGCCGCGCCTCGTCGCTCGGCGGCAGGTTGCCCGGCGTGATCGCCAGGGTGTGAACCCGCTCGATCACGCCGTAGCCGAGCTTCCGGTAGTAGGAGCCGCGGAACGCGTAGAGCGCAGACAGCGCGCGGCCGCTGTGGCGCAGCTCGCGCAGGGCGGAGCGCATGAGAGACTCCCCCACGCCGCGACGCCGGTGCTCGGGCGAGACCGCGACCGATCCCACGCCGACGACGTGCAACCGCTGGCCCCGCACGCAAACCGTGAGCGGATAGAGCACCAGCGACGCCACGATCTGCCCGTCCAGCTCGCCCACCCGCACGTCCTTCAGGCCGAAGCGCGGATGGTCGGTATAGAACTCGCGGCGTTGCTCGATGCTGCGCACGCGGTAGGCGCGGAACCCGAGCACCGCGAGAGTCTCGACGTCGGTGCGGCGCGCGGTGCGGTAGCGCAGAGCGGGTGCGCGGGCGATGCGCGATGGGGTCACGCGCGGCCGTCCCGCCGACCTGGCACGGCCTCTCGGTCGCGATGCATGGGGGCAGAACCTAAGCGAAGGCGGTGCGCCGGGGGAAGTCGGCCTCTCGAGGAAGTCCGCGCGGCTTGGGACGCGCCACGCCGAGAGCCGCTGCCCGGTCTTCACCCAGCGCAGGTTCGGGGATTCTCCCGATTGTCCGAGACGCCTCCGCGGGTGGAGCCTTTGAGCGCAGCGTACGAGTTCGCCCGCGGGCCGGGGCTCACCGCCCGCAGCAGAGAACAGTGCAGTCCGGAGGGGTGTGATGCCGTCTTCGAGCTCGCAGATGCCGCCGGTTCTCCCTCCATCTTCGCTGCCGGCCGGCCTCAACGTCCTGCTCTCGAGCGGTGTGCGGAAGATTCTCGTCACGAGAACGTTCGAGGACGACGCCGATCCCGCGTTCCGCGCCGCCGTCCTCGCGCCCCAATCCGGGAGCGGTGCGGGATGGCGGCCGGGCGGGCTCGTCGGCACGGCCGGCGTGGCGCTCGCGGAATCCGGGCGTCGCGTGGTGATCGTGCAGGCGGGGACCGGGCACGGAGCCCGGCGGGGCTTGAGGGAGCTGCTCCGCGACGTGTACCTGAACGGCCTGACGGGCCCGCCCGCGGCGACGCTCGGGCTCGGGGACTGGCTCGAGCTTTTGGACGCCCAGCAGTGCACCGGAGAGCTCGAGGTGCGGGAGGGCGATGCGAGCATCGTGCTGCACATCGTCCGCGGCTCGATCCACGCGATCGCCTCGCCGTTCGCCGGCGGGGAGGAGCGGCTCACGGAATCTGCGCTGCGTGCGCTTGTCAGTGATCGTCTCGCGCGCCTGCTGACTGCGATCCGCCCCGACATCCGTTACACCGCGGGTCTCCCACCGCCCGCTTCCGTGAACGTTGCCGCGAGCCACATGGACAATCTGCTGCGTGGCCGCCTCCCATCCCCCTTCCTCGAGCGCCGCATCGAGGATTACCTGACTCCCACCGCGCAGCCGAACCTCCACGTCCTCGCTGCCGGTGTGGGAGGTCCGGTCACCGGCCTGCTGCGCCGGCCGATCTCGAATCTTCTGAACCGGCTCGCCCGCAACTTCGACGTCGTCCTGATCGACGCTCCGCCGGTCGCAATCGCCGGGCAGGCCGCGATCCTCGCCGGGCAGGCCGACGCTGCGCTCCTCGTCGCGAGCGGGGCGGCGGTGCGATCCGCGGGACTGCTCCACGCCGTCGACGAGTTGCGACGCGCGGGCGCCGCGTCGGTCACGGTGCACGCGGTTCGAACCCGGACGTCGTTCGTCCCCGCACGGATTCGCTAGTTTCGTCCCACGATTGCCCCCGGTCCGATCCCGACTCCGGGCCGGGGGCGGGGCCAGGAGCTACCGCGGAGTGCCGCGCCGGATCAGCGGCGTGTCCGGGTCCCCCAAGCAGCGGATCCGCGCACGAAGTGGAGCCGCGGGGTCGGTTCGGAATGCGAATGCACCCGCAAAACAGAGGGGGAGCGGGGTCGCACTCCGGGGGACCGGGGGTCCCGCGGCTTCTAGCCGAAACGAAGCGGTCGCACGGCGTCTCACATGATGGTCCCCGATGCCATCGAATCGGCCTGAACGAGCGATCGCCACGAGAGTGCGCGCCGCGCCGCGTGAGCCGCAATCGGGAATCCGCCTGATTTGGCGCGGGGGTGTCGACGGTAGCGTGCTCCGGCGCGGCTCGGGTCGCGGAGTTCCTACCTCGCGAACCGCCAACGGTTTCTCCGGAGCGTGTCGGTGCGGTGCTTCACGCAATCCCGGATCGGGTATTTACCGGAGGAGGTGCGGGCTCGAAGCTCCTCCCGGCGCGGCGGCGCGGTGCGGCGATCGGGCCATCCACTCGTCCATCGTGCTCCGCCCTCGGGTCTTACTGCCGCGCAGCCGGAAGGCTGAGGAGAACCCGGTCGCGCCCGGCTATCTCCGCCGGGCGCAAGGCATTCGGCCGAAGGGCGGGACTGCGGCCGCGGGCGGCGGGGACGGGCATCTGCGCCGTTTCCCGGCCCGGCCAGGCGGATGCTGCGCCCGTGCGGCAGGCTCTCGAGGGGTCTCCGGGCGCAGGTCTTTCCACAGCACCCGTCGCCATCCAAAGCCAATCCCGGTCAAGACATGCTCAAAAACCGGGTGTATCGTATTTATGCCGCTCTATGTTGGTTTCACGATCCCGTCCGCGAGGCGGATCAGCCGAGGGGGATTCGAATCATGGGACTCGCCCAGCTCCGAAACGAAACCAAATCCACTTCCGAATCGACCGCCGTGCTGCTGCGCGAGCTGGTTGCCCACCTGGGGCAGAACCGAACGCAGCTGCGCGAGGAGTGGATCCGGCGAATCACGGAGGGTCGCCTGCTCACCGCGATGTCCAAGGAGGAAATCTTCGCCGAGGCGACGTCCGTCTACGACAGCTACGTCGAGGCCCTCGAGACCCGAACCCTGGAGACGCTCCAGGCGTACGCGCAGAATCTTTCCGAACGCATCATCCCGCGCGGCGTCGAGACCCACGAGGTGGTCGGCATCGTGCTGCTGCTGCGCGACGTGCTGGCACGCTCGCTGTTCTCCAAGTACCACGCCGACACCCGGATGCTGAACGCCGTGCTCGACGCCTACGAGCCGGCCGCGAACGCGATCGCGATCACGGTGGCGGTGGGCTTCGTGCGCGAGCGCGAGCGCATCATCCGGCAGCAGCAGGAGGCGATCCGCGAGCTGTCCACGCCGGTGCTCCAGGTGCGCGAGCGGCTGCTCATTCTCCCGATCATCGGGCTGATCGATCCGCTCCGGGCGCGCCAGCTCACCGAGCAGCTGCTGCGCGGGATCCGCGCGAACCGCGCGAAGGTGGTGGTGATCGACATCACGGGAGTGGCGGCGATGGACGCGACCGTGGCGAATCACCTGGTCCTCACCGTGGAATCCGCGCGGCTCCTGGGCGCGCGCGTGATCGTGACCGGGCTGTCGCCCGAGATCGCGCAAACCTTGGTGAACATCGGCGTCGACCTGGGGAAGATGAACACGGTCGGCGACCTGCAGGGTGGAATCGAAGAGGCCGAGAGGCTGCTGGGGTACAAAGTGGGCCCGCTCAGCGAGGGCATGTCTGCCTGAAACCGGCGGAGACGCCGGAGTGACAGGAGGATCCGTCGCAATGCAAGTTCCCATCCTCAAGCAAGGCGCCTATCTCATTGCCACGATCCAATCGGCGCTCACCGACGCCGACATCGTGCAGTTGCGCGACGCCCTCGTGGAACAGGTGGGCCGCTATCGCTCACGTGGCGTGATCATCGATGTCACGGCGCTCGACGTCATGGACTCGTTCGCGACCGGCACCCTGCGGGACGTGGCCCACATGGTGCGGCTGCGGGGCGCGGAGACCGTGATCGTCGGGATCCAGCCGGATGTGGCCTTTGCCATGGTGCACATGGGCCTCACGCTCGAGGGAGTCACCACCAAGCTCGACCTCGAGGAGGGGCTCGATCATCTCAACCGCAATATCAGAACTACTGCCGGAAGATGAAACCGGTCGGAGTGTTGGAAGAGACCCGCGTAGCGGTCGCAGTGGACGCCGACATCGTGGCGGCGCGCATGCACGGTCGTGCGCTCGCGACGCGGCTGGGATTCCGCGCGACCGACGCGACGCTGATCGCGACCGCGATCTCGGAGCTGGCCCGGAACATCCTGCTCTACGCGAAGACCGGCGAGGTCACGATCTCGGCGATCGAGCGGGGCGATCGCCGCGGGCTCGCGGTGGTGGCGAGCGACGAAGGTCCGGGGATCGCGGACGCCGCGCGTGCGATGGAGGACGGCTTCTCCACCTCGGGGCGCCTGGGCCTCGGTCTGCCGGGAGTGCGCCGCCTGATGGACGAATTCGAGGTGCGCTCGAGCGCGGGGCGCGGCACCACGGTGACGGTGAAGAAATGGATCGCCTGACCACGCCGCTGGTCGAATGGGCGGTGGCCTCCCGGCCGCTCGAGCCCGGCGTTTCGGGCGATGCCTACATCGTGCACCCGCTGCCCAGCGGGGCTCTGTTCGCAGTGGTGGACGGGGCCGGGCACGGGCCCGCGGCGGCGACCTCCGCGAACGAGGCGATCCGCGCGCTGGCGGCCGATGCCGCGCACCCGCTCACCGCGCTCGCCAAGTGCCACGAGCGCTTGAGAGCCAGTCGCGGCGTCGTGCTCATGCTGGCCTGGGTCGACAGTCAGCGCGACACCATCGCGTGGGTCGGGGTCGGGACGGTGCAGGGCATGCTCCTGCGCGGCGACCCGGCGTTGCGCCCGCGCGAGCAGATGCTGATCGGTCGGGTCGGCGTGGTGGGGCGCCAGCTGCCGCCGCTCCAGCCGAGAACGCTCGCCATCGCGCCCGGTGACGTGCTCGTGCTCGCAACCGACGGCATCCACGCCGCCTTCATGAATCCGGGGCCGCGGAGTGAAATACCGCAGCGCCTGGCCGACGACATCATGGCCCGGCACTGGAGCGGAGTGGACGACGGGCTGGTGCTCGTGGTGCGCTATCAAGGAGCCTCGGCATGAACGACCGCCTCGGCGAGCTCGAAGACCTGTGCGCGCAGGCATTCCGCCGGCACCTGCGCGACGGCGATGAAGGCACGCTGCACGAGGCCTACGAGTTCGGGCGCGCCGCGCTCGCCAAGGACGTCGGCGTGCTCGACATGGCGCTGGTCTTGTGGCGCACCGCGCTGGATGCGCGACCCGCCCACGAGGACGACCGCTGGCTCGCGCGCCGCATCGAGAGCTTCCTGCTCGAGTGCCTCTCGCCCTTCGAGATGGCGCACCGCGGCGCCCGCGAGGCCAACGAAGCGCTGCGCAGGCTCGACGAGCGCCGCGAGGAGCACGTGCGCCGCATCGCGCACGAGCTGCACGACCAGGCGGGTCAGATCCTCGCCACCGTCTATCTCTCGCTGGAGGGGCTGCGCGAGCACCTGACGCCCGGCGCGGAAGAGCGCATCGAGAAGGTCTCGGCGCTGCTGGAGAAGGTCGAAGACGAGATCCGGCGGGTCGCGCACGAGCTGCGGCCCGTGATCCTCGACGACCTCGGGCTGGTCCCAGCGCTGCGTCTCCTCGGCGAAGGCATGTCACGCCGCGCCGGCGTTTCGATCTCGATCCAGGGGTCCACCGGAGGCCGACTGCCGCCGCGGGTCGAGACCGAGCTCTACCGCGCCGTCCAGGAGGCGCTCAACAACGTCGTGCGGCACTCCCATGCCTCGCGCGCGCTCATCGAAGTGACACAGGCCGGGCACGAGGTGCGCTGCCGCGTGCGCGACAACGGCCAGGGTTTCGACCCCGGCGTTCGGTACGCCCCCGGGGCGCCGCGCGGGCTCGGCCTGCTCGGCATCCGCGAGCGACTCGCTCCGCTCGGGGGTGCCGTGGAGATTCACTCGCGGCCGGGAGAAGGAACCGAGATGCAAATCCGAATACCACTCGAGGTCTTCTATGCAAATGCAAACGCGGGTTCTGCTGGCGGATGATCATGCGCTGTTCCGGGAAGGGCTCAAGTCCCTGCTCTCGGCCGGGGAGTTCGACATCGTCGCCGAGGCCGCGAACGGCCAGGACGCCATCAAGGAGGCGCGCCGTCTCAAGCCCGACGTCGCGATCGTAGACATCAGCATGCCCGGCCTGAACGGCGTGGACGCGGCGCGTGAGATGCTGCGGGCCTCGCCGCGCTCCAAGGTGATCCTGCTCACCATGCACAAGGACCACGCCTACCTCGCCGAGGCGCTGCGGGCCGGGGCGCGGGGCTACATCCTGAAGAGCCGCGGCGTCACCGAGCTGCTCGACGCGCTGCGCGAGGTGGCGCACGGCGGCGTCTACCTGAGCCCCGGGCTGTCGCGCGAGGTGGCTGAGACCTACCTGACGGGCGACAAGCCGGCGGCCAGCCCGCTCTCCCCGCGCGAGCGCGAGGTGCTCCAACTCATCGCCGAGGGCAAGACCACCAAGGAGGTGGCGGCCACGCTGTTCATCAGCTTCAAGACCGTCGAATCCCACCGCCAGCGCATCATGTCCAAGCTCGACATTCACGAGACCGCGAGCTTGGTGCGCTACGCCATCCGTCAGGGCCTGATCCAGCCCTGAAACCGCGGTGCCCTTGTGGGCCCCGGGGGCCGTTTGCTAGGGTTCGCGCCTTCGCTTGCGCCCGCGCGCTACCGACATGGTATTGCGGGCGCTTTTCTGCGGCGACCGGGGGAGAGGAGCAACGCGTCGATGACGTTCCCCAACTGGCGATCGTGGGTCCTGGCCGGATGCGTCGCTGCGGCGGCCCTCCCGGCTGCGACCTGCGCGCAAGCTGCGATGTCCCAGGAGCCATGGCACCGCGGCGCGGCCTGGACCACTTTCCGGGTCGGCTACGCCAAGTCGCTCGAGGGCGGCGCGCCGAACGCCATGGGCGGATTCGGGTTCGGCTTCAGCCGCATGATGACCGACCGCGTCTCGGTCGGCCTCTTCATCCACGACGAGCTGCTCGGCAAGTTCGGTGCGGCCGCGCAGATCGAGATCCCCATCACCGCCGAGTACGCATACGCCCTCGAGTGGAGCACGGCGTTGCGACCCTACGTCGGGCTCGGGCTGGGCGCCTTCTACCACAAGATCTACCGCAGCGGCGCCGATCGCACCGACCTGCTGCCGGCGATGATCTACAAGTTCGGTGCCGACACCGCGCTCGACCCGCACAACGTGCTGGGCATGGACTGGCGCGTCGCCTGGGTGCTGAACGACGACGAGACCATCGATCCGGTCTTCGGCAAGTCCAAGCCGACCTCGATTCGCTGGAGCGTGAAGCTCCAGTACTCGCGCGTATTCTGAGCGGCCGAGCCCCGACCGCGAAGCGTCGGCACTGACGCCTCAGGGACGCCGCGGATTCCGCGCGCTGCGACCGGCCTGCGCCGCCTCCGCGGCACGCACCGTGCAAACGGATTCCCTCGCGAACGCGGGGGGAATCCCGGGATCGGGTGGTGGGGTGAGGCCTGAGGGGCCCCCGGGTTCCCGTCCCCCCCCGAGCCGCGGAGCTGAGGAGCGGGTCGAAACTCCGGCGCTGCCCGCAACGATCTTCACGACTGAAGACAGTCGCGGCGGCGGGGCGATCAGGGACACGCCGCCGCTACTTTTTTCCCCGGTTCCCACCCGCGATGGTTCCGGCCCGCCCTGCCGATAATCCATGGCATGACCGGTCGAGGAACAGTCGAGGGCCCGCGCGTCGCGCCGAGACCACACGGCCGCGGAGCGATTCGTCGGGCCCGGCCGGGGCGGAGTGACCCATGACGCGACGAACCCTTTCTCCGTGGTGGTGGATGCTGTTGCCCCTCGTCTCTCTGCCCGTGGTCTGGATCATCGGGCAATCTCCAGGTGGTCCTTCGAGGCACGCAGGCTCTCTCGCGTCGAGTCCGGGCGCGCCGGGGCCGCGGGGCGGCCGCACCGCGCCCACCGCCGAGCTCTCGTCCTGGACGACACTCGACCAGGCGCTGGCCGAGTCGAGGCGCAGCGGCAAGCCCGTGATGCTCGACTTCAATGCCGAATGGTGCGGTCCGTGCCGGATGCTGAGGCAGGAGGTATTCGATGCCCGGGGTCCCGGGGAGGCGGTCCGGACCGCCGTGATCCCCGTCTCGATCGTGGACCGGAGGCGGGAGGACGGCAGGAACTCGGACCAGACGGAGCGCCTGCAGCGTGACCACCGGATCGAGGCGTTTCCCACGCTCGTGGTGTTCTCGCCCCGGACCGGCCGCAGCGCTCAGATTCGCGGGTTCCGAGGCGCGGACTGGACCACCCAGTGGATCCTGAAGGCAGCACAGGACGTCCGCTGAGGGCGCGGGAGACGTAAGACGAATCCAAATGTGTCACGGGGCGCGCTCAGCCGCCGACGCCACCTCCGCCCCGCCCGCGATCCCGCCCCCGCACCCACGCCAGCGCCGCGAACAGCGCCAGCGCCAGCACCAGCGCAGCCGGCGCCGAGGCGGCGCGCGGCAGCGCCGAGAGCACCGCGGCCATCGCACCGCACAGCACGCACACCCCCCACAGCGCGAACAGCGCGCGCCGCGGCGAGAGGCCGAGGCGCAGCAGGCGGTGGTGGATGTGGCCGACGTCGCCGCGGAACACCGGGCGGCCGCGCACCAGCCGCCGGAGGAAGGCGACGGTGCCGTCCAGGATCGGGAGCGCGAGCGCCACGATCGGCAGGAGCAGGGTGACCGCGGCGGTGCCCTTGCGGTTCTCGAGCAGCGAGACGGCGGCGAGCGTCAATCCCAGGAAATGGCTGCCGGTGTCGCCCATGAAGATGCGCGCGGGCGGGAAGTTGAAGCACAGGAACCCGAAGGTGGCGCCGATCAAGAGCGCCGAGATGAACATCACGTAGAAGTCGAAGTGCGTACGCCCGGCCCACCACAGCGTGACGGCGGCGATCAGCACGGCGCCCGCGGCCAGGCCGTCGAGCCCGTCGATCAGGTTGATGGCGTTGGTCACGAGCAGCACCCATCCCACGGTGAGCGGGATGTTGAACAGGCCCGAAGCGATGCTCCCGCGCAGCGGATTCGTCAGCACCGGGACGCCGTAGCCGAAGGCGACGAGGATCAGCCCGGCGCAGGCCTGGAGCGCGAGCTTGCTCCACGGCCCCACGCCGCGCAGGTCGTCCACCACGCCCAGCGCCAGCATCGGGATCGCGGCGAACGTGAGCCCGAGCAGCGGCCGCACCTCGAGCTCGGCCGCGGGCCCCGGCAGGAGCCGCGCGATCCACGCCACGCTCAGCACCGCGAACGCGAGCGCGAGCCCGCCCAGCGTCGGCACCGGCGCCTGATGGATGCGCCGCGGCCCGGGATGATCGAGCGCGCCCAAGCGCCGTGAAACCGCGATCACCACGGGCGTGGCGACCGCCGCCACGCCGGCCGCGGCGACCGCGAGCTCGAGCGAGTAGGGAATCCTCATCGCGGCGCGGGCTTGAAGACGTTGCCGACCAGCATCGCGCCGGCCCGCGCCATGATGGCGGCGTCGGCCAGCGTACGCAGCACCGGGTTCGTGGGGTGGTGCTTGTGGAAGTAGTGGATCATGCCGCGGTGGCGCTCCACGATCACGCGCGGCGCCACGCGGCTCCGGCTCGCGCCCACGTGGTGCACGACCTGGGCGTCCGGCACGTACACGTTCGCCCACCCGGCGAGCTTCATGCGCCGGCACCAGTCGACGTCCTCGTTGAACATGAAGAACGCCTCGTCGAACCCGCCCACCTGGTCGATCGCGGCGCGCCGCACCAGCAGGAACGCCCCCGAGAGCCAGTCCACCTCGCGCTCGCTGCGGTGGTCCCAGTCGCTCAGGAGGTAGCGGCGCGAGAAGCGGTTGTTGGGGAAGAGCCGGGTGAGAAGCGAATAGCGGTTGAACAGGAACGTGAAGTGGTCGGGGAAGCCGCGCGCCGAATGCTCGATCCCGCCGTCCTGGCGCAGCAGGGCCGGTCCCGCGATCGCGACGCGCGGGTGGGCGCGCAGGTAGTCGAGCAGCGTGCGCACCGCGCCGGGGCGCGGCTCGCAGTCGGGGTTCATCACCACCACGAACTCCCCGCGCGTGGCGCGGATCCCCTGGTTCGCGGCGCGCCCGTAGCCCAGGTTCTCGGGGTTCGCGATCACGCGCACGCCCGGGAAGCGCGCCGCCACCGCCGTGGGCGTGCCGTCGCGCGAGTCGTTGTCCACCACCACGATCTCGGATTCGATGCCGGCGAGGTCCGGGGCGAGGGCGCCGAGGCACTCGAGCAGCAGGTCGCGCGCCTTGTAGTTGACGATGATGACGGAGAGGTCCATGCGGGGCGGGACACTAGCCCGTCCCGTTCATGAACCGCCAGCCGCATCGTCGCCAAGTGCTGCGAGCGGCCGCCCCAGCGCGCGCTCGAGCCACTCGCGGAGCCGCGCGACGTGGCTCCCTTCCCAGTACCACTTGCCGCAGTGCGGGCAATAGGTGAGCGCTACCGAGCGGCGCAGCACCTTGCCCGGCACCTCGCCCGCCGCCTCGAACGAGGTGCGGCGCTGGAGCGCGACGTTGCATCGGGGGCAGCGGCTGAACGGGAGGCCGGCCGGCTCGTGCCCGGCGGTGAGCGCGCGCAGCGCCGCCGCCGGATCGCCGCGCGGCACGAGCAGCGCCGGCACGTCGGCGAATTGCTTCGGCCGGCGCGCGCTCAGCGTGAGCACGGTGCGCCCATCGCGGCGGCCGGCCTCGAACAGCTCATCGAGCCGCGCCCCCGGCACGCTCGCCACGTCGTAGCCCAGCATCCGCAGGCGGCGCGCCAGGAGCTCGAGCGAGGTGTCGGTGACGAAACGGGCCGCAGCCATGGCCGCACCCTACCGCGGGCTTTTCACCGGTCGCCAGCGGGCTGGCCAAGCCGAAGCCCCGGGCCCAAATGGCCCGTTTCATTTGACGAAGCGACGAAGAGGCCCCAATCTGCCCCGCCATGAATCGCCCCGAGAACCGGGGTTCGCCGGCGCCCCGGGAGGCGCCCGGGACCGCCGGAGACCCAATCGATCGGCGTCGGTTCCTGGTCATGATGGGTGGCGCCGCAGTCTTCGCCGCCGCCGGTCCCCGCCTCGCCTCCGCCGCGAAGGACACGCCACGCGTGTGGCCGCTGGCGCTCCCCACCGAGCTGCCGACGAGCCAGGTCGAGGTGGCGCGCGCCCTGATCGGCGCCGCGATCCTGGCGCCCAGCGACTGGAACACCCAGCCGTGGAGCTTCGAGGTGGACGGTGCCTCGATCCGCCTGGTCGCAGACCCTAAGCGCGCGCTGCCGGCGGCCGACCCCGACCGGCGCGGCATGATGATCGCGCTCGGCGCGGCGCTCGAGAACCTGCTGGTCGCGGCCCGCGCGTATGGGCTCCGGCCCGCTGTCGCCTATTTCCCACACGGGGGCGCCAACAACGTGGTCGCGGAGGTGGTGTGGCGCGAGGGCGAGACCCAGCGCGACACCGGTATGTCGGCCGCGATCCCCGAGCGGCGCACGAACCGCCGGGAGTACGACGGCCGCGCGATCCTGCCCCAGGTCCGCGCCCAGCTCACGGCCCAGATCCCCGAAGGGCTCTCGCTCCTCTGGATCGACGAGCGTGATCCGCTGCGGGAGGCGGCCGACCTGGTGCACGACGCCGCGCGCGAGCAGGTCCTCGATCCGCGCGTGCAGGCCGAGCAGTTCGCGTGGATGCGCTTCGACGACGAGGCCGAGAAGCGGCACGACGGCATCCCGGTGGACGCGCTCGAGCTGGGCGGGCCCTCGGGCTGGTTCGCGAGCCACACCTACAACCCGAAGAGCCGTTTCCTGCACTTCGGCGCGGAAGGCGCGGGCAAGCAGGCGCGCTCGCAGGTACGCTCGTGCGGGGCGCTGGCGCTGCTGTGCGGCGCGCGCCGCGAGGAGTCGCAGTGGCTGATGGCGGGGCAGGCCTTCGAGCGCCTCTGCCTCAAAGCCACGCAGCTCGGCGTCGCGCACCAGGCGCTCTCGGCGCCGATCGAGGCTCCCCATCCGCGCGCAGAGCTGGCGCGCCTCTTCGGCGCGACCGGCGAGGAACCGCTGGTTCTGCTGCGGCTGGGACACGCGAAGCCTCCGAACGCGGTCCCGCGCCGCCCGGTCGCCACCGTCGCGAGCTTCCGTAATACGTAAGCCGGAAAGCGGCCGCCCGAACGCACTCGGGCGGCCGCTTTGCGCTTCGGCTTCGCCTACCGGTACAGCGCCTTGATCTTCCCCCACGTGCTGGACCGTGCCGGCGTCGGGCATTCGAGGTCGATCTTGCCATCGTGCCGGAACAAATACCCCGGGATCACCACGCCGGGGTGCCACGAGAGCCCGCCGGTGAAGAGGCTGGGGCACGGCTGGCCGCCCGGGCTCATGAACGGCAGCAGCGTGCCGCCGGTCCACGAGATGTTGGCCTCGGCGTTGCCGGTCGAGAAGTTCGAGAAGTTGTTGGTCTGCGTGTAGAAGTTGTAGAACGTCCCGGAGAGCAGCAGCGTCCCGTTCGTGAAGGTGGACGGGACGTTCGCGTTCGGCGGGTTGGGATCGAACGCCGCGTCGCGCGGCGTGCCCTCGTAGAGCTCGATCGTCCCCGCGGTGTAGGTGGTGACGTACGCGGTCCCGAGCGGCGGAACCGCCGTCGGCGTGGTTCCGTTCGAGCTCATGCCGTGGATGTAGAAGGTGTAGTCCTTGGTCGGGTCGTTGGCGTTCAGGAACTGGAGCGGCGGCCCGAACACGCTCACGGTGCCGACGATGAACAGGGTCGAGCCCGCCGGCGCGTTGGTGGCCGTGACCCCCGGCGTGGTCGAGTAGAAGTAGGCCGGGTCCCAATCAATGACGAGTCCCGCGTGCGACGGCGCGGCGAGCGCACACGCCACCAGCGCCAGGACCGTGGTGCGGATCATGCGGATCATCTCTGCCCCCTTGTGTCAACGTGTGTTCGGTCGCCCAGTGTTTCAGCGTGCGGTGGTCCGCGCGCGGGCTATCGGTACTTGCGCTTGATCTGGCCCCAGCTCGTGTTGTGCGCCGGGGTCGGAAGCGGGATCAGGGTCTGCCCGTCCACCTGGTGGGCGTAGCCCTGGGGAATGCTGACCGTCGAGTTCCCGGTGACACCCGCGAACGTCCAGCCGGCACGCTGGCCGACCGGGATGTTGGCGATCTGTGTGCCGCCCACCGCCGTGAAGTTCGCGTCGTAGCTGCCGCTTCCGGTCGAGGTGTTCAGGATGTAGACGAAGTTCGTGATGTTGCCGACCAGGATCGCGGTGCCGTCGGTGAACGATGAGGGCGCCGTTCCGTTGGGCGGGTTCACGCCGTAGTCGAACGCCGTGCCGGTGCTGCGCGAGTCTTCGTAGACCGTGAGGGTGCCCGGCCCCGAGTACTGGATCACGATGAACGGCGGCGCCACGACACGATTGGTCGCGGTGAGCCCGGTGAGGACGTAGGTGTACTCGTAGTTGGTCTGGTCGCTCACCAGCGGCGACTCCAGCACCGGGACCTCGCCCAGCCCGACGTAGCCGTTTCCGAGGCCGCCGAACTGGCCCGGCACGATCACGGGGGATTCGTAGTCGAAGCCCACGTAGTCGAACAGCAGCTGCTGCGCATGAGCGGCGGGAATCGCCGCGGTCAGGGCCAGCAGGGCGGTGAGGATGAACGTCAGGAACGGCGCGTTGCGTGTGGCGGCCCGGCACGGCAAGCCCGGGGTCCGTAGCATAAGCGGTCTCATGCGTACCCTTTCCGGCACCTTCACGGGCCACGAGACGGCTCGGCCCGGCGGGTGCGAGTGAACGAGATCGTGATTGTTCTACCGGACCCGGGGGGTAGCCCCGCCGGACAAGGCGAAACTTGGGTTCCGGTGCCGTAGACCGAAGGGTCGTGCCAGGGGTTGAGTGCACGCACCTCCGACGAAACCACATGGTACAGGGCCGCGGCTCGTGCGTAAAGGCGCGTTCTGCGCGGAATATCAATTCCCGCGTGCCGTGGCGCACCGGGGGCGCGGGTTGCCGCTATTCCGTCGCGGCGGTCTTCGGCTCGGCGCCTTCGGGCGCCACGACCGCGAGCGCCTCGCCGAGCGCGGCCTCGAGCCCCGCTAAAGTGCCCTCGCGGCGCAGCGCTTCCGCGCGCTCCGCGCCCAGTGCGGTGCGCAGCCGGCCCAGCAGCGCGTCCAACTCCTCGCGCTCCATCGGAGACGGCGGGCTTCCGATCCGCTCGCGCACCGCGTCCGCGCAGCCCATCCACCGCGCCGCGCGCTCCGGCATCCCGCCCGCCACCAGCTCTGCCGTGGACTCGAGCGCGTACGCCGCCTCGCGCTCGGCGCCGAGCGACCGCGCGAGCGCGAGCGCGCTCGCCAGGTTGCGGCGCGCCGCCGCGACGTCGCCCAGCCGCGTGAGCGTCTGACCCAGGCTGCCGCGGGCGAGTGCGAGATGGCGCTCATCGCCCGAGCCTTCGAGCATCGTCGCGGCCTCCTCGAAGGTGCGCCGCGCGCCCGCCAGGTCGCCCGATGCGAACGCGATGTAGCCCAGGTTGTGGAGGATGAGCGCGCTCGCGTGCCGGTCGCCGCGGGCGCGATACATGGCGAGCGCCTCTTCCGCGCTCGAGCGCGCCGCCGCGTAGTCGCGCACGGCGGCGGCGGCGGTGGCGATCCCGGTCAGGGCGCGCGCCACCCCCTTCTCGTCGCCGGCGCGGCGCGAGAA
>Ga0075433_10001261_pt1 | contig 18504 bp, 16 predicted proteins | sample RhiMethybrSRZTD2_FD_75299 | JGI IMG/M metagenome (GOLD analysis project Ga0075433, IMG submission 75299) | Populus rhizosphere microbial communities from Tennessee, USA - Rhizosphere MetaG P. TD hybrid SRZTD2 | ecosystem: Host-associated > Plants > Roots > Rhizosphere > Soil | place: USA... | reverse complement strand
AAGGCGTGGAGGCATTATAAATTGGCGCCAGGATGTTCGTCGCAGTTACGCTGAAATCGAATATCCCGGTGGTGGTCGCCAAAGGCGGCGTTAGCTGAAATGTCGCAGATGCAACGCCACTGGGCGCGACTATTAGATCGGCTGCTGCTGGCGACATTGTCCAGCCACTCGGTATCCCCGAAGATATCCTAAAGGTAGACGGACCACACCGCGTGTCGTCATTGTTTGTAATACTAGCAGTGAAAGTCGCCGCTACAGAGTTCCAGACACTTTCGGAAACAGCGACGGTAGGGTTTGATCGTGTGCAGCTGACAACGGAAAGAAATCCGACTAGCCCCCAACCCGTCCCAGCGCTGTTCTTGATATCCACTGAAAATGAATAGATTCCCGCAGCAGCACTTGCAGGTGAGACGATCTCGACCGTAGTGGTGGCGGTGGATCCAGCGGGTACCGTTAGGGTTGGAGCATTAGAGGCAGTCCACCCCGCCGGCGCGGTCACAGTGATGTTATAGACGGACGAACAAACTGGATCATTATTGTTTTTGATGTTCACGGAATAAACGAAAGAGGTCCCAGCGGCGATAGTCTGCAGAGCCGAGGGCGTAAAGACGACCGAAGGGTTCTCTTTACAAGAGGGAACGTAGATCGTCCCCGAAGCGTTCCCTGAATAGAGAGGATCGGAGCTTTTGGCTGTAACCGCAAAAGTGTAATTCCTGTCACCCCCCGCAGGTGCAGCTATTCTAAGTAAAGTCGTCGCGCTTTCCCCGGGCGGAATGATCAGGCTAGAGCTTTCCAGAGATGCACTGCCGCCCTGTGGCGCCGTTGCAGTGAGCTTAAATAAATCGGATGCAGCGCACGGGGTACCGAATCGATTTGTTACTGTAACGCTATAAGTTAGGGAACCTGCTGGCGCCAGCGTTTGGATTCCTTGCGGCGACAGCGTAACTGCCGGATCTGACGCGTTACATGGCACCGGCGCCAGATTGATCGCGAAGGTGGCCCTCGTTCGATCTTGGGACAGCAGGGTTATACTGTTTCCTAGCGTGTCGGCATATCGATCGCCGATATTAAATATCCCTGGCGCCTGGGGAGCTGTGGGAAGCAGGTCCAGCAGCAAACTGCTATTACCGTCGGCGTGTGTTCCGGTACGAAGCATCGCAAAGCCATAAGGATAGTCGTTCCATATCGGTTCGAGGTACTGGAGGTAATAGTAAATCGTTTTTTCCCCCGTCGAATCTCCCGCTTTGACAATCTTCAATGCTTTGGGATTGAGGTCCTGCGATTCATAGATGCCTAATGAATAAATACCATCGGCTGTTATGGTCGTGACCGGCGGCATAACGTGAACGCCGTCGTCATAGTCCAACCACCCTAGACGCTCCTTTTGAAACGCATTAAAGTGAGCGCTCGGATCGCTCCCCATGATATCCATGTCGCCGTATTCTTCGACGACGCAGCCGGCGCTATCACACATTTGCATATGAGAATGAAAAAGGCCGAAGTTGTGGCCTATTTCATGAATCCAAATTTGAGGATTCAAGCTGGCGTGGATCCAGCCGCGCGAAGGATTGCCCCCGACATTTCCCTTACCTGCCGAGGTACATGCATTGTGCGGAAAAGCATAGACAAGCCGCCGATATGCCGAAACGTTCACACCATCCGCAGCCGCGGCCTGCTCCGCTAAAGCCGCAGTGGTATCCCAGTTACATACCGTACTGCTCTGCGCGATCGTATAAGAACCGACAATATCTGTATCGAGCCAAGTCTGCCCAAACGAATTCGCCAGATAAAATTGGTTGGTCGCGTCAATAACCGGCTGGACATCTGCGTGCGTATAGTCGGGTTTTGTTGGATCGGAAAAGTTGACTAGAATAACCAGCATCTTCTGCGGCCCGAACGTATCAGGCAGAATAGGCGAAGAAAGCGTCTGAAGATTATCAGCACCGGTTGTCGCGAGCGACAAAACGTTTTTCGATCGACGGCCTTTCACGCGGACCCGTTGACCCGTTTGTAGAGCCGGAGATTGATGCCCGAAACGCAGCTCTAAACGCTCGCGGCCTGTATGGAGGAAGTACTCATAACGCGATCCGTTTTCGCCATCCTCATGAAGGACCTCGAGCTCACCTTCTGCTGCTACTTCCCCCAGCCGAAGTGAATGTCCCTTGGCTGAATCGCCGTGGCGATGCTTCTGAGCGAGAACGGGTTCGCGCAAAAAGCAAAACCCGTAAATGAATATCGTTATCGACAAGATAGTTTTGGGACAGAGCTTCAAAAAATTAGGCTCCTGAGTAAAGTTGTTACCGATTGTCGCGCCATGGCGCTCGATCACTAGCTGCGCCTGGACTCGCAACGAACTCCTCTGAGCAACACAGATGCCACCTCGCTCTGGCGACAAATGGCTGGAATTGCACGACTTTTCCGTGAAGGCGGTAACGAGACGGCAATAAATCACGCTTAGGGGGTAACTTGAGAGAATTTCGAGTGACAAAAACTAGTAATATGGCTTCAACAAACTACAAAGGTCGGTGAGCAAGGCTGCAGTCTAGAGGAATGGCCGTTAGTTGTCATTGAAAGTTGGAAATGGTCCTCATCTCACGGGGCAACGTGAGATACCGGCGGGGAGCCGCGGTGAGGAGTCAACGGCTGGCAAAATTCCGGAACGTTTTTTTAACGCTAACTACCTTGTTGTGTGGATTCGCGTGGCAATTACCGCATGCGGAAAAACTTTGAACAGTGGCTACTCCCATCTCGTCCCCGAGCACAAGTTACAGGCGCTCGTAAAGCTCGGCGACCGATTTGAGAGTCGCGAACAATTGACGGTGGAGAAAAGCGTCGTTTCGGATGAGCTAAAGCAAGAAATCGAGAAAGATTTGGATCCGAAATTGGACAAAAACCGGAACGTGTACCCGGTGCGGCAGGGGCGCGGACTGAAAATCGCGAGCGATATTCGGAGATTAAATGTGGCCAGGGACGGAATCGAACCGCCGACACGAGCCCACAAAGAGAAAAACAAGAAGTGATACAGAAGAGTGAAGTCTAACAAGATCGCGGAGTTCTGAAATCGCGATTGCTACTGAGAGCTACCGGTTGCTCTCTGAAATTGGCACAAAACCGGAACGTCTGTTCCAACCGAGACGCCACTGCGCTCTAGTGGCCCGCCATGCAACTGAGAGCAACAACCTTGCGATTGTAACCTCTCGGTAGCAGTACGATAGCACTAACTTGGTTTTTTATTCGAACGCTTCGGAGTGGTGATATACCGTTTGAGATGCGTCATTGCCTCTCGGACCGTGGTTTCAACCGGCTGGCTGTCTCGCTTTATCTTTCCCAAGAGCATCGCTCCCTGTATTACGGCGATACAAAAATCGGCCATAAGTGACTCGTCGGCTTGCTTCGTAAGCCGGCCGTTGGCTTTTTCTTTAACGAAAAACGCTGCCAGCTTATTCTTTATGACTTCGAAGATTAGGCTAAGGTCCTGGCGAATGAGTGGATCGTTTTCAGTCACTTCATTTCCGATGGTTCCAAATGGGCATCCGCGGGTCATGTCAAAGCTCTTTTGAAGCTCCAGCTGGGTCAGGAACCAGCGTTCCAAATCCTGCCAGGAGTTAACGTCATATTTTATCGGCGCTGCTGCAGTGCGGATTGCTTCCAAGTAGGTTTGCAGCACTTCGTGTACGAGGCCCTCCTTATTTTTAAAGTAATGATAAAACTGGCCCTTGCCGGTATCCGAAGCTTCTATTACGTCGTCGGGACTTGTCGCCCGCACGCCCTGCCTGTGGAATAAGTCGGCCGCAACCTGGATCATATGGAGCCGCGTTTTCGCTCCTTTCATTAGCGGTGCCTTCATCCCTCCTCCTTTGTACTTATTAGTACAACCAAACGTGAATTCTACGATAATTCGAATAGTTATCAATAATTTTCTTTGTACTTGAATTCTTCATGTTTCGCGCTCTAAAATCATTCGGGATTAAATGTATCGCACAAAGGCAAAAAACGTCAACTCTACGAGTTAATGAAAGTATTGTACTAAAAAGTACAATAAAAACACCGATGGCTTATAAGCCTTAAGAAAAATAAAGCGGAAGGGAGAATAAAATGCCTGTCATTTTTATCGAAGCTCCTCCGGGGATTCGGGTGGAGGCGAAGAGGAAAATGGTCGAGAAAATTACCGCGGCCATCGACGAGGCCTACCATATCGGCGACACATTGATTTTTCTAAGAGAGTATCCGGCGGAAAATGTGGCGATGGATGGGCGTCTTCAGTCGGAAAACCCCAAGATTTTAGAAGCGCTTAAGAAAATCAGCGGCGGTGGTTAATCGCCGCTTTCCGCTCTACAAAAGCGCTGATATCGCCTGCGACCTGTTAGCGCAACCTTCCGGCAGCTTGCGGAGTGGAGGAGGAAACTATGGTAAATGGAGATAGGCTCGTGCTCGTCACCGGCGCGACCGGAAGACAAGGCGGATCCGTCATCCGCCATATGCTCCCCAAGAGATGGAAACTACGAGCGCTGACCCGCGATTCAAATACCAATGCCGCTCAAGAGTTGCTCCGTAAAGGGATCGAGGTTGTAAACGGCGATCTGGAAAAGCCGGCAACCCTGGGGCTGGCCTTGCGCGGCGTCTATGGCGTTTTTAGCGTACAAGACTTCTGGTCGGTCGGAGCCCGGCGCGAGGTTCAGCAAGGAAAAAACTTGGCCGACGCGGCCAAAAAGGCCGGCGTGGAACATTTTGTTTACAGCTCGGTCGGTGGGGCGGAGCGGAGCTCCGGCATCGATCACTGGGAGAGCAAATGGGAAGTCGAGAAGCATATTCGCAGGCTCGGCCTGCCGGCGACTATCCTACGGCCTACTGCCTTCATGGAAAACTATTATATCGACCAGGTCGAGATCGGAATTTTAAAAGGCAAATTGATGGATCCCATCCGTGCCGGCAAGCCCTACCAAACGATCGCCACCGATGACATCGGCGCCTTTGCGGCTCTCGCTTTCGAGCGCCCCAAAGATTTTATCGGTATGGAACTAGAGATCGCCGGAAGCGAGCTAACTAACGCCGACGCGGCCCAAGTCTTCAGTCGTGTCCTGGGAAAGCCGGTGAAATTTCGCAAGCTCCCGATGCTGCTGGTCCGTCTCTTTTTGGGCAGGGAGTTTTATCAAATGTTTCGTTGGTTCAATCACTTGGGTTTCAAAGCCGACATTGCGAATCTTCGTCGCTTATATCCTGAGGTTCATCTTCAGACGCTCGAGGAATGGCTGCGCAACGAAGGTTGGCACAAACGGGCGCGGCATGTTCGACCGCCAAAAGGAGATTGATCACAGCGGTTATACGTCAATTCTCACAAAAGGGGGCCACATGGAAAACGTTAACGTCTCTAAAGTGATTGGGGCTGGTTTCGTCGCCACCTGTGTCATGACCATGCTGATGTACGTTGCGCCCATGATGGGAATCCCCAAAATGGACATCGCTTCCATGCTCGGTTACGTGTTGAGCAGCGGGATGCCGCAACCGTGGACGTTGCCTTGGTGGACGGGGATGATGATGCACTTCATCAATGGGACGCTCATTTTGCCCGTGCTTTATTCCTATCTTTTTTACCCATTTTTCGCCGGCCGCCCCTGGCTCAGAGGAACCGACTGGGGGTTTATACTGTGGTTACTTGCTCAAGCGATGGTCATGCCGATGATGGGGATGGGTTTTTTTTCGGCGAAATTACCCGAGGCGGCTATGGCGGTCATGGGAAGCCTGATCGGGCATATCGTTTACGGCGCGATATTCGGAGCGCTTGCGGGTGAGCAGTCCCATTCTGGCCGCGCCGGATATGAAGCACAGGCAAGCCATGCTTAGATGCTTCACGCTGTAAGGCATGGCACCGGATAAAATCGCCGATAATAGACTGCGCCTGAGGGAGGAAGCGGCGGCTGGATGGTATGCTCCATGGCAGGATCCTGAAATCATCCGAAAGTCGACGGAGCGCGAGCGAAAAAGTCGTCTTATCAGCCAACTTAAAAGTGGCGGCCATAGAGCGTTCGATGAAATCTTTCTTAAGTATTCAAAACGGGTTGTGTTTGGCCAAGCTCTGCGAGTCGTGGGTAAAGAAACCGACGCCGAAGACGTAGTTCAAGAAGTTTTCCTCGCCGTTTATAAGAAAATACGAACATTTCGCGAGCAGTCGCAATTTAAAACATGGCTCTACCGCGTCACAACGAATATGGCCTTGCTCAAGCTCCGTACTGATAAGAGAAGAAGAGAAGTCCCTCTTTACGATTGCATAGAAAGGTTTCCAAAAGACCGCCCGCATCGTGCAACGCGGGTCGTCGATAGATTCAATGAAGCCGATAATCCTTCGACGCGCTACGAGTTGCAGCAGTTGCTCAGAACGTCGCTGAACGAACTCGGGCCACAGGATCGTAGAATCGTATTAATGAGCGATCTAGAAGGATTTGCTGATCGCGAAATTGCGCAGATGCTTAATATCAGCCTCCCGGCCGTGAAATCGCGTTTACACAGAGCGAGACGGTTATTGCGTCGCGAATTGGCCGTCTAGCTCGTTGCTCAGAGCCGGCGCCGGAATAAAATCAGACGCGAAATACCTCTGCCCCTGATCGAACTAAACACGATTCGAACACGGAATTAATTCTTTTCCGCCAGCAAACGGCGAATCCACGATTCGGTCGTTTCGTAGCCGCCTTCCCCGATTCGCAGGTATCGGTATTTGCTGTTCCGGTCGATCAGCATCATGGTCGGCCAGGCCCGAACGCCGAAGCTGTTCCACAACTCGGAATTGTTATCGAGGACGACCGGGTAACGAATCCCGAGCTCTTTCACCGCCGAGGCCACCCTACCGGACGATTTCTCCCAGAAGAATTCGGGCGTATGGATTCCAACGACCTTCAGCCCTTCCTTCTCATACTTGTCATGCCAGGCCCGCAACTGCGGGACCGTGTTTCGACAATTGATTCAGCCGTAGGTCCAGAACTCGACGAGCACGACATGACCGTTTAGGTCCTTCGCGCTTAAGGGAGGACTATTAATCCATTCAGAGCCAGAGATCTTTGGCGCTGTATCGCCGATACTAAGCGTGCCAGCGGCGATCGACGTGGTAATGCCAAGAAATGCGACAAAAAGCATGACTGCGACAGGTTTCATGCTCATCGACTTGGCACTTTCTCCTGTACAGTAGATACGATCGAGGTACGAAAACGGTTTCCGAGCTTTAAAAATCCATTCGCCGAGAAAAAACGACACAACAAAAGCACTGCCAGCACCGCGCCATATGTGAGAGGCCACCGGATGTCCTTTTTGACCAGCCACCAGTAATGGATAACACCGCCTGCAGCAATGAAATAGATCAGTCGATGAAGCTTTTGCCAGCGTTTGCCCAGGCGGCGCACCATCGCCGCAGTCGAGGTCATGGCGAGCGGAATCAATAGGACGAAGCTCGCGAAGCCGACCGTGATGAACGGGCGCTTCGCCACGTCTTTGACTATCCCCCGCAAATCGAAGAACTGGTCGAGCCAGATGTACGTCGTGAAATGGAGGCAGACGTAAAAAAAAGCGAACAGTCCCAGCATGCGGCGGAACTTGATCGCGTCGTTCCAGCCGAAAACCTTACGCAGCGGCGTGACGGTTAGCGTGATCAAAAGAAAAATAATCGTCGAGTCGCCGGTCCAATGCGTGATCACCTCGATCGGGTTGGCGCCTAGATTGCTGGTATAGGCGTAGTAGCCCAGTAGCCCGAGCGGGGTCAACGAGGCGATAAAAACCGCCGTCTTGAGAAGTTTGAGCTTCAATGTCCCTAAAAATACTTTCTCAGATCCATGCCCTGGTAGAGCGAGGCGACCTGATCGCCATAGCCGTTAAACGGAAGCGTTTTGCGCTTCGAGAATTCTCCGATCCGTCGCTCAGTCGCCTGGCTCCAGCGCGGGTGGTCGACTGCCGGATTGACGTTCGAATAAAAGCCATACTCGGTCGGGTTTGCTTTCGTCCAGGCAGTCGCCGGCTGCTGCTCGACGAAGCGAATCTTCACGATCGATTTGACGCTCTTGAACCCGTACTTCCACGGCACAATGAGTCTGACCGGAGCCCCGTTCTGATTCGGCAGCGTCTCGCCGTAAAGCCCGACGGCCAGAATGGCGAGCGGATGGTTAGCCTCGTCCATGCGGAGCCCCTCCACGTAGGGCCAAAACAGGCTCATGCGGCTCCGCTGCTCGGGCATCTGTTTGGGATCGAGTAAAGTAGTGAACTCTACATATTTCGCCTTGCCCGTCGGCTCAGCGCGTTTGATGAGCGCGTTCAGCGGGAAGCCGATCCAGGGGATCACCATCGACCAGCCCTCGACGCAGCGAAGGCGATAGACGCGCTCCTCCAGGGGCGCCAACTTCATTAACTCGTCAATGTCGTAGCGCTTGGGTTTATTCACTTCGCCTTCGACGGCGACGCTCCAGGGGCGCGGCATGAGGCTCTTTGCATATCTGGCCGGGGAATACTTGTCCGTGCCGAACTCGTAGAAGTTGTTATAGCCGGTGACGTCCTTCAGCGGCGTGAGCGTCTCATTGATACTCAGCGAACTTTTCTGCACGTTCGCGAGTTTCTCGCCCGCGTGAGCATCGGATCGCAATAGGAAATCGGCCGAGGTCAAGCCCGCGACAGCAGCGCCGGCGATTGCCATCTGCGCCATGAAGCGACGCCGATTCAAAAAAAGCTCCTTAGGGGTAATTTCGGACGCTTTGACGTCAGAGGGTTTTTTGATCAGCATCTATCGCCTCCCGCTCATTTTCGACCATATAACGGGGGATGGGCGGGGAAAGTTCCCGCTGGCTAAATTCTTCCGTCACCGATGGTATTGCTGGATCAGCTTTGCCACTAAACCTGTCCAACCCGTTTGGTGACTTGCTCCGATGCCTGCACCGTTGTCGCCGTGAAAGTATTCGTGAAACGGTATCAGGTCGCGCCAGTGCGGGTCGTTCTGGAACTTGTCCGTGCCGCCGAAGACGGCCCTGCGTCCTTGCGCGTCGCGGAGAAACACATTCATTAGCCGTCGGGAAATCTCACCCGCCACTTCCCACAGCGTCATCATCTTTCCGGAGCCGGTCGGACATTCCACCTTGAAGTCGTCGCCCAGATAGTAGTGAAATTTCTGCAGCGACTCGATCAAGAGAAAATTCACAGGGAACCAGATCGGCCCGCGCCAATTGGAGTTGCCGCCAAAAAGGCCGGTGCTTGATTCCGCCGGCTCGTAATCGACGCGATGCTCGGCGTCGTTGACTGATAGTTTGTAGGGATGATCGCGATGGTACTGCGAGAGCGCACGGATTCCGTAGGGCGAGAGAAACTCGCGCTCGTCGAGCGTGGTGCGGAGAATTCTGCGCAGCTGATCCTGCGTCGCGATCGATAGCAGCCGCCGCTCCTTCATGCCCGGCGTCCACATGCAGGCGACGTTTCCCGTGAGATCGGGACGATTATCGATGAACCACTGCATGCGCCGCTTGAAGCCGGGTAGCCGGTCGAGCAGCTCGGGCTCGAGCGTCTCGACGGCGAAGAGCGGAATGAGGCCGACCATCGAGCGGATCTTCATCGGAAAGTGGCTGCCGTCGGGAAGCTTCAGCACGTCGTAGAAAAAGCCGTCTTCCTCGTTCCACAAGCCGACGCCGTCTTGTCCGCGGTGGCTCATCGCGTGCGCGATGTAGATGAAGTGTTCCCAGAATTTGCTCGCCACGTCCTCGTACACCGGGTCTTCCTTGGATAACTCCAGCGCGATCGCCAGCAGGTTCAACGTGTACATCGCCATCCAGCTCGTTCCGTCGGACTGCTCGATATGGCCGCCGGTCGGCAGCGGGGCGCTGCGGTCGAAAACGCCGATGTTGTCGAGACCGAGGAATCCGCCCTGAAAGATATTCATCCCGTCGGCGTCTTTCCGGTTGACCCACCAGGTGAAATTGAGCAGGAGCTTATGAAAGATCCGTTCCAGAAAAACGCGGTCGCCCTTGCCGCGCCGTTTTTTCTCGACCTTATAAACGCGCCAAGCGGCCCAAGCATGAACCGGCGGATTGACGTCGCCGAAAGCCCACTCGTAAGCAGGAATCTGTCCGTTGGGGTGCATGTACCACTCGCGCAGCATGAGCGTGAGCTGCTCTTTGGCGAAATCCGGGTCGACCAACGCGAGCGGAACACAGTGAAAGGCAAGATCCCAAGCGGCGTACCACGGGTACTCCCATTTATCCGGCATCGAGATGATGTCCGCGTTATAAAGGTGCGGCCATTCACGATTGCGGCCGTTCCGCCGCTCAGGCGGCGGCGAGGGATTGCGCGCGTCGCCGTCGAGCCAGTCTTTCACGACGAGATGATAAAATTGCTTGGACCAAAGCATGCCGCCCAAAGCCTGACGCATGACGTCTTTCGCGTCATTGGGAGCGTCCGCGGGGCTGATGGCGGCATAGAACTCGTCGGCTTCCTTTTTTCGCTCCGCGAAAATGCCGTCGAAGTCGGCGAACGCCGATCCTGCGGGCGACATCTGCTTATCCGTCAGCCTGAGCTTCACCACAGCGCTTCGGCCGGGAGCGACTTTGAATTGATAGCGGCTCGCGGCTTTCGTTCCCGATGCGCTTGGATTCACCGCTGTTGTAACGCCCTGGATGACATATTCATGGAAAGCGTCTTTGACGTAGCCGATGGAATCCGCCGCGCCCCAGAGTCTCTGCCCGTTGGATTCGTTCTCCGTAAACAACGTTTCCGGATTGCCTTCGCAGTAAAGCCAGCGCTCGCCGTAATAGGGTTCATGCAATTCGATTGGAACAACACCTTCAACGGCATTGCCTAGACGAAGTTGTGGTTTCTTGTCACCGCCGTTCCACGACCACGTGTTCCGAAACCACACGGTCGGCAAAAGCTGAATCTCCGCCGTCTCCGGTCCGCGATTGAACGCTTCGATGCGAATGAGAATATCGTCGGGCGAGCCTTTCGCGTATTCGACGACGACGTCGAAATAGCGATTTTCCTCGAACACACCGGTGTCGATGAGCTCGAATTCAGAGGCGCTCTTTCCACGCCGGCGATTTTCTTCCACCAGCCGCGCGTAGGGAAATTCCGCCTGCGGGTACTTGTAGAGATATTTCATGTAGGAGTGCGTCGGCGTCGAATCGAGGTAAAAGTAATATTCTTTGACGTCTTCGCCGTGATTGCCCTCGCTGCCGGTTAATCCGAACAGCCGCTCCTTGAGTATCGGATCGCGGCCGTTCCAAAGTGCTAGCGCGAAACACATGAGCTGCCGCCGATCGGAGATGCCCGCGATGCCGTCTTCCCCCCAACGGTACGCGCGGCTTCGCGCCTGATCGTGTGAGAAATAATCCCAGGCGGTGCCGTGAGGGCTGTAATCCTCGCGCACCGTGCCCCACTGCCGTTCGGATAGATAAGGCCCCCACCGCTTCCAATTCGCCTTGCGGTCGTGGTCTTCCTGAAGCCGTATCTCTTCCCTGGTCACAACAGTCTCCCTTTTACTTAGATGCGGCCTTCAGGCCGAAGGATGCGGGAATTCGATCGGTTTCAGCCAAGAGGACCCGCTCGAGCCGGAGCACCTCGCCCAGTGACCAGGCCTGAAAGGGGCAGCCGCGCGGAGTATGCGGCGGCTCGGCGTCGGCGATCTCGGAGACGTGGCCCAACCCGGCTTCGTTAAGATGCGCGAGAATCGGCTGAAGAAATCTCCGCCTTGCCTCTTCCTTCGCCTCTGCCGTCGCGCCGTGGACGCGGACCCAGGCGTCGACGAACGGCCCAATGAGCCAGGGCCACACGGTCCCCTGATGATAGGCGCCGTCGCGCTCGCGCACGCCGCCCTCGTAGTGTGAGATGTAGCCGGGCGCGCTCGGCGCGAGTGAGCGCAGGCCGAGCGGCGTCCAGAGCCGTGATTCTACAGCGGCTACGACTTTCGCGGCCCGCTCGCCGTCGAGGAGAGCGATCGGCAGGCCGCCGACGGCGAATATCTGATTGGGGCGAAACGAGGCATCGACGGCGCCACGTTGATGGTCGCTGTCAACGACATCGTAAAGACAACCGTCCCGATCGTTCCAAAAACGAGAACGAAACGCTTCGAGTGCTCGTTCGAATACCTGCTTCCATCGGGCTGAAAATTTCGCGCCGATCCACAAGGCATTGACCCAAAGCGCCTCGATCTCCACCGGCTTCCCGATCCGCGGCGTGACGACCCAATCGCCGACTTTCGCATCCATCCATGTGAGCTGCACGCCGGGAACACCGGCGGCGAGCAGACCGTCGTTATCCATGTGGATGTTGTAGCGCGTTCCTTTTGCATACCCTTCGAGGATCGCTTGCACGGCTTGCTTCAGCGAATTTTCATCATGTTTCGCGAGGCGCCTGCCGCCCGATTTCATTGCCTCTAAAAATTCATAAACTGCGACGACGTACCACAGCGATGCATCCACGGAGTTGTACTCCGCCTTGTCGCCCTGGTCCGGGAAGCGGTTCGGCAGCATGCCCTCGGAAACGGTTTCCGCCCATTGAAGCAGAATGTGGCCGGCCTCTTCGAATCTACCCGTCGCGAGATACAATCCGCGCAGCGCGATGAACGTATCCCGCCCCCAGTCCGTGAACCACGGATAGCCGGCGACCACCGTTTTTCCCGAGCCGCGCCGAACGAGATAGGCGTCCGCGCTTCGCTCGAGAGCGCAAGAAAACGTTTTCCGCCGGCGGAGCTCGGCGGTGCGGAGCCTGGTGAACGACGCGTCGGTCTCGTCTCTCTCGGAAAGCAGCCCACCCTCGAATCCTTCGGCGGCGAAAATCAGCCGCGCCTCGCATCGGGTAAGATCCCAAGTGAAAAACCCGGGAGCGGCCAGATCCTCGCTCGCGTCGAGCTCGCGTGCCCGCTCCTGCTCGTAAAGAAAGTTGCGATACCACTCGGGTTGATGCCGGTAATCGCCGTTATGCAACGCGATGATGCCCGGAATCCGGTCGTACGGATGCCAGACGAGCCGTTCGCCTTTCGCTTCGGGATCGAAACGAAACGCGGCGTTTTCGTGATGCATGGAATGGTAATCGCGGCCGGAGAAAAAAGGCCGAACAGTGAGATTCGCCTTTTTCACTGGATTTAAGAGGCGCCATGAAAGCGCAGCGACCGCGCCGCCGTTGGGGACGAAAAACTCGAACTGTATCTCGGTCCCGTCGCTCAACCGATAGGTCCATTGCGGCCACGGATCGGCTTTGAATGTTTCGATGCGTTTCGCACCGTCCGGGTGCACGACATCGGGGTTGTACATTTGAGAAGAAAGGGAAAACGCGCCGGCTTGCGTCTCGATCGACGCGTCAAAACCGTTGACGAGAACCAGCCGGCCCGCCGGCGGATTGGTCGCGGCGAGAAGCAGCGCATGATAGCGCCGCGTTCGGATTCCCGAGACTGTGCCGGAAGCGAAGCCGCCGAGCCCGTCGGTTTCGAGCCATTCGTCAAATTTCATTTTGTCAAAATCCATAATGACTCTTCGCTGGCGTTATTTTTCGATCAACTCGACCGCGTGTCCGTCGGGGTCGCGGGCGAGCAGCGCCTTATTGTAGCCGAACGACGGGCTCGGCAAGCCGACCGATCCGGATGAGATCAATCTCGCGCGTATCGTTTTCAGTCTCTTGAAAGCGCCGTCGGCCGTATCCGTCGCCAGCTTCGTTTGCCAGTGCCACAAATCGTTCGCCTTTGAATCGGCCGGCGCCTGACGGCCGTCGCGCGGCGTCAGGTAATCGAGAAACTCCACCCCCGGCCCGGCGCTCGCGCGGAGCCCGCTGATGCGGACCCTTGCGCCGAATACGTTGTTCAAATGCTCCTGCTCGGTGCCGTAATTCTCGCTTTCGCCCGCGAGCCGCATGCCGAGGACGTCGCGATAAAACTTCAAGCTCCGCTCGGTGTCGGAGACGACGATCGCGGTGTGGTCGATGCCGAGAAAAAGCCGGTCGTTTTTCTTCTGCCACTTCGGATCGCCTTTGCCCGGAGGAAAATAGATGATCTCGAGGTTGTGGCCGTCGGGATCGCGAAAATAAAAGGCGCGGATGCCGGCGGCAGCTTGATTCCAGTCCGGGAGACGCTGCGGACCGGTAGAGGCATGCTGCACCTTATTCATGCGGAGCTGCTGATAAGCCTTATCCATGTCGCCGACCACGATGGCGATGTGCTGAAACCAGTGATCGTTGCTTCGCGAATCGACAGGAATCGGTCTCCCTTTCGGGGCAAGATACTCCGTGAGCGCGATCGATTCATCGCCAAGGCGCATGCGCACGATGCGCATCCTCACGCCGAATACACCAAGGAGCTGTTCGTATTCAGCTCCGGCTATTTCGATATCCGAAATCTTCTCGAAGTTTAGCACTTTGGAAAAGAACTCTACCGAGCGATCAACGTCGGAAACAGTGAGGCCGACGCTATCAACCGCCTTCACCAGCGACTGCGCCCGCGCCGCACTGCCGGCGCAGACGATCATAAACAGTAAAGCGACGGGAAAGAATCCAATGGTTCTCTTACGAGGATTAGATTTCACGTTACTTCATTCTCCCAATCAGGTGCTCGCCAACGCGGAGCGCGTTAGCCATGATCGTTAAGGCCGGATTGACCGCGCCGCTGGAGACGAAGAAGCTGCCGTCGACGACGTAAAGATTGTCGACGTCGTGCGCTCGGCAGTTCGCATTGAGGGCGCTCGTCTTCGGGTCGTTGCCGAAGCGGATCGTCCCGACCTGATGAGCCACACCCGCCAGCGGAATTTTTTGGCCCACATACAGATTGCGGGCGAATAGGCCTTCATGGCATTCGCTGCCGTGAAGGGAGCAGTGGGTTTGCCGCTTCATCAGCTCCTTTAGCTTGGCGATCAACCGCTGGTGTCCTTCTCCATTATTGGGCGTGTAACTCAAAACGATGCCGCCGTTTTCGTCGATTGTGACGCGGTTGTTCGGATCGGGAAGGTCTTCCGAAGTGAGCCAGAAATCCAACGAATGCTTCGCCATCAAATCCAGCGTCCAGCCCGGCGTCAGCGGAGGAGCGCCGCCCTTCAATGTCTCGCCGTCAAGCTTGCCGACGAAGGAGATGTGGCCCATCGGATAGGGCCAGTCTTCGCTGCCGGAATAAAAATCGTTCACCGACAGCGTCTTCTGAAAAATCGTCGGATTCGGGCACTTGGAGAGCGCCATCAGCACGGAATTCACGTGACCCATGTAGTGGCGGCCGACGACGCTCGAGCTGTTGGCGAGGCCGCGCGGATGTTTGTCGTTCGCCGAGCGCAGCAGCAGAGCGGCTGAATTGATCGCGCCGCAAGACGCGACGACGAAATCGGCGGAAAATTCCTCGCGCGAGCCGTTTTGCCCGACGATCACTTTGCTGACCTCGCGTCCCGATGCGCTCGTTTCGAGCCGCTCGACGAAAGCATTCGTCTTCAGGGTAACGTTCGCGAATTTGAGCGCGGGATCGACGGCGCAGGCCTGCGCATCGGACTTCGCGCCGACCAGACACGGGAAACCGTCGCAGGTCTCACAGCGGATGCAGGCGCTGGCATGCCGATCACGCTCGTTCAGCATCACGCCGAGCGGCGTGTGAAACGGCCTGAGCCCCAGCCGCGCGAAATCTTCCGACAAGTGTTGAATGCGCGTCTCGTGGCTGATCGCCGGATGCGGATACGGTCCGCTTGCCGGCGGCTCGGTCGGATCTTCGCCGCGCTGGCCGTGAACGTAATACAGCCGTTCGGCTTCCGTGTAGTACGTCTCCAGATCGTCGTAAGAGATCGGCCAGGCCGGCGAGATGCCGCCGTGATGCTTGATCTCGCTGAAATCCTGCTTCCGCAACCGAAACAGCGCGGCGCCGTAAAACTTCGTATTGCCGCCCACATAATAATTCGTGTGCGGGTGCAGCTCGCCGCCGTCCTTGTCGTGCCAAGTTTCCTTGGTCTGGTATTTGCCTTCCAGATTAACGGCGCGGGGATTCCAGTTGTCCTTCTCGCGTGGCACGTAGTCGCCGCGTTCAAGCAGCAGGATCTTTTTGCCCGTCGGCGCCAGCTTGTGCGTCAACGTTCCGCCGCCGGCCCCGCTTCCGATGATGATGACGTCATAATGATTATCCATAGCCATGACCCAACTCCTTCTTACGCGGCCGACTTTTGTTCAATTGCTTGACGAACGGGCTTTGAGTCCGTTCTGAGGTGCACCAGGTCTTTCGAGAATAAAAGATCGAACGACCAGCCCAGGGCGACGCGGAGTTTTTTCTCAAGTCGCGGGAGTTTACTTAAATATATGGTTCGCCAGAGCCACCAGGCGATGAAGCCGGAGAAGTTAACACCGAAAATGTTTGCAACTCCGGTGCGCTTTCCGATGGCGGCGAGCTGGCCGATTGTCGAGAAAACGAAAGGTCGTTTACGTCCACCGTCCATCGCGGCTAGCAAGTTAAGCGCGAGCACTTTGCCTTGGCGCAGCGCATGCTGCGCCGTCGGGGGATAGAGCTGACCGGATCGAGGATCGCGCATCGCCGCAGCGTCGCCGAGCGCCCAGACTCCGGGATGGCCGGGAACTTCCATGGTATTCTCGACGACGATTTTGCCTTTATCCTTCGCGCATGCCAGCTTGGCGAGGAGTGGATTCGGCGCCGTCCCCGCCGTCCATATCAACGTATCGGTCGGGATAAAAGTTCCATCGTTAAGCGTTGCGCCGCTGTCCGAAAGCGAGGCCACGGCCGTCTTCAGGCGCACTTCGATACCGCGCTCCGAAAGCTTCCGCTCGGCATACGTGCCCAGCTTCCGCCCCAGCTCCGGAAGAAGGTGCGGGCCGTATTCCACGAGAACGACGCGGATCATCTCTTGCTGCAGATTGGGATAGAATCGAATCGCTTCATGGAGAAAGTCGTTGATCGCGGCGACAGTCTCGACGCCGGCAAAGCCGCCGCCGGCAACGAGAAACGTAAGCAGCTTCCCTCGCGACGCTGAACAGCATTCGAAGTCAGCCTCCTCGAGATGATCGATCAACCGGCTGCGCAGCCCGACCGCATCGTCGAGGGATTTCATCGAGAGACTCTTTTCCTCGACTCCGGGAAGACTGTAATAATTCGGCACCGAGCCCAGCGCGATCACCAGATGATCGTAGGTGAGCTCGTGATGATGAGCGCCGTCGGCATGCGAGGTAACGACGACTTTTGCGGCAAGATCGATCGATTCGACATTCGCGGCAACGAATCGGACGCGGTTAAGCAGCTTTCGGAGCGGATTCACGATATCGGCGGCGTCGAGATCGCTCGCCGCAACTTCGTGGAGCATCGGCGTGAAGAGAAAAAAGTTTTCGCGGTTAACGAGCGTGACCTCTATGTCGTCACGGCGCCCGAGCCTTTTCTGAAGCTCGAGCGCCGTGTAGAGCCCGCCGAAACCGCCGCCAAGAATAAGAATGCGCTGTGGCATTGTAGTCTCTTCGCGAGATTCAGCTCTTTTGCATTCCCAGCGATGCGGCGCCGAAATTTACGCCAAACCGTGCGCACCAGATGCTAACCGACTGGTATTTGCCGAGATCGACATCCGCCGGAACGTCGTAGTTCTGGTCGCCCATGTTGCCCTTCATCGAGCCAAGGTCGATAAAGCCGGCCTTCTTCACGGTATCGTTGTCTTTGGCCACTTCAGCAGCGACGAGATACACATGAACGTCCGGGCCGTTGGAGGTTTCGAAGTTCGTAAGCCTCAACACCCGTTTGCCGTCGCCCAGCTGATAGACCGCGGCCATGCCCTTCGTTTCGTGGGCGAGGCCTTTGAAATCGCCCTTGGCGAGAACCGCCGGCTCGGTCGTTCGCGCCATCGCCGTCGCTGCGGATTGAGCCATCGGCAGCGACTCGTTGACCGATTTGTTGACGAACAACAGTTCGGGCCGAAATGCATACCAGCCGACGATCACGGCGACGACGGCTCCACCGATAATAATATTGCGTTTGCTCATGGAAAATTCCTCCTTATAAAGTTGTTTCGCGATCCTGCTATTTGGACGAAAGCGTATGTTCATTAGATGCCTACAGGAGACGAAAGGATGCGGCGAATTCGCTTTCAGAGTGAGTGACTGTAGATAAATTAAAAAGCCACCGGCGCGATCAACGCCGGTGGCTTTGGCTCTCAAGCCGGGCCGCGCTTACATCGCTCCGGGCATCATCGCCGGTGTTATGGTCACCTTCATCGCCTTGACCGTATTCGTAAACGCGCTGCCGTACTTGACATCTTTCGCATTCTTAACGATGCCGTTTTCGGCTTCGCCTGTGTTGGGCCCTTTTTGTCTCGGCCCCTGATCCGGCCCGATGCCGGGCTCTTGGTTCATCTCGGTGCCGGCGTCCCAGAGAATCATCTGCGACGTGATGTCGCCGCTGATCGCTTTGCCGTCCTTGAAGAGCGCAATGCCCGCTTCGCCCGGCGCGTAGAACCAATCATTCGACTGCCCCATCATGGTGGTGAGCGTCAGCCGATCACCGGGCACCGCGGAAATCGTGACTTCATACGCCGAACCGGGAGTGATCGGCCCGGG
>Ga0075433_10001260_pt1 | contig 18507 bp, 14 predicted proteins | sample RhiMethybrSRZTD2_FD_75299 | JGI IMG/M metagenome (GOLD analysis project Ga0075433, IMG submission 75299) | Populus rhizosphere microbial communities from Tennessee, USA - Rhizosphere MetaG P. TD hybrid SRZTD2 | ecosystem: Host-associated > Plants > Roots > Rhizosphere > Soil | place: USA... | reverse complement strand
AAGCTTCCGACTCCCGACGAGCTCAAGGCGGTCGGCCGGCAACTCGGCATGACCTTGTCCGACGCGGACGTCGCGTTCTTCCTCGAGACGATGGGCGGCAGCGTAGCGGCCTATCACGCCGTCGAAGCGATGGCCGATCCGATGCCGCCGGTGAAGTATCCGCGCACGCCGGGCTATCGACCCGAGGGCGCGGAGAACAAGTACAACGCCTGGTACTACAAGAGCGAGGTGCAGGGCGCAGGCTCGGGCAAGCTGCGGGGCAAGCGCATCGCGCTGAAGGACAACGTCTGCCTGGCCGGCGTGCCGATGATGAACGGCGCCTCCACGCTGGAAGGCTATGTCCCCGACGTCGATGCGACGATCGTCACGCGCATGCTCGACGCGGGCGGCACGATCGTCGGTAAGGTGCACTGCGAGTACTTCTGCTTCTCGGGCGGCAGCCACACGAGCGCGGCTGGCCCCGTGCAGAATCCGCGCAAGCCGGGCTACTCGGCCGGTGGGTCCTCGTCGGGTAGCGCGGCCGTCATCGCGGCGGGCGAGGTCGACATGGCGATCGGCGGCGATCAGGGCGGCTCGATACGCATTCCGTCCGCCTACTGCGGCGTGTACGGCATGAAGCCGACGCACGGCCTCGTGCCTTACACGGGCATCTTCCCGATCGAGCTGACGCTGGATCACACGGGCCCGATGACGGCGACGGTCGCGGACAACGCGCTCCTGCTCGAGGTGCTGGCCGGGCCCGATGGCCTCGATCCGCGGCAGGTGAACGTGAAGACTGCGACGTACACGAACGCGCTGACGGGCGATGCGCGCGGGCTGAAGATCGCGGTGGTGAAGGAAGGCTTCGGTCTTCCGAACTCCGAGCAGGACGTCGACACGCTGGTGCGCAAGGCTGCGGCGACGTTCAGGCAGCTCGGCGCGCAGGTGGACGAGGTCTCCATCCCGCTGCATCTGGCCGGGCCCGCCATCTGGACGCCGATCGCCGTCGAAGGCGCGACCTGGCAGATGCTGAACGGCAACGGCTTCGGCTTCAACTGGAAGGGTCTGTATGTCACCAGCCTCATCGACGCGCATGCGGCGTGGCGCCAACGGGCCGACGAGTTCTCCGACACGCTGAAGACCACGATCCTGTTCGGGCAGTACGCGCTCAATCGATATCGCGGACACTACTACGCCAAGTCCCAGAACCTCGCGCGCTCGCTCCGCGCCGCCTACGACGCCGTGCTGAAGGACTACGAGCTGCTGCTGATGCCGACGCTCCCGCTGAAGGCGACGCCGATCCCCAAGGCCGGCGCGCCACGCATGGAGGTGATCCAGCGGGCGTTCGAAATGATCGGCAACACCTGTCCGTTCGACGTGACCGGTCATCCGTCCATGAGCGTGCCGTGCGGGCTGAGCGACGGACTGCCAGCGGGCATGATGCTCACCGCCAAACACTTCGACGAGGTGTCGATCTACCGCGCGGCGTCGGCCTTCGAGAAGGCGGGAGACTGGCGGGGGGTGCGCGCCTAGGCCAGAAACGCACCCCAGCGGTCTTTCGCGAGCGCGGCGCTTCCGTGAGAAACTTAACGCTCAATGCGTCCCGCACGCGCCGCGGAACCGTCGGGAACCGGGCAGCAGCTTGCCGCAGTGCTATTCGACTTCGGCGGCACGCTCGACGGCACTCTGCCCTGGAAAGACCGGATGTTTCGGATCTTGCGAGCCGAGGGCGTCGAGGTGACACCCGAGCGCTTCGATCCGCTGTTCTACCGCGCCGACGATGCCCTCGTCGGCGCGATCCCCGACACGCTGCCGCTCGCCGAGACCGTCGGCCGGTTGGCGGCCGGTCTCGGCGCTTCGCTCGGACTGAGCGACGATCTCATCCAGCACGTCGCGCGGCGCTTCGTGGACGACATCACGCGCAGCGTCCGGGACAACCTTTCGCTTTTGTCCGAGCTGTCGCGTCGCTATGAGCTGGCAATCGTCTCGAACTTTTACGGCAACCTGCCTCGCGTCTGTGAGGACCTCGGCCTTCATCCGCTGTTCGGGGTGATCGTCGATTCCACCGAGGTGGGCTGGACGAAGCCCGATCCGCGTATCTTCACGCACGCGCTCGCCAAGCTCGGCCTGCAGGCCGACGCCGCGACGTTCGTCGGCGACTCGCTGCGGCGCGACATGGCTGGCGCCCGCGGCGTCGGCATGGCGCATATCTGGCTGACCGCGGAGACTGCGTCGGCGCCGCGCCCCTGCTGCGCGGACGACCGCGTGATCCGCTCGCTGAGCGACCTGCGGGGGTTGCTGCTGTGAGCCGCTGCCGCGGCGGCATCATCGCGGCCGGCGAGGGTAGTCGTCTGCGCGCGACGGGATTCGCAATGCCGAAGCCGCTGGTGCCGGTCGCGGGCGTCCCCCTGATCGATTGGGTGATCGGCAACTTTCGTGCCGCCGGCATCACGTCGCTCGTGATGATCGTCAACGAGCAGTCGCGGGCATGCCGCGACTGGGTCCACTCACGCTTTCCGGACCTGGACCTCGACGTGATTGTGAAGACGACGGCCTCGTCGCTCGAGAGCTTTCTCGAGGTCAGTCGGCGTCTCGGCGGCGAGCGCGCCCTTGTCTCGACCGTGGACGCATGGTGTCGGCCGGCCGACTTCGCACGCTTCCTCCAGGCTGCGCTGAGCCGGCCCGCGGACGCGAGCGTCCTGGCGGTGACACCGCTGGTCGCCGACGAGCGTCCTTTATGGGTGGATGTCGACGGGGCGGGGCGTATCCGAAGGATCGGCGGGCCGGACGGGACGCACGTGACCGCCGGCATGTACATGCTGTCGGACCGGGCGCGTGCTCTCTCCGCGCCGCCACTCGGTAGCTTGCGCCAGTTCCTCGCGTGGCTGCATGCGCAGGGCGAGCCGATGTACGCCGAGACGATCGAAAACGTGGTGGACGTCGATCAGCAGTCAGACGTCGTGCTGGCCGAAGCGCTCGCAGGGCGGGCACGCGAGTGAATCTCCGCGGAGGTGACAGGTGAGCGACGCATCGTGTTGGGGCATCTTTCGCGAACGAGAGCATTCTCCCGGCCGTGAATCCGACGACGGCCAGATCCTGAACCTGACGGGAAAGCACCTCGAGGCCCGCGGGTTCCAGGTGACGTTGAGGACGGCCGAGGAAGTGCTCGCGACGCCCGACGATCGGCCTCTCGGCGTGTTCCTCATGTGCGAGCGGCTGGACATCCTCGATCATCTGCGAACGCTTGAGCTCCGCGGCGTTCCCCATGTGAATGGCCCGCTCGCCGTGCTGAACACGTACCGCGAGCGGATGATCGCCCTGTTCAGCGAGGCCAACGTCCCCTTCATCGAGAGCCGACTCGTGTCGACGGACAAGCCGGTCGACGCCGTGGCGTTCCCCGTGTGGGTCAAGCGCGCCGACGTGCACAACACGCAGGACGGCGACGTCACGCTCGCCAGCACGCGCGAGGCCGTGGCCGGCGCGCTCGCAGAGCTGGCCGCTCGCGGCCTCCCGCGCGCGGTGCTGCAGCCACACGTGGACGGCGACCTCGTCAAGTTCTACGGCGTCGGCACCGGTACGGGGCCGGCGGGTGGGCCGCCGTGGTTTCGCTGGTTCTACCATCGCGAGCAGCGCCTGGCCGGACACACGTTCGATCAGGCGGGCCTGGGCCGGATCGTGCGCCGCGCGGCGCTCGCCCTCGGCCTGGACGTGTACGGGGGCGACGCGATCGTGACGCCGGCCGGTGACGTCGTGCTGCTCGACGTGAACGCATGGCCGAGCTTTGCGCTCTATCGTGAGGAGGCGGCCGAGCGTATCGCCGCGCACGTCGCGCTCCGCTTCGCCGGAGCGCGGCGATGACGCGCCGTCGCGAGATCGGACCGCAGTCCAAGCGGATCGTCGCCGAGGAGCAGCGTCACATGTCGCCCGGGCTGCAGTCGTTCGCACTCAGCGCGGGCGTGGCGATGGCGCGTGGTGAAGGCTCGATGCTGTTCGACGAGGATGGCAACGAGTACATCGACTTCATCGCGGGCATCGGCGTGGGCAGCGTCGGGCACTGTCATCCGCATTACGTCGAATCGCTCAAACGCCAGCTAGAGCGGCTGACGTTCGGCAGCTTCACCACCGAGACGCGCGCGCGGTTCCTCACACAGCTCGGCGGCCTCACGCCCGAAGGCCTCACACGCATCCAGCTCTTCTCCGGCGGCGCCGAAGCGGTCGAGGCGGCGCTGCGCCTGGCCAAGGCCGCGACGGGCAAGCACGAGGTCATCGGCTTCTGGGGCGGATTCCACGGCAAAACGGGCGGCGTGCTCGGCCTGCTCGGCAGCGAGTTCAAGCATAGCCTTGGGCCGTTCTTGCCCGGCCGATACGTCTCGCCGTATGCGGACTGCTATCGCTGCCCGCTCAAGCTGCGCTTTCCCGAGTGCGGCATCGCGTGCGCGGAGTTTTTGCGCGACGTCATCCGCTATCAGACCGGAGGCGAGATCTCGGCCATCATCGTGGAGCCGATCCAGGGCACGGCCGGCAACGTCGTGCCGCCGCCGGGATTCCTGCAGGCCGTCCAGTCCATTGCCAAGGATCACAACGCGCTGCTGATCGCCGACGAGATGCTGAGCGGCTACGGCCGGACCGGCGCGATGTGGGCCGCCAACCACGAGCGTGTCGTGCCCGACATCATGACCGCTGGCAAGGGTATGGGCGGCGGCTTCCCGTTGAGCGCCGTGATCTCGACTGACGCCTTGACGAACCGCCCGCCGTGGTCGAATCCGAGCGCCAGCTCGTCGAGCTATGGCGGCAATCCGCTCGCGGCCGCCGCCGGCCTCGCGACGCTCGAAATCTTGCTGAAGGAAGATCTGGTGCGCAACGCCGAGCGCGTCGGCACGGTGATGCTCGCGCGCCTTCAGGCGATGAAGGAGAAGCATCGGTGCATCGGCGAGGTCCGGGGCAAGGGCCTGATGCTCGGCATCGAGCTGGTTCGTGATCGGCAGACGAAGGAGCCGCTCGGCAAAGAAGTGACGCGAGCGCTCTACCAGGAGTGCCTGCGGCGTGGTCTGGTCGCCATGACGTACGCGCCGTCGATTCGCATCAACCCGCCGCTGGTCATCCAGGAGCAGACCGCGCTCGCCGGGCTCGCCATTCTCGACGAGGCGCTCGACGTGGTCGCGCGTCAGCACGGACTCAGCTGAGGCATGCTGCGCGGCGCGATCGTCGGTCTCGGAAACGTCGGCCGGGAGGTTCACATCCCTGCCTGGCGTCGCCGGAGCGACGTCGAGATCGTTGCCGCCAACGATGCGGATCTCGCGCGCCGCTCACTCGTCGCGGCGTCGCTGCCCGCGGCGCGCTGGTACGACTCGGCGGATGAGCTGCTGGCGCGCGAGCGCCTCGACTTCATCGACATCTGCACACCGCCTTCGAGCCACGGTCCGCTGGTGTGCCGTGCGCTCGAGCGTGGCCTGCACGTCTTCTGTGAGAAACCGCTCGTCATCGCGCGCGACGAGCTCGATCGCGTGGCAACGCTCGCGGAGACGAGGCGGCGGGTGGTTCACACCGTTCACAACTGGCATCACGCGCCGATCATCAAACGTGCGAGCGAGCTCGTGCGTGAGGGGGCGCTGGGACGGCTCACACGCGTGGCGTGGCGGACGCTTCGCACGCGCCCGGCCGCCGCAGCCGGCAACGGCAACGGAAGCAACTGGCGACTCGATCCGAAGCTCGCCGGCGGCGGGATTCTGACGGACCACGGCTGGCATGCGTTCTATCTGGTGACGGGCTGGATCGGGGACACGCCGACGTCCGTGAGCGCGCGACTCGAGCAGCGCGGGCCCGCGACGCTCGCCGTCGAAGACACGGCAACCGTGAGTGTGGTGTTCCCCGACGCGACGACCGAAATCTTCCTGACGTGGGCCGCCGACCGTCGCGAGAACGTCGCGCACCTCGTCGGAAGCGCGGGCCGCATCGAGCTGTGTGACGACACGCTCGTGCTCGAGCGCAACGGCCACGCTGAGCGGTGGACCTGTCCGCCGTCGCTGTCGAACGGGTCGGTGCACCCGGATTGGTTCGATCCCGAAGTCGCGCAGTTCCTCGACGCGGTGACGCGCACGCCGGCGCAGAGCAATCTCGGCGAGGCGTGGCTGTGCGGCGTGCTCGAGAGTGCCGCCCGCGAGTCGAGCCGTCGCGGTGGGCAGCCGGTCGCGGTGCCGGCGCTGCCCCTGTCGATGGCATGAGCGGCGCGCTCCTCGTCGTCGTCCCCTCGGCGTCGAACGGCGGCCCGTCCGTCTCCCCCAGCACCGTGGTCGCGGGGCTGCCGCTGATCACACGAATCATTCGAGCGGCCAAGAGCTCCGGCTACGCCGACGTGCTGGTTTGCGACATGGACGCCGCGACTCGGGGACTCGTCGAGGGGGCGGGCGCGGCCGTTCTGACGCCCTCGAGGAGCGCTGACGATCGGCTTTGCCGGCGAATCGTCGTGATGCCGGCCAACGTCGTGCCGCAGTCTCGGTGGCTCCGCTCGTTGCTGAACGAGCCGATCGAGTCGGAGCGGCTCTACGTCGACGGCGCCTCCGTCGTGCTCGTCGAGACGGCGCGTTCCGCGGCTGTCATCGCAGCGGCCGCCCGGTCGGCGAGCGCACCGGCGCTGGTCGGCGCGCTGGCGCAGGTGTTCGACAAGGACCCACAGCCGCTGAGGCGCGACGGGAGCTTCGCCGTCGAGTCGGCGGGAGAGGTTGCCAAGGCAGAGACGTGGCTGCTTCGGAGCCTCATCAAAGAGAACGAGGGGTTCATGTCGCGCCACTTCGAGCGCCTGATCTCACTGGCGATCACGCGGCGCCTCGTGCGGACCGGTGTGACGCCCGACATGATGACCCTCACGAGCCTCGCCGTCGGCCTCTCCGGCGCGCCGTTCTTCCTGAGCTCGACACCGGCGCTGCAGCTTGCCGGCTCGCTGCTGTTCCTGGTGCATTCGATCCTCGACGGCTGCGACGGTGAGCTCGCGCGACTCAAATTCCTACAGTCCCGCCGCGGCGCGATCCTCGATTACTGGGGCGACAACGCCGTCCACGTCGCCGTGTTTCTCTGCATCGCGATCGGGTGGGCGCTGAGCGCAGGTACGCCATGGCCGCTCGCGCTCGGCGCCGTCGCGGCTGTCGGGACGCTCGGCTCCGCCGCGATGATGTTCGAGCGCACCGCGGCCGATCGTCCCGAAAGCGCCGACAGCCCGCTCATGGCACGGCTGACCGCCGCGCTCGCCAGCCGGGACTTCATCTATGGGCTGATCCTGTGCTCGGCCTTCGGCAAGGCCTTCTGGTTTTTGATCGCGGCAGCCGCCGGGACGCCGGCATTCTTTCTCGTGGTGCTGTGGATCGAGCATCGTCGTGGCCGCGTTCGCTGACGTCCTGCTGCGCGGGCTGAATCTTGCGGGTCAAGCAATCGCCATCGGCGGTGTGGCGTTCGCGCTCATCGTGCTGTGGTCGGGCTCGCCGCGCGTGTGGCGGTTGCTCGCGGTGGGCGCCGCCACGGTCGCCATCACCCAATGCCTGTTGCTCGCCACGGTCGCGACGGCGCTTGGCTCGCCGTCCGACTGGCATACGCGTGAGCTTCTCGCGACCTCCTTCGTCGCCGCCAGTCTGGTCAGAATTCTCGCGAGCGTCGGACTGATCGTCGGGGCCCTGGTCCTGAGCGCGCCCTCCCAGCGGCCTCTGCGCTGGACGGTCCTCATCGGATCGGCGCTGCTGCTCGTCGTCGCCGGCGGGTGGACCAGCCACGCCGCGGCACGATCCGGCGATCGCGCCATCCCAATGGTGTTCGACGTGCTCCACCAGCTGGCGGCGGCGATCTGGGTCGGCGGCCTCGTCCACCTGCTTGTGGCGGCGTTCGCGGCGGTGGAGCGCTCGAGCGAGCGCGCGTGGTCGGCGGCTCTTCTTCAACGCTTCTCGGCAATGGCGCTGGGCGCCGTCGCCGTGCTGATCCTCGCCGGCGTCGGGCTCACGACCCGGTACGTGGACGGCGTGCATGGCATGGTCGGCACCGCCTATGGCGTCATGGTGCTCACGAAGATCGTGCTCCTCGGCGGACTCCTGTTGCTCGGAGCCGGAAACTTCTTCGCCATTCGGCGCTTCGCGTCGGCCGAGCGCCTGTTGTCCGTGCTTCGGCTTCGACGCTTTGTCGAGGTCGAGCTCGGACTCGGCATCACGGTACTGTTCGCGGCCGCGTCACTGACGTCGCTGCCGCCGGCGATCGACGTCGTGGCCGACCGGGCAACGCCCGCCGAGGTCGCCACGCGATTCACCCCGCGCATGCCGAGCTTCACGTCACCGACGATCGACCAGCTGCCCATCGACGATCCCAACGCGCCGCGGACGGACGCCGACCGTGCGTGGTCCGAATACAACCATCACGTCGCGGGCCTGTTCGTGCTGCTTATGGGGTCGCTTGCGGTCCTGCACGTGAGCGGTGTTCGATGGGCGCGTCACTGGCCACTAGCGCTGCTGGGACTGGCGGGCTTCATGCTGGTGCGGAACGATCCGGGCGCGTGGCCGCTCGGCCCTCAAGGCTTCTGGGCCAGCATGGCGGAGCCGACGGTCTTGCAGCATCGCGCGTTCGTGGTGCTGGTCGTGGTCTTCGCCTTCTTCGAGTGGGCGGTACGCGCGCGGAAGCTGCGATCGCCGCGCTGGGCGCTCGTGTTTCCGCTGCTCTGCGCCGTCGGCGGTGGCCTCTTGCTCACGCACTCGCACGCCAGCCTCAATCTGAAAACGGAGTTCCTGACGGAGGTCACGCACGCCCCGCTGGGCGTGCTTGGCATCGTCGTCGGCTGGGCGCGCTGGCTAGAGCTTCGGCTGGCGGCGCCCGAGGATCGGCTGCCGGGTCGCGTCTGGGCGATGGCCATGACGGTATTCGGCGTGCTGTTGTTGTTGTATCGGGAGAGCTGAGCTCAGCGCATGAAGATACTCCGCGCCGTGCTGCTCGTGGTCGGCCTCGCGTTCCTCGGGGTCCTGATCGCGAAGAACGATCCGGAAGCCATCTTCGCGTCGATCACGCAATTGTCGTGGCGGCTTGGGGTGCTGGTCTGCTTTCCGTTCCTGCTCGTCACGGCGTTCGACACCCTCGGCTGGCATTTCGCGTTCCTCCGCTCGCGCGTCGATTTCCCCACGCTCCTCGGCGTCCGGATGGCGGGCGAGGCCTTCAATCTCACGACGCCGACCGCCGCCGTCGGCGGCGAATTCGTCAAAGCGTGGATGTTGCGCGGACGCGTGCCGCTCGACGAAGCCATCTTGTCCGTCGTGGTGGCGAAGACGACGATCATGATCGGCCAGGGCCTGTTTCTGCTCGTGGGCACCGTCATCACGTGGAACGCCGGACCGCAGGACTCACGGCTGCTCGGGTGGATGGTGTGGCTGCTCGCCCTGGAAGTGCTCGCGATCGTCGGCTTCCTGATCGCGCAGATTCGCGGAGGCTTCGGCTGGGTGCCGGGCCTGCTGGCGCGCGTGGGCCTCGGTCGGTCGCGGCACGGCGAGACGGTCGCGCGTCTCGACCGCGGCCTGGCCTGGTTCTACAGCAATGAGCCGCGACGGCTGATGCTGTCGATCTTCTTTCATTTCGTCGCGTGGCTGCTCGGCTCGCTCGAGGCCTACCTGATGCTCTATTTCCTCGGCATCCACGTGTCGCTGGCCACCGCGACCATCATCGAGGCGCTCGGGACCGCGGTGCGATTCGCGACGTTCCTGGTGCCAGCCAGCCTCGGCGCACTCGAGGGCGGCTATGTCGCCACGTTCACCGCGCTGGGGCTGGCGCCGTCGGCCGGCGTCGCCTTTGGCCTTACGCGACGGGTGCGCGAGCTCGTGTGGATCACGGTCGGCTTCATTGTGTTCGCCCTGATTCGACCGAAAGCGGCGGGCGAGGTGGGGGGCCCGGTGAAGGCCCCCCAGCCCGATTAATCGCGCTGGATGTCGCGCACGTAGATGTTGTCGGCGACGACCGAGTTCGCCTTGATCGTGTCGGCGTAGATCACGCCGGCGGTGACCGTCGGCAGCTTGATGTCACCCTTCGCGTCCTTGATCTTCACGGCATCGGACTGGTGAACCGCGCCCTGGACCATCGGAGCTTTGATCTTGTTGGCGTAGATCGTCTGCGCACGAACCTCCTGCGCGACGATGTCGCCGGCCTGCACGGTCGGCGGCGTTGACGGCACGACGACCGTCGTCGACGGCTGCTGTTGCGGGACTACGATCGTCGACGGCTGGCTCGGCTGCACGACAGTAGGTGCGGGTTGGCTCGGCTGTACGACAACCGGAGCTTGTCCCGGCTGAACGATGACGTCGGCGGCGCCGGCGAGTCCAGCGCTCACGACGCCGACGGCAAACACACTCGCGACGGCGAACACCTTGCGTGATTTCATCTCGTCCCCCTCACTGCGGATCCTTCCAGCGGATCCGGCTTCGGGATCAGGAGGAGAGGGTGCAAAGCGAATGCCGGCGAGCGCTATGGACTCTCGAGAGCGTGCGGCCCATAGGAGGGCCGCGCCAGGCCCGGCAGCTCCGTGACGGTATCCGCTTTGAGCAGGAGCGTGGGCGGAATCGTCAGCCCAAGCCCGCGCGCCGTCTTCGAGTTGATCACGAGCTGAAACTTCGTCGGCTCTTCGACGGGAAGATCAGCGGGCTTGGCGCCTCTGAAGATCTTGTGCGCGTAAATCGCGGCGCGGCGATACATGTCGGGATAATCCACGCCGTACGAGATCAGACCACCGGAGAATTCTGTCGACGCGTACATCGCGGGAAGCCGGCGCTTGGCCGCGAGCTCGACGATCAGCTGTTGATTCGCCTGCGTGAGCGTGTCGATGCCGACGACGAGCGCGTCCGCACGCTGTCGGACCGCAGCGTCGAACGCCGGCTCGAGGTCCGAGACCTTTCGCACGTCGAGAAGCTGAGGCTCGAGACCTCGTGACCGCGTGGCCCTCTCGACCTCTTTCCACTGGGGTGGCAGCGCAGGGTTGCTCATGTTGAGCAGCACGCCGATCCGCGTGGCCTTCGGCACCAGCTCCATGAGCAGCTGCACCCGCTTGGGAAAGATGTCGGTCACGGCGGCGCTGAGGCCCGTGACGTTGGCGCCGGGACGCGCGAGGCTCGCGACGACACCTTGTCCGACAGGATCGCCGACTCCCGTGATGATCACCGGAATCGTGGTCGTGGCCTTCTTGGCCGCCAGCGCCGCCGGCGTGCCCCGCGTCACGATCACGTCCACTTTCGCGCGGGCCAGCTCGTTCGCGAGGGCAGGGAACCGCTCGTCGTGGCCGTCCGCCGACCGGTAGTCGATGACGAATGTCTCGCCCTCGACGTACCCGAGGTCGCGCATGCCTTGGCGGAACGCTTCGATGTTGGTGGCGTTGATCCCCGTCGGTGTCCGCTCGAGCATTCCGATGCGATAGAGCTTTTCCGACTGCGCCGCCCTGACGGCAAACGGCGTTGCGATCACCGCCACCAACGCGGTGAGGGCCAACAACTCGAGCCGTCTCATGTGTCCTCCGACTTGGGAGCCGACAGCGTCACGCACTCGCGGATCGCAGCCGTGCGGTCATCTGCGACAAAAACACTCGGGGCGCAAACAGCACAATGCGTGCCGCACCGCGTGGTCGGAAAATTGCGGCTTTTCGGAGCACCGCGTCGAGTCCCCACGGCGGAGCGCCTTGACCGACCGGAGAACTGCCCGATGCGACGACGTCGCCCGAGGCTCGCGCGAGCCTCGGGCGTTACGCGGTTGCGCGGAAGCGTGCGATCACTGGGCGGGGACGGGAACCCACGCGTCCGGGCACGTCTGCACCGACGGATAGTAGGCGCCGTAGCTGGGGCAGTAGTACCAGTAGCTTGCCGCCGGGGCCTGATACGCGTACCCGGGGTCGTACGAATACCCGTATGAATACGGATACGCGTACGGCCAGAACAACGGTGCGGCGATGAACGCTCCGCCGACGAAGACCCTTCCGCCGTTATGGAAGCGGCGCCCGTCGAGGCGACCGTGGAAGCCCGGATGGCCGCCGTGGAAGCCGGAGCTGCCATGGAATCCGGGTCTTGCGGCGTTGAACGCCGGCGCGCCGCCGCGGAACGCCGGCGCGGCGCCGCGGAAGCCACCGCCGCCGTGGAAGCCGCCGCCGCCGTGGGAGCCACCGCCGCCGCGGAAACCGCCGCCGCCATGCGGGGCGGCGAACCCGAACGATGCCGTCCCCAGGATGATCGCGATCCCAATCAGGGCAATCGATGAAAGCTTTTTCATGACTTCGTCACTCCCATCACTAGGACGCGCGCCAGGCCCTGAAGTATTCAGACTTCGCTCCATCGATGCGAGGGAAGGCCCCGTATTTCTTGCTAGCCGTGAGGGTACCGTTCGTGATCTAACGGTGTATGCCTAAAGCCGCAATCACCGCCACAGGTCACTACGTTCCCCCCGACATCTATCCCAACACGTGGTTCGAGCAGCGACTCGACACTACGGATGCGTGGATCCGCGAGCGCACCGGCATCACGGAGCGACGCTTCGCGAAGGACGGCGGCGCCTCCGACCTGGCGCTGCCCGCCGCCCGCCGCTGCCTGGAAATGCGGGGCATCGAAGCCGCCGCCCTCGATTGCATCATCGTCGCGACGATGACGCCTGACCGTCCGATTCCGTCGACGGCGGCCCTGCTGCAAGCCAAGCTCGGCGCCATCAACGCCTGGGGCTTCGATCTCGCCGGCGCGTGCTCGGGATTCGTCTACGCGCTGGTGACTGCGACCAAGCTCGTGGAGGGAGGCGCTGCTCGCCGCGTGCTGGTCTGTGGTGCGGACCGCATGTCGAGCGTCATCGATCCCAGCGACCGGGCGACCGCCGTGCTGTTCGGCGACGGCGCGGGCGTCGTCCTCGTCGAGGAGAGCGAGGATGCAGACGTCGGTATTCTCGAGCACGTCTGCCACATGGATGGCGAGGGCGCGGCCGCCCTTTATATACCGGCCGGCGGCAGCGTGCAGCCCCCCAGCGCGGAAACGGTGGCGCAGCGTCGGCACTTCGTCGTCCAGGATGGTCCCACGGTGTTCAAGTCGGCCGTCGTCGGCATGGCCGACGTCACCGAGGAGCTGCTCAAGCGCGCCGACCTGCGACTCGAAGACGTCGCCTGGATGGTGCCCCACCAGGCGAATCGCCGAATCATCGAGGCCGTGGCCAAGCGGCTCGGTGTCTCGCTCGAGCGCGTCGTCATCAATCTCGATCGCTACGGCAACACGGTGGCGGCCACGATTCCCCTCGGGCTCTCCGAATGGCACACCGAAGGCCGTCTGGCGTACGGCGACCGCATCGTGCTCGCGGCCTTCGGCGCGGGATTCACATCCGGCGCCGTGTATTTGAGGTGGGCGATCGGGGCATAGCGCCGTTCGGCCTCATTGACTGGCTGCTGACCTCCGGGCTACTGTCTGGCGCTCGATATGAAATGTCCTCGGTGCCAGCACGAAAATCCTCCGAACGCTAAGTTTTGCCTCGAGTGCGGCGCGCGCCTCGCGCTCGCGTGCGGATCATGCGGTACGGAGCTTCCCGCGTTAGCTCGCTTCTGTCTGCAATGCGGCCAGCCGGTGACCAGCGGCGCAGCGGCGCCGGCTCGTTCGCCTTCGCCCGAGACGTACACGCCCCGGCACCTCGCAGAGAAAATCCTCACCTCCAAGGCGGCGCTGGAGGGCGAGCGCAAGCAAGTCACCGTTCTCTTTGCCGACCTCAAGGGCTCGATGGAGCTGATGGCCGATCGAGATCCAGAAGAGGCGGGCAGGATCCTCGACCCCGTCCTCGAGCGAATGATGGAGGCCGTCCATCGCTACGAGGGCACGGTGAACCAGGTCATGGGCGACGGGATCATGGCGATCTTCGGTGCTCCGGTGGCGCACGAAGAGCACGCCATTCGCGCCTGCTATGCGGCGCTTCGCATGCAAGAGACGGTGCAGCGCTATGCCGAAGAGGCGCGCCGAACTCATGGCATGACCGTTCGCATCCGCGTCGGGCTCAATTCGGGCGAAGTCGTCGTCCGCGCGATCGGCAGCGACCTGCACATGGATTACACCGCGGTTGGCCAGACGACGCACCTCGCGGCGCGAATGGAGCAGCTTGCCGATCCCGGCAGCACCCTCATCAGTCCGGCGACGCTCGAGCTGGCTGGCGGCTACGTGGAAGCGAAATCACTGGGGCTAGTGCCCGTGAAAGGTCTTCCGGAGCCGGTCGAGGTCTTCGAGCTCACCGCAGCCGGGACAGCGCGATCACGCCTTCAGGCGACCGCCGCTCGCGGACTGACGCCCTTCGTTGGACGGGACCCCGAGCTTGCGCACCTCGTTCGCGCTCAGGAGCAGGCGCGCGCCGGCCACGGCCAGCTCGTGGCGATCGTCGGCGAGGCGGGCGTCGGTAAGTCGCGTCTCTACCACGAGTTCATTCACTCGCATCGTGTCCAGGGCTGGCTCGTCCTGCAGGCGAGCGCCGTGTCCCATGGCAAAAGCATCAGCTATCTGCCGGTGATCGATCTGCTCAAGGCCTATTGCAAGCTGGAGGACCGAGACGATCATCGCGCGCTCCGAGAAAAGATCACCGGCAAGCTGTTCACGCTCGATGAGTCACTGAAACCGCTCTTGCCGGCGTTCTTCGGCCTCCTCGACGTGCCCGTCGAGGATCCGCAGTGGCAGGCCCTGGATCCGGCCCAGCGGCGCCACCAGACACTCGACGCCAACAAGCGCCTGCTGCTCCGTGAGGCGCAGGCCCAGCCTGTGGTCGTCATTTTCGAGGACCTGCACTGGGTCGATACCGAGACGCAAGCGCTGCTCGATAGCCTCGTGGCGAGCCTGCCGGCGGCGCGGCTTCTGATGCTCGTCAACTATCGTCCCGAGTACCAGCACGGTTGGGGCAGCAAGACGTATTACACCCAGCTCCGGCTCGACGCGCTGCCTGCCGAAAGCGCGGGCGAGCTGCTCGAAGCGCTCTTGGGCACGGATCCCGCTCTGACGCCGCTCAAGGAGCTTCTGACGGCGCGGACCTCGGGCAATCCGCTCTTTCTCGAAGAAAGCGTTCGGACGCTGGTCGAGACACGGGCGCTTTCCGGTGTACGAGGCGCCTACCGGCTGACGCAGCCTGTGGAAGCGATCCGGGTGCCGGCAACCGTGCAGTCGATTCTGGCCTCGCGCATCGATCGTCTGCCGCTCGACGAGAAACGTCTCCTGCAGTCCGCTGCGGTCATCGGGAAAGATGTTCCGTCAGCACTCCTTCAGGGAATCACCGGAGCGCCGGAGGAGGACCTTCGCCGTGGGCTGGCGCATCTGCAGGCGGCCGAGTTTCTCTACGAGAAGAGTCTCTTCCCCGATCTCGAGTACACGTTCAAGCACGCCCTCACTCACGACGTCGCGTATGAGAGCCTGCTCCAGGATCGCCGACGCGACCTGCACGCGAAAGTTGTCGACACGATCGAGACGCTGTACTCGGATCGGCTCACGGAGCAGATCGAGCGGCTCGCCCACCATGCATTCAGGGGCGAGGTCTGGGAAAAGGCGCTCGGATATCTGCATCAGGCCGCGGCCAAGGCGTTTGCCCGGTCGGCCAACCGCGAGGCCGTGGCCTATCTGCAACAGGCGCTCGTGGCGATCGAGCATCTTCCCGAGTCGCGCCTGACGCTGGAGCAAGCGATCGATCTCCGATTCGACCTCCGCAATTCGCTCTTCCCGCTCGGTGAGCTCGACGCGATGCTGACCACGCTGCGTGAGGCTGAGCGCCTCGCGACAGCGCTCGATGATCGACGCCGGCTGGCCTGGGTATCCGTCTACATGAGCCAGTATCAGTGGGTGACGGGCCACTTGACGGACGCGCGAGCGTCTGGCGAGCGCGCCGGAGCGATCGCGGAAACGCTGGGCGATTCGGCGCTTCAAGCCGTCGCGAATTATTACGCGGGTGCGGCGTGCTTCTCCTCGACGGACTATCGGGACGCCGAGCGCTTCCTTCGAAGAGCGATCGACGCCCTCGAGGGGGATCTGAGTCGAGAGCGCTTTGGCCTGGCGGGCTTCCCGTCGGTGATGGCGCGATGGCTGCTCGCGTCGTCACTCGCCGAGTGTGGTGAGTTCACAGAGGCGTTGATCCGTGGCCAGGAAGCGGTCCGGCTCGGCGACGAGGTCCGTCACCCGTATAGCTTGATTCTCGCGTGCTGGGGTCTCGCGCTCGTCTACGCGCTCAAGGGCGAGCTGAGCCACGCCAGCGTCCAGCTGGAGCGCGCGCTGGCGCTTTGCCGCGAGTGGACCGTGCCGATCCTCTCGCCGTTCACCTCGGGATTCCTCGGCTACCTGCACACGCTTTCCGGACGAGTCACCGAAGGTCTGTCGTCGCTGCAGCAGGCAACAAAAGATCAGGAAGCCAGCGGGCTTGCGCTCTACCAATCGCGTCTCATGGTATGGCTCGGCGAGACGTTGCTGCTGGCGGATCAGCCCGAGGCTGCTATCGCTCACGCCGAGCGGACGCTCGCGCTCAGTCGTGAGCGTGGTGAACGCGGCGTGGAAGCCCAAGCGTACTGGCTCCTCGGTGAGGTAGCCTCGAGTCGCGAGCCGCTCGACGCCGAGATCGCCGAGGGTCACTACCGGCAGGCGCTGACGCTCGCTTCGGCGCTGTCGATGCGCCCGCTCAGTGCCCACTGCCACGCTGGCCTTGCGAAGCTCTATCGCCGCGCCGGTAACGACACGTCGGCTCAGGAGCACCTCGGCATGGCAACGGCCATGTACCGCGAAATGGCGATGGCGTCGCCACTCGCTCGGACATAGCTCGCGCTCGTCGGCTCCCTATCGCATCGGAACCGGTGGCGCCCTCCGACGGTTTCTGGTTAGTTTGGGGCGGGCGCTGACCCCGGTCTCCGAGCGCGTGAGAACGAGAGGGAATCGCATGCGTGTCCTTTTGCTGTCCATGCCGGATTCGTTCGAGCATATGCCGTCGATCGCGATCCGGATGCCGAACGGCGCGCTGACGTCGCTTGCGGGCAACGTGGATGGCCACCATCGCGTGGCCGTGGCAGATCTCATCCTGGTTCAACAGCGCGTGCGAGAAACGATCGAGCAGCTCGTCCGGGAGCACACACCCGACGTCGTGGGACTCTCCGTGATGACGTTCCAGCGACGAACGGCCCTGAAAGTCATTGATCTCGTCCGTCGGCTCAGGCCAGCGGCGCACGTTGTGGTTGGCGGCTACGACCCCAGTTTGGCGCCGGAGGCGTACAGCACGACCCCGGAGGTCGCGGCAGACTTCATCGTGCGAGGTGAGGGGGAAATCACGTTTCGGAACTTGCTGCGCGCGATCGAGGCACATCGTGCGTACGACGGCATCGCGGGCCTCGCGTACCGCGTCGGGCAGGGATTCGTACACAATCCGGACCGGCCGGTCACGACGCTAGGGAGCAGCGAGATTCGCCTGCCCAATCGAAGCGCGCGCGTCCTCACGGGATATACGATGGTTGGCCGACAGGTCGATGTCATCGAGACCTCTCGGGGCTGTACCTTCGATTGCAGCTTCTGCTCGATCATCGAAATGCGGGGTCGAAACTTTCACACCTACGACTTCGACCGAGTCCTCGCTGACATTCGCGACGCGCGCGCCCACGGAGCGGAGTCGATCTTCCTCGTCGACGATAACATCACACTAAATGTTCGCCGCTTCGAGGCGCTATGCCGGGCGATCATCGATGCGCGCCTCGATCGTCTGGAATACAGCGTCCAGGCGATGACGTCGGCGATCGCAACCCACGGCGCCACGCTGGCGCCGCTGATGCGCCGGGCGGGCTTCCGTTACGTGTTCCTGGGAATCGAAAACATCCTCGATGGCGACCTTCAGTTCCTGCGCGCCACCGCCAAGAACACGCGACGGGAGACGGGCGGGCCGCGTAACGCCACGATTCAGGCGATCGAATATCTGCATCGCAACCGGATGTACGTCGTGGGCGGGCTGATCGTCGGAAATCCGAATGACACCCGCGAATGTATCGAAGCCAACCTCGAATTCGCCCGGCGCTACGTCGACTATCCATATATTCAGCACCCGACGCCATATCCCGGGACGCCGATGACCACGGACTTTCAGCGTCGCGGACTGATCGTCAGCGAGCAGGTCGACGAGTATGACGGCACCACCGCGGTGGTTCGGAGTGAATATCTGACGGCGGAAGAGATCGAATTCTTCCGATGGCGAGCGGAGCGGTGGATGAAGCTGCGTCACTTGCCGAGCGCACTGCGGCACAATCCACGGTTCGGCTTCCGTCATGGTCTCAGGATGCTGCGACATACCTTTCGAGGGAGCTCTCTCCGATCGCTGCTCGGCCTCGAAGACGAGCGCAAGGCCTTCGAGCGATACCGGGCGATGCGGAAAGCGGAGCGCGCCTACGTGTGAGCGGGTTGCCCGCTCATGGCGGTGGATCATCCTCGTCGAGTTCGTCTCTCTCGGCGTCTTCGCACATGCGGCTCTGGCGACCACGTTCACGATCGATCAGTCGCGGAGCTTGCTGGTCGTGCAGCTCTTCAGAGACGGCGT
>Ga0075433_10001252_pt1 | contig 18532 bp, 13 predicted proteins | sample RhiMethybrSRZTD2_FD_75299 | JGI IMG/M metagenome (GOLD analysis project Ga0075433, IMG submission 75299) | Populus rhizosphere microbial communities from Tennessee, USA - Rhizosphere MetaG P. TD hybrid SRZTD2 | ecosystem: Host-associated > Plants > Roots > Rhizosphere > Soil | place: USA... | reverse complement strand
GCTTTGGCTGAAATGGTATTCGCTATCCTTTTGACGTTGTGCCTTCCGCAAAGGTTCCCATCCAGGCCATCAAAGGCGCGCCGCGCCGGATTGAACGACGCCTGCGCGCCAGGAGCATAGATAGGGGTCTTGTCGTTACGATAACGGCAAGACCCCTATCTATGAAACGTGATTTGAAAATCCGCAGTCCCCTAGACCAGGCTACTTATTCTGAACCCAGGTCCAGAGCTGGCCGATGTTGGCGGTGTCGAAGTACGGGCCATAGAACTTCGGAATGCTCGGATCGCCGCCGCTGACGACACTGTTGACATAGTTGCCGCCGCTGAGGTACGGAATGAAGTTCAACACCCATGGGCCACCGCTCGAGCCATAAGTCATGTCGCAGCCCATCCCGATGACGCCACCGGCCTGCTCCTGCCACGACTCGCCGACGCACACGCTGGAGTAGTTGGTGTTACCGATGTTGGCCGGGTAGCCGAACGCATTGAGCAGCTGGATGGGGCTATAGTTCCACGCCAGCCCCAAGTTGCCGACCCACTGATTAACGCGATAGCCGCTCCGGTCGCTGACCGCAACCATCCCCACGTCGTCGGCGCGCGCACCGTTGGTGGCCCAGTTGCCCAAGGTTGCCAGGCTGAAAGCCGTGAATGTGCCATAGGGAGCGGCACCATAGCGGTAGGCCGGGACGAAGCTCACGTGCGTATGAAAGCCGCGGCCCGGCGTATAGACGCAATGCCCAGCCGTCAGCACGCCTCTATTCGCCACCACTGCTGCCGAACACGACGAAGACTGCCCATAGGTGTTCGTGAAGAACAGCCGCCCCATTGCGCGAAACGGGTGGTACTGCCACATTTGCGTATTATAGTTGACCGGATAGCGGTCGAAGCGCGCCGTGCCCGACGTGAACGGATCGACGGCGAGTGTGTCCGCCGGCGCGTTCGTCAGCGCCGCCTGGTTGCTGGCCGGCACGGCTTCAGCCGCACGTAGCCACTCCGACGGGTAGAGCTGGCGGGCGAGTTGATCCATCTTCGGCGCGGACGCGATCGAGTTGACCGTCTGCACCGGCTGAGCTGGTGCTGTCTGCTCACTCGCTGCCGGCTGATTCAGGCCCTTTTCGACTGGCAGGGGCATGGCCTGAGCGCTCAGCATGCGGTCACGCGTCCAGAACGCTTCGGTCGCGCTCTGTTGCTGGCTCGAAACACTCACTGTCACGACCGCCGATTTTTGCACCGTGCCAACGCTCGATCCGCCCAGCGAATACGACTGTGCCGATACGCTGCTTACCAGGATCAGCAACAGCAAGCCGATAACTGCCCGCACGATCCAAACCTTCCGTCCCTGTGTCATTGTGAAACCTCCCCTTGTCTGCGATGTGTTACTACACTACTCATCCAGTTCGGTTTGATGAAAGCGCTTCCACCTTGTGACTCATAGAACGCGATGTTGATCCTTTTTTGCAAACGCTGCGCAGGATATTTGGAAAGGATCTGCTGAGCCACAGTAGTACAACGATATTGCCAACTACATAGATACGGAGAAGCGTCACTCTGTATAAATCGTCATCGTGCCGCGCGAGCCGCGCAGCATCGGGGAGAGTCGGTGCAGTCTGGGTGGAATAGGAGGGGTTGAAATATTCCCGGCTATGAAGCGTGAAACGCGTCGCGCATCACCTTTCACGCTCGGCGATCTCGGCCAGCTCGGCCCAGCGCTCGACCGCAGCTTCGAGGTCGGCATCGACGCGCTTCAGCTCGGCGGTCAGCCGCAGCAGCTCCTGGTAATCGCCGCTCGCCATGTTGACGCGCGCCGCCAGCGCCGCCTGCTCACTTTCCAGCGCGGCGATGCGCTCTTCCAGCGCGGCGAGTTCGCGCAGCTCCTTGAAGGTCAGCTTGCGCGGGCGCGTTGGCGTAGGTGCCGAGGCCGGTTTCGGGCGCACGCGCTCGGCGGCGGTCGCGGCTTCGGCAGTGCGGCGGGCCACAACCTCGGCGTAATAGCTGTAGCTGCCAGGGTACTCGACCACTGCGCCGCCCTCGAACGCCAGCAGCCGCTCGGCCACCCGATCCAGGAAGTAGCGATCATGCGAGACGGCGATCAGCGCTCCTGCGAAATCGTCCAGGTAATCTTCGAGCACGGCGAGCGTCTGGATGTCGAGATCGTTGGTCGGCTCGTCGAGCAGCAGCACGTTCGGCGCGGCGATCAGCGTGCGCAGCAGGTAGAGCCGCCGCCGCTCGCCGCCGGAGAGCTTGGCGATCAGGCTGTAGTGGGCTGCGGGCGGGAACAGGAAGCGTTCGAGCATCTGCGCGGCGCTGGCGAGCGCGCCTTCGCCGGTGCGCACCAGCTCGGCACCCGCTTTGATATAGTCGATCACGCGCTGCGATTCGTCCAGGCCGGCGCTCTCCTGATCGTAGTAGGCCAGATGCACGGTCGCGCCGATGTCGATCCGGCCATCGTCGGGCGTGCCACGCCCGGCGATCAGGTTCAGCAGCGTGGTCTTGCCGCTGCCGTTCGGCCCGATTATGCCCAGCCGATCACGCGGCACGACGGCGAGGCTCAGGTTGTGGATCAGTGTTCGCTCGCCGTAGCCCTTGCGCACGCCCTTCAGCTCGATCACCTTCTTGCCTAGCCGCCGCGCCGCGACCGAGACCGCCAGCTCGCCGCGCGCTGCCTCGGGCACGGCTTCTTGCAGCTCGTTGATCCGGTCGATCCGCGCCTGCTGCTTGGTCGTGCGCGCTTGCGCACCGCGACGCAGCCAGGCCAGCTCTTTGCGCAGGATCGTCTGGCGGCGCGCTTCGCCGCTGGCCTGCTGCGCCGCACGCTCGGCCTTCAGCTCCAAAAACCGGCTGTAGCTGCCGGGGTAGCTGTACAGCCGTCCCGCATCCAGCTCGACGATGCGGCCTACCACGCGGTCGAGGAAGTAGCGATCATGTGTCACTAATACCAGTGCGGCGCTGCTGCGCGCCAGGTAGGTCTCTAGCCAGGCGATCGTTTCGACATCAATGTGGTTGGTCGGCTCGTCGAGGATCAGCAGATCGGTCGGTGTAATCAGCGCCGCCGCCAGCGCAACGCGTTTGCGCTGGCCGCCGGAGAGGTCGCCGACGCATGCGGACCAATCGTCGATGCCCAGACGCGTCAGGAGGGTCCTGACATTATTCTCAAGCTCCCAGGCACCCGCCTCGTCCATCCGCGCGACCAGCGCCGCAACGCGCTCTTGCAGCGCGTGGTCGTCGGGGGCATGCGCCAGCGCAATCGAGGTCTGCTCGTACTCGCGCAGCAGTTGCACGTTGAGCGCATCGCCGCGAAACACCTGCTCGATCACCGTCAGATCGCCGTCGAGCGCCGGGTTCTGCGGCAGGTAGGCGATGCGCAGCTCGCGCGCAAGCGTGACGCGCCCGGCGTCGGGCGGCTCGATCCCCGCAACGATCCGCAACAGCGTCGATTTGCCGCTGCCGTTCACGCCGACCACGCCAACGCGCTCGCCGGCCTCGATGCCGAATGTGACACCGTCGAGCAGTGGCCGGTCGGCGTATTGTTTCGTGATCGCGTCGAGCGAGAGAACGATCATCGGATCGCCCGCTCGATCATCGTTTCAGAAATAGCGCCGACTTTCATGCATCCCCTCTTTGCAGGCAGCGCGCCTGTGGCTGATCGACGACTGCGATCATCCGTTCGGCACGGCGCAGCGTAAGTGTATATGGGTTGAGTCGCGTGTGGGCACGCATGCATTCTAGCCGAGAGCGGCAGAACGGGCAAGAAACGCGGCGATCATCCCAGTGATATAATTCGCACACGACGCAATCTTAGGGACTCGAAAAAGAGCAAGCATCCCACGTCCGTGAAACGTGAAACGTGAAACGTGATCGGGACACGTTTCACATTTCATGCGTATAATTGGGATGAACGCGCGGCTACACCGCGCCGACCGCGTGATTGTCGGGAGAGCCGCAATGCAGATATATAATACGCTGACACGCCGGAAAGAGCCGATCATCCCGATCACGCCCGGACGGATCAAGATGTACAGTTGCGGCCCGACCGTCTATCGGTACATTCATATCGGCAACCTGCGCACCTTTACGATGGCCGACTGGTTGCGACGGGCGCTCACCTACGCCGGCCTTGAGGTCTTACATATTAAAAATATCACCGATGTCGGCCATATGCGCGTCGAGTTGCTTGATCGTGGCGAGGACAAGCTGATCGCCCAGGCGCGCAAAGAAGGCAAGCGCGCCGACGAGATCGCGGCTTTCTACACCGACGCGTTTCTGGAGGACGAGGCACGGCTCAACATCCTGCCGGCGCACAGCTTTCCGCACGCGAGCGCGCATGTACACGAGATGATCACGATCATCGAAGGGCTGCTCCAGAAGGGCATCGCCTACCAAGCTGGCGGCAATATCTACTATGATGTCGCGCGATTCCCCGACTACGGCGCGCTCTCGGGCAATCAGATCGCCCAGCTCCTTGAGGGCGTGCGCGACCGGGTGGACAGCGAGAAGCACAACCAGGAGGACTTCGCGCTGTGGAAGGCGGCCGAGGCTGGCCGTGAGATGGCCTGGGATAGCCCGTGGGGCCGTGGCTTCCCCGGCTGGCATATCGAGTGCAGCGCCATGGCCATGAAATATCTCGGCCCGCGCTTCGACCTGCACACCGGCGGCGTGGATAATATCTTCCCGCATCACGAAGACGAGATCGCCCAGAGCGAGGGCTACACCGGGACGCGCTTCGTCAACACCTGGGTCCACGCGCAGCACCTGTTGGTCGATGGTCTCAAGATGGCCAAATCGACCGGCAACGCCTACACCCGCGCCGACATCGAGGCGCGCGGCTTCGAGCCGCTGGCGCTGCGCTACTTCTATACGACCGCCCACTACCGCAGCCGGATCAACTTTACCTTCACGGCGCTGAAGGCCGCGCAAACCTCGCTGCGTCGGCTGCGCCTAGCCGCGCTACGGCTGGCCGAACTGGCGGACCGCGACCGGCTGCCCGACGCAGCGGCGCTGCGCGAGACGGATTGGCAGCGCCGCTTCGACGCCGCGATCATGGACGACCTGAACATGCCCCGCGCAATGGCGGGCGTCTGGGATATGTTGCGCCGCTCGGGCGACAGCACCCCAGCCGCGCTTCAGCTGGCGCTGCTGCTCGACTTCGACCGTGTGCTGGGGTTCGGGCTGGCTGAGTGGTTGCATACCGCGACGAAGCACGAAGCACGAAGCACGAGCGCCCATTCGCCCTTCGTGCTTCATCCTTCGTCGGATATTCCCGAGCCAATCGCTGCGCTGGTGAGCCGGCGCACGGCGCTGCGCCAGCACCAGCGCTTCGCCGAGGCCGACGCACTGCGCGCACAGATCGCCGACGAGAGCTACGTCGTCAGCGACACACGGCGCGGGCCGCTGGTCGCGCTGCGCGCGCTGGATCAAGCGTTCACCGGCATCACCCGCTCGGCCGATGTGCCCGACATGTGTGCGATGCCCGACTTGTACGAGTTCTCGGTCAACCTGCTCGCGCGCGACAGCTGCGCCGACCTGCAACGCTGCATCGCGAGCATCGCACGGCAGCGCGCCGGCCGGCAGCTGGAGATCGTGATCGTCGACAACGGCTCGACCGACAACACCGTAGCATATCTCCAAGCGCTTATGCGCAACGGGCTGCACGCCGACGACGGCACGGCGATCCCCGTGCAAGTGCTCTTCGCCGATCACAACCTGGGCTTCGCGGCTGGGCGCAACGCGACGATGCGCGCAAGCCGTGGCCGCTCGATCATCCTGCTCGACAGCGCGATCGAGCTGCGCGACGACATCTGGTCCCCGCTCGCCCAAGCGCTCGCCGACCCCAGCGTCGGCGTCGCCGGGCCATATGGCCTGGTCACCAACGACCTACGCGAGTTCTACGAAAACAGCGGGCCGGATGTTGACGCGATCGAGGGCTATCTGATGGCCTTTCGGCGCGCGCTGCTGCCCGAAGTCGGCTGGACTGAGGAGAAGTTCCGCTTCTATCGGCTGCTCGACATCTACTACAGCTTTATGTTCAAAACCGCCGGCTACCGCGTTGTGGTCACGCCCGAAGTTGCGGCGCGTGTGACGAAGCACCCGCACCGCGAGTGGTTCAGCCTGACCGAAGAGGAGCGCGCGACCAAAAGCAAGAAGAACTACGACATCTTCAAGCGGCGCTGGCATCACGCCCAGAGCCTGCTGGTCGCGAACTTCGTGCCCGGCGACCGCTGGTTCGGCCACGACCACCCACATCATCTCGGCCCATCGCACGTCCACGCGCCCGCAGATCTGCCGCCGCCCGGCCAGCTACACAACCATCTTCACCAGCACTGGCCCGATCACGCCCACGCGCACCCGCATTCCCACGACGCGCCAACCGACCGCGCAAGCGCCGAGGCATGAGCTGCCGTATGCCGTTTACGTCGGATAGTACAAGGAACTAAAGCATGGCAAGCGTCATCACCGCTCGCACCGAGAGTGCGATTCAATACCTGAACCCGCTCAGTCTGGGGCGCAATATCTGGCGTCAGCGCAGCCTGATCCGCCAGTTCATCCGGCGCGAGATCGAGGGCCGTTATCGCGGCTCATTCCTCGGCCTGTTCTGGTCGTTCGTCAACCCGCTCGTGATGCTGCTGATCTACACCTTCGTTTTCGGCGTGATCTTCAAGGCGCGCTGGCCGCAGACCAAGACCAATAACTTGGGCGAATTCGCCGTGGTGCTCTTCTGCGGCCTGATCGCCTTCAACACCTTCAGCGAGTGCGTCAACCGATCCAGCGGGCTGATCCTGACCGTTCCAAATTATGTCAAGAAGGTCGTCTTCCCACTGGAGATCCTGCCGGTCAGCGTGCTGGGCTCGGCGCTGTTTCACATGCTGGTGAGCATGAGCATCTTGATGGTCGCCAACCTGCTGACCGGCGGCACAGTCTATTGGACGCTGCTGCTGCTGCCGCTGGTCGCGCTGCCGCTGATCTTTCTGAGCCTCGGCCTGGGCTGGTTTCTCGCTAGCCTGGGCGTCTTCGTCCGCGATGTCACATACACAGTCACGCTGGTCGTGCAGATGCTGTTCTTCCTGACGCCGATCGTCTATTCGCTCGACTCGATCAAAAGCATCCCGCCCACACTACAGTTGGTCATGCGCCTCAACCCGCTGGCCTCGATCGTCGAGAACTTCCGCCGCGTCGTGCTGTGGGGCCAGCAGCCGAGCTGGCTTGGCCTGGCGCTCTGGCTGCTGGGCACCGGCACGATCATGGTCCTGGGCTACGCCTGGTTTATGAAAACCAAGAAGGCATTCGCCGACGTGATCTAGCAGATCGGTCACAGCTTCTGATCCGCGAAGGGACGCGAAGAGTAACCAGCCTTCGCGTCCCACGCTTCACGCCTCACGCCTCACGCCTCACGTTTCACGTCTCACGCCTCAGCTCTTCGTAGAGCGCCTCGTGCTGTGCCGCGATCGTTTGCCACGCAAACGGCGCTGTCCACGCACGGCCCGCCGCCGCCAGCCGCTCGCGCAGCGCCGGATCGTCTGCCAGCCGCAGGAGCGCGCTCGCCAGCGCTGCGGCGTCCGACGGCGGCACCAGCAGGGCGCTCTCGCCATCTACCAGCGGGCGCAGCGTGAAGGAGGCCGACGGCAGACGCGCGCGCGGCATCTGGTCGGGGCCGCGCGTCGTCGCAGTTGGCAGGCCATGCGCCAGCAACGCCAGCAAGCTGCCGCGCCGGAACGATGCGCCATCCGCGAACGGCAGCGCGCCCAGATCGGCGGCCAGCAGATGCGCGGAAACCTCGGCGGCGGCGCAGTGGCCGGTGCTGATCACGCGGCGACCTAGTCTCTGCGCGTCGATGTGGCGGTGTACCTCCTCGGCATAGGCGCGATCGGCGGGTGCCGTCGCCATCCCGCCAACGACGATCAACCGCATGTGCTCGGGAAGCTGGCCCAGCGCATCGATCAGCACGTCGAGCCCCTTGCTACGCGAAACCAGGCCGAAGTAGGCGACCAGCAGATCAGACGGCTGCACCCCCAGCTGAGCCCGCCAATCGGCGCGATCATAACCCTGAGGCGGTGCCACCGGAATATTGCTGCCGATCGGGATCACCACCGGCAGATCAGCAGCGAGGTACCGCGATCCGGCGCTAGCCAGCGTCTGCGGCGGCATACGCGCCATACGCCACTCCGCGACCTGCGCGAAATCCTGCTCGTTCGTCACAACGACCGCATCGGCATCGCGCAGCAAGCGGCGCGTGACCCAGCCGCGCAGCGGGCCAGCCTTGGGGAAGAGGTAGGGCATCAGCAGATCGTGCGCGGTGACGGCGATCCGAGGGCGCGTCGGCAGGCCGCGCAATCGCCAAGGCAGCAGATTGATCGCCGGATGCATGCCATAGGCGCCGGTCTGATATTGGATGTGCAGCACATCGGGGCGCAGGCGATCCAGCGCCGCGACGACCTCGCGCCAGCTGCGCCAGCCCCAGGCCGCGATCGCCTGCGTCGGCAGCGACGACAGTCCGACGAGCACATTCGCCGCACTGGTCAGCACATTGATCGTATGGCCACGTTCGGCCAGCGCCGTGCCAAGCCGCAGGGTATAATCGCCGACGCCGCCGGGCTGGGGTGGATATTCGGCGCTGAGGAGTGCTATACGCATGCGGCTCAGATACAGCCACGCACGGTTAAAACCGTGCGCAAGCATCACCAAGCCCGCTGAAGCGGGCTGCGGGCGTGGATTCATCAGCCGGCTTCAGCCGGCTTGAGCGATAGTAGCCTGACGATTCATCGTCAGGCGAACGGCGGCAAAACCGTGCCGCACAAGCTCAGGCCACGCGCCCCAGCAACCCTGCGGCGATCGCGCGCAGCTCGGCCAGCGCCGCCACATCGCCATCATACAGTGAGTCGAGCGCGGCGAGCGCGGCCTGATGATAGGACGTGGCGATATGCTCGGTATAATGCCGCGCCTGCGCCGACTCCAGGATGGTCAAGATCTCGCGAACATCATCGCTGCCGATGCGCGCCTGGCCATAGAGCGCGGCCAGGCGCGCGCGCTGCTCGGCGGTGCGCAAGGCATAGATCACCGGCAGGCTAACCTTGCGCCGGTAGAGGTCGGCTGACGGCGGCTTGCCGGTCGTAGCCGGGTCGCCCCACACACCAAGGATATCGTCCTGGATCTGGAACGCGATGCCAAGATGCTGGCCAAACGCAAACAGCGCTCGTGCCATCGCAGCGCTGGCACCGCCGACGAGTGCGCCAAGCTCGGCCGCCCCCGCAACCAGCGCCGCCGTTTTACGACTGATCATCGTCAGGTAGTCGGCCTCGCTGATATGCAAGTCGCCCTCGTAGCTCAGATCGAGGAACTGCCCTTCGCAGAGCATCAGAATCGTCTCGTCGAAGCGGTGTAGTACCTTCAGCACCACCTCGGCAGGCACACCAGCCTGAATGAGACGATGCACCGACAGATGCGCGATCACACACATCCCATCGCCGGCGTTGATCCCCTGCGCGAGCCCCCACAGTTCCCAGACGGTCGAGCGACCACGCCGCGTCGTACTCTGATCTTCGATATCGTCGTGGATCAACGAGAAATCGTGAATCAGCTGGATGGCGGCGGCGAGCGGCAACGTCCGTAGCGGATCGCCGCCGGCCACCTGGCAGGCCAGCAGACTCAGGCGCGGGCGCAGCAGCTTGCCGGGATCGAAACCGGCTGGTGCCAGCTGCTCGTCGCGCCAGCCGAGCTGATATTCCTGCATTGCATAAAACTGTGCAACGCGCGCCTCGGCATGGGGAAAAGCCGCCTGCATTGCGGACTGAATCTGATTGCGAATCTCGGAAGCAATCATCGTTCATCTCTGTAGTATGACAGATGGGTGTAATCTTCCAGTAATCTTATGTAACCGGCTAGTAATCAAAATCTATTGTCGTGTGCGCGCTCGCATAGTACACTGCTTGTGCGGACCGTATTTAAGCAATCCATCACGGCACAGAGGTACGACAGCATCACCTGAAGCCGCGCATCGGGCGATCAGGGAACGTCGCAGTCATGCCTGGAAGCAGCACCTGAATCCTTGATCTTCGTACACATGCCATCGAGTTGATCGACGGACATCCCGCTTGAAAGGAGCCCATTCTTATGCCCCTCAACATGCGCTTTCGCTTCAGCCCCACCAAAGACGGTCTCGTCAAAGTGCTTGGTCCGCTGGAAACCGAGATTATGCAAATAATCTGGCAGGACGACCGCAGCACGGTGAAGAAGGTTCATCGCAAACTCTCGCAGCATCGCGAGATCGCCTATACGACTGTGATGACGACGATGACGCGCCTGGCCGAGAAGGGTGTGCTCAACCGCCACCGCGAGGGCCTGGCCTATGTCTACACACCAGCGATCACCGAGGAAGACTTCGTCACAATGGTTGTTCAGCAAGTGCTCGACGGGCTGCTGGACGATTACAGCGAGACGGCGGTCGACTATATGGTCGATTACCTGGCGCGGCGCAACCCCAGCGAGCTGAAACGGCTGCACAAAGCATTGCAGGCCCGCGTCGCCGCTTGAAGAGAACAGAGCGATGAGGCATAGGCGCTCGCTCTGCGTAGAGCTTATGCCTGATCGCTCAGCAGTTCGCCCCACAGATCATATTCGAGCGTCTGCGTCACACGGACCTGTACGAAATCGCCTGGCCGCGCAGTTCCCCAGGCAAAGACCTGACCATCGACCTCGGGCGCATCGCGAAACGAGCGCCCGACAATAATCGGCGCAGCATCGTCGGCTTCGCCCTGGCCCTCGACCAGCACACGGATCGTGCGCCCTTGCCAGCGCGCGTTGCGCGCCAGCGAGATCTGCTGCTGCAATTGCATGATCTCGTGCCAGCGCCGCTCGGTCACCTGCGCGCGAACCTGACCGGTCAGCGCGGCGGCTGGCGTGCCGGGCTCTTGCGAGTAGCGGAATACGCCGACGCGATCAAGCTGCTGCTCCTCCAGAAAGGCCAGCAGCGCCGCGAACTCCGCGCGCGTCTCGCCGGGGAAGCCGACGATGAAGGTCGAGCGCAGCGCGATATCGGGCATTGCGGCGCGCAGATCACGAATAGTCGCCTTGGTCTGCTCGGTATCGGGCGGGCGCCGCATTCGTCGCAGCGTGTCGGGATGCGCGTGCTGCAATGGCATGTCGAGGTAGGCGCAGATCTGTGGGCGACGCGCCATCGTTTCGATCAGGCGCGGGCTGATGCCATGCGGGTAGGCGTACATCAGCCGCAGCCAGACCTGCTCGGGCAGCATGGCGCACAGCTCGTCGAGCAGTACGGCCAGCCCATCCGTGATGCGCAAATCGCGGCCATAGTCGGTCAGATGTTGCGCCACCAGCACGATCTCGCGCACCCCCTGCGCCGCCAGTTCGCGCGCCTCGCCGAGGATCGCGCCGACGGCTTTGGAGCGCATATCGCCCTTGAACGACGGGATGGTGCAGAAGGCACAGCGCAAGTTGCAGCCATCCGAGATCTTCAGGTAGGCCGAGGGGCCGGCGCTGTGCCGACGAATCGGCGCGGTGCGCCAATCGGCATAGTCGCCTGGGACACTCAGATCGGGCGACGAGGCGACCCGCAGTGCGGGCGCAACGGCGACAGTCGGCGTACGTGCCGACTGCCCAACGGTTAATGGGATCAGCTCGCCCCAGCCATTCCCGGCTTTCCTGGTCGCCGTATCACCGATCACATCGCCGATTTTCATCCACTCGCGCGTGCTAAGCGTGGCATCCACGCCGGGCACCGCCTGCACCAGCGCGCCATGACTTTCGGCCATACAGCCGGCGGCGACGAGCCGCTGGCCCGGCGCTTTGCCCGCAGCCACCTCGCGCAGCACCTCCAGCGTTTCCGCGCGCGCGGCAGCGATGAAGCTGCACGTATTAACGATCACGACATCGGCCTCCTGCGCCGCCGCGACCGAGGTATGCCCTTGCGCCGCCAGGATGCCGCCCATCCCTTCACTGTCAACCGCATTTTTTGGGCAGCCAAGCGTGATAATGTGATATTTCATGCGTACTCAGCGATAGTTGGTAAATTGTAGCGGCACCGTAAAGTCGTCCTGGTGCTCTTTGACCAGCTTGATCACATTCTGCAAATCGTCTTTGCTCTTACTGCCGACGCGCAGAGCCTCGCCCTGGATGCGTGGCTGGACCTTGGGGTACTGATCGCGGATCAGCTTTTGCAGTTTCTTGGCGACATCTTCCGGGATGCCTTGCTGTAACGCGACAACCTGGCGCACCCGGCTGCCGCTTATCTCCTCGAACGGCTCGTAGCGAAAGATCTTCAGCGACAAATGCCGCCGCAGCGCCTTCGTCTCCAGAATATCGCGCACGGCAGCCAGGTGCATCTCGGAATCGGTCGTGATCGTTAGTTCCTTTTCGCCAAGCACAAGGTCGGTCTTGCTGTCTTTCAGATCATAGCGCGTATGAACATCGCGCTGGGTCTGATCGACGGTATTCACGATCTCCTGGCGATCAAACTCCGAGACGATATCAAATGTACTTTCGGCAGGCATTTTTTCCTCCACGAGAGTCAAAACAAAAGCAGGGGGCATTGCCCCCAGCCATATAGAGCCTACAGCGTGCGAGGCACCTTCGCGCCTATGGCGGCCAGCTAAACGTCTGCACCTCGCCGGATGTCGTGCTCAAGCGTGGCTGTTCCTGACCATTCACGATCACCGAGACGACCGATGCATTGCCCGCTTTGAGAAAGACCTTGCGCTGCGCAACGCCCTGCCAGACCTCGCCCGGCTTGAGCACACGCTGGAGCACCGATTTACCATCGGCCATAATATTCAGCCACGAGCCAGGGTTGTCGCCCTGGTCGATTCGGACTTCGAGCATGATCGGTGCCTCTTGCACCGCTGTTGGTGCCGACTGCGGATCGACCGCGCCGCCAGCCGAGCCAAGCGTTGCAGTCGTCGGCGCGGCCGTCGAGGAGCTGGCGATCTGCGGCTGGCTGGTCGCTTCCGGCACAGCTGTGGCCAGCGGGCCAGGCGTCGAGACTGTTGTTGGCAGGATCGTAGTCTGCTGCGCGTTTTCGCCGAGGTGGTTGGTTGCGTTCAGCACCAGATAGGTGACGCCAACCAGCGCCAGCACCACAAAGAAGACGCCGAAGAAGCTTGGGAGCGCAAATCCGCGTATCCGCGGCGACGAGGTGGCTTGAATGATGCGAATCGGGTCGGTGGTACCACGCTCGCGGCGATACAGCTCGACAAGCTCCTCGGCCGAGATATCGAGATAGATCGCATAATTACGAATAAACCCACGCGCGTACACGTCGCCAGGGAGATGTTGGAAATCGCCCTCTTCGAGCGCCACCAGATAGCGTTGCAGAATGCGGGTTTCGATTGCGGCCTGGGATAGGCTGATGCCCTGGCTCTCACGGGCCATGCGCAACCGCTCACCAAGCTGGCTCATGGTTTATACTCTCTTGTTATTCGTACACGCTCTACACAATGCAGGCATTTGCCGTTCTCTAGTGCCTTGCGGCGCTATTATACCACAAAAATATGCGCAGGTGCCCAGTGCTCGCTGGCGTGCCGGCACGCTGTCGTCGGCGGGCGACGGGTTTTACTTATTGTATGTCGTTTTCGCCCAGCGGGGCGAAAACGACATACAAAACGTATTGTATCGGGCATCTGTGAAACGCGAAACGCGAAACGCGAAACGTGATCACAAGACGGATCACGTTTCGCGCTTCATTAGGTACGCTGGGATGGTTAAAACCCCGCGCTGTACTACGGCAGGGCGGCCGATGAATCGATCGAGTAGCTGTTGATGATCTTATTGGTCGTGTCAAGCAGCCGCTCGAACTGCTCGTCGGGGACAGCAGTCGTCAGGATCGAGATCTTATCGCCTTTTTGCTCGATGAAGCTGTTACCCAGCAGCTTGGTCTTCGCGCCGCCAGACGCCTCAGCCGTATAGGTCCAGACGATTAGCACGCTGCCATCGGTCTGCGGCTTGGGCGGATCCATAGCGAAATCCGCCTGCGCTTGAAAGGACTTGTTGAGGAAGCTCTTCAGGAACGTGACCAGCTCATCCTGCGTCTGCTCTTTCTCTTCCTGGAACAGATCGACGACGAGCAAGCCGTTCTCGGTTGAGTCAGTCCAGAGCAAGATCGCCTCGCCCGGCTTGCTGTTGTCCTTGAGCGTCCAATCGACTGGAGCGTCGATCGAGAACAGGCCGGTATCGTAGGTGTAGGTTTGCAGATCGCCGATGACGATATCCTGGGTCTGGCCGGTTGGGATAGCGGTTGCCGGGGGCTCTGAGCTCAGCGGGACCGATGTATCGATCTTATACGAGTTGAGAATCGTGTTGATCGGTTCCTTGAGCGAGTCGAACTGCTCGTCTGGCAGAGCGATCGTTTCGACCGAGATCAGGTTGTCGCGCTGCTCGATGAAGCTGTTGCCCAGCAGCCGGATTGTCGCGCCGGTGCTCACTTTGGTATCGTAGCCCCAGACGATCAGGATGCTGCCGTCGGTCTGCGGCTTGGGCGTGTCCTGCGAGAATTTTTCTTGTTTGCTGTAGGTCGTGTCGAGGTAGTCGCTCAACATCTTGGTGAGCTCATCGGCGGTCTTCTCGCCCGTCGCCTCGAACAGGTCGACCAAGACCACGCCGTTTTCGCCTTTGTCGCTGAAGCGGACCAGCACCTCGGTCGGCGTGCTTTTATCCTCGGACGACCAGCTCGCCGGGATATCGATCGAGAAGATGTTGGTCTTGTAGGTATAGGTTTGCAGGTCGGTCATATCGACCTTTTCGGTCTTGGGTCCACCCGATGCCTCAGTCGGCTCCTCGACCGTCGGCTCGTCGGTCGGCTCGGGCTCGGCGGTTGGCTTCGGCTTTGGCGTCGGTCGGGGTGTCGAGGTCGGTCGTTCGGTGGGGGCAGGCGCGGCGGTTGGCGATTCCGCGACGGGGGCAACACCACACGCACCCAAGGCAAGCGCAACGATCAGTGCGAGGATACTCAGATTTAGACGACGCATGGTAAGCATTCTCCCTCTGTGGAACAAGTGTGAGGATATGAAGATATGATCCATTAGGATTCGGTCCTGGTCCTGTGTGGTCGATTCAGATCGCGTGCGTGCGTGCTGATTTGCCGCTATGCCGTATAGGGCAAATGCTGTTGTGACCTCCTTCCAGCCGCTGTGCCGAACGGCATGTCGCGTATTGAGCAGCGAATGCGTAGCAGCGACGAGCGCCTGAGACGGCATTCGGACCTCGTCGACCACTCCCACATATCTGAACGAGCATGGGTATGTCTTTTAGGATACCGTTGCAAGCCCCACATGTGGTACGCGCTGATCTAAATCATCAAGGCACGATTGATTCACCACACGCATCCTGCGGGCGAGCGTGTCGGAGGCGGCGGGCCTCGCCGAAGCTTCCCGACGCGCCACTGTGAAGGTTTCCCTGGCAGAATTCGGTATTGATTATAGTTAAGAACTATAGACTCAGGTTCCGAGATAGTCAAGAGCTTATTATTGCAGATAGGTAGCGACTTTTGAGCGTCTATGTTCCAAACGACTTGACAAAACGCGATGCCTGGCCTATAGTACCGCACGATCTTAGACTGGTGATGAATCTGTTCCTCGTTGAACGATTGCGGGTGCCTAGCACTTCGATCACGTATTCTGATCCGCGAAGATACGCGAAGATACGCGAATAGGAAACACGCCTTCGCGTGATCGTAGCGTGGCTTTGCGGTCGCTGCCGTATCTGCCAACACTTCCACAAGCTCATGGCGATACTCGTTTCACGACCGCGCGAGGGCACCTCACGGAACGCCGGTTGCGCGTTATAGCGCTGCGCTGAGGCTCGCGCCTTTCCAGCCAAGCGCACGGAGGGCATAGTGAGCGAGGATCTGTTGTTGGCGGCGACTGATGCGCGGATCGAGCCGAGCGGCGCGCGGCCAATCTCGAGCGGCCGGCGCTCGCTGACGGTGCTGTTGATCGTTGTGCTGATCGCCAGCGCCTGGGAGGGCGCAAAAGCGCTCTTCAGCCTCCCCGACTACAAGCTCCCCCATCTCCTGGCGATCTTTGCCCAGTTCGGCGAGCGAACCCAGGGCGGCAGCGGGCCAATCTGGGCCGTCTGGATGGTGCAAAACGCCGCTGTCACATTCGGCGAGGCGCTCAGCGGCTTCGTGCTCGGCGGGCTGTTCGGCTGCGCGCTGGCGATCCTCTTCGCCGCCTCGCCGCTGTTCGAGCGCGGGCTGCTGCCGTATGTCGTCGGCTCGCAAACCGTGCCGATACTGGCGATCGCGCCGATGGTCGTGATCGCGCTGGGGCGGCTGGGCGCGCCCGAGTGGCTGCCCAAGGCGGTCGTCGCGGCCTATCTGACCTTCTTCCCGGTGACGATCGGCATGCTGCGCGGTCTGCGCTCGGCTTCAGCCGAATCGCTTGATCTGATGCGCTCGTACGCCGCGACATCAACCCAGACATTCGTCAAGCTGCGCCTGCCGACCGCGCTACCCTATCTATTCACCTCGCTCAAGGTCGCCGCGACGGCCAGCGTCGTTGGCGCAATCGTCGCCGAATTGCCGGCTGGCTCGCAGCACGGCATCGGCGTGGTCATTCTCAACGCCACGCAATACTACAACTCGAACCCACCGATGTTATATGCAACCGTGATGGTAGCCGGCGCGGTCGGCCTGTGTTTCTATGGGCTGGTGGTCGTGGCCGAGCGATTGGCGGTTGGCGAACAGCGATTGAGGGACGTAGGATGAACGACGACGGCAGAAGCACACAGGCGGAGGATATGTTCGTCCGCCCTTTTTCAGCGCCTGCTGCGCCAGCGCCGATCATCATGATCGATCGCGTCAGCAAACTGTATGAGACTGGCAGCGGCGTGGTGACGGCGTTGCAGGATGTTAGCCTGACGATCGCTCCCGGCGAGTTCGTCTCGTTGATCGGGCCGAGCGGCTGCGGAAAGAGCACGCTGATGCGGCTGATCGGCGATCTGGTCCAGCCCAGCGCCGGCAGCATTCGCGTTAAGGGAAAATCGCCCGAGCAGGCACGAATCGACCGCGACTACGGGATCGTCTTCCAGGCACCGGTGCTCTACGACTGGCGCACCGTGCGCAAGAATGTCGAGCTGCCACTGGAGGTTATGGGTCGGCCCAGCGAGCTGCGGCACACACGAACGCAGGCGATGCTGCGGCTGGTCGGGTTGAGCGAGTTCGGCGATTCCTATCCCTGGCAGCTCTCCGGCGGCATGCAGCAGCGGGTCGCGATCGCGCGCGCGCTTTCGTTCGCGCCGTCGATTCTGCTGATGGACGAGCCGTTCGGCGCGCTCGATGAGATCACGCGCGAACGCATGCAGACCGAGCTGCTGACGATCTGGGGCGACGCCGAGACCGATACCACGGTTATTTTCGTCACACACAGCATTCCCGAGGCGGTGTTCCTCTCCGACCGTGTGGTGGTGATGTCGCCGCGCCCAGGCCGGATCGAGCGCCTGGTCAGGATCGACCTGCCGCGCCCACGCGACATCACCACGCGCGAGTCGCCGCGCTTCTTCGAGCTGGTCACCGAGGTGCGGGAGTGTCTACGGGCGTCGTAGAGCGGCGGTCATGTATTCTGAATCCACGAAGGTCACGAAGGACACGAAGGCCGGGAAGAAGATAGGTAGCCACACGCAAAGACGCAAAGACGTAAAGAAGTCCTACCTATACCTTGGTGACACCCGGAGGGTACGCGGTGTCTTGGTGGTTATCGTCCTTCCTATCTTCGTGTCCTTCGTGGATCGCGTAATCCGGATTCTTGAAGCGAGGCGTTCTGATCATGGCTGTCATCGGACTAACCCAACTGAATCAATCGCAGCGCGGACGCGTCCTGCTGTGGCGCTGGGGGCCACCCGCCATCACCTTTCTGGTGGTGCTGGCGCTCTGGGAGGGCGCGGTGCGCGGATTCGCGATAGAGACGTATCTGCTGCCTGCGCCGAGCGCCATCCTGACCTTTTTCTTCCAGCGGCCGGATTATCTGTTGAGCATCGGGCTGTTTACCTTGCGCGAGGCGCTGGCCGGCTTCGTGATCGGCTGCACGCTAGGCACGCTGCTCGCGATGCTCTGCGTGCGTTTCCGCGGGCTGGCGGAGGGACTGGTGCCGTTTTCCATCGCCTCCAACGCCGTGCCGATCGTCGCGCTCTCGCCGCTGCTGGGCATCTGGCTGGGCAGCACACGCCCGGCCTCGAAGATCGGCGTGGTCGCGGTCATGACGCTGTTTCCCACGCTCGTCAATGTCTACCGTGGCCTGACCACGCCCAGCGCCGACGCATTGCAGCTGATGCGCTCATACGCCGCCCGCCAGCGCGATGTGTTCCTCAAGCTGCGGCTGCCGGCCGCGCTGCCCTATCTGTTTAACGCGCTGAAGATCTGCTCGACGCTCAGCATGATCGGCGCAGTCGTGTCGGAGTTCTTCGGCGGTCAGCAGAACTCGCTAGGGGTCTACATCAAGAGCCAGGCGGGGATATTGCGCATGCGCGAGGCGTGGGCGGCGATCTTGGTGGCCTGCTTGATTGGGATCATTTTCTATCTGGTGATCACAATCGCCGAG
>Ga0075433_10001247_pt1 | contig 18559 bp, 16 predicted proteins | sample RhiMethybrSRZTD2_FD_75299 | JGI IMG/M metagenome (GOLD analysis project Ga0075433, IMG submission 75299) | Populus rhizosphere microbial communities from Tennessee, USA - Rhizosphere MetaG P. TD hybrid SRZTD2 | ecosystem: Host-associated > Plants > Roots > Rhizosphere > Soil | place: USA... | reverse complement strand
CGAGCCGGTCGAGCACGCGGTCGAGGACGGTGAGTGGGCGACGCTGGCCGGGAAGGGCACGCTGTTCGCGGGGCTGTTCGCGCTCGGCCTCATCGGGCTCGTCTACTACGACCGGCGGCTCTCGGCCCGGGCGCAGGACCGTCCGATCGGCCCCGGCGCCGCGACGGCGGCCTCGATTCGCCTGTCGTCACGCGTTCATCACCTGTCGGAGCCGAAGCGCCTCGCCCTCCTGATCGCAGTCGGCATCGGCCTGCACAACTTCTCCGAGGGGCTCGCGATCGGTCAGTCGGCTGCGAACGACGAGATCAAGCTCGCGCTGCTTCTCGTCATCGGTTTCGGCCTGCACAACTCGACCGAGGGCTTCGGCGTCGTCGGGCCGCTGTGCGCCGAAGCCGACCTGCCGAGCTGGCGCTTCCTGGGCGCGATGGGCCTGATCGCCGGGGGTCCGACGTTCCTCGGCACGCTCGTCGGCCAGTCGGTCGTCAACGAGACGCTGAACATGGCGTTCCTCGCTCTCGCCGCGGGATCGATCCTCTACGTCGTCGTGCAGCTCCTGAACGTCGGCTTCAAGCTCGGACACAAGGAGATGCTCATGTGGGGTCTCTTTGCGGGCATCGTGCTCGGCTTCGGCACCGACCTGGTCCTCGTCGCCGCGGGCGCGTAGCCCTGAGCGAGCGCGCGGCCGCGACTCCCACGACGATCTCGTTCGAGCGGAGCACAGCGCTCGCCGCGCCGGCGCCGGTCGTGTGGCGGCACGCCACGACGCCCGCCGGCATCAACACCGAGTTCGAGCCGTGGATGCGGATGACCGTGCCCCGGCGGCTCCGGGACACCAGCCTCGACGAGGTCGAGCTCGGCGTCAGGGTCTGCCGGAGCTGGGTCCTCGTGCTGGGCGTCGTGCCGTTCGAGTACGACGACCTCGTCATCGTCGAGCGGGGGCCCGGCCTGCGGTTCCTCGAGCGCTCGTCGACGCTCGTCGCCCGCACGTGGCAGCACGAGCGGACGGTCGTGGCGACGGATCATGGCTGCCGGCTCACCGACAGGATCTCGCTGGAGCCGCGTTCGGCCGTCGGGCGCGTGCCGGGCTCGGCGGCGATGGTGCGCCGGGCGGTGGAGGCGATCTTCGCCCACCGGCACCGGAGGCTGGCCGCCCGCTTCGGTTGACAGAGGCGTCCGGCAGCTGTGTCAGGCCGTGGGCGTGACGAACATCAGCTCGGCGAGCCGGATCGGGATCGTCTGCTCGCCGGCCGCCGTCTTCACGACGACGCCGTCGGGCGCCGGCCCCACGACGACCGCTTCGGAGCCCGGGGTCAGTTGCGCGCCCGCGAGCAACACCAACGCGTCGTCGTCGAGCTCGATCTTCTCGCTGATGCGGGACACGCTCACGGTCCCGTGATCGACCCGGCTCAGCGGGGTGGAGCCCCGGACGTCGACCTTGTGGGCGGAGCCGGGGATCGGGTTGCCGTGGGGGCACGTGGCCGGATCGCCGAGCAGCTGGACGAGCTTCTCCTCGACGTCGGCGGAGATCGCGTGCTCCCACCGGTCGGCCTCGCGGTGCACCTTCTCCCACTCGAGCCCGATCACGTCGGTCAGCAGCCGCTCGGCCAGGCGGTGGCGGCGGACGATCGACACGGCGAGGGTGCGCCCCTTGGCGGTGAGGCGGAGGCTGCGGTCGTCGAGCAGCTGGGCGTAGCCCTGCTCGACCAGCCGGTTGACCGTCTCGGAGACCGCCGGGGCCGAGATGCCGAGCCGCTCGACCAGGCGGGCCCGGATGGGAGGGATGCCCTCCTCCTCGATCTCCAGGATCGTCTCGAGGTACTCCTCGGTCGCGTCGTGCATCTCGGCCACGACCGAAGAATAGGGCCGGCGCCCGGTGACCCGGAACGGGCGGTTCCGCACGACCGCCGGCCACCGACTTGCACTCCCACGGGGTGAGTGCCATATGCTGTTAGCACTCGAATCCATTGAGTGCTAACCGACGCGCCCTCACCTGGAGGGCGCCGCCCCAGGGGGTATGGACGTATGCCGAAGCAGATCGCCTACAGCGAGCAGGCCCGCCGGGCACTCGAGGCAGGCATGAACAAGCTCGCCGACTCGGTACGGGTCACCATCGGCCCCAAGGGCCGCAACGTCGTGCTCGAGAAGAAGTGGGGAGCCCCCACGATCACGAACGACGGCGTCTCGATCGCCAAGGAGATCGAGCTCGAGGACCCGTACGAGAAGGTGGGCGCCGAGCTCGTCAAGGAAGTCGCCAAGAAGACCGACGACGTCGCCGGTGACGGCACCACGACCGCCACGGTCCTGGCCTGGGCGATGGTGCGCGAGGGCCTGCGCAACGTGGCCGCCGGCGCCAACCCGATGAGCCTGAAGAAGGGCATCGAGGCGGCCGTCGAGACGGCAGTGGGCGAGATCCAGAACGGCGCCATCGAGGTGAAGGCGGACCAGAAGCAGATCGCCAACGTCGCGGCGATCTCGGCCGCCGACCCGGACATCGGCGGGATGATCGCCGAGGCGCTCGACAAGGTCGGCACCGACGGCGTGATCACCGTCGAGGAGAGCCAGACCTTCGGGATGGAGCTCGACCTCGTCGAGGGCATGCGCTTCGACAAGGGCTACATCTCGCCGTACTTCGTCACCGATCCCGAGCGGATGGAGGGGGTGCTCGACGACGCGTACGTGCTGCTCGTGAGCACGAAGATCTCTGCCGTGAAGGACCTGCTGCCCGTGCTCGAGAAGGTGATGCAGGGCGGGAAGCCGCTGGTCATCATCGCCGAGGACGTCGAGGGCGAGGCCCTGGCGACGCTGGTGGTCAACAAGATCCGCGGCACGTTCAAGTCGGTGGCGGTGAAGGCCCCCGGCTTCGGCGAGCGTCGCAAGGCCATGCTCGAGGACATGGCGATCCTCACCGGCGGCACGGTGATCTCGGAGGAGGTCGGCCTCAAGCTCGAGAACGTCGGGCCCGACCTGCTCGGCACCGCCCGCAAGGTCGTCGTGACCAAGGACGAGACGACGGTCGTCGAGGGTGGCGGCAGCCAGGCCGACATCCAGGGCCGGATCAACCAGATCCGGGCCGAGATCGAGAACACCGACTCGGACTACGACCGCGAGAAGCTCCAGGAGCGCCTGGCGAAGCTCTCGGGTGGCGTGGCGATCATCAAGGTCGGCGCCGCGACCGAGGTGGAGCTCAAGGAGAAGAAGCACCGCATCGAGGACGCCGTCCAGACCACGAAGGCTGCGGTCGAGGAGGGTGTCGTCCCCGGCGGCGGCGTGGCGCTCCTGCGGGCGCAGGCAGCCGTGCTCGCGGCGGCGGACAAGCTCGAGGGCGACGACGCGACCGGGGCGAAGATGGTGTCCCGTGCGCTCGAAGAGCCGCTCAAGCAGATTGCGGTGAACGCCGGCTACGAGGGCGGCGTCGTCGTCGAGAAGGTGCGTTCGCTCAAGGGCTCCGAGGGCCTGAACGCTTCCACCGGCGACTACGAGGACCTCGTCAAGGCGGGAGTCATCGACGCCGCCAAGGTGACGCGCTCTGCGCTGCAGAACGCGGCTTCGATCGCGGCGTTGTTCCTCACCACCGAGGCGGTGGTGGCGGACAAGCCCGAGGAGAAGCCCGCGATGCCGGCCGGCGGCGGAATGCCCGGCGGCATGGACGGCATGGGCGACTTCTAAAACTCGTACCACCGGTCCACGACCGAACCGCAGTGGGGCGCCCTCCGGGGCGCCCCACTCGCGCGGCGGTAGCCTCGACCCGTGGAACCCGTTGCGCCGTCGGAGGGGTGGGGCGTCCTTCATCTCTTCTACAAGCTGGACCGCGCGCGCGCCGACGCCGAGCCGGGCGGGACGAAGCGGGTCCTCGACGCGATCTCGTCGCTCGAGTCCGACGGGCACCAGGTGCTGGTGTTCACGGTGCTCGGCCACAAATCCGAGCTCGGCGTCATGGCGCTCGGGCCCGACGTCGCCCGGCTCCAGGCGTTCCAGCACGAGCTCGCCGCCGCGCCGCTCTCGCTCGAATGGTCGTACGTGTCGCTCACGGAACGCTCCGAGTACACGGACGACGAGGAACGCGCCCGCCAGCGCCTGTACCCGACGCTCCCGCGCAAGCGGGCGATCTGCTTCTACCCCATGTCGAAGCGACGCGAAGCCGACGCGAACTGGTACGAGCTCCCCTTCGACCAGCGCAAGCAGCTCATGGGCGGCCACGCCCGCGTCGGCCGTGCCTACGCCGGGCGGGTGCTCCAGCTGATCACCGGCTCGACCGGGCTCGACGACTGGGAGTGGGGCGTCACGCTGCTGGCCGACGACCCCGCCGCGCTCAAGGAGATCGTCTACGAGATGCGCTTCGACGAGGTGTCGGCGCGCTACGCCGAGTTCGGGCCGTTCGTGACGGGCCTGCTCCTCGACCCGGCCGAGGCGCTGGACCGGATCGGGATGCCCGACCGGTGAGCAGTCTCCGACTGTTCGTGTCGTTCCCGGAGGAGCTCGTCGACCGACCGCTCGTCTACGAGATCATCAAGAAGTTCGACGTCGTCCCGAACATCCGGCGTGCCAACGTGGAGGGGCACTCGGGCTGGCTGATCCTCGAAGTGAACGGCGAGCAGTCGCAGCTCGACGGGGCCATCGCGTACTTCGAGGGACTCGGCTGCACCGTGAACCGCATGGAGGGCGACGTCCTCGAGAGTTGAGGACGCGCGCGGCGGCAGCGGCATTGCCGACTGCGGCGCAGAGCCGGAGCTCGCGAGGGCGCAGAATGGAGCGATGCGCATCCTCGTCACGGCTGTCTTCGAGCAGATCGTCTACCACTGCACGTGCGTCGACGACCGCGATCCCGCCCATCCTCGTCTCGAGGTCGATGCCATCCTGCGCGACGGCGACGCCGACGGGCCCCTGCTCCTCCCCGTCGCCGACTACAAGCGAATGGCCGGCTTCGACACCGCCGACGCTCGGATGCCCGCGTTCCGCTCCGCCGGCCGGACCGAGAAACGGGACGGCGTCGAGTACCTCGTGTTCCCGGTGTGGGAGCGGATCGAGTGACCGAAGCGGCGCGCGAGGACGAAGGGCGCGCCCTCGCCCGTCTGGACGAAACGGGCGCCGCCATCGTCGCCGGGGTCGAGCGGCAGGTCCCGGGATGGGCGCGGGCGCAGGTCGAGCGACTACTAGACGCCTGGGGTCGCGCGCCTGCCGATGCGCGCATCCGCGCCGAGGAGCAATCGGCCGACGCGGGTGCCGCCGCGGCGCGACGCATCGTGGCCGAGCTGCGCGCCCTCTTCGCCGTCGACCCGGCGCAGCAGCAAGCGACACCGCTCGAGGTCGTGCGCACCGCGTATCGCGAGCCCACCGCGGTGCTGGCGGCGGCGGAAGTGCCGCCGATCGTGCGTGACGAGTTCGACGAGCGCGCGTGGCCCGACGACGTCTACGGGCTCGTCCCGCGCACGCTCGGCGATCTCGGCGACCCCGAGCTGGCGCCGTTGCATCTCGCGTGGGGGATGGCGAAGGCGACGGTGCTCCGGGCGCGCCAAGCCGTGTGAAGGGAAAGCGGCTTTCGGGGACCTTGCCCTCGTCGTCCCGTTGATGCGGGAGGGCGGCTGGTGGGGGCCACGTTCCCGTCGTACCCTTGCCCTCGGGCTGGGTGAACGATCACGCGAGGATGTGCGCGCGCGGCAAAGGCTGCGCCGCTCTGGCCCGTCGACAATGGGCAGACCACAGCGCGAGCGGCAGGGGACGACGGGCGCGAGCGGCGTCTCCGCGGCCGATCCAGATCTCACCGCGATAGAGCACGCCCTCGGGGCGGCCTGGTTGCGCGCCGCGCTCGAGTCGACTCGAGGGTTCGTCGCCGTCCACGACGTCGACGCCACGTTGCGATACGTGAGCCCGACGGTGACGGCCGTGCTGGGTCACGCGCCCGAGGACCTGACCGGTCCGGTGCCCACGCACTTGGTGCACCCCGACGACCTCGACCCGGTCATCAACACGATGACGCGCGTGGTCGACGAGCCGTGCGACGTCGAGACGCTCACATTCCGCGCCGCGCACGTCGACGGCTCGTGGCGCTGGCTCGAGACGCAGGTCGTCAACCTCGTCGATCATCCCGGCGTGCAGGGCGTGGTCACGAGCTCGTGGGACATCACCGGTCGCAGCGAAGAGCGCGAGCACGCCGCGGCGGCTCGGCGCTCGGGCGAGGAACGCTTCCGCGCCCTCGCGGAGCATTCGTCCGACATCGTGGCGGTGTACGACGCCGGCGGGACGTTGAAGTACATGAGCCCGTCGGCCGAGCGGTTCTTCGGCATCGAGGCCGAGGACGCGATTGGACATCGCTCCCTGCTCGAGTACGTGCATCCCGACGATCGTCACCTCCACAACCTGCAGTCCCTTCGAGCGCAATCAGGCACTGGCCCCCCGCGGCTCGTGAGAGTGCGAAACCATCGCGGTGAGTGGCGGTGGCTGGAGGCCGTCACCACCAACCTCCTCGACGACGAGAACATCCAGGGCTTCGTCACGAACAGCCGCGACGTCACCGCGCAGCAAGAGGCCGAGGAGGCGATGCGCCACAACGAAAAGCGCTTCCGTGCCATGGCCCAGCACGTCTCCGACATCGTCGCCGTGCTTGATGCCGACGGCACGCTCGTGTACTCGAGCCCGTCGGCGACCCGGACCATGGGCTACGGCGACGGCGAGCGGCTCCAGCGGAACGCTCTAGAGCTGGTCCATCCCGACGATCTCGACGAGATCGGGCGCATCTTCGACCTCGTCCTCGCGAAGCCGGGCCCCACGAAGCCGATCTGGGTTCGGGTCGCCCACGCCGACGGCTCGTGGCGGTGGTTCGAAGCGATCGCCAACAACCTGCTCGACGAGCCCGCCGTCGGCGGCATCGTCGTCCACGCCCGGGACGTCACCGAGCAGCACGACGCAGCACAGGCCTTGCGGCGCAGCGAGCGCCGGTACCGCGGCATCGTCGAGGACCAGAGCGAGCTGATCTGCAGGTACCAGGCCGACACGACGCTCACGTTCGTGAACGAGGCGTACGCGCGCGACCACGACCGGTCCGTCGAGGACCTCGTCGGGACCCGGTTCCTCGACGTGATCCCGGAGGAGGACCGCGAGTTCGCGCTGAAGATGATCGCATCGCTGACGCCGGAGAACCCGGTCGTGACCTACGTGCACCGGGTGCGCACCGTCGACGGCGACATCCGCTGGCATCAGTGGACGGACCGGGTCGTGCTGGACGACGAGGGAGGGATCGCGGAGTACCAAGCCGTCGGCCGCGACATCACCGATCAGCGCATCGCCGAGGAGGCGGCGGTGAAGAGCGAGGCACTGGCGAACGAGCAAGCCCGGGTCCTCCAGCTGATCACGACGAGCGCGCCGCTCGACGAGATCCTCCAGGAGATGTGTCGCGTCGTCGAGCTGCACGTCACCGGGGCCCGGTGCTCGATCGAGCTGCTCAACGAGGACGGCACGACGGCCCGCCGCCGTTCGGTCACCGCCCCACCCGAGCGCTCCTGGTCCAAGCGGATCGCGTCCTCGGTCGACCGGCGAACGCTCGGCACGCTCTCGCTCACCTACGACCACCCGCGTCGGCCCGACGTCGAGCACAAGAAGGTCGTCGACCTGTTCGAGGACCTCGCCGCCATCGCCATCGAGCGCAAGCGCTACGAAGCTCGGCTCGCGTACCAGGCCCAGCACGATCCGCTGACGGACCTCCCGAACCGCACGTTGTTCCTGGAGTTCCTCCAGCTCGCCCTGGCCCGGACCCGCCGCCGTCACGACACGTTCGCGGTGCTGTTTTTCGACCTCGACAGGTTCAAGGTCGTCAACGACAGCCTCGGCCACGACGCCGGCGACGAGCTGCTCGTGGCGCTGGCACGGCGCCTGCGCGGTGTGGTGCGGCCGGGTGACACCGTCGCCCGCTTCGGCGGCGACGAGTTCACCGTGCTCTGCGACGACCTGCCGTTGGCGAGCGCCCGCGATTACGCCACCGACGTCGCCGAACGGCTGCTGCAGACCATCCGCCGGCCGTTTCTGCTCGACGGCGAGGAGCAGTTCCTCTCCGCCAGCATCGGGATCGCGCTCGCCGGACCCGGCACGGAACGGCCGGAAGGGCTCCTGCGGGACGCCGATGCCGCGATGTACCGGGCCAAGGAGCGCGGTAAGGACCGCTGGGAGCTGTTCGACGAGCTCATGCGGGCAACGGCCCGCGAACGACACGAGACGGAGAACGCGCTCCATCGCGCCCTCGAACGGAACGAGCTGCGCGTCCACTACCAGCCCGTGGTGTCGCTGCACGACCGGAGCTGCATCGGCGCCGAGGCGCTCGTGCGCTGGGCGCATCCCGACCGCGGGCTCCTCGCGCCCGCGCAGTTCATCGACCTCGCCGAGGAGACCGGTCTGATCCTGCCAGCCGGCCGGTGGGTGATCGAGGAGGCGTGCCGCCGCTCGCGCGAGTGGAGAATGGAGCACGGGCCCGGATTCGTCGTGTCGGTGAACCTGTCGAGCCGGCAGCTCTCGAACCCCGACCTCGTCGAGCACGTCCGATCGGCGCTCGACGACACCGGTGCCGACGCCGCCGGGTTGTGCTTCGAGATCACCGAGAACGTGCTGATGGACGACGCCGAGGCGACCATGGGCGCCATCACGGCCCTCAAGCGTCTCGGGGTGGGGCTCAGCATCGACGACTTCGGGACCGGGTACTCCTCGCTCGGCTACCTGAAGCGCTTCCCGGTGGGAGCGGTCAAGGTGGACCGTTCGTTCATCGACGGGCTGGGCTCGGACCCGGAGGACTCGGCGATCGTCGCCGCCGTCATCGGTCTCGGCCACGCCCTCGGCCTCACCGTGATCGCCGAGGGCGTCGAGACCGATCGCCAGCTCGCCGAGCTGGCGGTGCTGGGTTGCGACGCGGCGCAGGGCTATCTGTTCGCCCGGCCCGGGCCCGGCGCCGACGTAGCCGCTCGGATCGACCGCTCGGGGCTCGCTCCGCTCGTGTCGCGTACGGACTGAACCGGCGCTGCCGGCGGGCGGCCGAACCTCGCGGCGGTCCTCGTCCCGCCCCGCACCCTTCATCTAGTCTCCCGCCGTCTGATGGGTGGCGGACCGGAGGTGACGGGTGGACACGGTTTGGGATGCAGTCGCGGCAGCACAGCGCGTGAGGATCAACCCGGGCGACACCGCCTGGGTGCTCGGCGCAGCCGCCCTCGTGATGTTCATGACTCCGGGGCTCGCGCTCTTCTACGGCGGGATGGTGCGGGCCAAGAACGTGCTGGGGATGCTCATGCAGAACTTCTTCTGCCTCGGGTTGATCAGCGTGATCTGGGCCGCACTCACGTACTCGCTCGCGTTCAGCGGTGACAACAAGTGGATCGGGAACCTCGACCTGGCCTGGCTGCGCGAAGCCGCGACTACGTCGCCGACCGGCTTCGAGCTGTCGATCCCGCCGCTCGTGTTCCTCGCCTTCCAGCTCATGTTCGCGATCATCACGCCCGCGTTGATCACGGGGGCCATCGCCGATCGCATGAGGTTCTCGGCGTGGGTCTGGTTCATCGGGCTGTGGGCGATCCTGGTGTACGCCCCGATCGCGCACTGGGTGTTCTCGCCCGCCGGCTGGCTGTTCAAGCGGGGCGCGCTCGACTTCGCCGGTGGCACCGTCGTCCACATCAACGCCGGGATCGCGGCGCTGGCAGCCGTGTTCGTTCTCGGGCGGCGCCGCGGATGGCCCGGCCACCCGATGCCACCCCACGCGCTGCCGTTCACGCTCATCGGCGCCGGCATCCTCTGGTTCGGCTGGTTCGGGTTCAACGCCGGCTCGGCGCTGAAGGCCGACGGCATCGCCGCCCAGGCGCTGGTGAACACGCACCTGGCCGCGGCGGCGGCGATGCTGGGCTGGTTGGGCGTCGAGCGTCTGCGCACCGGCCATGCGACCACGCTCGGCGCTGCTTCGGGCCTGGTGGCGGGATTGGTCGCGATCACGCCGTGCGCCGGCTTCGTCGGCGGCATGGCGCCGATCTACATCGGGCTCATCGCCGGCGCCGTGTGCGCGCTCGCCGTGAGCCTCAAGTTCAAGTTCGGCTACGACGACTCACTCGACGTCGTCGGAGTGCACCTCGTCGGCGGCTTGGTCGGGTCGCTGCTACTCGGCTTCTTCGCCGACGCGGCGATCAACCCGGCCGGCGCCGACGGCGTGTTCCTCGGCGGTGGGTTCGGCTTGTTCGGCGAGCAGGTGCTCGCGGTCGTCGCCACGATGGTGTGGTCGTTCGCGGTGACGTTCGGCATCGTGTTCGTGCTCAGCAAGGTCCTCCCCGGGGGCATCCGGGTGTCTGCCGAGGACGAGGACACCGGACTCGACCTCAGCCAGCATTCGGAGACCGGTTACGCGCTCGAGCGCGTGTGATCGCCCGCGACCACCAGGAGGATCGACTCATGAAGCTCATCGTGGGCATCGTCAAGCCGTTCAAGGTCGACGACGTGAAGGAAGCCGTGAAGGAGCTCGGCGTCCAGGGCCTCACGGTCTCGGACGTCCAGGGCTTCGGCCGCCAGCGCGGGCACACCGAGGTCTACCGGGGCGCCGAGTACACGATCGACTTCGTGCCCAAGGTCCGGGTCGAGATCCTCGTCGACGACGGCGACGTCGATCGGGTGGTCCAGAAGCTCATCGAAACGGCTCGCACCGGCAAGATCGGCGACGGCAAGGTATGGGCCGTGCCCGTCGACAACATCTGGCGGATCCGGACCGGGGAGACCGGGCCCGACGCCCTCTGATCCGGTCGCCGTCTCCGAGCTGCGGGCGGCGCGTGATCGCCTCGTCGGCGATCACGACCGCCGGGGGCCGGCGTTCGGGCGCGCGCTGGCGGAGCTGCTCGACGGGTCCCTGACGCGATCGCTCGCCGCTGCCGGGACCCACGCCGGCCGGCTGTCGGTGGCGGCGGTCGGCTCGTACGGACGGGCCGAGCTGAGCCCGGGCTCCGACGTCGACGTGGTGCTGCTGCACGACGGCCGCACGAACGTCGCCGAAGTCGCCGACCGGCTCTGGTACCCGCTCTGGGACGCGGGGTTCGTGCTCGGCCATGCCACCAACACCGTGAAGGACGAAGTCGCGCTCGCCGAGCGCGATCTCCACGCGCTCACCGCGTGGCTCGACGCCCGTCTCGTCACCGGTGATGGCGAGCTCTTCGCGGACGTGCTCGCACGCATCCGGCGGCTCGCGCAGCGGCGCCGCGCCCGGCTGATCGACGACCTGCGCACAGCCGCGGAGGTCCGGCGCGAGAAGTTCGGTCTCGTCGCCGAGATGCTCGAGCCCAACCTCAAGGACGGCAGCGGCGGCCTGCGCGACGCCCAGTCGCTGTCGTGGGCGGGATGGACGCTCGGCGAGCCCGGCGGGTGGTCGGCGCTGGTCGGACAGGGGTACCTCCGCGCCGGCGACCCGGGCCGCCTGGCCGAGGCGAACGCGCGTCTGCTCGACCTTCGAGTCGCGCTGCATCGGGTCACGGGCAGCCGGTCGGACGTCCTGACGCTGCAGGAGCAGGACGCGGTCGCCGCCGAGACCGGCGCCCAGGACGCCGACGCTCTCGTGCGCGAGCTTGCCGGCGCGGCGCGCGCGATCGCGTGGCTCGTGTCGGACGTCTTCGCCCGTCTCGAGGCCACCGAGCGAGGGCCGGGCGGGCGGGCTTCCGGGCGCGACCGCGATCTCGGCGGGGGCGTCGTCGTGCGCGACGGGCGGGTCGCGTTCTCCGCCGACGCCGGCGTCGACGCCACGCTCGTGCTGCGGGCGGCCGCCGCCGCGGCGGGGCTCGGAACGTCCTTCGATCGCGGGTCGCTCGAGCGCTCGCAGGACATCGGCGTCGTCGAATGGAATGCCGAGGCTCGCGACGCCTTCGTGTCCCTTCTGCGAGCCGGGCGTGGAGCAGTGCCGGTGTTCGAGGCGCTGGACCAGGCGGGCGTGCTTTCGCGCCTGCTGCCCGAGTGGGATCGGGTTCGGTCTCTGCCGCAACGCAACGCCTATCACCGCTTCACCGTCGACCGGCACTTGCTCGAAGCGGTCGCGGAGTGCGCGGCGCTGCTCGACGACGACGGCTTCGACGGCGAGGTGGCGCGCCGCGCCCGTCCCGACCTGCTGCTCCTCGGCGCGCTCCTCCACGATCTCGGGAAGGGGATGGGCGGCGACCATTCGATCGTCGGCGCCGAGGCCGCCGTGGAGCTCGCCCGTCGCATCGGCGTCGACGAGCCCGGCGTCGTCACCCTCGACTGGCTCGTCCGGCACCACCTCGCGCTCGCCGACACAGCCACCCGGCGCGACCTTTCGGAGGAGGCCACGATCACCCGTTTCGGACGCCTCGTCGGCACCGGCGACCGCCTCGATCTGCTCTACGCGCTGACCGTCGGCGACTCGCGTGCGACCGGCCCTGCCGCCTGGGGGCCCACGAAGGCCGCGCTCGTCCGCGAGCTGTTCGTGAAGACCGACAGCCTGCTCGAGCTCGGGGTCGTCGGTCCCGGACTGGACGCGCACCGCCGCGAGACGCTCGAGCGGCACCGCCCGCTGCTCGCCCGCGGGGAGCTGGCGATCGAGTGGACTGATCGCGACGACGGCGTCCTCGAGTGCGCGGTGGCGGCACCCGACCGCACGGGGCTGCTGGCACGGGTGGCCGGCGTGCTGGCGTTGTTCGGCTTCGACATCCGTAACGCGGCCGGCTACATCGCCGACGGCATGGCGCTCGAGGTGTTCGACGGCGCCGACCGCTTCGGGCGACTCGCCGATCCCGAGGGTCGCGACGCCGTTGTGGTCGCGTTGCGCAGGGCGTTGACCGGCGAGCTTCCGCTCGACGAGCATCTGCGCGCCCGCATCCGCCGTTACCGGATCCCGGACCCCGGCGACGTCGTCATCGTCGTCGACGAGGACGCCTCCCCGTCGGCGACGGTCGTCGAGGTGCACGCCCCCGATCACGTGGGCCTGCTCGCGCAGGTGGCGTCGACCTTCGCCGACCTCGAAGTCGACGTCCGCACTGCGAAGGTCTCGACGTTGGGAGAGCGCGTCGTCGACGTCTTCTACGTGCACGACGCCGCCGGCAACAAGATCACCAAGCAGCTCACGCTCGATCAGCTCAGAGCGACGCTGCTCGCGCGGTTGACGAGCGAATACTGGTTGCCCGAGCCGACCTGAAGCCCGCCCTAGGCTCGCCGGCGATGAGTGAACAGGACGCGATCTCCGCCGCCGACCTGCTGCGTTGGGCCGAGTCGCTCGCCGGGATCGCGCGCACCGGTCTCGGGTTCACGCAGAGCCTCTACGAGAAGGAGCGCTTCCAGGAGGTGCTCAAGGTCGCGGCCGACATACGAGCGGCGGCGCTCGAGGAGGCCGAGAGCGACGCGCTGTTCGAGGAGTGGCTGGCGTCGGTGGGGGAAGGCGTCGCGGGGTACGTCACTCCGAAGGTCGCGGTTGCGGCCGTGGTCGGCAACGAGGCCGGCGAGATCCTCCTCACTCAGCGGGCCGATTCGGGTGTGTGGCTGTATCCCGTGGGGTGGGCCGACGTCGGATACTCGCCGTCGGAGGTGGCGGTGAAAGAGGTCTACGAGGAAACGGGCATCGAGGTCGAGCCCGTGTCGCTCATCGCCGTGTTCGACGGCCTGCGCCTCGGCTTCGCGCGCGTGCCGCTGTACTCGCTCGTGTTCCACTGCCGGATGCTGGGCGGCGAGCTGGAGGGCCACCCGCTGGAGACGCGACAGGTCGGGTTCTTCGCCCGGGATCAGCTGCCGCAGCCGCTCGCGGGCGGCGCCCGGTGGGTCGACACCGCGTTCGCCGCCATCGAGGGCGAGACGCGCCCGGCCGACTTCGACCAGCCCCGGACGCCTCCCTGGCGCGGCAGCTAGCCGGAGGCGCGCTCGAGCTCGCTCATCGTGAAGAGCGCACGTAGCTCGACGTCGACCTCGGCGAGGTTCTTCGCGCCGCCGGCCTCACGGTCGATGACGCACACGGCGTGCTCGACCAGCGCGCCGCGCTCGCGCAGATCACCGCACGACGTCACGACCTGCCCGCCCGACGTCACGACGTCCTCGACCACCGTGAGGCGCCGGCCGTCGAGCTCGCCACCCTCGGCCAGGCGGCACGTGCCGTAGGTCTTCGCCTCCTTGCGGACGAACAACGCCGGTAGCCCCGTCAGCTGCGAAAGCATCGTCGCCAGCGGCACGCCGCCCAGCTCGAGGCCCGCCAGCGCGTCGGTCCCGGGCGGCAGCAACGGAACGAGCGCCTCGCCGATCGCGCGCAACAGCGGCGGGTCGGACTCGAAGAGGTACTTGTCGAAGTATTCGTTGCTGACTGCGCCCGAGCGCAGCCGGAACTCGCCCGTCAGGTGCGTGCGCTCGTAGATCGTCCGAGCCAGCGTGTCGCGGTCCATGGGCGCGAGCTTGTCACGCGTCGCGTCAGACGCGGAGCTCCTCGAGGAGGAGGCCGACGATCGAGACGTCGCCGCGCGCCCGCTCCCACGCATCGCCGACGCGTTCGTGGTCGACGAGACCGGTGGCCTCAGGCGCCCGTCCGATCGCGGCCGTGGCCGCCTGGCCGAGTGTCGCCGGCTCGACCTCGTCGCCATAGGCGGCGAACGCCTCGAGGCCCTCCCACAGCGAGTCGACGGCGCGGACCTCCTCACCGAGCGAGAGCGCGCCCGGGTCGCCGCCGGCACGCAGTTGCGCGACCACGCGCTCCCAGAGGTCGTAGTGGGAGAGCTCCGCGGGCGGCCGGTACGAGGCGACGGGGTGCAACCGCCACTCCAGGGCGACGCCGCCGGGCCCGTTGTCGAGCAGCCACGTCTGCGAGCCGTTGACGTAGCTGTCGACCGGCGCCCCGAACCGCTCGTCGAGTGCGAGGACGAGCTCGGGCGACGAGCGCCAGACCGCGCTCGCGGTTCGCATCGACGGCGAACCTAACAGCTGGCCCCGTGCGCCGATCTCGTCTGCTGGCGAAGGCGTGCCACCGTGGGGGGGCCGGTACGCGCACGCCGTAGCTAGGCTCGCCGCATGACCGAACTGTGGGAGCACGACGCGTTCGAGCTCGCCGATCGGGTCCGTGCCGGTGAGCTCGAGGCCCGGACGCTGCTGGAGCTCTCGCTGGAGCGGATCGAGCGCTTCGATCCGAGACTCAACGCCGTGTGCTTCCTCGATCGGGATCAGGCGCAGGCCGACGCCGAGCAGGTCGACCGGCGTGTCGCCGCCGGCGAGGACCCGGGCCCGTTCGCCGGCATCCCCATGGGCGTCAAGGAGCTCGCCCAGGTGAAGGGGTGGCCAGACACGAACGCGTCGGTGCCGTACGCGGAGGCGGGCGCAGTCGCCGAGTTCGATTGCACCGAAGTGCGGCGTCTGCGCGACGCCGGCGCCGTGCTCGTGGGCCTCACAACCGCGCCCGAGCACGGGACGGTCAGCTACACCGCCGGCAAGCTGCACGGCGTCACCCGCAACCCCTGGAACCTCGAGCGCACACCCGGCGGCTCCTCGGGCGGATCGGCGGCGTCGGTGGCGGCCGGAGTGTTCCCCGCGTGTACCGGCAGCGACGGCGGCGGGTCGATCCGGATCCCGTCCTCGTACTCCGGCCTCTTCGGCATGAAGACGACGTTCGGGTTGCTCGGCGTGGGGCCCGAACCGTTCAACTACTCCATGACGTCGGTGCACGGTCCTATCGTGCGCTCGGTGCGCGACGCCGCCCGCTACCTGGACGCGACGGCCGGCCCGACACCTACCGACCCGACGTCGCTGCCGGCGCCCCCAATCCCGTTCGAGGATCTCGTCGCCTCCGGCGAAGCGACCGAACGCCTGCGGGGGAAGCGCGCGGCGTGGTCGTCGACTCTCGGCTACGCGGGCGCCGACCCCGAGATCGAGAAGCTCGCGCACGACGCGGCGATGACGCTCGTCGACGAGGCCGGCCTCGAGCTCGTCGACGTCCCGGTCGAGATGCCCAAGCCCGGCGTCGCGTGGGGGCTGTTGTCGTCGCTCAACACGGCCGCGTTCCACCTCGACTTCGAGAGCCAGCACCTCGACGAGCTCGACGAGGTGCACCGCGCCGGCGTCGAGCTGATGATGAACCTGCGACCGGGCGGCTTGTACAAGGCGATTCGCCGTCGTCACGAGCTGTTGCTCGCGTCGGCGCGGATCTGGGCCGACGTCGACGTGCTCCTCACGCCGACGACGCCCACGACCGCCTTCCAGGCCGAGGGGACGCTCCACGGCACGGTCGCGGGCCGCGAGGTGAACCTCATGGGGTTGTCGGCGGCGTTCACGGCGCCGTTCAACATGACGGGCCAGCCGGCCGCGAGCATCCCGGTCGGGCTCGTCGATGGGCTGCCCGCTGCGCTCCAGGTCGTTGCCGCCCGCCACGGCGACGACCTGTGCCTCGGCGCCGGCGCCCTCCTGGAGCGCCTGCGGCCGTGGCCGAAGTTCGCTCCGCTCGCGTACGAGTAACACCGGTCTGTTGTCACCAGAACGGGTGCTCACAAGCACGGTTTCGTGACAACGGCCCCGGGAGGCCTTGACCAAGCGGTCAAGTAACATGCGACCCGTGACCGACGTCGCGCGTCGGCCGGGTGACCCCGACGGGGCATCCAGGCCGCCGAAGCCGAAGAAGCAGGAGCAGGAGCCGGCGAGCGAGGAGGTCGTCGAGGTCGCACCCGGCATCCTGCGCATGCAGTTGCCGATCTGGATGCCCGGGCTCGGCCACGTGAACACGTATGGCCTCGTCGACGAGCGCGGCCTCGCCGTCGTGGACCCCGGCCTTCCCGGTCCGCAGTCCTGGAAGGCGCTCAAGACCCGGTTGAAGACCGCCGGCTTCAAGCTGGGCGACATCCACACCGTCGTCGTCACGCACTCGCACCCCGACCACTTCGGCGGCGCCGGTCGCGTCGCCCGCGAGGCACGCGCGGAGCTGCTCACGCACCGTGCGTTCACGACGTGGTCGCTCGACCGCAAGACGCGCAAGCAACAGGCACGCCTGTCGCGGCGCGAAGCGGAGCAACTCGAGCGGGACGCCGCCGCCGTTGCCGAGAGCGTCGACGTGTCTCCCGACGAGCTCCCGACCGTCAACGAGGTCGGAGACGACGACCGCGATCGCGACACCGGCGACCCGCTGCTCGACGACCCGACCGTCGAGCGGCAACGCCAGTCCGTGCCGTGGGGTGGGGAGACGCCATGGGGTGGGAGCAAGCACCCGATGCCGCCGTTCCGGCGCCGGGTCATGATCCGGGCGATGGGCATGTTGTTCACTCCGCCCGACCCGACGCGTCGCGTCCGACACGGCGAACGCGTGAAGCTCGCGGGGCGCGAATGGATCTCGCTGCACACGCCGGGTCACACGCTCGACCACCTGTGTCTCTACGACGAGGAGCACGGGATCCTCCTGGCCGGCGACCACGTGCTCCCGTCGATCACGCCGCACGTCTCGGGCGTCGGCAACGGAGCCGACGCGCTCCGCAGCTACATCGCCACTCTCGACCTCGTCGCCGACCTGCCCGGCGTCCGCCTCGGTCTGCCGGCCCACGGCCATCCGTTCGACGACGTCCCGGGACGCGTCGAGGCCATCAAGCGCCATCACCAGGAGCGCATGGACCTCCTCGGCGCGGCGTCGGCCGCGCTCGGTCCCGCCACCGTGCAGGAGCTCTCACACGAGCTGTTCCCGAAGAAGCACTGGGGCGTCATGGCCGAGAGCGAGACCTTCGCCCACCTCGAGCATCTCGTGCTCGAGGGACGCGCCGAGCGCCACCGTGAGGACGGCAAGCTGATCTACGCGGTCGCTCCCGCTTCCTGACCGGCCTAGGGTCGGGGGCGTGCCGACGACCGCCGCCGACGACCCCACTGCAGAGGCGACCGACCTCCTGCGCGACCTGATCCGCAACCGGTGCGTCAACGACGGTCGCGTCGAGTCGGGCCAGGAGACCAAGAACGTCGACCTGCTCGGCAACTACCTCGAGGGCGCCGGCCTCGACCTCGAGCGCTACGAGCCCCAGCCCGGCCGCAGCAGCCTCGTCGCCCGGATCGAAGGCAGCGATCCGCAGGCGCCGTCGCTGCTCCTGATGGGGCACACCGACGTCGTACCCGTGAACCCGGACGGGTGGAGCCGCGACCCCTTCGGTGCCGAGATCGTCGACGGGTTCATCTGGGGGCGCGGCGCCGTCGACATGCTCAACGAGACCGCGACCATGGCGCTGGCGTTCCGGCGCCTCGCCGACTCCGGGTTCAAGCCGCGCGGAACGCTCACGTACCTCGCCGTGGCCGACGAGGAGGCGCTGGGCACATGGGGCGCGAAATGGCTGGTCGAGAACGAACGCGACGCCGTGTACGCCGACTACGTCCTGACCGAATCGGGCGGCTTCCAGATCCCGACGTCGGTCGGTGCCCGCCTGCCGGTGATGGTCGACGAGAAGGGCACGTACTGGTCGAAGCTCACGGTCCGAGGGACGCCCGGGCACGCGTCACAGCCGTTCCGCACCGATAACGCCGTCGTCACCGCGGCGGAGGTCGTCCGGCGTCTGCACGAGTACCGGCCCCCGACGCAGATCGGCGACACGTGGCGCGGGTTCGTCGAGGGCATGCAGTACCCGCCCGAGTT
>Ga0075433_10001245_pt1 | contig 18567 bp, 14 predicted proteins | sample RhiMethybrSRZTD2_FD_75299 | JGI IMG/M metagenome (GOLD analysis project Ga0075433, IMG submission 75299) | Populus rhizosphere microbial communities from Tennessee, USA - Rhizosphere MetaG P. TD hybrid SRZTD2 | ecosystem: Host-associated > Plants > Roots > Rhizosphere > Soil | place: USA... | reverse complement strand
CGCGATCGCCACGATCGAGGGCGCGCTGGCGCGCCGCGGGTTCGCGCCGTTCCTGCTCCACGGCGTGACGGCGAGCGGCAAGACCGAGGTCTACCTGCGCGGCGCGGCGGCCGCGCGCGAAGCCGGCGGGCAGACGCTGGTGCTGGTGCCGGAGGTGGCGCTCGGCGGCCAGCTGGTGCGCGACTTCCGCCGCCGCTTCGGGACGCGCGTCGGGGTACTCCACTCCTACCTGTCGGTGGGGGAGCGGCGCCGCAACTGGGAGCTGGCGAGCCGCGGCGCGCTCGACGTGGTGGTGGGGGCGCGCTCCGCGGTGTTCGCGCCGCTAGCGAGCCTCGGGCTGATCGTGGTGGACGAGGAGCACGAGCCGGCATACAAGCAGAGCACGCAGCTCCGCTACCACGCCCGCGACGTCGCGGTGCGGCGGGCGCAGATGCTCGGCATCCCGGTGGTGCTGGGCTCGGCCACGCCCGCGCTCGAGTCGCACGCCAACGTGGCGCGCGGCAAGTACAAGCTGCTCGCGCTGCCGCGGCGCGTCGACCGGCGCGCGCTGCCGGAGATCCGCGTGGTGGACCTGCGGCGCGAAGCGGCGGCCGGCGCGCTGCTGTCGCGCCCGCTGCGCGCTGCGCTCGCCGAGCGCATCGAGCGCCGCGAGCAGGCGCTGCTGTTCCTGAACCGCCGCGGGCACTCGCACTACACCCAGTGCCGCGCGTGCGGCTGGGTGCCGGAGTGCCCGCATTGCGACATCGCGCTCACCCTCCACCTCGCGCCGCGCGCGTGGCGCTGCCACTACTGCGATCACGCCGAGGCAGCGGGCGACGCCTGCCGCAAGTGCGGCGAACGGCTGCTGCGCTTCGGCGGCGCCGGCACGCAGCGCGCGGAGCGCGAGATCGCGGCCGCGTTCCCCGCCGCGCGCATCGCGCGGCTCGACACCGACGTGGCGCGCGAGCGCGACAAGGTCGCCGAGATCCTCGCCGCCTTCGGGCGAGGCGAGTCCGACATCCTGCTCGGCACCCAGATGATCGCGAAGGGCTTCGATTTCCCGCGGGTCACGCTGGTGGGCGTGCTCGACGCCGACGTCGCGCTCCACCTGCCCGACTTCCGCGCCGCGGAGCGCGCATGGCAGCTGCTCACCCAGGTCGCGGGGCGCGCCGGGCGCGGCGCCGTTCCGGGCGAGGTGCTGATCCAGACCTGCACCCCGGATCATCCGTCGATCGCGGCCGCCGTGCTCGGCGACGAGCGCGGGTTCCTCGAGCGCGAGCGGAAGGAGCGCGAGGAGGCGGGCTATCCGCCCGCGCTGCGGATCGCGGCGCTGCTCTTCTCCGGCAAGGAGGAGGCGCAGGTCGAGCAGTCGGCCGCGCGCGTCGCGGAAGCGCTGCGCGCGGATGCTGCGCTCGCGGATGTGACCGTGCTCGGGCCCGCGCCGCAGATGTTGAGCCGCATGCGCGGCCAGCATCGCCGCCACATCCTGCTCAAGGCCGCGCGCGCCGGCGTGCTGCGCGCGGCGGCGACACGCGCGCTCGAGGTCGCGGAGCAGACCCAGCGCCCGCGCGCGGTGCGCGTGGTGGCGGACATCGACCCGTACGACGTGCTCTGAGCCGGCCGCAGCCGTACGACGTGCTCTGAGCCGACCGCGGCCTGGCTCTTCAGCGCACCCGTCGCAGCGGCGTCGCGCCTGTCTCCGGGGCGCCACGCCCCAGCGCTCCGCCCCGCCGGCAGGCGCCATCGGGGAGGCCTTTCCACGCCCCGCCCCAACCCGCCCTCTGCCTTGACGCTCCGTCACTTGCGGCCCTAGTGTCGCTGCGGGGTGCGCATTTGCCCCGGCTTTGGCGCCGGTTGGCACTCTTCCCGCATCCCGAAGGTCAGGGAATGTCCCAACGATCGAATGCAAGCCGCGGCGCCGCCACCGGCGCCGCTTCCACCCCCCCGGCTGCCGCCACGGAGCCGGGGCCGCTCCTGCGTTTCGAGGAGGTGCGCGAGAATCCCCGGGTGCGCTTCTACGTGCGCAAGGCGGACGAAGCGCTGGCGGAGATCGGTTACACCGAGCACGGCGAGCGCCACGTCGGGCTGGTGGCCCGCATCGCCTTCAACGTCTTGAAGCGTCTCGGCTATCCCGAGCGCACCGCCGAGCTGGCGGCGATCGCCGGCTACCTGCACGACATCGGCAACGCGGTGAACCGCGACCACCATGCCCAGATCGGGGCGGTGATGGCGATGCAGCTCCTCACCGACATGGGAATGGCCGACGAGGAGATTCTGCAATGCATGGGCGCGATCGGGAACCATCACGAGAACGACGGCGACCCGGTGAGCCCGGTGGCGGCGGCCGTGATCCTGGCGGACAAGAGCGACGTGCACCGCACTCGGGTGCGCAATCCCGACATGATCAAGTTCGACATCCATGACCGCGTGAACTACGCAGTCGAGAAGAGCTTTCTCAACGTGGACGAGGCCGCGAAGAGCATCACCCTGGAGCTGACGGTGGACACTGCGATCTCCCAGGTCATGGAGTATTTCGAGATCTTCATGACCCGCATGCTGGCCTCGCGCAAGGCGGCGAAGTTTCTCGACGTCTCGTTCGGTCTCACGGTCAACGGCAACCGGCTGACCTGAGCAAGGAGGAGCACGTGAACGTTCGTGGCATCGGGGTCGGGGTCGCGGTGGCCGCGCTGGCGGGCGTGATGGCGCCGGGGGCGGCCGTGGCCCGCAACCCGCATTGCGCCGGCGGCATCCAGTACGTCGTGGGGGGCCTGAAGGACAAGGGCATTGGCAACACCGAGGACTACCAGCGCCAGATGCAGAAGGCGATTCAGCAGCTCGAGGCGTGCGCGACCGAGGACTCGCTGGACTACGAGGCGATCGGATACCTGGGCTGGGCCTACGCCGAGGTGGACAGCTGCGGGCCGGCAGGGAAGTGGTTCGCGCGGGCGATCGACGGTCTGACCGCCAAGGGCGACAAGAAGAAGGCGGAGATCGCGGCCAACAACCGCATCTCCTACTGGGTGTCCAAGCTGAACGACGGCGTCAGCAAGATCGGCAGCGCCCAGAGCGCATATCCGGACTTCAGCAAGAAGGCCGAGAACGACGCGGACAAGACGCTCAAGGCCGAGGCCGAGAAGTACTACGGCATGGCGATCAAGAGCCTGACCGGCGCCATTCAGCTTCGCCCCGCGGAGCCACAGGCCTACCGCAACCTGGGCTCGGTCTACCTTTATATGTACGATTTTCCGGCAGCAGAGAGAGTGTTTCGCGACGGGCTCAAGGCCGCGCCCGAGGACTCTTCGCTCAAGGTGGCGCTCAAGATCGCGCGCGTCAATTACGCCAACCAGCTCAACGACGAGAAGAAGTACGACGAGGCGATCGCCTTCTTCGGCGACCTGCTGAAGAACGACCCGGAGAACGCCGACCTGCACTCGAGCCTCGGCAGCTCCCACCTGAACAAGGCGCAGACGCTCCAGGGCGATGCGCGCAAGCCGGAGTTCAAGCTCGCGGGCGCCTCGTATCAGAAGGCGGGGGAGCTCAAGAAGGACGATCCCGACCTGTTCTTCAACTCCGCGGTCGCCTACCAGAACGCGGGCGACCAGGTCGCGGCCGAGGGGATGTGGCGGGCAGCGCTCAAGATGAGGCCCGATGACGTCGAGATCAAGACCGGCCTCGCCGGCACGCTCGCGGAGCTCGGCAAGCTGCCGGAGGCGATCACCGTGCTGCGCTCTGCGATCGACACCGCGCCCAAGGAGAAGAAGCTCCACCGCCAGCTCGGCGGCGTCTACAGCAAGGCGAACAACAACCCGAAGGCGACCGAGGAGCTGATGATCTTCCTGGCGCTCCAGAACGGGCAGGCGGCCCCCGATGCCGCGGCCGCCGCCAAGGCGGCCCCGGCGGGCTCGGAGGCGGCGAAGACTCTGGCCGCCATGGGCGCCCCCGAAGAGGTCTATCCCTGGGAGGCGCAGGGCGAGAAGTACGAGAGCTGGTTTTACTGGTCGAAGAAGCAGGCCTACCACTTCAAGTCCGGCGTGCTGTCCGCGAAGTCGGACTGGAGCGGCTCCTCCGGCGCGACCGGCTCCCGGAACTAGCGGCGCACGCTCGCGGATTCCGCGGCACCCGTCGCACGAGCCCTGCGCGTGACCGACCGGCTCGACTCTGCCACCGTCGCCGTGCTGGGGTTCGGCCATCAGGGTGAAGCCCAGGCCCTGAACCTGCGCGACTCCGGCGTCCGGGTGGTGGTGGGCGCGCGCGAGGGTGCGGGCGCCGGACGCGCGCGAGCGCACGGGCTCACGGTGCTGGGTCTCGAGGACGCCGTGCGCGGCGCGCAGGTGGTCGCCGTCATGCTCCCCGACGAGCGGGTGCCGTCACTCTGGCCCGGTCTCGCTTCGGCCTTCGCGGCCGACGCCGGGGTGGTCTTCGCCCACGGCTTCAACCTGGTCTATTCGGACCTGGCGTTTCCGGCGCGCTCGGACGTCGTTCTGGTCTCGCCGACCGGGCCGGGGCGGGTGCTGCGCGAGGCCTACCGCCGGGGCGAGCGGCTCCCGGCCTATGTCGCCGCCCACCGCGACCGGAGCGGGCAGGCGATGGGGCTGGCCGAAGCCTACGCCGCGCGCATCGGCACATCGCCGCTGTGGCGCACGACGCCGCGCGAGGAGACCGAGGTGGATCTCTTCGGCGAGCAGGTCGTGCTGTGCGGCGGGCTCCTCTCGCTCGTCGCCGCCGCCCACGAGACCCTGGTGGAGCGCGGCTACTCGCCCGAAATCGCCTATCTCGAGTGCGTGCACCAGCTCAAGTACCTGGCCGACCTGCTCCACGAACGCGGCCCGGCCGGCTTCCGCGCCGGGATCAGCGGCACGGCGCTGTTCGGGGCGATGACGCGCGGGCCCCGGGTGGTCGGCCAGGCGACCCGGAACGAGATGAAGGCGATCCTCGAGGAGATCCGGAGCGGCGCCTTCGCGCGGGAGTGGGCCGCAGAGGCCACCCGCGGACCCGGCCGGCTCGCCGCGGAGATCGAGCGGGCCCGGATTCTCCCGATCGAGGAGGCAAGACGTCGCGCCCTCGGAGCCGAGCCTGGGGACCCCGGCGGCGGAAAATCGCGCAACACCTTGTCCAAAGACTGATTGACAGCTTTTCGCGGGGCTTGTTAGCCTCCGCCGTCAGTGGTCGCTCTCGCGGCCAACCGGCTTTACGTCAGGAGGGCGAGATGACGAAGGCGGATATCGTGGATCAGATTTCGGAGCGGACGGGCCTTACCAAGAAGGACGTCGCCGAGACGGTGGACTCGTTCCTCAATGCCGTTGCGCGCGCGCTGCAGAGCGGCCATCACATCGAGATCCGCGGCTTCGGCACGTTTCGCGTCAAGGATCGCAAGTCTCGGATCGCGCGCAATCCCCGCACGGGAGAAGCGGTTCCGGTGCCGCCGCGCAAGGTCCCGGTCTTCAAGGTCTCGAAGGAGCTGAAGGACATGGTGGCGCAAGGCTAGAGCGCCCAGGCCGGAGCACCGAGCAAGAATTACGCGGGGCGGGAGATCCTTCCGATCTTCCGCCCCGCGTCGCTTCCTGCCGGCTCGTTCCGGCAAGTCCATTCAGTCGCGGCTGTTCCGGATCATCACGAGCCGCAGGAGCTGGAGCGCCGCCATCGCGGCCGCAGCCACGTACGTGAGGGCGGCGGCATCGAGCACCCGCTTCGCGCCCGAGACCTCCTGCGGGGCGATCGAGCCCGAAGCCGTGAGCTGCGCCAGCGCCCGCTTCGATGCGTCGAATTCGACCGGCAGCGTGATCAGGTGGAACACCACCGCGCCGCTGAACAGCAGGATCCCGATGTCCATCAGCGTCTTCGACATCCCGGGAATATTGAAGAAGAGTCCGATGAAGAAGAGCGGGAACGCCGCCATGCTGCCGATGCTCGCGACCGGAGCGATCGCGCTGCGGATGGCGAGCCCCGGGTAGCCCTGCGCGTGCTGCAGCACGTGGCCGACCTCGTGCGCCGCGACCGCGATCGATGCGATCGAATCGCCGCGGGCGGTCCCCGTCGAGAGCCGGACGCTCTTCGCGCGCGGGTCGTAGTGGTCGCTCAGGACCCCTCCGACCTCCTCGACCTGAACGTCGGTCACGCCGTTCATGCGCATGATCGACTTGGCCATCGCGGCCCCGGTCATGCCGTTCGCCGCACGCACCCGTGACATCTGCGCGTAGGTGCTCTGTACCTTCCATTGCGCCCACATGGCGAACGCCATCGCCGGCAGGAGCAGAATGAACGTGGGATCGAAACCGAACATGAACATGGGTCGGGAAACTCCTCGCGTACGGGATCGGGCCGCGCGCCTTTGCGGCGCGGCGCCCGGGCGCGACAGGATCTACGCGGCCTGCCGGCGCCGGGTTGCTTCATCCCATCAGATGGCATCGGGCCGCGTAGGTTGTCAAGCCTCGGTCATGTAGACTCGACGGCCTTCCCGGAGGCGAAGCGATGAACCAAGCCGTGGACCTGCGCAGCGACACCGTGACCCGGCCGACGCCCGGCATGCGGCGCGCGATCGCGGAGGCCGTGGTCGGCGACGACGTGTTCGGCGACGACCCGACAGTACAGGAGCTGGAGCGCCGCGTGGCGCGCGAGACCGGCAAGGAAGCCGCGCTGTTCGTGCCGAGCGGCACGATGGGGAACCAGCTCGCGATCCGCGTGCACACGCATCGCGGCGACGAGGTTCTGGTCGAAGCGGACTCCCACATCTATCTGTGGGAGCAGGGCGGGCTGGCGGCGAACTCGGCATGCCTGGCGCGCACCGTGCGCGGCGAGCGCGGCGCGCTCTCGCCGGAGATGGTCGAGGAGGCGGTCTCCGAGTCGGACGATCACGTGGCGCGGCTCTCGCTGGTGTGCCTCGAGAACACGCACAACCGCGCGGGCGGGGCGATCGTGCCGCTCGAGCGGCTGCGCGCGACGTCGGCGGCGGCGCATGCCCACGGCCTCAAGGTCCACCTCGACGGCGCGCGCCTGTGGAACGCGAGCGTGGCGACCGGAATCCCGATCGCCACATGGGCCGCGACCGCCGACACGGTGATGATGTGCTTCTCGAAGGGGCTGGGCGCACCGATAGGCTCGATCCTCGCGGGGCCCGCGCCGCTCATGGTCCAGGCGCGGCGGGTGCGCAAGCTGTGGGGCGGCGGGATGCGGCAGGTCGGGATCCTCGCCGCCGCCTGCCTCTACGCGCTCGATCACCACGTCGCGCGCCTCGCGGACGATCACCGGCGGGCGCGCACGCTGGCCGCCGGGCTCGAGGACGTGCCGGGCGTGAAGGCGGTGGCGCCGGACACCAACCTGGTCTACATCGAGCTCGAGTCGCTCGATCCCGCGGAGCTGCTCGCGGGGCTCGAAGCGCGCGGCGTGCGCATGTCGCAGTACGGCCCGCGCCTCCTGCGCGCGGCCACCCACCTCGACGTCGACGATCGCGGGATCGAGCGCGCGATCGCGGCGCTTCAGGAGGTCGCGGTCGAGCGGGCCGGCGCGACGGGCCGCTGAGGCCGCAGGATCAGAACTGGAACGTCAGCGCGACATGCTGCACGTCGTCGAAGAAATCGCTCACCTGCTCCCCGGCGTAGTCCAGCCACAGGTGGCTGGTCCCGATCGCCATGCGGAGTCCGACGCCGTAGGTGAGGCCGAACAGATCGCTCCCGTCGCTCGTGAACTTGTAGCCGGCGCGCAGCGCGTAGTCCTTGCGGTACAGGTACTCGGCTCCGAGGCGCCCCTCGTCCACCATGAAGCTGTTGCTCGAGTAGAGGCCGTGGAGGGTGAGCGTTCCCTGCGGCATGTGCACGGCCGGGTACGAGAGCCCGAACTGGAAGTACGTCGGCAGCTCGAAGCCCGCGGAGCTCGAGGACAGGGCCCGCTTGGCCGCGTTGGGATCGTCGCCGCTGACCTGCTGGAGCCGCTCGAGGTCGGTCCCGGTGAACTCCGGAGCCGGCCCCACGTTCTTCATCGCGAGGCCGAAGCGCAGGCCGCGATAGTCGGTGTCGTACTGGAAGCCGAAATCGAGCGAGAAGCCGCGCGCGTTCTCCTGCAGGATGTCCTCGTTCAGGTAGGCGATCGTTCCGCCGAACGCCACGCGGTCGGTGAGCTCGCGGCCGTAGGACAGGCCGATCACGGCGAAGGTCGGCGAGAAGATCTCCCCGGTGCCGTCGGGCGCGCTCTCGGTCGTGCGCTCGATGTCACCGACGCTCAGCGCCTTCACGCTGATCCCGAGCGTTCCCACATTCCCCATCTTCTGGGTCAGGGCGACGTAGTTGAGGTCCATGTCGGCGATGAGGCGTGAGTAGCTGAACATCACCTCGGTGGGGGCCGTCCCCATCGCGAGGCCGCCCGGGTTGTAGAACAGCGCCTCCACGCCCGAGATGTTGCCCAGGTCGGCGCCGCCCATCCCCAGGCTGCGCACGCCCACGCCGATCCGCATCTCGTCCGCGCCGCTGGTGCCGAGGCGCTCGGGCGAGCCCGCGAGGGCCGGGGCGGAGGTCAGTGTCAAAGCCATGAGCACGATCCATCGGGTCGTCTTCATGTTCGTCAAACTCCTCTCGTTCATGACGGTTCGATCCCTATCGGTTCGCACCGGGCTAGTAGTTGTTGAGACGCTCTTTCTCGACGAAGACCGCCACCTTGCCGATCTTGGTGCCGACCCCCGGGGCGTCCACGTGGAAGACATAGATCCCGCTGCCCACGGGCAGCCCGTTGTCGGTCTCGAGATTCCAGGTCAGCTGCGACGTCGCGTCGTTCTTCTGGATCGTGCGCACCAGGCTCCCCGCCAGCGTGAAGAGCCGGATCGTGCATTGCTGGGGGAGGTGGGTGAACTTGATCACGCGGTTGAACTGATCCAGCTCGTACGAGGAGTGCGCGAAGTACGGGTTGGGCACGGCCTTGACCAGCGCGAGCTGGTCTTTCGCCAGCGCCACGTTGGAGCGGTTCGCCGCCTTGGTCGAGAACGTGAAGTAGTCGTTCGGGGAGCGTGAGGCGAGCTGGAACCGCACCTTGTCCCCGTTGTCCACCGGGATCGGCACGCCCGAGCCCGCAACCGCCGCCTGGTGCGGCCACAGCACGTACATCAGGTCCAGCTGGGCGCCGTCCAGCTTCAGGTCGGGATGGTCGGTGGTGTAGTAGGGCAGCGCAGTCGGGCTGTAGTCGCTCGCCATCACCACCATGAACTCGCGGCGATCGAACGGATCCGCCGTGGTGTCCGGGTTCCACAGGCCGTCGGGCGGGGTGTACTCCATCTCGTTGAAGCCCGCGTTGAGCTGGCGGTTGTTGTCCAGGTCCCAGACCGTGAAGGGGACGTCCACGAAATCCTGGAACGCGTAGGTGCGCGTGGGCGTGGTGGACGTGCTCCCCATGTACCGGTACGCCTTCTGTCCGGCGGGGCCGCCGGTGAAGCGGACCTCGACGTTGTGGAATGCATTCACGTTCGCGGGGTCGAGCATCGACGTGAAGCCGCCGAGCGGAATGTTGATGGCGTAGTCGGCGGAGCCGTCGAAGAAGCCGAGACCGAGATCGGGGCCGTACCCCACGAAGCCGGGGGGATTCGGCCCGACGTTCACGTAGCTCACCGAGAGCAGCTTCCGGTAGTCCGCGCCGATCAGCTTGACCTGGAGGCCGTCGACGATCGGGTAGTGCTCGTCGCCCGAGAAGTTCGAGTAGTTGTTGACCAGCGTGTCGACCGCGCCGGACAACGTCCGCGTCAAGTACCAGACCGGGATGCCCTGGGGGTCGGGCTTGTAGCCGACGCGGTAGTTGGCGTCGAGCAGCCTGTCCCGGTCCTTGACGATCACCTGGACGTTGTCGGTGGTCGGCGGAAGCGAGGGGTCGGTCTGGCCGTAGGTCGGCCCGGAGCCGATCCCGGCGCTCGCCAGGTCGACGCCGCCCGGCGGCGTCTGGGGGATGACGAATCGCACCGAATCGGACGACTCCAGGACCTGCGGCACCAGACCGATGCCCACCGCGTAGGAGCGCACCGTGTAGTAGTAGGTGGTGCCGGTGTAGAGCGGGAGGCTGCGTACCAGGTCCGTGTTGGTCCGGAACTCGTAGCGGATCCCGCCGTCATTGCCCTGCGCCGCCACCTTGGGGAGCACGACGTAGGACTGCTCGTCGAACCCGGGATCCAGCACCGTGGTGATTCCGTCGTTGATGTCGAAGGTCGCGACGCGCGTGTAGGGCCCGGACTGGGACGCCCCCTGGTAGACGACGTAGCCCTCGAAGACGTAGGGCGCCTCATGGTAGTTCTCGGCGTGGTTGTCCCAGGTCAGGAGCACGCCGCCGTCGGACGGCGTGGTCTTGACCGTCGGCGGATCGGGGGGCTTCGGCACGTTGAAGTTCAGGTCGAACGTGGACTGGGCCGCCTCGTCGTAGAACTTCATGAGCGCGACGCTCGCCGTGCGGTTCACGCTCTGCCCGACGACGATCCCGACCACGATCTCCTGAGAGTCGCCGGGCGCCATCGTGAAGGGCCCGGTGGTGAGCATCATGCGGCGGTCGGCGGGGTTCGAATCGAGCCAGCCGGCGCCGGTCGTCGGGTCGCCCGAGACCTGAAACCGGGTCGCGAGGCCGGTGGTCGGATCGATCACCGGGCTGCCCGATGCGTCCAGCCCCTGCATGTAGTTGTACGTCTTGTCGGCGGTATTGGGATCGGTGGCGTTGATGTACTTGTTGAACGAGGAGAGCCCGAGCGGGCTGCCCCCCACGATCGGTCCCTTGAAGAAGTCGAATCCCACCGACGGGACGTTGCTTCCGTACTGGCCGTCGTTGTTCGTGGCGTTGTAGACGAAGCCGATGCTCTTGGGGATGTCGCACCCCACCAGGTCGTCGGTGGCGCCGCCCAGGTCCGGGTCGCTCCACTGCGATGCGTACATCTGATCCAGAAACCAGGGACCGCGGTTGATGAACTTGTACTTGATGAAGATCGTGTTGTTGAGGGCGCCCTGCGCCGCGAAGGCGAACGTCGTCTGCTGGACTTCGATCCCCATCGCCTTGCGCAGACCGTCCGCGCGGTTCGTGTGCGCCGTCGAGTCGAGATCGTTGTAGACCGCCCACATCATCTGGTCGCCCAGGATGTCGAGCGTCCCGTCGGGTTTCACGTGCACGGGGGGTGCGCCGTACGGGACCGCGCCGTTCGTGTAGTCGAGGAGCACGGCATCGCGCGTGGCGGCGTCGTTGTAGACCCGGTTCAAGTTGTAGACCTTGTACTCGGGCTTGTCGGGGTCGTCCGGGGGATAACCGCCCCTCGCCGAGCCCGGCTTGTATTCGTCCGAGTACTCGGAAACGGCGAGGCGCAACGCGCCATTGATCTTCGCGCCGAGCCACAGTCCGGCAGCGTAGAGCGCGGTCTTGCCCGTCCCCTTGGGGAACTCGAACCCGGCCGGCTGGCCCGCGCCGGCCTTGTCCCACGCGAACGAGCCGGTGTTCGTCACGAACATCCGGATGTTGTTCGCGCTCATGGTCTTGGAGTTGTCCGTGACCTGCGTGTGCAGCGGGGACGCGCGACGGATGTCATTGCCGGGCTGCTGCAGGTTGAGCCGCAATTCCTGAACGTCGCGCACCGCGAACGCGGCGCTGGCGATCAGGTTCGCGAGAATCACGACGCTCACGATTACCGTGCCCTTCATCGGGATCTTCCTCGAGTCGCGTGGGACCGGGTTCATGGTCAGAATCCCATCCGCAGCCCGAACCGGATCAGGCGCGGATTGGCGAACAGCGTCTGGTTCTGCTCGGCCAGGGAGTAGGCCGGATCGATCGGGAGTCCGTACTTGTTCTGCAGGTTGGTCGCCGCCTCCCGCCCCGACGGCGAGTCCAGGAAGCCGGTGGTGTTGGCCGAGCCGGTCCCGGTGAACACCGAGATCGCGTTTTGGGTGTCGAGCAGGTTCAGCACCCACAAGTACGCGGACACGTCGAGGCCCGCGACGATGAAGTCCTTGGAGGCCTTCACGTCGACGCTCTGCGTCCACGGGGCGTTCCGGGAGTTGAGCGGCCCCACCGGCTGCTTCGCCACCCCCGCCAGACTCGCCTCGTCATAGATCTCGGTCTGGGTGTAGGGCGTGCCGCTCGCGAGGTTCCACAGCACGTTGACGCTCGAGCGTTCCAGCAGCGGCACGCCCCCGAGCTTGGGCCCCTGGCCCTTGGGCACCAGGTAGTCCAGGTTGATCGAGATCTTGTGCCGCTGGTCGAAATCGAGCGGCGCGGTCTGCTTGGGGATCTCCGAGCCGTACCACGCCGGGTTCGCGCTGCTGTTGGACACCGACCCGGTCCCGACGGCGCTCGAAAGGCTGTAGGCCACGTTGGCCTGGATGTTGTTCACCCGCCGCAGCGTGAAGCCCAGATCGATGCCCTTGATGGTGGCGAAGTCGGCGTTGCGATACGAGGTGAACCCGTTCGGCTTGGACGAGATCGCCTGCACCTCGACCAGGTCCTTCACGTCCTTGTAGTAGATCGTCGCGTCGAGCTTGGCGAAGTCGTTGAGCTGATGCGCGACTCCCACCTCGTAAGCCTGGGTCTGCTCGGGCTTCAGGTTGGGGTTGCCGAACCCCACGAAGTAGCCGGTGTTGATGATCTTGTACTCCAGGAACCGGTACGAGACGTAGAGGTCCTGGAGGTTGGGCTGCTGATAGAACTGGCCCCAGTTGGCGTGGAGCACGGTGCGATCCGTGATCGGGAAGCCGATCCCGATGCGCGGGCTGATGCGACTGTAGGTCTTGCTGGCGGTGAGGTCGGTGTCCGTCAGGGCGAAGGTCGGGCCGGTCCCGAGCGGGAACTGCTCGCTCTTGAGCGCCTGGGTGTCCACGTTGATGTAGTCGTAGCGCAGGCCGGCGTTCACGATCAGGCCCTGGCGCTCGTACTTGTCCTGCAGGTAGACCGCCGCGGTCTTGGGCTTGCGGGGCCCGTCGAGTCCGCTGTCCTCGTTCTTCCTTCCGTCGCTCGAGAATCCGTAGCGGTCGATGTTGTCCACGTCGCCGCCCGCGAAGTTCACCGGGAAGTAGTGGTCGTAGTAGCGCAGCGTGTGCTGGTCGTACTCGAAGCCGCCCTTCAGCTGGTGGTGCCGGTCCCATTGATTCGTGTAGTCGCCCTTGATCGCCCAGTACTGCGACTGCCGGCGGAGGTAGTCGTCCCACACGTGGCCGGTTCCGCCGTTGAGGGTCGCCAGGGAGTCGAGGATGTGCCCGAGCTGCGTGTTCGGATTCGAGGTGCCGGGGTAGAACCACGGAATATTCGTGTCGAAGTCGATCTGCGGCACGCTGCCATAGGCCTCGACGTTGTCGAAGAACACGCCGTCGCCGCGCTTGCGCTCGGTGTAGAACCAGCTCGCGCCGAACGAGTAGAACGATTTCGAGTTCAGCGTGTGGTTGAACTGCCCGGTGACGGACCGGTTCCGGTCCTGGTAGCGCGGGGAATGGATGAGATTGAAGCGGTAGGTGTTGAAGTACTCGCGCCAGTCGTCGTTGGAGAACAGCCCTCCGAGCTTGACGTTCATCTGCCGGTTGATCGGGAGCGTGAGCTTGCCCTGCCCGGTCCAGCCGCTCAGGCTGTTCGAGGGCAGCGGGCCGTCGTAGATCGAGTTCGGCTTGCGGTCGCCCTGCCAGCGCCGCTGGGCGCTGAAATAGAAGTTGCCGGCGTCGCGGCCTGGCAGGATCGGCCCGCCCAGGTTCGCGTCGTAGATGTTGTAGTCGTAGGCGTGCGTTCCGAGGTAGCTGCTTCCGGTTCCGCCGAAGTTGTCGGTCAGCGCCTCGACGCTGCCCCGGTAGCGGTCGTGCCCCTCCTTCGTGATCACGTTCACGACGCCCGACATGATCCGGCCGTACTCGGCGTTGAAGCCGCCGTTCTGCACCACGATCTCCTGGATCGCGTCGTTGTTGATCGAGGTCGTGGCGTTCCCGGTCAGCGGATCCTGCTGGGAGTAGCCGTCCACGTAGTACGCGGTCTCGTTCGGGCGGCCGCCACGAATGATCAGGGTCGGGCCGTTCTGCGACTCGCGGTCGATCTGGCGCTGGAAGGCGACGACGCCCGATTGCTGCGCCGCGGCGTCCTGATAGCCGCGGGTCGGCATGCGCGAGATGTCGTCGGCCGAGATGAAGCGGGTGGTGTTGGTCGCGTCCTTCTGCAGCAGCGGGCGCTGGGCCTCGACTTTGATCTCGCTGAGCTGGACGGCCTCCGGCTTCATCGTGATGTCGAGCGTCGTGGTGAAGTCCGGCGTGATCTGGACCTTGTCGGCGCTGAAGGCGGCGTAGCCCATGAGGTTGGCGTGCACGATGTACGGTGCGGCCGGGATGCCGATGATGAAGTAGTTCCCCTGCTCGTCCGAGACGGCGCCCAGGCGCTGGCCTTCGAGACGTACGTTGACTCCGGCCAGCGGCTGGCGCTTGTCATCCGTCACGCGGCCCGACAGCTTTCCGGTGGTGCCGCCCGAGGCGGGCGCGGCCGACAACGCGAGCATCAGAACTGCGGGAACGAACCAATTGAGACGCCTCATGGGCGCTCCTCCTCTGGGGGTTGCAGAGTCCGCTACGGGCGTGGGGGGAAACGCATCCGCCTGCGGACGGAAGACGCGGTCGTGGAGCCGCGTGGGGGGAATTCTTCGCGCCTTCCCGAGGCCCCCAATTCTTCCGGGGGGAGCGGTGGCATGGGCGCCACGATGTCGGGAAGCGACGTTACGACTGCTGACTACCACTTGTATCCCTTGGGGGAGATCGGCCTATTCCTCCCGGTCCGCCCGCTCCAAGAGCTCTCGTCGACGGGCGACTGCATGAAATGATGCAACTTCTGCACATTGCGTCAAGTCGTTTCTCGACCAGATCGGGCAACCGAGCCCGGCTCTTCGCGTTGGCCGGCGCACGCAGCGGTGGACGCGCCGCGTCGCATCGTGATAGTTTCCAAGCGCTTTGCGACGGAGCAAGCCTCCCACGCTGAGAGATCCGTGACCCAAGCCCGCTCCTCCGCCGGCGGAGGGACCCTGTACCTGGTCGCCACGCCGATCGGAAATCTCGAGGACATCACGCGGCGCGCGCTCCGGGTGCTGAGCGAGGTGGATCGCGTGGCGGCGGAGGACACCCGGCACACGCGCAGGCTGCTCGAGCACTACGGGATCGCGGTCCCGGTCGAGAGCCTGTTCGAGCACAACGAGCGCGCGCGCGTCCCGGGCCTGATCCGTCGGTTGCAGGCCGGCGAGCGCCTGGCGGTCGTGACCGATGCAGGCTCGCCGGCGGTGGCGGATCCGGGGTATCCGCTGGTGCGGGCGGCAATCGAGGCGGGGATCCGGGTGGAGAGCGTGCCGGGGCCGAGCGCGCCGATCGCGGCGCTGCAGGTGAGCGGTTTCGCGACCGATGCTTTCACGTTCGTCGGGTTCCTGCCGGTGAAGCCGGGCGCGCGGCGCCGCCGCCTCGAGGAGCTGTGCGAGCGCCGCGAGACGATCGTGGCGTTCGAGTCGCCGCATCGCATCGCCCGGTGCCTGGCGGATCTGGAGGCGGTGTGGGGCGAGCGGCCGATCGCGCTCGCGCGCGAGCTGACGAAGGCGTTCGAAGAGGTGCTGCGCGGCAGCGCGCGCGAGGTGCGCGAGTCGCTCACGGACGAGAAGCGGCGCGGAGAGATGGTCCTGGTGCTGAGCGGATGGACGCGCAAGGATCGGGCGCAGCGGATGGACGGAGCCGGGAGCGAGGCGATGCCGCGGAGGAGCGAACGAACCGGAGATGGAACGTGAAGAGCGGGCGGACATGACCGTCACCCCCGCGGACGCCGCCAAGCGCGGCGGGCCCTCTGCGATCGCGCAGCTCAAGGAGCGCGCCAAGCACATCGCGCACGATGTGCTCTCCCCGGTGGTGCGCGGGCTCGCCGGGCTCGGCATCAAGGCGGATCACCTCACGTGGCTCGGGCTCGCGCTGGGCGTAGCGGCGGGCGTGGCGTTCTTCGACGGACAATCCCAGCTCGCGGCGGGGCTGCTCCTGCTCGGGGGCGTGTGCGACATCTTAGACGGCGAGCTCGCGCGCCGGAGCGGTGTCACCTCGCGCTTCGGCGCGTTCCTCGACTCGACGCTCGACCGGCTGTCGGAGGCCGCGGTGCTGGTCGGGATCGCGGGCTTCGGCGTGCGCAACCTCGAGACGCTGGCGTTCGAGCCGGAGCGCGTGGTGCGCGAGATCCAGAGCGGACTCGACCCGGTGAGCTGGGTGGTGCTGGTGCTGCTCGCGATGCTGTCGCTGGTGGGCTCGTTCATGGTGTCGTACACGCGGGCGCGGGCCGAGGGGCTGGGACTCGAATGCAAGGTGGGATGGTTCGAGCGCCCCGAGCGCCTGGTGCTGCTGATGCTGGCGGGAGCGATCCACCGGTTCTGGGCCTTGGCCGGGGCCCTGCTGCTGCTCACCGTCTTCTCGATCGCCACCGCCGTTCAGCGCATGGTGCACGTCTGGAAGAACACCCGCGGTGCCGGTCGTGACTGACACGAAATCCGATACGCTTCCCATGTCCGGGCCGCCGCCGGAATCCACGGCGCGCCCGCTGCGAGGAGGTTCGATTCGATGGGCAAGGTGAAGGTAGCCATCATCGGCGTGGGCAACTGCGCCTCGTCGTTCGTCCAGGGTCTCCACTACTACCGGAACGCCAAGGAGAGCGACCGAGTGCCGGGGCTGATGCACGTGAACCTCGGCGGCTACCACATCAAGGACGTCGAGATCGTGGCGGCGATCGACATCGATCGCAACAAGGTCGGGAAGGACGTGTCCGAGGCGATCACCACATGGCCGAACAACACCCTGGTGTTCGCCAAGGTGCCGAAGACCGGCGTGACGGTGCAGCGCGGCATGACCCATGACGGGCTCGGCAAGTACCTGTCGAAGATCATCCACAAGGCGCCGGGCTCGACCGTGGACATCGTGAAGCTCTTGAAGGAAACCGAGACCGACGTGGTGGTGAACTACCTGCCGGTGGGATCCGAGGAAGCCACGAAGTGGTACGTGGAGCAGGTGCTCGAGGCGGGCTGCGCGTTCGTGAACTGCATCCCGGTGTTCATCGCCCGTGAGAAGTACTGGCAGCAGCGCTTCGAGAAGCGGGGCCTGCCGGTGATCGGCGACGACATCAAGTCGCAGGTCGGCGCCACGATCACGCACCGCGTGCTCGCCAGCCTGTTCGTGGACCGCGGCGTGCGCATCGACCGCACCTACCAGCTGAACTTCGGAGGCAACACCGACTTCCTGAACATGCTGGAGCGCGAGCGGCTCGAGTCGAAGAAGATCTCGAAGACCAGGGCGGTGACCAGCATCATCCCGTACGCGATCCCCGAGGAGGACGTGCACGTCGGGCCCAGCGACTACGTGCCCTGGCTCAAGGACCGCAAGTGGTGCCACATCCGGATGGAGGGCACGACCTTCGGCGACGTGCCGCTCAATCTCGAGATGAAGCTCGAGGTGTGGGACTCGCCCAACTCCGCGGGCGTCGTGATCGACGCGGTGCGCTGCGCCAAGCTCGGGCTGGATCGCGGGCTCAAGGGCGCCCTGATCGCGCCTTCTGCCTACTTCAAGAAGTCGCCGCCGGTGCAGTACCCGGACGACATGGCGCGCGAGATGACCGAGGAGTTCATCCGCACGCACGGCCACGGCCGCATCGCGCGCAAGCTCGCGGAGCGCGGCGTGACCGCAGCGGCCGCTGCGCGCGACGGTGCGCAGTCCGCCGACGGGCGCACGCTGCGCACCCCGGCGCGCGCGCGCGCCGGGAGCCGATCCCGCGCACGGGCCGGCGCGAAGCTGCGCTGATCAAGATGTCCGGGTTCTTCGTCACCTTCGAGGGGGGCGAGGGCTCGGGCAAGAGCACGCAGCTCGAGCGCCTCGCGCGGCGTCTGCGCGCGCGCGGCCTCGAGCCGCTCGTGACCCGCGAGCCGGGCGGCACGCCGCTCGCGGAAGGCATCCGCGCGTTGCTGCTCGATCCCGCCCGGCGGCCCTCTGCCATGGCCGAGGCGCTGCTCATGGAGGCGGCGCGCGCCGAGCTGGTGGCGGGCGTGATCCGTCCCGCACTCCTGGCCGGGCGGATCGTGCTGTGCGACCGCTACGACGACTCGACGCTGGCCTATCAGGGCGGCGGGCGCGGTCTCGACGCCGAGCTGCTGCGCGGGCTGAACCGCGCGGCCACCGAAGGCTTGAAGCCCGACGTCACGCTGCTCTTCGACCTCGATCCCGTGGCCGGGCTCGCGCGCCGCGCGCGGGCCGCGGACTCCGTGAACCGGCTCGACCGCGAGCCCGAGGCGTTCCACGCCCGGGTGCGCGCCCGCTACCTCGAGCTGGCGAAGGCGGAGCCCGGACGCTTCGTGGTGCTGGACGGCTCACTCCCACCCGACCGCCTCGAAACGCAAGTATGGGCAGCGCTCGAGCCGCGGCTGGTCGCGCTCGGGGGCTCCGTCTGAAAACGCCCGATGGCTGCGTTGCGCGGGCGGCTCCTCGCTCCCAGGTGGCCTGAAGGCCACATTTCCGCTGGTCGCTCGCGCGCGACGCCTTGCCCTTAGACGTTTTCAAACGGAGCGGCCACGGTCGCCTGCCGATACCGAACCGGCGGGCCCGCCATGCTATATTCCGGACTCGAACGATTCTCGAG
>Ga0075433_10001241_pt1 | contig 18605 bp, 17 predicted proteins | sample RhiMethybrSRZTD2_FD_75299 | JGI IMG/M metagenome (GOLD analysis project Ga0075433, IMG submission 75299) | Populus rhizosphere microbial communities from Tennessee, USA - Rhizosphere MetaG P. TD hybrid SRZTD2 | ecosystem: Host-associated > Plants > Roots > Rhizosphere > Soil | place: USA... | reverse complement strand
TCTGTTACAGCGGGCCTAGTGCAGGAATGGAATTCCGCTTCGGATTGAACACGTGAACCCGCGGTACTCGATCACTGCAGCCCGCCCGGAAGATCTCAAGCGGCTGCCCGCGATTGAGCTGGCAGCTGCACGGCTCCTCGCGGGACACGCGCCCGAGTCCGTCCTGAAAGAGACCACGGGCTCAGACGTCTTCCTGAAGGCTCAGCGTGACGGACATCTATGGGTCGCATTGGCGGATGTTGTACCAGTGGGCTTTGCGCATGTTGAGGTGCTCGAGCGCGACGCTGCGCACCTAGAGGAAATCGACGTAGATCCTCGGCACGGACGTCGAGGCCTGGGAACAAAACTGGTGTTGCAGGTCTGTGATTGGGCGGCCGGCAAGGGGTACGCATCCGTCACGCTAACGACCTTCCGGGACATCCCGTGGAACATGCCCTTTTACGCACGTCTTGGCTTCAGCATCGTTGCCACCGAGCATCTGTCCCCTGCGCTCCGTGCGGTTGTCGAGGACGAAACTCGTCGTGGCCTCGACCCCTCGCGTCGTGTGGTCATGAGCCGGCCGTGTTCTGTGCGCGTTCAATGACGTACAACCCGCCCGGAATATTTTGAGCGCGTCTGGACATTCACATGTGAATCACCAGAACGATCAGCTTTGCTTCTGCTCGAACTGTGCATGTGAAACGGAAGGAATTCGATGTCTTCACAGCTACACAACGGAGAACTTTTTCCCGATCTCGTCATCGACATCGTCGGGGGCGGAACGCTCGCGATACCGCGCGACCTTGGTGGCTCTTATGTGGTCGTCCTCTTCTATCGTGGGTCGTGGTGCCCGTATTGCTGCGCGCAACTCGCGGCGTTTTCACGGGCATCCGAGCGCCTGGCCGCCGCTGGCGTCACGATCGTTGCGTTGTCGGTTGACGATGAGGCGACGTCCAAGGCACTTGTCGACAAGCTGCATCTTGGCTTCCCCGTCGGATTCGGCGCGAACGCGGACAACATCGCGGCGCTCACAGGCGCGTATGTGGCCGAGAGCTCGGCCTATTTGCAATCGACGGGTTTCGTCCTCGATCAGCGAGGCAGGATTCTTACGGCAGTCTATTCGAGCGGCGCCATCGGTCGGCTCGTTCCCGATGATGTGGCTGGATTCGTGAAGTACGTTGACGCACATCGCGATGCCACCCAAGAAGCGCCCTTCAAACGCGATGAGGAGTCAGCTTGAGCGGCGCTCGCGCTGGCTTCTTGCGATTCTCGTTTTGATCTGGGGCGCGAGTTGGCCGGTGATCAAGATCGGCGTGACCACGGTTCCGCCTATCTGGTTCGCATGTTTGCGGTATGTCGTCGGAACGGCCTGCCTCGTTGCGACAGAGCTGTCGTCGAAATGGCCGAGCAAAATAGTGTGGGCCAAGCGATAAGGCGAAGGGCCGCAAAGGCTGAGGATCGCCAGACGCAGGTGGAATGAGGCGAGCCAATGAGTGAAGTCACGCTGATTCCAGTCGACCCAACGGCAGACGAAGTGCAGTACCTGGAAGATCGGATCTACGAGTTCAACTCCCGTGCAACCGACATCGCCGACGGCGAGCCGCTCGCATTCTTCGTGCGCGAGCGCGATCACATCGTGGCGGGTATCTGCGGGAACACATGGGGCGGCGCCTGTGAGCTGCGCCAGTTCTGGGTGGACGAGTCGCAACGTCACTGCGGACTCGGTACAAAGTTGTTCCAGGCCGCCGAGCAAGAGGCGCGACGACGCGGCTGCACACAGATCGTGCTGATGACATTCTCCTTCCAGGCACCGGCGTTCTACGAAAGGCACGGCTTCGAGGTGGTGGCGACGATCGACGATCACCCGCGTGGGTACCGCAACTTGCTGATGCGCAAAGGCCTGGGACCGAACGATGAAAGGCCACAGCGTGCGACGGCCGCCCGGAACCGCCAAGCATCGAGCCCAGGCTTCACGATATGAAGGCCCGGGCTCGGACACGTGCATTAGCCGACGTCGCCGTCCATTCCGTGGCGTGGCTCTATGGGTTGCCCTGTCCAGACAAGAGGGCGAGGGTGAAGCTCACCGCCGGCGATTGCGCGTGGCGGCTGAAGTCCAACGTCACGTCGACGCTTTGCCCCGGCGCGAGCACCCCATTTGGTAGAAACACGCGAAGATACGGATCCCCCGTGCTCGTGCGGCCACTTGCGTTGGTCATCTCGACCTGGAACGACAGGCCGCGGGCGATCACGAGTAAGTGCGTGTCCACCGGAGACGAGCCGGTGTTCGTGATCCGATAGACGCGTTGTTCCTGACCGCCGCCCCCCTGACCGTGATCGCGGCTGCCGCCGATGAGCGCGATGTTCACTCTGCTCGTAACATTCAGAAACTCGAGTCCCATGTCACGACGCGACAGCGCATCATCGTTGTTGGGCGGTTTCCCGCTGGCTGGTCGTCCGTCAACGGCGCCCCTCGCTGCGAGATCCGGACGGTATACCGAGTAGAGGACATCCGCTGGAGTCAGCTCGAACATCTTCGTCGACGAGTTCGGGTCGTAGTGGACGAATGCCGGATCGTAGAGGCCGTTCTCGAGGAAATCAGCGAGGTCGTCCACCTGATCGTCGCTCAGGCCAAGGCCACGCGGCGTTCCCGGTCCTCGGGGATGGGTGAACCGGGACGTCAGCGTCCCTGCGGCGGCGGCAGCCGCGTCCTGTGGCACACCAGCGTTGAAGTACCGCACCACATCCTCCACGCTCGTGAACGCGCCGTTGTGGAAGAAGAACCGCGCGTCTTTGAGCTGTCGAAGCGTCAACACACGGAACTTGAACGCGTCGCTGTCACGACCCGTGATTTCTCTTCTTCCGTCATCGCGGAAGGTCGGATCGTTTCTCGCCACTTTGTTCAAGGCCTGAAGAGGGTGGTCTGACAACCCGAGATTGTAGAAATTCTCTTCGACGAACTGACCGATCCCGGCGACGTCAGGATCGTTCACCTGCTTGTTGAGCATCGGGCCACTGTGACAGGCATAGCAGCCGGCACCACCCGTACTGCCAGTGGCGGGTGTGAAGAACAACCTGGCTCCGCGGCGCTGAGCAGGTGTCAGTGCGTTGTTGTCACCGGCAAGGAATCGATCCCACGGCGTATTCCGGGTGACAGTCGTTCTCAGGAACGTGGCTGTCGCCCGAAGAACGGTGATGTCGTTGATCAGCACGTTGAGGTCGCCCCCCGTCGCGTCCGATTGCGCGGCCTCCTCAGGGAAGGCATCCCGAAAGAGTTTGATGTAAGTGTCGAACTTCTGCAGTTCCGCCGATTGGAACTCCAGCATCCGATGCGCATCGAGCAGCAGGAGTGCCACGCTTTCGGGCGCTGGGAAATCGAAGGGATTCAGGCCGCCGGGAGACGCGTCGGGCTCGCCGGCGAATCCGCCCATCAAGAGGCGATTGTTGAATCCAGCCCCAATAGCCCCCGGGGCATTTCGCGCCACGCTATCCAATGCGTCAAGTCGACCAGTGCGCAGCAGCCGACCAGGATCGGGTAGCTTGCGGCCGCGTGCCGGACTTCCGACTGCGAACTCATAGATATCCGTGAGCGTTGGGATTTCGTCGACCAGCGCGTCACCCGGGAACAGAGGCGTGGCGCGCAGCTTCGGAAGGATGTCTGTGCGTGGCCGCCGGCGTGGGACGAAATTCCCCGCGGCGTCAGTGTAGGCCCGGCCCTCGCCGCCGACCGCGAAGTTGAGAAGCGTGCCTGCCTTCGATGCCGACTCGCCCTGATGGCAGCTCCCGCAGGAAGCGGTCTGCGCAGTAGCGAGCACGCCACCGAACTCCGGGAGAATCCTGGCCGTTCGAATCGGATCGTGAAACAGCTGTTTCCCGAGGTACCGCTTCGCCTCGGTGATCCTGAAACGCGGATCGACAGCTCCGTTCTGAAGACGTGGCTGCGGAAGGTCAATGTCATGCGCTGGCACCATCAACTTGTGGATGTCACCGACCTGCCGGTCGATGAACTGTCGTAATTGGTTGGGACTGCTGCTTTGAGCGGCCGCCGTGTTGCTCGCAACCAGCAGCAGGAACACGGCGAAGATCGAGACGGTCCTGAAAGGTGGAGAGGTCGGGTGGTGCGTCATAGCTACGTCGCCTCCAGCATGAGTGACTTGCATAGGCACCGTGCCTACAACCGAGTTCGATTCCGGCGTGGCCTGAGGCGTTACAGCGAGTGACGTAACTGGGAGAGGCTCGAGATCACCGATCAGAAGTAATCGGCCAGTGAAACCCGCGCGTTGGGGGCCGCATCAAAGAGGCGTCGTCACGAATCCTGCGGTTCACACTGGGGTCAGTCAGGAATTCAGGCGGGTCCTATCCATGGAAGTTGAGCCAACGCGTATCGTCATTCTCGGAGCCGGCTTCGGCGGCTTGTATACAGCCCTCCGCCTCGAGCAATTACTGCCGCGTGACGGTTCTGTTGAAGTCACGCTCGTCAATCGTGATAACTTTTTCTTGTTCACGCCGATGCTGCATGAGGTCGCCGCGAGCGACCTCGATATCACTCATATCGTGAGCCCGATTCGGGCCCTGCTTCGCCGGACTCGCGTCGTCTGTGGCGACGTCATCGGCATCGACTTCGAGACGCGCCACGTCGAAGTTCGTCACGGGCTGACGCAACATCAGCACGTTCTCATGTACGACCAGCTGGTCCTCGCCCTTGGATCAATCACGAACTTCTATAACTTGCCCGGCCTCCAGTCGCATTCGTTGACCATGAAGTCGCTTGGGGACGCCATTCAGATCCGTAACCGGCTGATCGCGCACCTCGAAGAGGCCGATGCCGAATCCTCCACGGAAGCACGAAAGATGCTTCTTACGTTTGTTGTCGCCGGAGGGGGATTTGCCGGTGTCGAGACCATGGCGGCCATCAACGACTTCGTCCGTGAAGCGCTCGGGCACTACCCGAGCCTGGACACATCGCTTGTCCGCATGGTCCTGGTACATGCGGGGCCGGAACTGCTACCCGAGCTCGGCGACGAGCTCGGTGCGTACGCGCGGCAGAAGTTACGCGACCGCGGGGTCGAGATTCACACGCGTGTGCACGTTACGGAGCTGACGCAAAACGACGTTCGGCTCGACGATGGTTCGACGATTCCCTCGCAGTTCGTCGTCTGGACCGCCGGGACGTCACCACATCCGCTCCTCGCGACGTTGGCAGTGCCTCTCGATCACGGTCGCGTCGTCGTGGACGAATACCTGCAGGTGACGGGCCGCCCTGGATTGTGGGCGCTCGGCGACTGCGCGGTGGTCCCGAACCTGCAAACCGGTAAACCGCACCCTCCTACTGCCCAGCACGCCATTCGAGAAGGGCGCGTCCTGGCCGAAAACCTCGTCGCTATGCTCGCAGGCCGACCGCTACGGCCGTTCCGGTTTTCGACCATCGGGCAACTCGCCGCGATCGGCCGACGTACCGGCGTTGCAAGAGTTTTTGGCGTGAAGTGCTCAGGATTTATCGCGTGGTGGCTGTGGCGCACTATTTACCTGATGAAGCTACCTGGCCTCGACAGGAAGGTGCGCGTCGCTCTCGACTGGACGCTCGATTTGATCTTCAGCAAGGACATCGTGCAGTTCGTCACCGAACGGGCACCGACTCTCAGTCACGAAACGTACGGATCTGGCGACCCAGGACAGGTGGCGAGCGGCGTTGCAGATAGAGCCAGGGCTGCAGATACGCTGCGAGAAGACCTACCGCGGGTTGGTGCTGCCGCGATTCAGGACGCCTTGGACGACTTTGTGAAGATGAACGCGGGCACTATCTCGCCGGCAGACTTCTTTGCACCAGCCAACGTCGAACGGATAGTGGCAGGCCGTGCGGCCACGGCTGGTTAGCAACTTCCAACCCGATTGACCCACCAGACTGAGAGGACGCCATGTTTCTCGTCAGAGACATCATGTTTTGCAAGCCCGGGCAAGCTCGACCGATGGTTCAAAGATTTCTCGCTCTCGATAAGCTGGGACGACAGATGGGGTTCGGCTCGATGCGTGTGATGACCGACGTGAGTGCGGAGCGCTACTGGACCGTCGTCTCAGAGATGGAAGTAGAGAGCCTGGAGAAATACGCCGAGATGTCGAAACAATCGATGGAAATGAAGGAATTTCAGGAAGCGATGAAAGGCTACCACGATCTCGTCGTGGAGGGGCGGCGCGAGATCTATACGATTGAAAAATAGAAGCGGCGGCCTTCGTTGTTTTTGGGGCGACGCGTTACCGACACCTGGCTCAGGGAGATCTCCAGTGCCGCATGCCAAACAGCGTCTCGTCCAGCCGCCACGTTTGCGTTCCGAAGACGGTCTCGAAGAAGGCCGTCGCGTGACGTGGATGGAGTTGTTCTTCGATCTCATCTTCGTGGCGGCGGTCGCGCAGGTTGGCACGCACCTCCGTGACGATTATTCTCCTGCCGGATTGCTGCGCTTCTCCTTGCTGTTCTTCCTGATCTGGTGGGCGTGGTTAGGACATACGAACTTCTCGACTCGATTCGACACGGACGATCTCATTCAGCGCGCGTTGACCGCGCTGCAGATCTTTCTGGTTGCCGTCATGGCGATCAATGCGACCGGAGCCCTGGATAGCCGCGACTCGGCCGGCTTCGCAGCCGCGTACTCGGCGATGCGGTTCGTGCTGGTCGCACAGTACTGGCGGGCAAGACCAATTCGACAAGCGAGGGCACTCACCAGTCGCTACGCTACCGGTGCCGGGATCGCCGCGTCGCTGTGGCTGATTTCTGCTGTTGTTCCTTCGCCCGCTCGCTACTGGATCTGGTTGCTGGCGTTAATCATCGATATCGGAACGCCAATCGTGTTTACGCAACACCTCATTGACGTTCCGCACGACGCCGCCCATCTGCCGGAGCGCTATGGCTTGTTCAGCATCATCCTGCTCGGAGAGTCGATGGTTGCCGTCATGACCGGCATGGGTCATCAGGAGTACTGGAGCACGGCGGCGGCCTCGTCAGCGTTGCTGGGTATGGGCCTCGTGTTCACGATCTGGTGGTGGTACTTCGACAGCGCACAGGCCGTCGCTGAACGTCACCTGCGCACGCGCCAGGACGCCGTGCGTTTTCACGTCTGGAGTTACGCACATCTTCCGCTCTACCTCGGTATTGCAGTCGCCGGGGTCGGCGTTGAGCATGCCATCACTACCGTCACGCAAGGACCACTGCACGCGACCGAAGCGTGGATATTCGGTGCAGCTATCGTCGCGGTCATGGGGGCTTTGACGTTGATTGCAACCATGTCATCGCCCGACCGCACTCGCCGTCTTTCACTCGTGCCACACGGTGTCGTGATGGTGATTGCCGCGGTACTCCTCCAGGTGACCCTGTGAACGATGGCCGTAATCGAGAAGCAGGTGCCCTAACGTCCACAGCGACGTGACCGTCGCTCCACGCCGAACGTTTTCGGCGCCTATCTCGAACGCCAGACGCCACTGCTCGAATAGCGCTCGGTATGCTTCACCCAACCCGATGCGTGGGTCGTAGATATGCGTGGCTTCCGACGTCACACCGTTCAATTCGATCACCGTGAATCCCGTGCCGCGCTTGAACTCGGCGAGAGACGTGACGCGCACATCGTAGCGGCCGAAATAGAAACCATCGAAGCCGTTTGACAACTCACTAAACGCACACTCGAGTTCGGGCGTCAGGACAGCTCGCCCGTCCAGGAACAAGGCGCCACGGCAATGCGTTCCAAGATCCCCGAGTGACACGACCTCGCCAGCTTTTGGCACGACCTTCAACCGGTTCCGCTGACGACGAAGGTGGAAGCGCGCCATTCCGACGGCGCGGTCGTCATCGAGAATGAGCCGTTCGAGCGAGCGTACGCCATCCCCGACTACCGTCGGCAACCGCTTTTCGGTGATCGAGATGATGCGGCCACGTGCCTCGGACGGTCTGCGGCAGTAGAACACGCCGAATTCTGCGCCGGCGACGTATTCCTGAACGATCGTGTCGACCACGCAGCGATCGAGAAACGAATCGAGCTCCTCGTTCGATCGCACAACCACGACCCCAGATCCTCGCTGTCCGGCATTCGGCTTCAACACGACCGGTAGGGAGACCCCCTCGCGCTGCATGAACGTGTCCACCAGCTGGCGTTTGACGGTCGTGGCAACCGAGCCCTCGATGATGGCACTTCGTGCGATTCGGTCGGCGGATCCGGAGAGACCGCGAAGAATGTCGATCTTCGACTCGCCGATAAAGCCGCTTGCAGGAATAGCGGGGTTGGCGGCCGTGAACACCGTGAGGCTTCGGTGCCGGATCGTGAGCACACCGATCCAAATAGCGAGCGGAACGTACGAGGCCCACGGTGGCCAATACTCCCATTTTGTCAGCCGCAGCCAGGACGATCGCAACAGACGTCGATTTCTGTGGCTTGTTGCCAGCACGGCCGCGGCCAGCAGACCAGCGACGATGAGCGTGACGACCACAGCTCGTATCCACGCATCCGCGATGAACAGCAATGAAGTCCGCTGCAACAGCATGGCGCCGCCAGTGATTCCAGCGACAAATGCCACCAACGTCACCGCCACGTGTCTCCACGATGAGCGGCGCGAGTGCCGGCGCCACGCATACAACAGGCTGCCAGCGACACACAGCGCTAACGCGATGAAGGGTCCCAGTCGGCCTTGACTGACGAGAACGCCACAGAGAATCAAGCCGAGATTGCCAGATGCGGCTATGGCGATAACCATAACGATGCCGAGCACCAGAGCTGTCACGGCTTGCGCCTGCGGGACTATTCGAGGATCGAAAGGCTGCGCCGCCGCGAGCAATCGGGTGGATTCGGCGTTCTGACGATCGATCGCATCACCGTGTTCCATTCGCGACAGGAATCCGGCCACGATCGGGGCAAGACGATCCGAGTCCTCGAACAGCATGAAATGCGTCCCCGGCAACTCGTGCAACTCGCTCTGCGGGACCAGCCGCGCATGCTCCCGCGCGGCTTCGATCGGAACGAATGGGTCCTGCACTCCATGGACGATGAGCACAGGCACATTCACGGCCATGAGTGCCTTGCGCAACGGTCGCTGATCCGAATCGTAAAAATTGCGTGCATACGAAAGAGATCGGGCGAGCGCACCTCGATCGGGAAACGCTCGGGCGACGAGCCAGAGGCCTGCGAGCTGCACACCATGAACCACATGATTCAGGTGGTACTCACCCAGCAGCTCCATTTCCTGGACACCGATGGACGACAACAGGACCAGTGATTCCACTCGTCCGGGACACAGCGTGAACAGACTCAACGCCACCCCGCCACCCATGCTGAAGCCAAGCACGTGCGCACGCGAGATGCCGACTTCGTCGAACAGACTGCAGACGTAGGAGGCGTGACTGCGGAAGGAATAGTCCGGTAACGCAGGGCTGGAGTGACCGAATCCCGGAAGATCGGGCGCGATGACTCGACGCGATGTCGCAAGCCGGCCGGCCAGCCGCGCGACATCATCAGCGCTGCCGGGGCTTCCATGCAAGAGGATGATTGGGGTTACGCTTGACCCGGTGGGCCCGCGGTAATCGCGATACGCGACACGGACGGGCCACACCGAGCCACGCGGGGCGCCTACGGCATTCAGAGTAACGGCGCGCATATCGGCGGGAAGCGCAATCGACTGCCGCGTCGATTCCGGTCCCCAACCGAAGGCGCCGGCCATCAAGGCACACGCCCCTAGCAAGCACACGCCCCAACGCCATCGCAGCTTCACGTCCACGCGGCCAGCTCACCACTTGGATGCCGACGCGTCGTGTGAGTTACGACGAACCGGCGTAACTGCCGGCCAAGCGCGGCATCCAACCGACAGACAGATCACCACCGAGGGTACCGATCGCCTGGAGGGCGTCATGAAATCTTGGAATACAGGAATCGTCGTGAGCTGGCTGCTGCAACTCGTCGCCGCCGGCATCCTGCTGCAGACGTTGTTCTTCAAGTTCACCGGGGCATCCGAGTCCGTCTACATCTTCTCGACGCTCGGCGCGGAACCGTGGGGCCGCATCGGCTCGGGCATCGTGGAGCTGATCGCGTCCATCCTGCTGCTCGTTCCGGCAACAACGACGATCGGGGCCGCGCTGGCGCTCGGAGTCATCTCAGGTGCCATCGTCAGCCACCTGACGATCCTCGGTATCGAGGTGCAAGGCGATGGCGGGCTGCTCTTCATCCTGGCGCTCATCGTATTCGTCGCGTCGGCTGCGATTCTGGTGTTGAGGCGAGCTGAGATTCCAATCATCGGGATGTGGCTCGCCACGCGCCCGGCAACGATGTAAACCACCGGTCTCGCTGCCGATTCTGAGGATCGAGCCATGGCCACAACAGTGACAAGTCCGCTGCTGCACCTGCTCTGCGAGTTGCGGTTCATGATCGAGCGGATTGACGATGAAAGCTACGCAGCGCCCGCGCCCGGCCGATCCTTTGGTGGCATCGGCGGGCACGTGCGTCACTGCCTCGATCACGTCAGCGCACTTCTCTCCGCAACCCGGAGCAGGCTTTGCACCTACGACCGGCGCGCGCGTGGCACCGACGTCGAGAGGTGCCGGCTATCCGCGTTACGACGGATCGCCGATCTCGAAGCCGAGGTTGCGGGCCTCGCACATGACATCCTCGACGTTCCCATTGCGGTCGAAACACAAAGCGACACCCAGGGAACCATCGTGATTACCAGGTCCACCGTCGCGCGCGAGATCGTTTTCGTGAGCAGCCACATCGTTCATCACAATGCGCTTGTGGCTCACCTGCTGGCCTTGCACGGCACCCATATGAGCGCTCGCTTCGGCGTGGCGCCAGCGACACCTTCGCACGGACAGGTCGCATGTGCACAGTGACGGTCCTTCCAGGAACAGTGTTGTCAGGCTCGCGCATCGCGTGCGAAGGACGCGTGCGGCTTCGGGTCGCCTGCAACCGCGATGAACTGTTCACGCGCGCTCCAGCACTTCCGCCCGTAATCCGGCAAGTCGGGGACCGCCTGGCGATCATGCCGGTGGATCCGGACAGTGGCGGCACATGGGTCGGCGCCAACGATGCGGGACTCATTTGCGTACTGCTCAACGTCTACGCTGGCTCGAGACAGTTGGTCCGGCCGCGCAGCCGGGGCACCGTGATTCCTCCGCTGTTGGGCTGCGACAGTGTGGACGACGTGCTCGAGCACGTTCTGGAGTTGGCAGCGAGCGAATACTTGCCTTTTCGTTTACTGGCACTGGATCGAGGAACCCTGGTTGAGTGCTGGAACCAGGATCACGCGATTCGCCACCGGCGCGAATCCCTCCGAACAGCTCTGATGCGAACATCGTCTGCGCTCGGCGACGACCTGGTCACCGGTCCGCGAACGGCCCTCTTCGAGCGGCTTCTCTCCACGGCCAGCGACCCCATCGCCGCTGACGACCTCTTTCACCTTCATCAGTGGCGCGGACGTGAAGAACTGAGCGTGCGCATGCGACGCGGGGACGCGCGCACGGTGAGCTATACCGTCGTCGAAATCCGCGAGAGGGCGATCCGCCTCGTCTACCGTCAGGCGGACGCACCCGACGCCATCTTGGTCAGTCTGGCGGCGTAATGGCGGCCTCGATCCTCGTTGGACTCGCGCTTTCAACGCTTGCTTCGGAGGACCTCGCGCTGATCGCTGGAGGGTTGCTGGCGCGTGAGGGCACCATTCCGCTGATGCACGCCGTGATCGCGTGTGGCGCCGGCGTGTACATCGGCGATCTTGGACTGTGGTGTGCCGGTCGGCTGTTCGGACGCCGTGTGCTGGCCTTGCCCTGGCTCCGTACGAAACTGAGTTCGGAATCGCTCGAGTCGATGAATCAACACGTCGACCAGCGCCTCGCGCTCGCAATTTTTCTCAGTCGATTTGTGCCCGGCACTCGCCTGCCTATGTACGTGGCGGCCGGAATCTGGGGACGCCGACCGCTGGCATTTGCAGCCTGGTCTCTCCTTGCGACGATGGCCTGGACTCCACTATTGGTCGTGTCGACGGCATATTTCGGCGACGCCGTCGTGGTAGGCATCTTTCAAAGCACGCAGGCTGGACTCTTCACTACGATTGTCACTGCGGCGGCCATGTGGACCTGTTTCAAGCTGTGGGGACGCGCGGCGGCATGGGTGGTCAGGAACGATTCAGCGAACTGAATTCGCGATCCAGCAGCGTTCGCAATGCCTGACGGGCACGGTGCAGGCGTACCTTCACAACCGTCGTCGTCGCGCCCAGAATCGCGGCGGTTTCGGCCGTATCACGCTCCTCGATGTCGCGCAACACCAGCACGGCGCGATATTTGTCGGGGAGCATCGCAATCGCATGACGAACGATTGATGCGGTTTCTTTGCGCTCCAACACCGCGTCACTCCACTCGCGGGATTCGGTGGTCTGGTGTCCGTCGGTGGTAAACGTTGGCAGCAGATCGTCAATCGAGGCTTGCGGCTTGCGACGACGTTCGCGCAGCTTCATCAACGATGTCGTCACGACGATGCGGTGGAGCCACGTGTGAAGCTGTGCCCGTTCTTGGAATGTGTGGATGGCTTTGAACGCCTTGATGAAGCTCTCCTGCACTGCGTCCTCGGCGTCCTCGTTGCTCCCGAGCAGGCGTCGCGCCACCGAGAGCAGACGGCCACCATGGCCGCGCACGAGGACTTCGAACGCCGCTGGATCGCCGCGCTGAAGGCGCGTGACGAGAGAGTCGTCGTGAACGGTCGTCGGAGGAACCAAATACGTCGTCGGTGCGCGCATGGCGGTGGTCATCATGATCAAATCGCTCGCTCAGTTGATTTGCTCGGCGACAAACGCCGAACACCGCAGGTCGATGTGCTCGAGCCGACGTAACAGGCGAAGAAACTCAATGCCCTCGCGATCGACGAACGACACGTCGGTCAGATCGAGCACGATGGCCTGGTTCGACGATCCCTCGGCGAGCGAACGTTCGAGCTCGCCGATCCAGGGCCCCGCCAGTCGCCCGATTGCCCTCACTGTCGTTTCGCCAACCGCGTTGTGGAGTCGCTCGATTCGCAGCATGTCGTTGTGCCTTTGCTTGGATGAAGGCAATGGGACTGCCACACGAGAGATGACTGGAGTCGGTGCGCGGTCAAACGGCCGTAAGCCGTTGATGTATCAAGGCCTTAGCAGCAGGTTGGTGAGGAAGGATTCGTAAGGGCGGCCGGTGGCCGCTACGAAATCTCGGAGGTCAGACGCCTTCGATCTTTGGTGGCAACGATATTTCGTAGCGCCCACGCTCGACACCGAGTTTCTTCATCCGGCTACGAAGCGTATTCGGGTGCATGTTGAGAATCCTGGCCGCACCGCGTGGCCCCTCGACAACCCATCCGGTTCTTGCGAGGGTGGCCGCGATGTACGCCCGCTCGACGTCTTCGAGAGAGCTCGACGCGGCCACTGGCTGAGCAGCCGGAGCATCCGGCACATCCCGACGCGTCGCTGTGGTGACGGCAGGCGTATCGATCGTGGGGACCGGCGGGAGGAAGTCGCGGCCGACATCGAGCAGCCCGCCCGCGGAGAGGACCAGGGCGCGCTCGATGACGTTCTCCAGTTCGCGGACATTACCCGGCCAGGCATATTGCGTCAGCCGTTCCATGCTCTCTCGGGTGACGCCCTCGATGGTTCGCCCGATCCGCTTCGCGTGCCGCTGAATGAAGAACATGACGAGTTGCGGGATGTCCGTCTTCCGCTCGCGCAGCGAGGGCACGCGGATAGGCAGGACGTTCAATCGGTAATACAGGTCGGCGCGGAATCTGCCGGCCGCCACCTCCTGTTCGAGGTTGCGGTTCGTGGCCGCAATCACCCGCACATCGACCTTGACGGTACGGCTGCTTCCGACCGGTTCAAACTCGTGTTCCTGCAGTACGCGCAGCAGCTTGACCTGCATGTCGAGCGGAAGTTCGCCCACCTCGTCGAGGAAAATCGTGCCGCGGTCGGCCAGCTCGAACCGCCCCGTCCGTCGATCGAGCGCGCCCGTGAATGCGCCTTTCACGTGACCGAACAGCTCGCTCTCGATCAGGCCGGCGGCGATGGCGCCGCAGTTCATCTTGACAAGGGGATGCTTGTGCCGCGGGCTGCGACTGTGGATCGCGCGTGCAACCAGCTCTTTCCCGGTGCCGGTTTCACCAAGGATCAGAGCCGTGGTGTCGGTCGGCGCCACGCGATCGATCGTGTGCAGCACGCTGGTGAGCTGCGGGCTGGTGCCGACGATTTCTTCGAAGTTGTGCTCGCCGAGGATCTCCTCGCGAAGGTACACGTTCTCCCGTTCGAGCTGCGCTTTGAGGCGTCCGATCTCCTCGTACTCGCGCATGTTCTCCACGGACAGTGCCAGCTGGTTGGCAACCTCCTGCAACAACTCGGCTTCCGCTTCGCCGTAGCGCATCGGATGCAGACTTCCAAGGTTCAGCGTGCCAATGCTCTTGCCACGAACGATGAGGGGCAGGACGATGAGCGACCTGAAGCCCTCACGTAGAAGGATGTCCTCACCCGGGTAGGTGCGTTGCGTGGCGAGATCGGGATTGTAGAAAGGCCGCTGATGAGTGAACGTCCATCCCGCATGACTGCTGTTCAGCCTGAGTTCCATGCCGGGCACGAAGTGCTCTGTCGGAACCTCACTCTCCGCAGATACGAGGCGTAGCACCTTCTTCTGCTCGTCGAAGAGGAAAATCGTGCTCCGATCGAATTGGATGACCGGTCGCAAGGCCGTCGTGATGGCTTGAAACAGCGCGTCGCGCGTGAGATTCAGGACGACGGCATTGTTGATGGCGAGGAGCGTCCGGGCTCGATCGGCGGCCTTCCGAAGTTTTTGGTTGAGCGCGTCAATCTGACTCGTCGCGCGAAGGCGCTCGAGCTCCATGCAGGCACGCACGGCACACGTGCGCATGACCGCGCCGTTGATGGCGTCGCTGTCCATCGGTTTGACGTCCATGACGGCCAGGTGCCCGAGCACGTCACCAGTGGCATCGACCAGCGGAAGACCCAGGTAACTCTCCGCCCCGAGTTCGACCAGGCCGTGGTCGTCAGGGAATCGCGACTGCAGTTCGCGGGCGTGATAGCTCTGACTTCCCTCGATGGCCTGCTCGCACGGCGTCCCTTTCACGTCGTACTCGACGTTGTCGACGAGGCGATCGTGACTCCAGAAGGCCAATGTGCGCACGCGACTCTTGCTCGTGTCGGTGCACTCAGCGACGAATGCGTAAGGCACCTGCAGTGCCAGCGCCAATTGACGCACGAGCGCCGCAAAGAAATCGGATCCCTCGACAAACGACGTGCCGTCAAACACGGCCCAGATCGCATCGCTCGCGCGCGACCGTGTGGAGGTGTGCGAATCGCCTGGTGGGGTACGACGGTCGTCGGAGGGGGGCTGGTCCATTGCGCCGCTGGTTCGAGTTGCTCTGCCGGATCACGATATCAGATCGACTTCCCACCGACCGCGGTACACTTTTTCCGCTCTTCCCCAATACGAGTAGCTTCGAGGGCTGATGGAATACCGACAACTTGGGGGATCCGGGGTGAAAGTCCCGGTCCTCAGCCTTGGCACTGCTTCGTTCGGCGGCAGCAATGAATTCTTCCAGGCGTTTGGCGGCCTGGATGCGACCCGAGCAACACGCCTCGTCGATATCTGTCTCGATGCCGGCGCGAACCTGTTCGACTCGTCGAACGCGTATTCACGCGGACAGGCGGAAGAGATCCTGGGACAGGCGCTGAAGGGCCGCCGTCATCAGGCCCTCATTTCCACAAAAGGGACGTTCCGCACCGGCCCCGGACCGAACGATCTCGGCTCGTCGCGCCATCACCTCATCAACGCCGTCGAAGGTAGTCTCCGGCGTCTCGGTACCGACTACATCGACTTGTATCAGCTGCATGGGTTCGATGCGGTGACGCCGTTGGAGGAGGCGCTCGGCACCCTCGATGACCTCGTGCGCGCCGGAAAGATCCGCTACATCGGCTGCTCGAATTTTTCCGGCTGGCACCTGATGAAATCGCTGGCGGTCTCCGACCGACGCGGCCTGACGCGGTACGTTGCCCACCAGGCGCATTACTCGTTGATCGGACGCGAGTACGAATGGGAGCTGATGCCACTCGCGATAGACCAGAACGTTGGAACTGTGGTGTGGAGTCCCCTCGGTTGGGGGCGACTGACCGGGAAGATCCGGCGAGGTGATCCGATGCCAGCGGTGAGTCGCCTCAATACAAAGGTCGCCCGCGATCTCGGTCCTCCAGTCAGTGACGAGGCCGTCTACCGCGTGGTCGATGCGATTGATCTCATTGCCAGAGAGACTGGCAAGACCGTGCCGCAAATCGCGCTGAACTGGTTGCTGCGGCGTCCGTCGGTCGCCACGCTGATCACCGGCGTGCGTAACGAAACTCAACTCCGCGACAACCTTGGCGCAGTGGGCTGGACGCTGACATCGGAGCACGTGGCGGCGCTGGAGAAGGCAAGCACCGTGACGCCGGTGTATCCCTACTGGCACCAGCGCGGCTTCACGGAACGCAATCCGCCGCCTGTGTGAACCGGCTTGCCGACCGCAAGAACGCCGTCGACTCCTCCCGACCCATGTAGCGCACGAGCAGCGCTGGTTCCACGTCGACCAGATCCACGAGAACGAGACCATCGAGCACGTTCCCAAATGCGGGATCGACCGTAAAGCCAAGCAACTTCGCGTTCAGCTTGAGATACTGTCGGAGGAGCACCGGAACGTCCTTGCCATCAGCCTCGATGCGGCGAACGAGCGCGGACACCTGGTCGAGGCTGTCCACGGTCGCAGCCTGAACAGCCGCATCGCGCGGCGGCGGGGGCGGGTTCTTGGCACGGACCAGACGACCAAGCTCGGCATCGAATCGCCTCGTCTGCAGAAACGTCAGCATCAGAGATCGAGACGTCGAATCGTAGCGATCGCTGATACTAACGACCCCAAACAGCCGTCGATACCGAGGAGCTCTGGCCACCACCCGCGAAATGCCCTTCCACAAGAGCAGCAGCGGGCTGAAGTCGCGCTGATAGCGTGGCTGTACGAACGATCGCCCCAGTTCGAGAGCCGGACCGATTGCATCGAGCAGGGAGCGGTCGTACGCAAAGAGGGTGTGTGTGTACAGTTCGTCGACGCGCGCCCCCCGCGCCACGACATCAGTCGCTGCCAGCCGATAGGCGCCAGCGATTTCGCGGCAATCTCGATCCCAGACAAATAGATGCTGATAGGTCTGATCGAATCGATCCAGGTCTCGGGCCAACCCGGTTCCTTCGCCAGCCTGGCGGAACGCGAGTTCACGCAGCCGTCCGATTTCCGGCAAGACGGCCGGTAGCTGCGAGGCTGCTGCGCAGATCACCTGATATTTGCCACTCTCGAGGAGCACGTCATTTTGCAGTGCAGCCACATCGTCTTCGATATCGGCGGCCGCGCCACGCTCGGCAATGGCGGCGCTGCATGGCCGGGCGATCGCCGGCGATTGCATCGCCGGCCGACCGAGCAGCTCGACACGCGAGCGGAGGAGAACGGTTTGTTCGCGAGGTGACGAAAGCACCGCGAGTTCCTCCGGTTGCACAAGCGGTCCAACACGGACTCGTACCGTCGTCCCTCTGCGCGCCCACATCTCACGGGGAAGAAGCGCCGTTCGCAGCAGCGGATGTATCCGCCCAGCCGCCCGGAAGATCGCACTGTTGCTACCCGAAAAGAAGACTGGAAGCACGGAGGCCGTCGCTCGCGACGCGAGCACCGCGGCCGTGGGCTGCCAATCGGAATCAATCGCGTTCCCTGCGGAATCGCAATCGTGCGCAACCTCGCCGGCAGGAAACAGCAGCACGCAGCCGCCGCGCGTCAGCCATCGGATCGCGCGGCGGACGGCAACGGTGTTATGGCCAACCGGGTTGCGACGACCGAACACGTCAACCTCGATCAGGTTCGGGCGGAGCTGAGGAAAGTGTTGTAGGAGGCGGTTGCCAAGCAGCTTCACGTCGGGACGCACGCGCGCAAGCAATGAAAGCAGCACAAGCCCGTCGATTGCACCGAACGGGTGATTGGCGACGACCACGAGCGGACCCGTGGGCGGTATGTGTCGCAACTGCTCGTCTGACACATCCGCTGACATACCAAGTGCATCCAGCGCGCGGGTGCTGAAGTCCAGCGGCTCATGAGCGCCGGTAGCCTTGGCATACGCCCGGCCGAATGGTGTCAGTGCAAACGTTCGAGCAACGATCGATGCGGTTCCCATAACAGCGTCGTTGTGTTGATGCCGGACGGCGTGAAGTCGTTACGAAGAGCCGTGCGGGACTGTATGTCTCAAAGCCAAACCGCGGAGACACCGAGGCACAGAGACAATCTGGGGAGTTCTCTGTGTCTCGGTGCCTCGGTGTGTCGTACTGAGGTCAACGCAAGTCTTTTCTGGGACTAGTTCGTGGAGTAAGAGCCGAACGAGGCCTCGCCGAGCAACACTTCGGCATAGGCACACCAGATCTGCACCTTGGCGACGTCGGTGATGTATGAGGGAAGCGTGATCGAGCGATTCATTTTGTCTCCAACGAGACCCTTCACCGTGAGCTTCTGAAGAAGGTAGACGTGTCCCTTTCCGTCCACCACCTGCCAGTGGGGATCCGGCGTATCGGGCGTCTTGAAATCGTCGGA
>Ga0075433_10001239_pt1 | contig 18627 bp, 17 predicted proteins | sample RhiMethybrSRZTD2_FD_75299 | JGI IMG/M metagenome (GOLD analysis project Ga0075433, IMG submission 75299) | Populus rhizosphere microbial communities from Tennessee, USA - Rhizosphere MetaG P. TD hybrid SRZTD2 | ecosystem: Host-associated > Plants > Roots > Rhizosphere > Soil | place: USA... | reverse complement strand
CACTGTCTCCACCAGCCAAATTAGTTCCGCAAAATCCTTCTGACCGCATTATTGAAAATCGACACTTGTAGCGGCGCCGCACCGTTTTCTCAATTTGTGGTAATACTGTTTAGAATCAGCGGCCGCGCCCGCGGTATCGATCCGAAGGAGGATCTCCATGAAATTCGCCGGTAACGGTCAACCTCTGACTCGAGCAGGGCTCAACAAAGCGCTAGCGCTGCTCGGACTTGGCCCCAACGACGCGCCGTATATCTGGACCGTCGTCGAAGTCGAAACAGCCGGTGTGACTCAGGGGTTCGGCTTTCGCGTCGACCGCCGGCCGCAAATTCTTTTCGAGCGCCACATCTTTCGCAAACGTACCGACGGCCGTTTCGATGGCGAAGCGCCCGATGTCTCCGGACCGCCCGGAAGCTACGGACTGCTTGCTGAGCAGTATAATAAATTGGAAAAGGCAATGGCCTTATGCGCCAGAGCCAAATTGGGAATCGAGCCGGCGCTCAACTCAGCGTCCTGGGGAATGGGCCAAGTGATGGGGTTCAATCACGACTTCGCGGGATTTAAATCCGCCGTAAAAATGGTTCAAGCCATGGTCCGCGGCGAGGATGCCCAGCTCGCCGCGATGGCCGGATTTTTGAAAGCAAACGGCCTAGCGACGCTGTTGCAAAGGAAAGACTGGACCGGTTTTGCCAAGCGCTACAACGGACCGGGTTACTGGCGAAATCACTATGACGTGAAACTGGCCGAGCACTATCAGCGCCTCGCCAGCGGCTCGCTGCCCAATTTAGAAATGAGAACAGCGCAGGTGGCTTTGCTCTTTCTGGGCTACGCGCCGGGAAAGATCGACGGCGTCATCGGGCCGCGCACCCGCGCTGCGATTAGAAATTTCCGCATCGCCGCCGGCCTGCCTGCCGGTGAAGAGCTCGACGGTCCAACCTACCAAACCCTATGCAGAAAGGCCGGCATTCGACCTTAGCCGATCAGCAGCGTCGCGCGACTGCTTGGCGCACAGGTTCAAATCTTCGCTTGGGTGCGCAGATGTTCGATTCGCTGGCGGACGATCTCGCCCAGATCCGCCGTTGGCAAGCTGTCCGGGATTTGAATGGAGTCAGCACCCAATTGGGCGAGCTTCTCATTCAGCCCATAGAGACTTGAGCGGATGCGCTCGTAGTCCTGGAGGTACTGCCGACAGGCCAAGATGTTGTCATCGATCTCTTCGAGACATTTGGTCAGGCGGCGGCTTTCTTGGCTGAAAGTCTGGCGCAAGTGATCGACGTTGGCCTGGATAATCTGTTCCTCCACGGGTCGAATCTGCTTGGCAATCTCATTCTTCATGTCTTGCAGGGCTTGCAATAGGCGTTCGTAAGATTGTTCTTCTCTCATAAGATCCTCCGGCATTTGAAATCTAGACTCTCGAGGTGATGCAATGTAGTGTTGCGCCAGAGACTCCGAGACCCTCTTTTTGACCAGGGTTAGAGCCGCCTGCGTATCGCGAATTTTTTCGTCGACTCGCTTTTCATCAGTGATCAATTTCACCAGCTTTTCGATCGGGCCTGCTGCCAAGGTCATGCTTCTCTCTCCAGTATCTATTCCTGTCTCCGACGAGAACTACGTATCATTATTTATCCAGTACAAACCCAAACTGCAAGAACTCATGATTCTAGAACTAACAAGGGCAAAAAAACGTGCGTTAGGGTGAATTTACGAAGGGCGAATCGCAACCTGAGGCCAAACAGAATTCGCTTATCGTTTCGCGCGCGATTCATGCAAGGCCGCGACAACTTGGTCATAACTCGCCTGAGGAGGAAGCGGAAACGGAGAATTGGAAAATCTTCGGTCAATCTAGAGACGACATCACAGCGGAAGAGCGACTAAAGAAAGATTGGAGTGGTCACGTCCGAGGGATCGGTCAGTTGACGCTGCACCTAGCTATTTAAGAGCCCGGCAATCAGCCGCGGACTACTTCTTGCCAGAATCTTTATTCTCGTTGAGCTGCCGCTTCCACCCCAAAGTCCTCGACTTGGCGGCGATCTGCTCGGCCTCGGCGATCAAACCCTTTTGCTGGTAGAAAATCGACAGACTCGTGTATGCTAGTTCGTCGTCGGGGGTGACCTCAATCAGTCGCTTGCCCATTTCGATGGCTTGGTCAAGTTTTTCTTGATGCGCGTAGGTCATCGCCAACGCGTGCAATGCGTCCGCGTAATTGGGATCTTCATCGAGCGCACGCCGATAGGCCACAGCCGCTTCATCCAGCTTGTTCTGTGCGAAGAACTCCATTCCTTGGTTGTAATGATCTTCTTTGTTCACGGCTCGAATCAGTTGGTTTTGGAATTTGCGGCTAAATTTGTTATCTCGGCGAGTGGCGCAAAGGCGCTTGGCTCTTTTGATCGGAATGCCATTGCTGAAGGAGAATTTTTTTCAGCATCGCTGGATTGACTGGTTTTTTGAAGATCACCCCCTGGAGCCCCTCCAAGCAACTGCGCTTGATGATATGGTCTTTGTCATAGTTAAATGCCGTCATCAATACGACGGGGAGTTTCGGTGTGGTTTTTTTGACCGTCTGATAGAGCTCGTAGCCGTCCATGTCGGGCATGACGACGTCGCTCAACACGAGATCGAACTTTTCGCGTCCTAGACGATCCATCGCATGGATGCCGGACGCGGCCGTCTCGATGCAACACCGCTCTGCTTCGAGCAGATCTTTAAGCGACTGACAAACGCCCGCATCGTCGTCGACGATCAGGACTCTAAGGCCGCTCAGCGGAAAGCGCTCATCGGCTTTTGGCCGATCGCAGGGTTGCCCGGCGTCCTCGACGTGAAGATCGGTCATCATCTTGCCATTCAAGTATTCCTTAATACCGTACTCGCCCTCATCCGCCATTTGACTGATGCGCCCGGTGATGTATTGAATTTTTTTCACTTGCGACGCCAGTGACTCCAGCCGATCGGACTCGACGATGTAGTCCTCATCGCTGGCCACGCGGCCCACGTATTGACGCAGCATCTCGATTTGATTAACCAGCACTTCGAGAGAATTGTTGATCTCATGCGATAGCCCGATGGCGATTTCGGCGAGTGTAACGAGTTGGTCGCGGAGGCGGATCTCCCTGATGTCTTTGGCGAACCCTATGGAACCAATCTCGTTGCCCTGGTCGTCGTAGGTAATTGACGCCGAGATCGCTACCGGTATCTTCTCCCCTTTTTTTGTCTTGAAAACGGTTTCGAAATTGCGCACCCGGCCCTTGCTTGCACCGTCGCCAGCGCGCATAGCGGCCATAACCCTGCGCGCCTCTTCAAGGCTCGGATAAATTTCCAAAACGCTCTTCCCCAGGACCTCTTCGAAGCTGAAGCCGAGATTTTGCCGCGCGCCATCGTTGTAAAAAATAATCTTTCCGTTCTTATCGACGGAAATTATTATGTCCGGGCAGCTTTCGACGAGTTTTTGGAAATATTGAACGGGTAGGGCCATAAACGCGGTGCTTAATTGCATGATAGGTCGAACCGCGATATCAATGCAAGAGCCTTCGAGCTACACCGAGTTGGCGCGCCTTACGACTAATTCGATCTGCCACATCCGTTTCCATGGAACCGACGAAAGACACTCGGCAACTTAACTGGTTGTTGGCGTGGGCGGTGGTTTTTTGCGACATCGGCACGTCCGTCTACTACGTGCCCGGGATTCTTTACGGCCATGTCCACGACGCCACACCGTTTTTTGTTTTGCTCACCACCGGCGGATTCATCCTGCTATCACTCAAGTACATCGAAATATCGTGGCGCAACCCAGAAGGCGGCGGCGTCGTAACGATCACCACGAAAGCCTTCGGTCCGATGTGGGGCTGTCTCGGCGGCATGCTGATCACCGTAGATTACTTTCTCACCACGGCGATCTCCGCCGTCGCGGGATTTCAATACATCGGCAGCGCCTTTAACGCGATAGATCCGCAAATTGTCCTCTTATCCTGCGCTGGTGTCGGCGTGCTGGCGGGTCTCAACATCATCGGCATTCGCGAGAGCGCATCAGTAGCGCTCGTTATGGCTTGCGCTTCTTTCGTCGTCAATCTCATCGTCATTGGCGTGGCGATTTTTACAATGGACGCCATCCAATGGAACGCGGTTCTGAACAAATTGGGGCCAGCCCACGGGATTTCGAGTTACGAACTCTTGGTTGGATTTGCTTCGGCCTGGCTCGCCTTCTCCGGGTTGGAAAGTATCAGCCAGCTTAGTCCGGCCATGCTTTTTCCGTTGCGCCGAACGACCCGCCGGGCCATGGCCGCGGTTATGGTAACCATGATCGTGACCTCTCCGGTTTTGACGGCGTTATCCATTGGCCTGTTGCCGGAACAAATCAAAGCCACCGAAAGCGAGCGATTCATTTCCGAGCTAGGTCTCATCGCTGGCGGATTGGGCATCAAGCTGGCAGTAGTCCTCACGGCCTCGAGTTTGCTCCTGTTCGCTTCGAACACCGCGATCATCGGCACTTACCATGTTTTTCTGGCGCTGGTGAAAGGCGGTTTTTTGCCCAAAATCATCGCCGTGCGCAACGGTACGTTCAACACGCCGCACATCGCTGTGGCGATCGCGACCAGTATTCCAGTGCTAGTCATATTGTTAAGTCGCGGGGAAATGAAATTGCTCGGCGACATGTACGCCTTCGGGCTGTTGGGCGCATTCGTCTTTTCCTCGTTGAGTTTGGATACCATTCGTTGGCGACTGGGCCGGCGCGATCCCGTCTTTTGGCTGGGCGTTTTGACAACGGCCATGCTCGTGGTTGCCTGGGGCGTCAACCTCATCGAAAAGCAGATGGCCACCTACTTCGGCGGTGCGGTGACGGCGATCGGCATGCTGACAGCGATCGGCGTAAGGCGGGCGTGGTTCGTCGACTTACTGCTACGCATTCCCATCATCCACCGCCTCCAAACCCGCGCTTATCGGGCGTCAGAGGACCTGGTTGAAGATCAGCTCAAGGGTTTGGTGACGCTGGCTGAAGCCGTCGAAGTGAAACCGCTCTATTCGTCCTCCACACTCCTGGCCTTGCGTGACGAATCGCCGCGGCTGATTCAAGAAGGCATCACGCGCGCGAAAGGTCGCGGTGATGCGGCGCTCTACTGCATTTACGTCGAAGAGTGGCCAGGACTGTTCGCCGGCGATACACCGCACGCGCCCAATGAGGAAGGCGTTCGCACTCTACGGGCAGCCCTTCAAGCCGGGCGCCATAGGAATATAGAGATCATTCCTATTTGGGCCGTCTCCCACAATGCCGCCGAAGCCATTAGCAACGCTGCCAAAGTATTGGACGTCGACTCGGTCATTATCGGCGCATCGCGCCGTTCGGCCTTTTACCATATGCTCCGCGGCCGAGTCGTCAAGGGGATGATGAAGAGACTGCCCCGGGATTGCCACCTGATGATCATCAATTGATTTCACCTCAGTCCAAAACTGAGATGAAATCATCCTGAAGCGGAGCGAAGGATCTGCCAGTGCGAACGTGAAGTGAACTCATCCTCAGCGAACGCGAAGCAGAGCATCTTTCTCCGCTTTGTGCCGAAAAAAATCCTGCTGGGCCTTTACACTACCGTTTCTTCGCTCGCTTTGGCGGATTGCTCGAGGAGCTCGTGCGCCTCTTCGGCACCGAGAAAACCGTCGATCGCTGCATGCCCGGCGTAGAGCAGGGGCGTTATGCCGAGCGCGATGATCAGCTTGAACGAATAGTTCGAGAGGGCCACGGTCAAAAATTCAGATGTCTTTACCTTGCCGGGAAGCCAGAAAGCGATGCCGATGATGACGATGCTATCGATGAGTTGGGACACCACGGTCGAGCCCGTCGCGCGCATCCACAGGTATCGTTCGCCCGTCCTGTGCCGAACCAGCCAGAAAATGCCGACGTCGACCAGTTGACTGACGGCGAATGCTATCACGCTGCCAACGATGATCCATAGAGATTGGCCGAAAACCGCGTAAAACTGCGCATCGCTGACCGGCGAAAAGGAAGCGGCCGGAACTTGGATGGCAAAAAATATCACAAGGAACGCGTAGACGATCAGCGCAATCGTCATGAAGGTGAGCCTCTTCACGCCTTCACGGCCGAAGTACTCGTTGATTAGGTCCGTGGCAATGAACACCACCGGCCAGGGAATGACGCCGATACTCAATGTAAACGGACCGAGAGTGAAAAGTTTACCGCCCGTCAATTCACCGAGAATAGCGTTAGTGACGAAGAACCCGGCTAATGCCAGATAAACGATATCTCTCCGGGTTTGAATGCCCATGCTCAATCGCTCCGAGGTGATTCACCAGGTTCAAGCGGAAAGCTATCGCATGCCGACGCTTTTAAGAAATCCGGATTTGGCGAGGGCGTCGACGAACGAGTTGTCGTAGAAGTCTCTTGGATCGGCGTTCTTGGCGTTCGGGAATTCCTTTTCATCGAGATAGTCGAACTGGCCCTTGATCGCCTCGGGCCGCACCGCGAGACTCATCGCCCAGTACGGCGCGAAGGCTTCATAGGTTCCGTCGATGGTCGGCGCGTCGTCGATTTTGGCGTACTTGCCGATCACTTTTTTAGCCGTCGCCGCATCTTTGCGAGATAGGGCGACTCCTTCGGCGATCGCCTTCAGGAAGGCGTAAACCGTGTTGGGGTTGCTTTTGAGAAACTTCTCAGTCGTACCGTAAGCAACTTGGAATGCGGGAATATTGAGCTTGCCGATATCGACTAGAAGATTGAGACCGGATTCTTTCGCTTTAAGCGTGTTGGGCGCCGAGAGCGTGCCGGCCGCAGTTTTGCCGCCAATTATTGAGCTGAGGATCGCCGGCACCGTCTGCACATAAAGAATTTGCACGTCTTTGTCTGGCGCCAGCCCGTTCTTTTTTAGCGCCTCGCGTGTCGCTGTGTCGAGGGCGGCGCGTGGCGTGCTCGCAGCAATGGTTTTGCCTTTCAAATCATGGATCGTTTTGAATTCCTTGGCCGCCCAAATCTGAAACACCAATTGTTGCATGGTGCCACCAAAATATTTTACCTGACCGCCGCGCAACCGCGCATTGATCAGATCCGGCCCGTTGGTGTAGAAATCCGCCTCGTCGGACACCACCGCTTGCGCAGAAACCTGCGGCGTGAGTAATTGCAAAGTGGCGTTCAGGCCATATTTTTTGAACAACCCTGCCTCGTAAGCCACCCAGATCGGCGTAAAGGCACCGCTCGGCTGCGCATAGGTGACAACCACATCCGGCTTTTCCGGCTTGCCGCCGACATCGGCCGCGAAGGATGATGACACCAATCGAATCACGAGATATGCGGCTAAAATCACCGATGGCGCAATTGCCGTTGACTTTGAAATCATTCTTGCACCTCTCTACACGGACACTTTAATCTTTCACTTACGAAGCCTCATCAGCTCGGTGCCGGCGGTCCCAGACTCGAAGCCGCAGTCACATGACGTACGTCGACGATTTTTAGCTCCACGGTCGACGCGCCGTTCCAATCATTTTCACTCAACCGATAGGCAACGTCGATGATTTCTCCGACCATGCCGGGATAATCATTATCCACGCCGAAGATCACGCCGCCGATGACACGCCCACCGTCGCGCAGCCGGTAGCGAACCCCAGCAGAAAAAACCTTTCGCTCACAAACTTCCACTTGAGACGTCATGAACAACGGCTCCGGATTGCCGACGCCAAAAGGTTTTAGCACATCCAGCGCTCGTACCAACGGAAAGCCGATATCGGAGAAGCGTAACTGCGCATCCACTTCGAGCAGCGGCGACAAGTCTTCGGCCGTGAGGATTTGCCGCGCGACGTTTTCGAAGGCTTCGGCGAAATGTGCCAAATTTGCCGATTGGATCGACAAGCCGCCGGCGTATTCGTGACCGCCGAACTTTTGCAAGTGTTCCGCGCAACGGCGAAATCCCTCGACCATATGAAAGCCGCGGATGCTGCGCGCCGAGCCCTTGCCTGCGCCGCCGTTGAATCCGATCACAACCGTAGGACGATAGTATTTTTCGACGATCCGTGAAGCAACAATACCGAGCACGCCCGGATGCCAGCCCTCGCCCGCCAAAACCAAAGAGTGGCGCCTTCCGCCGTCAACGGCGCTGCTTGCCTGCGCCAACGCTTGCTCCAATACCGTCGCCTCAATCGCGCGGCGTTCGCTGTTATGAGCGTCCAGTTCCTGCGCGATACGCAGCGCGACGTCGTTGGAGTCAGTGGTCAGCAATTCGACCACCTTGATTCCGTAATCCACTCGTCCCGCCGCGTTGATGCGTGGTCCCAAGCGAAAGCCGACTTGTCCAGCGCTCACTTCTCCGGCAGCGATGCCGGCTACCTGCTTAAGCGCGACAACGCCGGGACGCGTGGAGCTCCCCAACTCGGCAAGCCCGCGGCGAATCAGAGTTCGATTCACACCTTTGAGCGGAACCATGTCGGCAATCGTACCCAACGTCACGATGTCGAGGTAACGGCGAATGTCAGGATCCGCCGATCCTACAAACCAACCTTGTTCGCGTAACTTAGCGCGGAGCGCGATCACCAGATAAAAAGCCAATCCCGCAGCACAGAGCCCTTTGTCGGGGAAAGCGCAGTCCTTGCGATGTGGGTTGATCACGGCCACTGCGGGAGGAAGTTCTTCGGGCGGCTGATGATGGTCGACAACGACGACATCCAACCCCATATCGCCCGCCGCCGCAACTTCCTCTACGTTGGAGATGCCGCAGTCCACAGTGACGACCAAGTCAACGCCTCGCTCCTTAAATCGCCTAAGCCCTTCAGTATTGAGACCGTAGCCTTCTTCGATGCGATGGGGAACATGGTAGATCGGCTGCGCGCCGACTTCGCGCAAGAAGGAAACGAGCACGGCGGCTCCCGTGGTGCCGTCGACGTCATAGTCGCCCCAAATACCGATTTGCTGCTTGTTTTTGATTGCTTCAACCAAGCGTCGTACCGCCTGCTCCATGTCGGCCATTTGGAATGGCGAAGGGAGATCGCTGCGCAAACTGGATGACAGATAGCGGCGAGCAGATTGGATGTCGGCGAATTCGCGCAAGACAAGAATACGCGCCACCAGCGCGGAAACTTTCAACAGCTCGGTGTGACGCGCAACCGTGGCTTCGTCGACTCGTTTCAAAACCCAGCGTTTGGGGAGATCACTCGGCATCTCGGATAACGCCAGTCTTATCAGCGCGTCCAACCGGCAAAGCTCGTACGAGCGTCACTTGATTTAGCGCGGAACGGTTTTTAGGCGATTTTAATTTTGCGATTGTGAGTTACTTTCTTGCCACTGCCCGTTTCTCCCACAAGAGAACGACCGGAGTCGCAATAAAGATTGTCGAGTAGACCCCGGAGAAAAAACCGACCAGCAGCGCAAACGCAAACGGTCGAATGACTCCGCCGCCGAGAATAAAGAGTGCCACGAGCACAAGAATGGCGGTTCCGGTGGTGATAATGGTCCGGCTGAGGGTCTCGTTGATGCTCGTGTTGATGACATTTTCCAAGGTGACACGCTTGATCTTGCGCATGTTTTCTCTCACGCGGTCGCACACGATCACCGTGTCGTTGACGGAATAGCCGACTACGGTCAGCAGCGCCGCGATGATGGTCAGATCGAACTCGTAGTTGGCGATGAGCAGCGCGCCGACCGTGACCAGAACATCATGAACCAAAGCAACGACCGCGCCTAGACCGAATCTCAACTCGAAGCGAAACCAAATATAGACGCCCATCATGATTGTTGCGGCGATCACCGACCAGGCTCCCTTTTCGCGCAGTTCCTTGCCGACCTTCGGCCCGACAGACTCGATACGGCGAACTTCAAATCCGTTACTGCCGAACTGCTTGGTGAGTCTCGCCTTGATCTCCTCGCCGAGCTCGCCGAGTTGAACCGAAGTCCTTTGTAGACGCACAAGAAATTCGTTAGACCCTTCCTGGCCGAAATCTTGAATCACCGTGTCCCCGGCGCCGAGCTCGCCCAGCGCATTCCGAATCTCGGGAATCGACACCGGCTTAGAAAACTTGAGCTGCGCCACGGTTCCACCGGCGAAGTCGACACCGAGCAAAGGACCTTTTGTGAAGAGCAGGATGAGGACAAGCAGATTGACCACCGAAGATATCGCGATAGCGATATACCGATATTGGGTGAACGGAATTTGCATGCCCGGTTTGATGAGTTCCATGGCGTTTCCTTCAGATGCTGATGCGTTTCAGCTTTCCCTTCATTGCCCGATAGTCATAGTAAATCCGACTCATGTAGACGGCCGTCACCACCGTGGTCAATATGCCAACGCAGAGGGTGACCGCGAACCCTTTGATCGGACCCGTGCCGAACTGAAAAAGAATCAGTCCGGAAAGAAACGTGGTTACGTTGGTATCGATGATCGCCGGCATAGCGTGTTGATACCCGGCTTCAATCGCCGAGCGCGGTGTTCGCCCGGCTCTTAATTCCTCGCGAATCCGTTCATTGATGAGTACATTGGCGTCCACGGCCATACCGGCGATGAGCACGATTCCGGCGATACCCGGCATGGTGAGGACAGCCTTGAGGGCAGCGAGAATCGCTAGCAGGAAAAGAATGTGAAACAGCAGCGCGACATCAGCGATCGCCCCAGCTCCCCGGTAATAGACAATCATGAAAACAATAACCAAACTGCTGCCGACGACGAAAGAGATAACACCCTGGCGAATGGAATCGCTCCCTAAGGATGGTCCGACAGTTCTCTCTTCAAGAATCTCGACCGGTGCCGGCAGCGCGCCCGCGCGCAGAACGATCGATAAATCTCTCGCTTCTTTAATGTCGAAATTTCCCGTTATCGATGCCCGGCCGCCGCCGATTCGCTCCTGGATCACCGGCGCTGAATACACTCGATTATCGAGAACAATCGCGAGCCGCCGTTTGACGTTAGCCGCAGTGATTTGTTCAAACAGCCGCGCGCCGCTGGCGTTCAATATCAGCTCTACGGAGGCGCCGTGAAGCTGCTCGGCGGGCCGCACGCGCGCGTCCTGGATATATTCACCGGTCATCAACGGCCGCGACTCGAGTACGTAAGCTTGTTTCTCTGCCGCCAGCCCCTCTCCTTTTCCAGCATGGCCGTAGAGCACCTGGCGGCCGGGCGGCGGACCGTTTTTTATCGCGTCTTCTACATTGACCGCGTCATCGACCAATTTGAATTCCAACAACGCCGTCTTGCCGATGATCTCCTTGGCCCGCTCCGGGTCTTGGATTCCGGGCAGCTGGATGAGGATATTTTCTTGTCCTTCGCGCTGAATGATCGGCTCGCTTACGCCGAATTGATCAATGCGGTTACGGATCGTTTCCAGAGACTGATCGACGGCGTAGTCGCGCAAGGAGCGCAGCTCTTCTTTGCTCAAGGTCAGATAAAATTCGCTGATGCCCCCTGTGGTTTGCGGCGTCTTAGCCTCCACGAGGTGACCAAAATCGCTCTTAAGTATCCCGCGCACGCGCTCCGCGTTTGTTGCGGCAACCTTGACTTGAATTTGCGTGCCGACCCTTTCCACCGAAACGCCCGAAACCCCTTTCTCTCGCAGAACGTTTGTTAAATCGCCTCTCATTCGCTCCACGTTATTTTCGATCGCCTTATCCACCTTCACACCGAGAACCAGATGGCTGCCGCCTTGGAGATCAAGTCCCAGATTGATGCGATCCGTCGGTAAAAAACTGCTCCACCAAGAAGGCAAGGGGCTCACGAAGGTAGGCACTAAATAGATAATCGCCGCCAAAATCGCTATGGCGAAAATAACCGCCCGTGTCAGAACGCTCTGTCGCATCCCCCCTATTCCTTTCCTTCCTTGGCTGCTTTTTCGCCGGTGAGTACGGCTGAGATCTGAGGCCGGTGCACACGGATTCTTACGTTCGGCGCCACCTCCAACGTCACCACCGTTTCCTTTAAGTCGATCACCTTACCGTAAATTCCTCCGGAGGTCATCACTTCGTCGTTCTTTTTCAGCTTGTTGAGCAGCTCCTGGTGTTCCTTCGACTTTTTTTGCTGGGGGCGAATCACCATGAAGTACATGATGATGAAAATCAGAACGAACGGGATGAGCGTCATCAGGGGCCCCGGGCCCGCGGCTCCCGGCGCGCTTTGTGCGTAAGCAATATCGATCATGATTCCTCCTAGAATGGTTGATTCACGCGCTGTCGCCGATTTTGCCTAGCTCCGTCCAAGCCTCGGATCGACCGTCGCGAATCGCTTCCCGACACTTATCCATGAGCCGGTGATAAAAGTAAAGATTGTGCAGGCTATTTAACTGCGCAGAGAGAATTTCCCCGGCCATGTACAAATGACGCAAATAACCGCGCGAGAAATTGCGGCAACAATAACAACCGCAGGCTTCATCCAGCGGCCGCGGATCGCCGCCGAACTCCGCGCGTTTGATATTCAGCCTTCCTTGGAAAGTAAACAGCGTGCCATTGCGCCCGTTGCGAGTGGGAATGACGCAATCGAACATATCGTAGCCGGCGCGCACGGCACTGACGATGTCTTGGGGCCGGCCCACTCCCATCAAATAACGCGGGTGGGTCTCCGGCAATAATTCGACGGTAAAATTACCGATGGCATGGAGCTTTTCCTCTCCTTCGCCGACCCCTAGTCCGCCTACGGCAAAGCCGTCGAAAGCCATTCGCGTCATTGCGTCGACGCACCATCGGCGTAAGTCTTGGAACAACCCGCCTTGAACGATGCCGAACATCAGCTGGCCTGGCGCACTGCGGGCACGGAGGCAGCGCTCGGCCCAGCGAATCGTCCGCGCGGTAGACGCATGAACATAATCACGCGGCGCATCGTGGGGAATGCATTCATCCAGCACCATTGCGATGTCGCTGTCCAGCGCCTCCTGGATTGCTATCGCCTTGTCAGGCGTAAGCAAATGAGTCGCGCCGTCCAGGTGCGACTGAAAACGCACGCCTTCTTCGGTAATTTTGCGCGTCGCGCCTAAACTGAAAACCTGGAAACCTCCGCTGTCGGTCAATATCGGGCCGTCCCAACCCATGAAGCGGTGCAAGCCGCCCAGTTGGCGGATTAATTCGTGGCCAGGCCGCAAGTAGAGGTGATAGGTGTTGCCGAGCAGGATCTGGCAGCCCATCTCGCGCAAGTCTCGCGGCAACATCGCTTTGACGCTTCCCTGCGTTCCGACCGGCATGAAGCACGGCGTTTCGACAGCGCCGTGGGCGGTGAGCAACCGTCCGAGACGCGCGTGGGTGTTCGGGTCCTTCTTGAGAACGGTGAAATGACCGGACATTGTTCGATTTTAGATTTTCGATTACCGGACTAAGCTTAGGAACCTGGAAGAAGAGTCTTTGACAGCCACGAGTTTTTCAATCCAAAATCGGCAATCCGAAATCCAAAATTCTAGAGAATCAGCATCGCATCGCCATAGCTATAGAACCGATATTTTTTTTCGATCGCTTCTCGATAAGCCCGTCGTACGAGATCCAAGCCGGCAAACGCTGCAACGAGGACCAATGGCGTCGAGCCGGGCAAGTGAAAGTTGGTGATCAGCGCGTCCAGAACGCGAAACGAATCACCCGGACGGATGTAGAGTCGGGCGATGCCCTCGTCTGCTACGATCCGGCCTCTCTGAAGCGCGATCCATTCGAGCGCTCGCGTGGTCGTCGAACCGACTGCCACCACGCGACCGCGCATTTGCTTGGTGTGATTAATTTTGGCCGCAGATGCCGCCTTGAGACTATACCGCTCCCCCTCCATGCGGTGGTTTTCGATCTCGGCTTCGCGCAGTGGTTGAAAAGTACCCGGCCCGACATGGAGGGTCAACAGTGTGCGCTCGATCCCTTTCGCTCCCAGTTTCGCGAACAGCTCCGGCGTGAAGTGAAAACCCGCCGTCGGTGCCGCAATGGCTCCCGATTGCGCGGCATACACCGTCTGATAGCGCTCCCAATCCAGTGTCTCCGTGGCGCGCTGGCGCCGCACGTAGGGCGGTAACGGCGGTTCGCCGAGAGCTTTGAGTTGCTCGCTGAACTCGCCGTCGTGATGAAACTCGAGCCCAAAACGGCCACGCCCCAGATCACCGATCACCTGGGCGGTCATGCGCTCGCTAAAATTGAGCACGCCGCCGACCTGCGGCTTTTTCGCGGCGTCCACCAGGGCGATCCACAAGCTGCGATCCGCATCCGGAAATCGCTCCAGCAACAGCGCTTCGACCTTACCGCCGCTGTCTTTTTTTCCACGCAGGCGAGCGGGAAAAACTTTCGTGTCGTTGAGCACCAAGAGATCGCCCGAGTCGAGAAACTCGCCGAGGTCGGAAAAAATGCTGTGAACCATCTCACCGGTGGCGCGGCGGAGCACGAGCAAGCGCGACTTTTCACGCTCGCGGCTGGGGAATGCCGCGATCAGGGATTCGGGAAGTTGGTAAGTGAATTCTTCAAGATTCATGAACGACTACGTGTAGAGGGCACGCCATACCGTGCCCCTACCCTAATTGAAACGGATCGATGCGAGCGAGTCTTTCGACAGGTTGGGCTATGTCTGATCGTTTCTCTTGAGGAAGGGCGTCAGCAAATCGATCGGCACGGGAAAAATCGTCGTCGAATTTTTCTCCGACGCAACTTCCACCAGGCTCTGGAGAAAACGCAGCTGCAACGCCATCGGCTGTTTGCCGATGACTTCGGCCGCATCGGCCAACTTTTGCGAGGCCTGAAACTCGCCATCGGCATGAATAACTTTGGCGCGCCGCTCGCGCTCTGCTTCAGCCTGCTTTGCCATGGCTCGTTGCATTTCCTGCGGCAAGTCGATGTGCTTGAGTTCGACCAAGACAACCTTAATCCCCCAGGGATCGGTTTGCTGATCGAGAATTTCTTGAATACGGCTGTTGATTCGGTCTCGTTCCGCCAACAGCTCGTCGAGCTCGGCCTGGCCGCACACACTGCGTAAGGTCACCTGAGCCAACTGCGAAGTCGCGAAGAGATAATTTTCGACTTCAATCACCGCCCGGCTTGGTTCGAGCACGCGGAAATAGAGCACGGCGTTCACTTTCACTGAAACGTTGTCGCGTGTAATCACGTCCTGGGGCGGAATGTCCATGGTCACCGTGCGCAGATCCATTTTGACCATTTTCTCGATTCCCGGAATGATATAGACGATGCCGGGACCGCGCACACCCACCATGCGGCCAAGTCGAAAGACAACTGCCCTTTCGTATTCTTTCAAAATCTTAACGCCGCTTATGATTGCCACCACGACGAGGATCAGAAAAGTCACAGGCGCTCCAAAACCAAACATGCCTACCTCCTTACGCGTCCTGGGATGATCGCCGCACTTTGAGACTCATCCCCTCATAGCCAACCACCTCCACCTTCTCACCGACGTCAATTTCGCTGTCTGCTCGCGCGTTCCAGTGTTCCCCATGAACAAAAACCTTGCCCGAAGGCATCAGCTTGCCTCTCACCTCGCCGATTTCGCCGATGAGCCCCTCCATCCCCAATGCCGGTTTCGCCTTCTGCGAGCGAAAAACCAGGTAGCTCACGGCCAACACAAAGGTGCCCAGCGTCGCGACAGCGGTAACAATAATCGAGCGATCGACGATCAGGTCGGAACCCTCCGTGTCGAAGAGAAAAAAAGAGCCCAAAGCTAGAGAAATAATCCCACCGACGCCAAGCACGCCGAAGCTGGGCGCGAACGCCTCGCCGATCAGCAGCCCGATGCCGAGAATGATCAACCCGAGCCCGGCATAGTTGATCGGCAGCAGCTGCAAAGACGCGAAAGCCAGCAACAGACAAATCGCTCCGGCCACGCCGGGAAAGATCACCCCGGGATGGGAAAACTCCATGTAGAGGCCGAGAATCCCCGCCATCATCAGCAAATACGCGATATTGGGATCGGCGATGGTATTGAGTACCTTTTGCTTGAGACTCATCCCATAGCGTTCGACGCGGGCGCCCTTAAGCGACAGCTCTTGCTTGCGCCCGTCGATGTCAACTTTGCGACCATGAGCCTGCTCGAGCAGATCGTTGATGTCTTTGGCTACGACGTCGATGACTTTAATCTTCAGCGCTTCTTTCTCCGTGATCGATACGCTTTTCCGCACCGCTTGAATCGCCCACTCGGTATTGCGGCCGCGTTGCTGCGCGATGCTCTCGCTGAAAGAAGCCGTGAAGTTTTCGATCTTCTCGCCCATCACGCCTTTGACTTCCTGGCCGCCGCCAGCCACGGGGTGAGCCGCACCGATATTGGTTCCCGGCGCCATCGCCGCAATGTGCGCCGCCATGGTGATGAAGACGCCCGCTGAACCCGCGCCCGCGCCGCTCGGAGCCACGTAAACTATCACCGGTACCGGCGCACCGAGCATCTCTTTGACGATCGTTCGAGTAGAGGTCAATAGCCCCCCCGGGGTATCGAGCTGAATAATCAAAGCCCGGGCGCCGTTCGCTTTCGAGCGACTGATACTCTCTCGGATGAAGTCATCGACCGCGGGATTGATAGTGCCGTCGATCGAAATAAGATCGACGTGGGGCGTTGAAGCGTCCTTCGATTGCGCCAACACCGACGCACCGGCCACCAGCAATGAAAGACAAAAATAAATTCTAAGCGTTTTCACCGCGCAGCTCTTGAATGACTTTTTTGATGTCTTCCCAGACCAGTTTCTTGTCCGCCGGGTTCCGTAACAAATACGCCGGATGAAAGGTCGGCATCAGTTTGATGCCGTGATAACTGTGCCATTTGCCTCGCAGTTTGGTGATGGGAATCTTGCTTTGCAGCAACGTCTGTACGGCAAATTTGCCGAGACCAACGATGACACGCGGTCGCACCAAGTCGATTTGTTTCTTTAGGAAAGGTTCGCAGGCCGCCACTTCGTCGGGTTCAGGATTGCGGTTTTCCGGCGGGCGGCATTTGACCACATTGGCGATGTAAACATCTTCGCGTTTCATGCCCATGCCTTTGGTAACAATATCGGTGAGAAGCTGGCCGGCACGGCCGACAAACGGCTCTCCCTGAAGATCTTCGTCTCGACCCGGTCCTTCACCGACGAACATCAACTCAGCTTTCGGGTTTCCCACGCCGAACACCAGGTTGGTTCGCCCCGAGCAGAGCTTGCAGAGGCGGCAATCGCCAATGGCGGCACGCAATTCTTCGAGACTCTTTGCTTTGAGCGCCTCCGCGTTCTGGGCGAATAGATCATCCACGGTTCCACCCCAGAGCTCGACTTCTCTCACTGCGGCTGGTTTCACTTTGGCGAGGCTGCTTCCAGGCAGAATTCTAATTCCCCTGCGCTGTCGCCGCTGCAAATGACGTCGCAAGGAGATGACCAGTGTCGCAAACTCTTCGCTGCCGCTCGCTTCAGCCAAGGTAAATCAATCCTTTCACTCGCGGATCTTATCACCGGAGAGTTACGACTAGCAATAACGCTATCGGCTTAAACGGCGCGGCGAGAAATTTCAGCCGAGCTTTCTTAGCTGTGCCAGGTACGCTTCTCGCAGGGTCGTAAAAAAAACAAGCGTCTCGAGCCACAGATAGTCTTGATAGGTGTAATCTAAACCGTGGAAACCGCCGTCGTAATAGAGTAGCGTCGCTTCGCCATAAATACCCGAATGGAGATAGATTCGCTGGCAGGCATTTTTGGTAGACCCGAGGACGACTTTGTACACATCCAGATAACCCGGGTCGAGATTCACCCGCCGTCCGCTCAACCCCCGCTCTCGATATTGTTCCTCGATGCGCTGAGTTTGTATTTTAGCGGCAGCAAGATTTCCTGGTGACGCGAGTGGCAAGAATGACACGAAACGGCGCAGCAAACCCGCGCCCATCTCCTTCTCATAGAATTTGGAAGCAGTCCAGGGAACCACTTCACTTCGGCCGTCGACTTCGCCAAGAATAGCCGTTAATTCGGTTTCGACGGCAGTCAAAAGATCGGGTGAAGACGAAAGAAGAGCGACGAAGTATTTCGCCGGCTTGGGCTCCCGCGAAGTACCCATCTCAGCGCTGGCTTTTCAGAGCGAGAAAATGGTCATAGATACAATCCGCCAATTTGTCTTTGCTCATCAGCGGAAGCGACCGCTTGGCGCCGGTACGGTCAAGAATCGTCGCGATGTTGGTATCGCCGTCAAAGCCGCTGCCCGCCTCCGCGACGTTGTTGGCGATGATCATGTCGAGATTCTTCTCGCGCAGTTTCTTTTCGGCATTGGCGGTCAGTTCTTCGGTTTCGGCGGCAAAACCGACCAATAATTTGCCGTTTTTCTTGTCGCTCAACTCTTTCAAAATGTCGGGATTGGGCTCGAGTCGTAACTCGACCGGTCCTTTACCGCGCTTCATTTTTTGGTCGGCAACGATAGTGGGACGATAATCGGCCACCGCTGCCGCCATCACGATCGCGGTGCATTGAGCAAATTCCTTGATAACAGCGTCGCGCATTTCGGCCGCGGTGGTCACGGAAATCAGGCGCGCACCGGCAGGAGGTTCCAGGGCTGTTGGCCCGCTGATCAGAGTCACCTCAGCGCCGCGGCGCACGGCGGCGCGTGCCAGCGCATACCCCATCTTTCCCGATGACCGATTGGAAATATAGCGAACCGGATCCAGCGGCTCGCGACTCGGGCCGGCGGTGATCAATAATTTTTCGCTGCCCAGATCCCTTTTCTTGAGCAGGCCGCCGATCGCTTCCGTAATCTTTTCCGCATCGGGT
>Ga0075433_10001238_pt1 | contig 18628 bp, 13 predicted proteins | sample RhiMethybrSRZTD2_FD_75299 | JGI IMG/M metagenome (GOLD analysis project Ga0075433, IMG submission 75299) | Populus rhizosphere microbial communities from Tennessee, USA - Rhizosphere MetaG P. TD hybrid SRZTD2 | ecosystem: Host-associated > Plants > Roots > Rhizosphere > Soil | place: USA... | reverse complement strand
CACCACCGGCGGCCCGCGCGGCATCCCGGTCGGCAACTGGGCGTTCATGTTGACCTCGACCCGGACCGACACCTACGGCGGCGTCTCGTACACGCGCGAGAGCGCGCCGTCGATGTGCTACTCGCAGAACGTCAACAACAGCGGGCAAAACGTTGTGATCGCGATCAGCAACGTGCCCGGGGCGACGGCCTACAACATCTACGTGTCACCGCCGCAGGGCGGCGGCACCTGCAGCGGCACGTTTGGCCTTCTTACGTCACTCCCGGTGACGACACCCGTGCAGAACAACAACACAACGCCCTGTCCACAGCCGGTCGGAGGCGGGTGTTCGCTCGGCAACGAATCGATCCGTCTCGACTCGAACTTGCTTACCTCGACATTCACGCCCAACCCCGCAGCCCCGCCGGGGACATCGACGGCCTATCCGCCCGATGGTGAGCGGTCGCCCCTTGCTTTCGGCCTGCCCAACCAGAACCCGGCCCGTGGCGCCGGGGCGACGGGCGATCGGGCGAACGAGAACAACTGCAAATCGATGGCCAACACCTACGTGACATGCCCCGGCCCGGTCACTCCGGGCGCGGTCGTCCTCTACTACCCGGCCGGCGGCTGCCTCAGCGCGGGGAACGCGGGCGACGCGTACCTGTTCAGCGGCTACCAGTACAACTGGGTGATGGTCTACGAGCCGGCCGCCAACACCTGCTCCAACGTGGTCGGCGCCGCGGGCAACAGCGCGTACATCGGGCTCTTCTACGCTCCGGGGGCGTCGGTGTCGATCACGTCGCCCTACATCGCCCAGGCCGCGGGCACGGGCGGGATCATCGCCTCGTCAGTCGCGTTCACGGGCACGCTGCCGAGGATCGTCTACAGCGCCGCCTACGCCCCGGTGCCTCCCGCGGCCCGTTTGCTCAGCTAGTCACCTCGACCTCGGTCGAGGTGGCGGGAACCTCTGCCGGCCCGGATCCATTGGTCTCCCGCCCGTCGGAGTGGGCCTCGAGATGAGCAATCCTCCGGTGCAGCGTGCCGGCGGCCTTGCCGTCGCCGAGCTCGTCGTAGCGCTGGATCGCGCCCCGCCACGCCGCCTTCGCGTCCTCGAGCCGGGCCAGGCCCCACAACGCCGTGGCGCGGTCGGCCAGCGCCTCGGCCCGCTCGCGCGTGCGGTCGGCGGGCAGGAGCTGCAAAGTCGCATCGATCAGGCGCAGGGCCTCTTCGAAGGCGCCGATGGCCAGGGCGTTGGTCGCGGCCTGCGCGAGATACGTCGCCGTGCGCGGGCCATCGGCCGCGGTCCCTGCCTGGTAGAGGTGGTAGCCGATCTCGGCGGCGTGGTCGCGCGTGCTCTTCGCGTACACGCGCTCCAGCGTGTCCGCGACCGCCAGGTGGTACGCCTGAAGGCGCGGCAGCGGCAGCGCGGCCAGGACGCGCTGACGGACGAGGTCGTGCCCGAACCGATACGTTTCCTTGCCGGCCGCGACGAGGAAGTGGCCGCGCGTCGCCTCGTCGAGCGCGTCGCGCAGCTCGTGGCCCGAGAGCTCTCCGAAAGCCTCCAGCAGGGGGACGTCGAAGTCGCGGCCGATGATTCCCGCCGCGACGAGCATGCGCTGCGCCGGCTCGCTGAGGCGCTGGATCCGCCGGCCGATGAGGCCCCGCACGCTCTGCGCGAGCTCGAGGTCCTCCTCCGTGTAGCTGCCCTGCCCGTGACCCGCCCCGAGCATGCTCTCCGACTCGGCGAGGTAGAGCAGCGAGTGCTCGACGAACAGCGGGTTGCCCTCGGTGGCGGCCTGGATGCCGACCATCTGCACCGGCGTCAACGCCGTCTCGGACAGGCCCGCGACCACCCGCTCGACGTCCGAGTCTGAGAGCCTGCCCAGCGCGATGCGCTGTGCGCGGCGGCGCCTGAGCAGCCTCGACAGCGTGGTCGCGAACGGCCGGCCGGAGTCGAGCTCCGTCTCCCAGTAGGTCCCGAGCAAGAACATCCGGCTGCTGTTGATGCGCAGCGCCAGGTCGCGCAGCAACAGGACCGTCGCCTCGTCGGCCCACTGCAGGTCGTCGAGCAGGATCAGGAGCGGCTTCGCGCCCTGGACCCCGCTGAGGAACTCGTGCACCGCCTTGAACAGCTGCTCGCGGATCTTGTCGGCGGGCACCTCGTGGGCGGCGGCGATGCCGCGCGCCTTCTGGCGCAGGCTTGGTGCCAGCGTCGCGAGCAGCGGCCCGTGGTCGCCAGCAGCCTCGAGCAGAGCCTTGGCCGGGGTCGCCGCGACAGCCGCCGTGAGGACGTCGCGGAAGGGGCCGTAAGGCCCGCCGTCGTTTTCCAGGCAGCGGCCGCTGAGCACCAGCCACCCCTTCGCCGCCGCCTCGCGCGCGACCTCGGTCGCCAGCCGGGACGCGCCGATACCGGGGGCGCCGGTGAGAAAGACGAGCGACCCGCTGCCGGTCGCCGCGCGATCGAGGACCATGCGAATGTCGAGGCGCTCCTGCTCGCGGTCGACGAAGCCGTCGGCCGACGCCAGGACGCGGGGCGCTTCCTTGACCTCGCCGGCAGTGACCTCGTGCAAGCGCCAGCGGTCGGGGAAGCCCTTGAGCTTGTAACGGCCGCGGAAGTCGAAATTCAACTCCGCGATCGGGCCGACCAGCTGGCGCACGATCTCGGACACCAGGATCTCGCCGCCCTTCGCCTTGCCGGCCACGCGCGCGGCGACGTTGACCGCGGCGCCGAAGATGTCGCCGCCCTCCTCGACCACCTCGCCGGTGTTGAGGCCGATGCGGATCCTGAGCTTGCGCTCGGGGTTCTGCTTGCTGTACTCGGTGATCGCCTGCTGGATGTCGAGCGCGCACTCGACGCCGTGGCGCGCCGACCCGAAGCTGATCATGAAGCCGTCGCCGAGACCCTTGATCCGCCGGCCGGCGTGCAGGCTGACCTTCTCGTCGATGATCGTCTCGTACGACTTCATGATCTCGTGCGAGGCGGTGAAGCCTCGCGTCGAGAGCAGTCGCGTCGACTCCTCGACGTCGGTGAACATGATCGTCACGGTGCCCTCGGTCTGGCCGACGGCGAGGCTGCCGATGATGGTCTCGGCGGTCAGCGGCGCGGCGGTGTTGATGGGTTGGCCGAGGCCCTCGGCGATCTCCCGCAACATGCCCTGCGAGGCGCGGAACCCTGCTTCGCCTTGCGGGTAGCGCACTGTCTGCAGCAGCCCCGCCTCGGCGGCGAGCCTCAGCTCACGCCCGCCCGAGTCCCTGCTGATCTTGTTCTCTTTGGCGTAGTCGCTCGCCTTGAGCTCCGCGCCCTCGAACGTCTCGGTCAGGGCCGGGGCGAGGCGAAGGCTGAGACCGCGGCGGGTGATGATGCTCTCGATCACGGCCTGGATGCGGCGCGAGGCGCCGGCCGGGCCGGGCGCACCTTCCTTGGCCGTGACCGTAGGCAGCATGCCGCTGAAACCGGTGGAGGCCGCCGCCAGCTGGCCCAGGGCGGTGGTGGCGCGGGCCATCGCGGTCGCCGCCTCCAGGGCTTGCTGCGCGTGCCCGACGTCGGTGGGGGCGTACGCGACCGGCAGCGGCGTCGCCGGCTCCGCACCAGGCGTCACCGGGTACACGACCGGCGCGGCCGGCGGTGCCGCGGCGGCGGGCGCGGGCGAGGCGGCCTGCAGGTCGGCGACGGCCGTGCGGGCGGCGTCGATCAGCTTGCGCATCTCTTCCTGCATCTCCGGGGTCTGCGCGGTGACCTGCGGGGCGGCAGCCCCACCTGCCGTCGCCGTCGCCGGAGACCCGGGACGGTCGGAGCTGAACGGCACGACGAAGACCTGACGGACCACGTTTTCGGTCTTGCCCGCCGCGGCCAGCAGCGGGTCCTTGACGACCGGCATCATGCTGTCCGAGCCCGCGGGGATGAAGCGCGACTTCACCGGGTCGAACAGGTCCTGGTTGACCTGGACGCCATAGAAAGCCGCCTTGTCGAGGGCCGTCGGCACGTAACCCGTGGCGTTGTACTCGAGCCGCAGGTCCGGGCCCATGCCGAGCAGGAAGATGTCGCGCAGGACGGCGCCGTTGGAGTCGTAGCCGACGACCTCGGCGATCTGCGCCACCTTGCGCCGGCCGTCGGGCATGCGCGCCTGATGGACGATGAGGTTGACGGCGGAGGCGATCTGCGCGCGCACCGCCTCGAAGGGGATGTCGATCGAGGCCATCATCACCATCGTCTCCAGGCGCGACAGCGCGTCGCGTGCGGAGTTGGAGTGGATGGTCGACATCGACCCGTCGTGGCCTGTGTTCATCGCCTGCAGCATGTCCAGGGCCTCGGCGCCGCGGACCTCGCCCACCAGGATGCGGTCGGGCCGCATGCGGAGGCTGTTGCGCAGCAGCTGCCGGATCGTGAGCTCGCCCTTGCCCTCGACGTTTGGCGGCCGGTGCTCGAGGGCGATCACGTGCGGGTGGTCGATCTGCAGCTCGGCCGCGTCCTCGATGGTGATCACGCGCTGGTTGTGCGGAATGAAGCGCGCGATCACGTTGAGCGTCGTCGTCTTGCCGGAACCGGTGCCCCCGGAGACGAGGATGTTCATGCGCCCGAGCACCGCCGCCTGCAGAAACTCCGCCATGGCGGGGCTGAGGCTTCCCTCGTGCTTCAGGTCCTCGACGCCGAGGACCGCGTCCTTGAACTTGCGAATCGTCAGCGCCGGGCCGTGGATCGCGGCCGGCCGGATGATGGCGTTGACGCGGCTCCCGTCCGGCAGGCGGGCGTCGACCATCGGGTTGAGGCCGTCGATGTGGCGGCCGGTCGTCGCCACCATGCGCCGGATCGTCTCCAGCAGCTGGTTCTCGTCCTCGAAACGGACCTCGGCTTTGGTCAGGACGCCACGCCGCTCGATGAAGATCTGGTCGGGTCCGTTGACCATGATCTCGCTCACGGAACGGTCGTGGAGCAGGCTGTCGAGCGGGCCGTAGCCGACCGCCGCGCGCAGGATGATGTCGGCCAGCGCCGACTTCTCCTGCGGGTTGAGGACGATGTTGTCCTCGAGCAGGAACTTGTCGAGGTGGGTGCGCACGGCGCGCGAGAACGCGATCGTGTCGCCGGTCGTGAGGCCGGCGTCGCGGATCAGCGCCAGGCGGTCGCGGAAGTCGTTGGCGAGCTTGTTGAGGTCGCGGCCCTGGCGCGCGGCCGCTTCCAGGATGTCCGAGCGGCGCCGGCGCGGCGTGCCGGGTGGCGGGGGCGGCGCGCTCGCGGCCGCGACCGTCCAGGTGTCGACGAACTGGGTGTCCAGCAGCGAGGCCGCGACCGCGACCGCGGGGATGACCTTCTGGACCTCGGGCAGGCGGATCTTGATCGTGATGCCTTCGCTGTACGGCTGCAGGGCGGGCTCGATGTACGCCGCGATCCACTCCCCGTCGCGGAACCGCATGATCGCCTTGCGCGCGGTGCTCGCGTCTCCTGGGTCGGTCTCCAGGTTGGGGTCGTCGACGGACCCGAAGACGACGTATTTGATGTCGCGCGTCGGGACGTAGCGCAGGCGCGTCGGGTCGTGCGTGGAGTAGAGCGGGAAGCCCTCGCCCGCGATCGTCCGGGCGTCGGACTCGCCGTCCTCCAGGCCTCCGTCCAGGCGGTGGACGACGACTTTCACCCGGCGCGAGCGGGCGTCGTCAGGTTGACCGGGGGGGAGCACGGTCGTGACTTCGCTCATGGCGGTGAGGCTCCGGGCGATGCTAGCACCGGGTTTACGGCCTTCTTCTTGCTTAAGGAAGTGAGCGGCATCAGCTGAATCGCTCCGGGGGCCGGCGGCGGTCGAGCACCCATTTCGATCCGGGCAGCCGCTTGGCCACGCCCTTGACCTCGGAGGCCCGCGCCGCCACCGCCGCGGGGCTGCCGTAGCTCCCGGGCTCGACGATGACCACGCCGATCGACACCGACACCAGCGGCGTGCGCAGTATGTTGCCGTTGCGCTCCTCGGACTCGATCCAGCCCCGCTCGCGGTCGACCGGGTCGTAGAGCGCGGGGATGGCCTCGTCGAATCGACGGGTGATCTCGGCCGCGACCTTCTCGCCCAGGGCCGGCTCGGTGAGGATGACGAAGTCGTCGCCGCCGACGTGGCCCGCGAAGTGACGGCCGGAGTGGTTCTCCTCCAGCACCTCGAGGATGATCGTGGCCAGCGTCTTGATGACGTCGTCGCCGCGCAGGAACCCGTAGTGGTCGTTGTAGCTCTTGAAGGCGTCGATGTCCGGGTAGAGGACCGCGAACCTGGTGTGCTGGGCGAGGCGGCGGCTGATCTCGCGCAGGATGTCGGTGTTGCCGCTCATGCCGGTCAGCGGGCTGAGGCCCCTGGCCATGGTCGATCGGGTCATCACCGCGCGCAGGCGGGCGACGAGCTCTTCGGGGATGAACGGCTTGGTGACGTAGTCGTCGGCGCCGGAGAGCAGGTGCTCGACCTTGTCCTTGAGCGAGTCACGCACGGTGAGGAAGACCACCGGGATGAGCCGCGTCCGGAAATCCTCGCGGAGCTCGGCCATGATCTTGTCGCCAGTCGTCTCGCCGAGCATCAGGTCCAGGAGGATGATGTCGGGCCGCCACTCGATCGCCGCGTCGTGGGCGGCGTGGCCGTCGCTGACCGTCACGACCTCGAAGCCGGCCCGCTCCAGCACCCGCTTGACGAGGCGCAGGACCTGGTCGTCGTCGTCGACGATCAGGGCGATGTCGCGGTGGACGAAGGCGGCGTAGGGACGGTCGGTGCCGGGCCGGTGGGTCACGGTCATGACGACGCGGCCGGCCGCGCGAGCTTGTCCGTGAGGGCGATCGCGCGCTCGGCCGCGGAGCGAACCTCCTGGATGTCGGCCTTGACCGCCTCGGCGTCGCCGCCCTCCTCGGCGATGAGCTCGCAGTAGTTGACGATCACGGCGAGCAGGTTGCGGAACTCGTGGATCAGGGCGCGGCCGGGGTCCTCCGGCAGGTGGTCCTGGGTCACAGCCGCTTCACCAGCCGCCAGCGGTTGACCTCGCCGTCGCGCTCGTAGCCGAGGTCGTCCAGCAGCGAGCGCGCCATCGCCAGCCCGCGACCGTCCTCGCTCTCGTGATGGGGCATCTCCCGCGCCAGGTGCTCGTGCACGGGAGGGCCCGAGTCGGTGAGCGAGGCGACGACCGTGCCCCCATCGAGGCGCAGCGCGTATTCGATGGGCCTGGTGCTTCCGGCAGGGCGACCGTGCGTGAGCACATTGCTGCCGATCTCGCCCAGGGCGGTCTCGAAGAGCATCAGCTCGCGGTCTTCCGCGCTGCGGCCGGTTGCGCGCCGGAGTCGCTCGACCGATTCGTGGAGAGCGTCGAGTCCCTCGTCGAGATCGAAGAACGAAGCCCGAAACTCAAATTGCTTGGGTGGCCTCACAGGCTAGAAGCCGGTGAGGGCTTCCTCGACTGTGGCGTAGTAGGGGAACACCCGGTCCAGCGTCGTGAGCTCGAGGACGACGCGCACCTGCTGGTTGGGGGCGGCCAGGCGCAGCTCCCCCTGGCTGCTGCGGATCTGCTTGAGGGCGGCGATCACCGAGCCCAGTCCCGTCGAGTCGACGAAGCTGACGCCCTCCATGTCGATCACGACCTTGTTCGGGCCGCTCTTGACCGCCTCCCCGATCGCCTCCCGGAGCGCAGGCGCGCCCGCTACGTCGAGGCGTCCCGTGGGCGCGAGCACGGTCACGCCGTTGACGGCGGGACGCGTCTCCACCTCGAGCGCCATAGCCGGAAGAGCATACGGTGGAGAGAGGGCACTTTAGCCCGTCTAGACTCTCGCCCGTGAGCGTGCAGAACGGCCCCCAACGCGTGCTCGTGGTCGACGACGAGGAGCCGCTGGCGCGGGTCATGGCCCGGACGCTGAAGAGCCGCGGATTCGAGTGCGACGTGGCCCTCAGCGGGGCCGAGGCCCGCAAGCTCGTGGAGGGCAAGGAGTACGCGATCGCGCTGCTCGACGTACGCCTGCCCGACGAGTCGGGTTACGAGCTGCTCGAGGAGCTGCGGTCGATCCGCCCGGACACGGCGGTGGTCATGATCTCGGGAGTCGACGACCCGGAGCTCGGGACCGCGGCCCTCGAGCATGGCGCGTACGCCTACCACGTCAAGCCGGTCGGCGCGACGCAGCTCTACCTCCTGGTGGTCAACAACCTGCGCCGCCGCAGCCTGGAGATGGAGCACCGCGCGAGCGTGACCCGTCTCGAGGGCATGGTCGCGGAGCGGACCGAGCAGATGCGGCGCGCGGCCGAGCTCCAGTCGGGGATGCTGCCGGCTTCGCCGTACCGCCAGGACGGGTTCGAGATCGCGGCCCACTTCACCGCCGCGCGCGAGATCAGCGGGGACTTCTACGACTGGTACCCCTCGGGGGCCGGCCGCGTCGTGCTCACGCTTGGCGACGTCATGGGCAAGGGCCTGCCGGCTTCGCTGATGATGGCCACCGCCCGGGCCGCGCTGCGGGGCGTGGCCGGCGTCTCGCCGCTCGAGATCGGGATCAAGCAGGCCGCGGCGGTCATGTCGACCGCGCTGGAGGTGAACGACGCGTACGTGACCGTGTTCCACTGCGCCTTCGATCCGCGGTCGGGCGAGGTGGACTACGTGGATGCGGGCCATGGGCACGCGAGGGTCCTGCGTGGGTCCGGGGGGCAGGAGGTGCTAGGCCGGCGCAGCGCCCCGATCGGGATGTTCCCCGACACGGAGTTCGTGTCCGGCAAGGTGACGCTGGGTCCGGGGGATTCGCTGGTCGTCTTCTCCGACGGGCTGCTCGACCTGCGGCCGGACCTTGCGACCAAGGAGGTTCAGCTCCCGTCCGAGGCACGACGGGCCGCGACGGCGCAGGAGATGGTCGACGTCCTGGCCCAGGGGGCGCGGGGCAAGGAGCTGTACGACGACGTGACCGTCCTGGCCCTGAAGCGCCTGTAGCTTCTGCTTCGTAGCCGGAAAAACCTCTTTCTTAAGACGGCTGAAGCGCGCCGGGTGCTGACTAGACTTTGACCCCTGCGCACGTTCAATCCCGCCAGGGGGGGCGAGGGTTTGGGGGCACTGCAAGGGACGGGACCGCAGTCTGCCTCGTTGGCCCGTCTGGGGGTGCGCCGAGCCATGCCGTTCGCATTCGCCGCCGCCGTGCTGGCCGCGATCCTGGGCGTCATCACCGCCGCCGCCAGCCAGCCGGACTACGCCTTTCCGATCTTCATCGCCCTGGTCGTCTTCGCGGCGGTGCTCGCCGGGGTGGCCGTCGCGACCAGCGAGCTGATGCGCGAGTCGCGATCCGCCGCAGCGCTCGCGGAGCGCCGGGTCGAGCAGCTCGCGGACGTGGAGAGGAGGCTGCGGGCGACCGTCGAGTCGGCGGGCGTCGGGCTCGGCACCGCGGACCTTCACGGCAGGTTCCTCCAGGTCACCGACCGGCTCGCCACGGTCCTGGGGCGAGGTCGCGAGGAGCTGCTCCAGACCACCCTGGCCGACCTCGCCACGGGCAACGACCGCGCCGCCGTCGTCGAGGCTCTCGCCTTGCTCGAGAACGGCGACCTGACCAGGTGGGAGGGCGAGATCAACGGCGCGGCCGGCGTGCTCCTGGTGCGGCTTCCCAACGCCGCCGCGGACGAGCCGCTGCTTCTGGTCCAGGTCGCCGACAACGCCGCGCGCCGCCGCGGCGAGGCGCTGCGGGACTGCACTGCCGCCGTGCGCCAGGTCGTCGTCACCACGACGACCGTCGACCAGGCGATGCCGCAGGTCCTGCGCGCGTTCTGTGAGCACCTGGGCTGGAGCGCCGCCCAGCACTGGGCGCTCGAACCGGACCAGGCGGCGATGCGGTCGAAGCACTCGTGCAACGCGTCCGACGCCACGCTCGAGGGATTCCTCCACGCCAGCCGCGGCGTCGTGGTCACCGAGGGCGTGGGCCTGGTGGGCAGGGTGTGGCGATCCGGCGTGCCGGCGGCGGAGGAGGAGCTGAGCCGAGTGGCCGACTACCAGCCCGCGACCGCCGCGCGCTCGGCCGGGCTGCGCTCCGCTTTCGCCTTCCCGATCGTCCAGGCCGGTGACGTCGCCGGCGTGATCGAGCTGGTGTCGCGGGACGCGCACAGCCCGCGAGAGGACGAGGTCGCGGTCCTGGCCAACGCGGGCGTTGAGATCGGCCAGTTCATGCTCCGCGCCGAGACGTCGCACGCGCTCCGCCGCAGCGAGGCGGACCATCGGGCGATCTTCGAGCGCTCGCCGATCGGGATCGCCCGCATCGGCACCGGGGGCGACCTCCTCGAGGCCAACCCGTCCCTGCTGCACATGCTCGAGCACGACCCCGAGACGATGCGCGTCACCGCCTGGCCCGAACTCATGCGCGCCTACGACATGGCCGCGGCGAAGGTCCGCAAGGCGCCCTTCCTGGCCGGGCTCGGGGACGGGAGCTCGCTCCAGCTTCGCGCCGCCACCGGCAGCGGCAACTGGTTGTGGCTGCAGCTGTCGGCCACGAGCATCCCCGACGCGAGCGGGGCGCCCGAGCACGTGCTGGTGATGGTCGAGGACGTGACCGTCGTGCGCGAGACTTCCGACCGCCTGGCCGAGGCCCTGGAGGCGACGCGGGACGCGAACGCCAACCTGGAGAAGCTCGACCAGACCAAGAGCGAGTTCCTCAGCATCGTCAGCCATGAGTTCCGGACCGCGCTGACCGGGATCCAGGGCTTCAGCGAGCTCATCCGCGACGGCGGCCTCGAGTCTGACGAGGTGCGCGCGTACGGCGGCTACATATTCAACGACGCGGACCGCGTGAACCGCCTGATCGGCGACATGCTCGACCTCGACCGCATGGAGTCGGGTCGGATGTCGATGCGGACCGCCGACGTCGACATCAACGACATCGTCATGGAGGCGATCTCGCGCGCGGCGCCGGCGGCGGGGGCGGTCGAGTTCAAGTCCGACCTCGACCCGCGGCTGCCCATCGTCGCCGGCGACCGCGACCGCCTCATCCAGGTCCTGAGCAACCTGGTCAACAACGCGGTCAAGTACTCGCCCGACGGCGGCACGGTGACGCTCGCCAGCCGCGTCGACGGGCGTTTCGCGCTGATCAGCGTCACCGACACCGGCATCGGCATCCCACAGGACGAGATCGGCCACGTGTTCGAGCGTTTCCGGCGCGTTCGCAGCGGCGCCGCCCAGTCCATTCCCGGGACTGGCCTGGGCCTCACGATCGTTAAGCAGATCGTGGAGATGCACGGGGGCAAGATCTGGGTCGAGAGCGCGCTCGGTCACGGTTCGTCGTTCCACTTCACGATCCCGCTCGCCCCTGAAAGCGCGAACGCGTTGCAGCTCCGCCATGCCTGATGCCTACACCGTGCTGGTGGCCGACGACAACGAGGTCGCGCAGCGGCTCTGCAAGCGTGTCCTGGAGAAGGCGGGCTACTCGGTGCTGATCGCGGCCGATGGCCTGCAGGCGGTGGACATCGCGCTGTCGCAGCGGCCGACGATGATCCTCATGGACGTCGCCATGCCGGGCATCGACGGCCTGGAGGCGATGCGCCGGATCAAGGCGGACGTCCCGGGCATGCCGATCGTGATCGCGAGCGCACACTCGATGTCGAGCGACCGCGAGCGCTTCCTCGCCGCGGGCGCGGACGACGTCCTCAGCAAGCCTTTCCGGCTCGCCGACCTCATCGCGATCGTCGAGAGCCTGGCCCGGGCGAGAACGGCGTGAAAGACCTCACCGGCACGCGCCTGGGGCAGTACGAGATCGTCGAGCGCCTTGGCGGCGGCGGCATGGCCGTCGTCTACCGCGCCGTGCAGCAGCCGCTGGGCCGCGAGGTGGCGCTGAAGGCGCTGTCCTCGGAGCTGTTCCAGGACGACGGCTTCGTGAAGCGGTTCGAGACCGAGGCCAAGACGCTGGCCAAGCTCGACCACCCCAACATCCTCCCGATCTACGACTTCGAGGTGATCGACGGCAACGCGTTCCTGACCATGCCGCTGATCCGAGGCGGGACGCTGCGCGACGTCCTCAACCGGGGGGCGATGGACACGCTGAGCGCGTGGCGCTACCTGCGCGAGATCGGCGACGGCCTGCAGCACGCGCACGACGCCGGGATCGTCCATCGCGACCTGAAGCCGACCAACGTCCTCGTCCATGCCGACGGCCGCGCGATGCTGGCGGACTTCGGCCTCGCGCGCGGCGCGGGCCAGCCGACGCACCTGACCACGATCGGCCTGGCCATCGGCACGCCGGGGTACATGGCGCCCGAGCAGGTGATGGGCCACGACGTCGACAAGCGCGCCGACATCTACGCCATGGGCGTGCTGTGCTTCGAGATGCTCACCGGCCGGCTGCCCTACATCGGTTCCAACCGGATGGAGGTCGCGTACGCGACCGTGAACACACCCATCCCGTCGGCGGTGAAGATCAACGCCAACCTGCCGGACGAGCTCGACGTGCTGCTGGCGAAGGTGCTGGCCAAGGATCCCGCCCAGCGCCCGCAGTCGGTGAAGGAGCTCCTCGGCCAGATGGCGCGGCTCCCCCAGCGACGCACGTCGCCGCCCGGCGCGGCCGCGTCCGCCGCGCCCGCCGCGCCTTCCGCGCCCGCCGCCGCCGCGTCGGGTGGCGTGGCCGTGCTCCCCAAGCCCGCGACCTCGGCGAACGGCCCCAACACGACCTCGATGCGCGCGGTGAAGGCCGCGCCTCCACCTCCCCTGCTGCACGGATCCCCTCCGCCGACGCCCACGTCCGCGGGCGGCTCGACCATCCGCACGCTCGAGCTGATGGGCGTGCGCCCCGCGCGCGCGCGGGGGCGCTTCATCCTCAATTCGCACTTCAGCAACTTCGTCCACGTCTCGCGCGACGTGACCGGGGACCGATGGCCGGAGGTGGCGTACGCCGCCGGGTTGGTGCAGTACATCGAGCAGGACGCGCCGCACGACGACCAGCTGGCGTCTCCGGTGGAGTCGCTGTCCCGCCTCAACGAGGCGTTCGAGACGATCTACGGACCCGAGTCGGAGGACATGATCCGGGCGTGGGGCCGGCGCGCGACGGAGCGGTGGCTGGCGGAAGGCCGGCACGGTCTGGGCAGCGCGCGGAGGTTCGTGCCCGGGCGCCAGCGCAGGCTCGCCAGTCTGGTGAAGAACTTCACCGAGGCGATGGACAACGTGCGAGGTGAGCACACGCACGCGTGGCTGCAGGTCGACGAGCACCAGTTCTGGCTGGTGCACTTCTCGAACATGTTCGCCCTCGGGCGGATCAAGACTGTGAAGTCGTGCCATGTGTGGACGGCGCAGATCGAGACCATCCTGCGGTGGGCTGGGCTCGCGAACGACTGGTACGTGGAAGAGGTCGAGTGCGGCTCGGTGACGGGGACGTTCGACTGCGCGTTCGCGATCAGGGCGTCGGAGACGAGCTAACCCGGGGCGGCTTCGCTTCGTGGCGCACTTTGCGCAAAGGGCATCATCGCGCCCGGCGTATTGAGCGAGTTTTGCGCAAAACGGGTGCTGCGGCCCTAAAGGGGAAGGCCCTCCACCGGGGGGCAGAGGACCTTCAGAAAGGAGGGAGGGCGAGATTGACGGCCAAATCTCATGTTACCCCCGCCCTGGGGAAAGCGCGCACCCGACTTTTCCCCTCTCCTACAGTCATGGGGTGGCCCGTTTCGCGATCGACGTCACCGCTTGCTGGCGACCGCTGCGAGTCGGCATGCTCACCGTCGCGGTCGAGCTGACGCGCGCGCTCGTCAACGGCCGCGGAACTGACGAGTACGTCCTCATCTGCAGTCGTGAGCGGCCGGAATCGCTTCGCGACCTCGACTGTGAGGCGGTCTACTCGCCGCATCGGCACGAGCTCGCCGTGAAGTCGCGATGGCTGCCGGCGATCGAACCCTTGCTCGAGGTCGACGCGATCCTCTACCCGTACTGGCCCAGCCCGCCGTTCCGCCGCGCGGGCGCGCCGCCCGCGGCCATCTACGTCCACGACCTCGCGTTCCGTGTGCGGCCCTCCGAGGTGCCGTGGCAGCAGCGTGCGTACTTTCGCGCGGTGCTGCCCCGCGCCCTGCGCCAGGCCGCGGCGGTCATCGTCCCATCCGAGTCCACCCGCAAGGATCTGTCGCGGTTCTACCCCGCGCGTGGACTCGAGGAGAAGCTAAAGGTGATTCCCGAGGGACTGCCTTCTTCTGCGCCGGCCGCTCCGCTCCCCGACGGCGTCGAGCCCGGATTCATCCTCGCGGTGGGCAGCGTCGAGCCGCGCAAGAACTACCCGCGGCTCCTGGCCGCGTACCGGCAGCTGCGCGGCCGCGGCGCGGTCCCGTTCATCATCAACGGCCGTCCCGGCGTGCCCCAGCTGGTGATCGCGGGGCGGCCCGGTTGGGCCTACGGCGACACCCTCGAGCGCATCGCCGCCGAGCCCGGAGTGCGGTACCTCGGGCATGTCGACGAGCCGACGCTTGCGGCCCTGTACGAGTCGGCGTCGGTGCTTGCGTTCCCGAGCCTGTACGAGGGGTTCGGGCTGCCGCTGCTCGAGGCCATGGCGCACGGGGTGCCGGCGGTCGTCGGCTCGACGGGCGCGCTTCCGGAGCTCGGCCTGGGCGCGGCGATCACCGTCGACGCCGAGGACACCGAGATGATCGCCGCCGGCCTGGAGAGACTGCTCGCCGACGAGGGTTTGCGCAACAAGCTCGGCGAGGAGGGTCGTCGCCGGGCGAAGGGTTACACATGGGCGAGCGCCGCCGAGCAGATCCATGAGGTGCTGCGGCGCACGGCCAGGAAGCCACAGGTCAAGGCCGCGTAGATGGTCTCAGTCCGGGTCCTTGCCGACGAGAGGACCTCGCTCGACCCGCGCCGGTTCGCGATCGTCGCCGCCGGCGAGCAGGTTGTGCTGGCGGCGACCGAACGCCGCCCGAGCGAGCGCCAGGCTGCGACCCTCCGGAGCTTCGTTCGTCGGGGAGGAGGTCTCATCCTCGCCGGCGGCACGCTCGCGGCCTGGTCGGGCGACGAGGCCATCCGCGAGCTGGCGGGTTGGGCTCCGGGCTCGCCGGGACCCGAGACCGAGCTGATCGTCCGGCCCGACCGCGAGCACCCGGTCACGCAGCGACTGAACCCGGAGTGGAGGATTCGCGACAGGCTCTACGTCTCTGAGGGGCCGCCTGCGGGGGCGACAGTACTCGCGCGCGCCAGCTGGCGCTTCACCGAGCAGGTCGTAGCCTACGAGCGACCGTTCGGGAAGGGCCGGTTCGTCTATCTCGGCGTCCGCGACGACGGCAGCACCACGTTCGCGAAGCTGCTCGCCCGCCTGCTTCTGTTCGCGGCCGGGCGCACCGCCGCGCCGGCGGTCGGCGTCGGGCTGCTCGGTTACGGGGCCATCGGTCGCGAGCACGCAGCCTCGGTCGCGGCCACGAGCGGTCTGCGCCTGGTTGCCGTCTGCGACCTCAACCCGGAGAGGCGGGAGGCGGCCGCGCACGACTGGGGTTTGCGCACGTTCGCCGGCCAGGACGAGCTGCTCGAGGACTCCGATGTCGGGCTGGTGGTCGTCGGCACGCCTCCCAGCGACCACGCGAGCCCTGTGCTCGCGGCCCTGAACGCGGGCAGGCACGTCGTCTGCGAGAAGCCATTCGCCGTGAGGGTCGAGGACGCAGACCGGATGATGGACGCGGCCGCGTCACACCGACGCGTGCTCACGGTCTACCAGAGCCGGCGCTGGGACCCCGACTACGTCGCGCTGCGCGACGCTGCGCGGTCCGGCCGTGCCGGCGAGCCTTTCTACATGGAGTCCTTCATCGGCGGCTACGACCATCCATGCGACTTCTGGCACAGCCACGAACCGGTGTCCGGGGGCACGGTGTACGACTGGGGGTCGCACTACTTCGACTGGATCCTCGAGCTGTTCGACGAGCGCGTGCGAGCTGTGACCGCGAACGCGCACAAACGGGTGTGGCACGACGTGACCAACGACGACCAGGTGCGCGTCGACCTGACGTTCGCCGGCGGGCAGCAGGCGACGTTCCTGCAGTCGGGCATCGCCGCGGCGCGCAAGCCCAAGTGGTACCTGCTCGGCACACGGGGCGCGATCGTGGGCGACTGGGCGGACGCGGACGTGCCGGCCGATCTTCCGGCCCGGGTGACCGTGTTCACGCGCGCGGGGGAGGAGCGCCTGTCCCTGCCCGCCCGCGACGAGCATGGCTTCTACCGCAACCTGGCCGACCACCTCGCGTGGGGAGAGCCCCTCGCGGTCGCGCCCGAGGAGGCGAGGCGGAACGTGGCCATCATGGAGGCGGCGACGCAATCGCTGAAGCGCGACGGCGCGCAGCTGAAGGTGGACATATAGCCACTCGCCGCCTCGGCTGGGGCATCCTCGGGGCGGCGAACATCGCGCGCCGCGCCGTGCTCGCCGCCATCGCCGAGTCTGACAACGGCCGGCTCGTGGCCATGGCCAGCCGCAGCGCGGAGCGCGCGCGGCAGATGCTGGAGCCGCACCCCGGCGTGCGGATCGTCGACTCCTACGACGCCCTGCTCGCCGACCCCGAGGTCGACGCGGTCTACAACCCGCTGCCGAACAGCCTGCACAGGGAGTGGACGATCCGCGCGCTCGAGGCCGGGAAGCACGTTCTGTGCGAGAAGCCGATCGGGCTGAACGCCGCCGAGGCGCTTGAGATGGCGGCCGCAGCGGAGCGCGCCGGCAGGCACCTGATGGAGGCGTTCATGTATCGCTTCCATCCTGCGATGAGGGAGTTCGTGGAGGGCGTACCCGACCCGATCCACGTCCAGGCGACGTTCGGATTCACGGCCAAGCATGCCGGCGACATCCGCCTGCAGCGAGAGCTCGGCGGCGGTGCGCTGCTCGACGTCGGGTGCTACACGGTCAGCGTCTCGAGGTGGATCCTCGGCGAGCCGGTGGAGGTCGCAGCGCGCGGTCGTTTCGAGCACGACGTGGACATCAGCATCGCGGGCTTGCTCACCTTTCCCGGCGCCGCCACGGCGTCGGTCTGGGCCAGCCTCGAGTCGCCGGAGGAGCAGGCGCTGAAGGTCGTGACGCGAGCCGGCGTCCTCACCAGGGTCAAGCCCTTCAGCGCCTACCGCGACCCGCACGATCCGTACCGGCTGATGGTCGAGTCCTTCGCAGACAGCGTCGTGCACGACCGGCCGGTGGCGATCCCGCTGAGCGAGTCGATCGCGAACATGCGCGTCCTCGACCGGATCGCGGAGGCCGCTAGGCCTTAGTCAGCTCCACGAAGCGCGGGTCCTCGCGCAGGTCGCCGAAATCCGAGTCCGCCGCCGCGTTGGCCCGGGCGTCGGGCCGGTGGGCGATCGCCTCCCGCAGCAGGTCGAGAGCGTCGTCCTTGCGTCCCTCCTGGGCGCGCACGGTCGCGAGGTTGTAGAGCACCACGCCCATGACGAAGTCGGGCGCCTGCGCGGCCTTCATGTCGGCGACCGCCTCCTCGAAGAGCTTGCGCGCCTTCTCCGTCTCGCCGTTCTCGACCAGGTACTGGTAGATGTGCAGGCGTGGGTGCGTGTAGCTGTTGCGCAGCACCGCGACCGTGGTCGTCTTCGACTCGTTCCAGCGGATGGGTCGCTCGCCGAGCTTGACGTAGAGCTCGGCGATCTCGGACAGGAGGTGGTCGCACCGCGCCGCCGCGTCGGCCAGCGGCGTGCCGATGCCGTTGGCCAGCTCGGCGTCGTTGACCTGGTTGACCTCGTCCACGGATGGCGGGACCGTCTTCTGCTCGCCGCCCTCGGCGATCTCGGTGAGCGCGTTGCGCATGCGCTCGCGCCACATGCCGAGGTGGAACATCAACAGCGCGGCGGGCCACCCCTTGGGCGCCTTCTCCGACTGCCGCGCGAGCTCGACGAACTCTCGCTCGACCTTGCGCTCTTTCTCGAGCGCCTCGCGGACGGCGCTCGGCTCAGGCAGGGGTCAGGTCCGTGGTCGCCTCGCCCTTGGCGCTCATGGGACCGCCGAAGCCGGGTCCCGCCGTCGCCGGAGGGGAGACCCGCGTCGGGGGGAGCTTGAGATCGATGGTCGCGTCGTCCGCCGAGGTCGAGTGCGTCTTCATCACGCGATGGCCGTCGGGGTCGACCCACGTCGTGACGTCGGTGGTCACGGTGCCCTTCATCGTCAGCCCCGACATGCCCATCTCGGAGGACGGCGACGAGGCGTCGATCGTCATGTCGATGGTCATCGTGCTCCTGGTCTCGACCACGGCCGCGTTGACTCCGTTCAGTGACTCGTCGCGCAGGTACGTGCTTTTGCTCGTCACGTGCGCGCCGCCGGTGCCGTTCGGGTTGGCCTGGTCGTAGTCCTTCGTCCACGTGTCGCCCGGTTTGACCGGCTTGGCGGGCAGCACCGCGGTGATGAAGAAACCGCCGCCGAGACCGGAGAACGTCTGCAGCGGCGTGCCGCCCGGCAGCTGGTTTCCCTCCACGCTGACGAGCCGCCCGTCGGCTCCGACCTGGACGTTGATCGTCTGCGGGGGCACACCGGCGGTGGTGTTGCTGACCCCTCCCATCGTCGACTTCATGGTGAGGTTGCTCAAAGTGATCGCCAGGTCGGCTGTGCCCGAGGAGTCGACCGACTTCACCTTGATCGACTCATCGGCGCTGATGTCGAAGTTGAGCGGGAACGAGATCTCGCTCGTGGTCACGGTCTGCTTCGAGGACGCGTGGAGCTTGTACTTGTAGGTGTCGCCCGCCTTGTAGGCGAGAGAGAGCGTGTGCG